>Ga0302324_100011538_pt1 | contig 18120 bp, 16 predicted proteins | sample Palsa_T0_1_FD_201949 | JGI IMG/M metagenome (GOLD analysis project Ga0302324, IMG submission 201949) | Peat permafrost microbial communities from Stordalen Mire near Abisko, Sweden - Palsa_T0_1 | ecosystem: Environmental > Terrestrial > Soil > Palsa > Peat permafrost | place: Sweden: Abisko... | reverse complement strand
GGGTGCGGAATGAACGACCTGGTTGATACCACCGAGATGTACCTGCGGACCATTTACGACCTCGAGGAAGAGGGCGTAACTCCGCTGCGTGCCCGCATCGCCGAACGCCTTGACCAGAGCGGGCCCACCGTCAGCCAGACCGTGTCGCGGATGGAACGCGACGGGCTGTTGCACGTGGCCGGTGACCGCCATCTCGAGTTGACCGACAAGGGCCGCGCGCTGGCCGTTTCCGTGATGCGCAAGCACCGGCTGGCCGAACGGCTGCTGGTCGACGTCATCGGGCTGCCGTGGGAGGAAGTCCACGCGGAAGCATGTCGTTGGGAACACGTGATGAGCGAAGACGTCGAGCGCCGGCTGGTGCAGGTGCTCGACAACCCGACCACTTCCCCGTTCGGCAACCCGATCCCCGGGCTGCTGGATCTGGGCGTCGGCGACGAGTTGGGCGCCGAGCACGGCAACCTGGTGCGGCTGACGGAGTTGCCGGCCGGCCCGCCTGTCGCCGTGGTGGTCCGTCAACTGACCGAACACGTGCAGGGCGACATCGACCTGATCACCCGCCTCAAGGACGCCGGCGTGGTGCCCAATGCCAGGGTGACCGTGGAATCCATCCCTTCGGGCGGCGTGACGATCGTGATACCCGGCCACGAGAACGTGGGCCTGCCGCACGAGATGGCGCACGCCGTCAAGGTCGAAAAGGTCTAGCACCCGGCTACACCGCGCGCCTGCCGAACGTTCGTCGTGGCGGCAGCCGCACGCCGAGGCGATCTGCCAGCCGGTATCCGGTTACCGCCAGTTCGCGAATGTGCTCGGGCCGCAGACCCGACTGCAGGGCGTTGTCCAGCATGCCCGCCATCCGGTGACCCGGCTCGCAGCGCAACGCGGTCTCGAGCGACACCCCGGCCAGCGGCCCGTCGCCGCGGACGTAGGCGCTGAACGCGAGCAGCACCAGCGCCTCGGCCCGCCACGGCGTGGGCAGGCTGCGCGACAGCAGCGCCCACAGCGCCTCCGCTTCCCCGGCGCTGTGCCCGACGGCCAAGGCGTACAACGTATCTCGCACCTCGACGTCGGTTAACGCGGACGCCAGGCCGGCCAGCTCGGGGTCGGCGAGTTCGTGTCCGTCGCCGACCCGGGCGGCTGCGGCCATCGCGTCCTCGACATCGCGGCGGACGCACGCCGTCGGGTCGGTGCTGTACACCAGGGCCCGGGACGCCAGGTGTTCGTCGATCAGATCGGCCAGCGACGCACTGCCGGCCCGGGCGTCGACCGCGATGACCGCCTGGAGGTCGGCACGCCGCGCGTAGAGCCGACGCCCGTCGAGCACCGCCGCCACCGCCAGCGGAGACGCGCCGGGATCGTCGACGGCGCCGCCGGCACCGCAGCCGTCCACGCAGTGCCACCGGCCGCCGGCCGCCACCCGGTCCACCACGTGCACCGCCCACAGCGCGATGTCGTGACGCGACAGCTCATCGGTGAGCGTGGAGCACACGTCGCGGTACTCGTCATTGCACGTCGGGCAGCCCGCACCATCGGCGTCGACGATCACCGCGATCGCGGCTTCCGGGCCGGCGCAGGCGGCGACCTCGGCGAGATGCCCGATCTGGTCTGCGAGGGCGTCGGAGAGGTCGACCCGCATCACCGACCCCAACTCGCCGCGGTCGATCGACAACAACACCAGCGATTTCTCCGGTACGAAGCCCAGCACGGCCGGGAGCGCGGCAATCACCGCGCCGGGGCGATTCAGTTCAAAGTCATGTCGTTGCTTGGTCATGGCACGACGCTGGCAACCGGCACCGTCAACGCGCGGGCAGGCGGGGTCCTGGGACCGGCGCGCTGTGCACGAACCCGCCACTGTGCACAGGCCCGCATTGTTCACCTGCACGTAGCCGTTTTCGACGCATGCCCGAAACGCTTCGGGCGTAAGTGTTTATCCATGGGTTCGATCCTCGAATACGACATGGTCGTCATCGGCTCAGGTCCGGGCGGCCAGAAGGCCGCGATCGCGGCCGCCAAGCTGGGCAAAACGGTCGCCGTCATCGAGCAACGGCCGATGCTCGGCGGCGTCTGCGTCAACACCGGGACGATTCCGTCAAAGACGTTGCGCGAAGCCGTCGTCTACTTGACCGGCATGAACCAGCGCGAGCTCTACGGCGCCAGCTACCGGGTCAAGGACAAGATCACCCCGGCCGACCTGCTCTCGCGAACCCAGCACGTGATCGGCAAGCAGGCCGACGTGGTGCGCAACCAACTGATGCGCAACCGGGTCGACCTCATCGCCGGCGAGGGTCGATTCAAGGACGAGCACACCCTGCTGGTCGAAGACCGCACCCGCGGCGAACGCACCACGGTCACCGGCGAACACATCGTGATCGCGACCGGCACCAAACCCGCACGCCCCCAAGGGGTGGAGTTCGACGAGCAGCGGGTGCTGGACTCCGACGGCATCCTTGACCTCAAGACGATCCCGACGTCGATGGTGGTGGTCGGTGCCGGCGTGATCGGTGTCGAGTACGCGTCGATGTTCGCCGCGCTGGGCAGCAAGGTCACCATCGTCGAGAAGCGCCAGGACATGCTGGACTTCTGCGACCCCGAGATCATCGAGGCGTTGCGATTCCACCTGCGCGACCTCGCGGTCACGTTCCGCTTCGGCGAAGAGGTGACCGGTGTGCAGGTCGGCGCGGCGGGCACCGTCACCAGCCTGGCCAGCGGCAAGAAGATTGCCGCCGACACGGTGATGTACTCCGCGGGCCGGCAGGGCCAGACCGAGAACCTCGACCTGGAGAAAGCCGGCCTGGAAGCCGACGCACGCGGCCGGATCTTCGTCGACGAGACCTTTCAGACGAAGGTCGACCACATCTACGCCGTCGGCGATGTCATCGGCTTCCCCGCCCTCGCGTCGACCTCGATGGATCAGGGCCGGGTGGCGGCCTGCCACGCGTTCGGCGAGCCGGTCCACGGTCTGACCGCGCTACAGCCGATCGGCATCTATTCGATCCCGGAGATCTCCTACGTCGGCGCCACCGAAGTGGAGCTGACCAAGCAGGCGGTGCCCTACGAGGTCGGTGTGTCGCGCTACCGCGAGTTGGCCCGCGGCCAGATCGCCGGCGACTCCTACGGGATGCTCAAGCTGTTGGTCTCGACCGACGACCTCAAGCTGCTGGGCGTGCACATTTTCGGCACCAACGCCACCGAAATGGTGCACATCGGCCAGGCGGTGATGGGCTGCGAGGGCACGGTCGAGTATTTGGTCGACGCGGTGTTCAACTACCCGACGTTCTCCGAGGCCTACAAGGTCGCCGCGCTGGACGTGATGAACAAAGTGCGCGCCCTCAGCCAGTTCGATCGCTAGCACTGGTCGTCGTAGGACCTCGGCGGCGCGTCAGCGGGGCCGCCTGCCTCCGCGCGGACGAGCAGCTCGGTGACGTGCTGGTCGAACGGCGACGAGTAGGACAGGTTCTCCGCGCAGCCGCCACCGTGCGGGCCGCCGATCACCCCGATGACCGCCGAGCCGCTGAGCCACGGTGCGCCGCTGGTGCCGTCGACCAGGCCCGCGCAGGGCAGCTCGGGGAAGCCGCCTGCGTTGAGCCCGGTGCTGGCCTGACAGCCGACTGGCAAGCCGCCGACGCCCGCGGGGTAGGCGATCACGCTGACTCCGGTGCCGCGCGCAGGCATGCTGCCCAGCGACAGCGCCGAGCCGACCACCGCCTCGATCGATCCGCCGGCGGGGCGGCCCACTCGCGCAATCGCGAAGTCGGCCAGTGGATCCTTATTGGCCAGCCAGCGTGGATCCAGATACAGCGCATCCACCGCCCACACATCGTCGGGAGGTGCCGCGCGGGCGAAGCCGGGAACGAACCTCACCGGGCCGCCGGCACTCAGGCAGTGCGCGGCTGTCAGCACCAGATTCCCCGTCGTGGAATGCAGGACCGAGCCGGTGCAGGCGTGCAGGTCGCTGCTGGACAGAAAGATCGCCCCGACCCGCGGATCCGGATTGACCGGAGCGGCGATGACGTGGTTTTCCGTGTTGGCGACGGTGTGATCGGTCACGGACGCCGACCTGGCTTGATGTCCGCAGCCGGCCAAAACCATGGTCACGGTTGCCGCCGCCGCCAGAATGCGCATCGTCGTCGATCATGCCCGATCTCATAGGACGCGGCCGCGCGAAACGGGTATCCCCCGGAATGCGGCCAGTCCCGACCGCGTTTTCGAAAAGGTCGGCGCGCAGCGTGGAGCAGGATCCGGCATCCGCTGGTCGCCGATCTGAGGGACACTATCTGACACGGTGCGACAGACTGCGCCGTGGCGAGGAGGAACAGCGATGGACCAGGTGCCAGACATTCCTGAGCAAAACGGCATGTACGAGCTGGAATTCCCGGCGCCACAGGTGTCGTCGTCGGATGGCCGCGGACCGGTACTCGTGCACGCCCTGGAGGGCTTTTCCGACGCTGGTCACGCGATCAGGCTTGCCGCGGGCCACCTGAAAGACAGCCTGAACACCGAACTGGTCGCGTCATTCGCGATTGACGAGTTGCTCGACTACCGCTCGCGGCGGCCGCTGATGACGTTCAAGACCGATCACTTCACTCACTACGACGATCCAGACCTCAGTCTGTATGCCATGCACGACAGCATCGGTACGCCGTTTCTGCTCCTGGCCGGCTTGGAGCCGGACCTCAAGTGGGAGCGGTTCATCACCGCGGTGCGGTTGCTGGCCGAGCGTCTCGGTGTTCGGCAGACCATCGGGTTGGGCACCATCCCGATGGCGGTCCCCCACACCCGGCCGGTCACGATGACCGCGCACTCCAACAACCGCGAGCTGATCACCGAGTTCACCCCGTGGATCACTGAAGTCCAGGTCCCTGGGAGCGCGTCGAACCTGCTGGAGTACCGGATGGCTCAGCACGGGCACGAGGTCGTCGGGTTCACCGTGCACGTCCCGCATTACTTGGCTCAGACGGACTATCCGGCCGCGGCGCAGGCGTTGCTGGAGCAACTGGGCAAGACCGGCTCGCTGCAGCTACCGATGAACGCCCTCGCCGAGTCGGCGGCCGAGATCAAGGTCAAGGTCGACGAGCAGGTGGAGGCGAGTGCCGAAGTCGCTCAAGTGGTGGCTGCGCTGGAGCGCCAGTACGATGCCTTCATTGCCGCTCAGGAGAATCGGTCACTGCTGACGCGGGATGAAGATCTACCCAGTGGCGACGAACTCGGCGCTGAGTTCGAACGTTTTCTTGCGCAGCAGGACGAGAAGAAGTTCGACGACGACGATCCGACCTGAGCGTCCTGACCCGGCGCCTGACAGCGAAGTTGGCGCATATGAGCGAGCGGAAGCCCAATCTTCGTTCGGTACGGGAAGTCTCACCCTCACTGCAATTTCGCACCATCCATGGGTACCGGCGTGCCTTCCGCATCGCCGGGTCCGGTCCGGTGATCTTGCTGATCCACGGGATCGGTGACAACTCGACGACCTGGACAACCGTGCAAGCCAAACTGGCACAACGGTTTACCGTGATCGCTGTCGACCTGCTGGGCCACGGACAGTCCGACAAACCACGCGCTGACTACTCGATCGCGGCGTACGCCAACGGGATGCGGGATCTGCTGTCGGTTCTCGACATCGAGCGGGCCACCGTGATCGGCCATTCGCTCGGTGGTGGCGTTGCGATGCAGTTCACCTACCAATTCCCGCAACTGGTCGAGCGTTTGGTTCTCGTCGGCGCCGGCGGAGTCACCAAGGACGTGAACGTCGCCCTGCGACTGGCGTCGTTGCCGATGGGCAGCGAGGCGCTGGCGTTGCTGCGACTGCCGCTGGTGCTGCCCGCGTTGCAGATCTTCGGGCGTGCCGCCGGGCTGGTGTTGGGCTCGACCGCAGTGGGCCGCGACTTACCGGATGTGTTGCGGATATTGGCCGACTTGCCCGAACCGATGGCGTCGTCGGCGTTCACCCGGACGCTGCGGGCGGTGGTGGACTGGCGCGGTCAGAGCGTGACGATGCTGGACCGATGTTATCTGACGCAGTCGGTCCCGGTCCAAATCGTCTGGGGCGCAGAGGATGTCGTCGTTCCTGTCAGCCACGCCCAGATGGCTCATGCCGCGATGCCCGGCTCCCGCTTGGAGATTTTCGAGCACTCTGGACACTTCCCGTTCCACGATGACCCCGACCGTTTCGTCGAGGTGATCGAGCGCTTCATCGACACGACCGAGGCCTCCGAGTACGACCAGGTCGCCCTGCGCGAACTGCTGCGCAACGGCGGAGGCTCGCAGACCGTTTCGGGGTCAGCGGATACCCGCGTCGCCGTGTTGAGCGCTATGGGCGCCGACGAGCGCAGCGCCACCTGACCAGCGTGTCGACATGACGTCGTACAGTCGCTTTCATGAGCGTCGACGTCACGGTGTTGCGCGTGTTCCCCGATCCGGCAGGCAATTTCGGTAATCCGCTCGGCGTGGTCGACGCCGCTACTGTCGACCCGGAGCAACACCAGCGCCTCGCTACCCAATTGGGTTACAGCGAAACGATTTTCGTCGACCTCCCGACGGTCGGAGCTTCGTGGTGGCTGCACGACATCGGTACGCCGATCAGTACCTTGCGGGTGCCGGCCGGCGTGGTGCAGGTGAGCTACGACGACGACCTGACGTTCGTCAGCGCCCGTTCAGAATGGGCGCCAGACTTCGCCGTTCACGATCTCGCGTCGCTCGAGGATCTCGGCGCCGCCGATCCGTCCGACTTCCCCGACGACGCGGCGCACTACTTGTGGGCGTGGATCGACGAGTCCGCCGGTTCGCTGCGCTCTCGATTGTTCGCCGCCAATGTGGGCGTACCAGAAGACGAAGCGACCGGAGCTGCCGCGGTGCGCATTACCGACTATCTGAGCCGCGATCTGTCCATCACGCAGGGCAAGGGCTCAATGATCGGCACCGTGTGGGATCCCCAGGGTTGGGTTCAGATCGCCGGTCGCGTCATCAACGACGGTGTGCGGCGGGTGCGCTAGGCGTTGCGGTGCAACACCGCGGAGAGGTGGTGCTGCGTCGGTTGCCCGACCGCACCCATCTGCAGCGAATAAGACAGTTCGTCACCCTGCAGACGGAAGCGCCGACCGAGAGCGGTCACCTCTTTGGCAGTCGGCGTCATACCGATCTGCGCCGTGGTCATTTCGAGTTCGATCGTGGCGCCGTCAGCGATGTAGGCACCCACCTCGATTTCGACGATGCCGCTCGGGTGCGCTAGCACGAGTTCGACCTGACCGGGTTGTGGGACGCGGAGATAACCGGTCTCCGCGTGCAGCGGAGCCCCGTCCGCGGCGGACTTGGTCTTCTGCCCGTAGACCAAGAACGGTTTGCCCACATGAGAGAACACGACTTCTTCGAGGTAGTCGAACGGCTCGATGGTCGGATATTCGCCGGACCCCCGGCCCTGCCAGGTACCGAGCAACGGCGCTAACGCGCGAAGGTTCGGATGCAGCTCGGCCGGCATTCCGACAGCCTAATCCGACGCGTTCTACGAGACGTGGGCGTCGGGCGTCCGGACGTGTTCCGGACGAATGCCCCGACCGACGATGATCGGCGGGATGAACAGCAACGGGCCGCGGCCGACGATCTTCGGGACACGGATCGGCGACAGGTCACCGGCCAGGTTCGGTTCGATCGCGTTGTTCTGTGCGAACACTTGGCCCGCTTGGATGATCCGAGTCGGAAGTTCACGGCGGCGCTGGACCTTCGCCAGATCGGCCTCGGTCAGCCGGTTTTCGCGCAGCGGACCACAGAGGATGTTGGCCGCGGCGACCGCATCGGCCACCGCGAGGTTGATGCCGACCCCGCCGGCCGGTGACATTGCGTGGGCGGCATCGCCGATACACAGCAGGCCCTTGCGCCACCAGGTTTTGAGCCGGTCCACCCGCACATCGAGTTGACTGGTGTCGTCCCAGGAGTGCAAGTCGCTGACGTGCTGAGCCAAGTTGGGTTGCACTGACACCAAGCGCTCTTTGAACGCCTCCAGAGATCCGTCGCGCGGGTTCTGCCCCTTGGGAAAGATGTAGGCGACCTGCCAGTAGTCGCCCCGGTAGATCATGGCCATCATCAGGCCCTTCCGGATGACCCCAACGAGCTCTTGAGGGTCGCCCGGACGCCACTTGAGCCGAAACCACAAGACATCGATCGGCGAATTCGAAGCCCCGACCTGCAACCCCGCCGCGGCGCGCACCGCCGATTTGCGCCCGTCGGCGCCGACCACCAACTCGGCGTGCACCTCCAGCTCTGGTGTGCGCAGCCCGATCACGCGGTCGCCGTCGACGATCACATCCGTGACCTCGGCGTTGCGGACTAAGGTGAATTCCGGGTAGGCGCTGGCCTTTTCAGCGAGGAAGTCCAGGAAGTCCCACTGCGGCATCAATGCGATGTACGGCTGTTTGAAGCCCAACCATTTGAGTGCGCTGAAATTTCCGAACGTCCGCAGTGTCCCGTCGGTGTCGAAGGCGAGCCGGTCGACCTTTGTGTGCGGAAGACGCAGGAATTCGTCGATCAAGCCCAACTCGTCGATGATCCGCAGCGTGCTGGGATGCACGGTGTCACCGCGAAAGTCGCGCAGGAAGTCGTTGTGCTTTTCCAAGACAACGACCTCGATCCCCGCGCGGGCCAGCAGCAGAGCGTGCACCACGCCCGCGGGACCGCCGCCGGCAACACAGACCTGAGTTCGCAGAACTCGCGACATGAGCCGACACTACCGCCGGGCGGCGCCCGGGTCAGCCGGGCGCGGGCACCTTGCGGTGGGCCCGCAACGCTTTTATTTCGCGCTCGAAATCATCGGCGGACTCGAAAGACCGGTACACCGAGGCGAATCGCAGATACGCGACTTCGTCGAGTTCTCGCAGCGGGCCGAGTATCGCCAGCCCGACTTCGTTGCTGGGAATCTCCGGCGACCCGCCGGCACGCACAGTGTCCTCTACCTGCTGAGCCAGCAGATTCAACGCGTCGTCATCGACTTGGCGGCCTTGGCACGCCCGGCGCACGCCGCTGATCACCTTCTCGCGGCTGAAGGGCTCGGTCACCCCGCTGCGTTTGACCACGGCCAGCACCGCCGTTTCCACGGTGGTGAATCGCCGCCCGCATTCCGGGCACGACCTGCGACGTCGAATGGCTTGCCCCTCATCGGCCTCGCGGGAGTCGACGACTCGCGAATCGGGGTTGCGGCAGAACGGACAGTGCATTGCCGCTCCTTCGCCGCGCAGACTCGGGGTGTCCCAGACCCCCACGAGCCTACCCGCGCGCCCGACTGACGGCCTAGCGTCGCTAGGTGTCGCGCCTGGTAAACGGCGTGTCGGTGGTGGCGACGCACGACCATTCCATCAGCCGACAGGCGCGATCAGCGTCTGGCCCGCCGCGACCGCCGGCGAGTCGAGATCGTTGAGTTCGCGGATCCGGGCGGCGACCTGACCGATCGGCGCATCCGGTGCGACTCGGGCCGCCAAATGCTGCAGCGTCTCCCCCGGCTCCACCCGCACCACGGCTAGCCGATCTGGCATCTGGCGTGCCGCCTGCTCGGGCGCGGCGTGCAGCATTCCGCCGAAGTGTGCGATCAGGCCGAGCCACACCGTGATCGCGGCGGCCACCAGCGACAATGCCACTGTGGTCGCCGGGGTGATCGGCCGCGGCCGGTGCGGCGCCGTCGACGTCAACACGCCGGTGCCGCGGTAACGCGGCGGCGCGGCGACCGGTCGCGACGGCTGGGGCCCATGGGAGCCCGACCGGCTGGCACGACCAGCCGGACGTACCTGGGCGGGCCGAACGCGGGTCTTCGATGTGGGCGAGATCATCTCGATGGGCATCATGTGCGGTCCTCCAGTCGGCTTAGTCGATCACTTGTTCGAATAGTAATCGATAGTGTGTTCGATTACCGAACATGTGATCGAACTGTTGTACATGTCGCAGACGATACGAGAGGGCACCGACAACTTTCTCCCCGCGTACTGGCGCTTTACAGCCAATCTGACCGAAACTGGCCTAAGAACTCATCGAACAAGTGTTTGCTTTACGTTAAAAAAGGTCTATATTCGGCCGTATGAGCGACAGCGATACGAAAGACGCCGCCTCGAGCCGCCCCCTCAAAGCTGTGGATTCAGTGCTCACGCCACGGCAACGGACAATCCTGGATGTCATCCGCGCCTCGGTGACCAGCCGCGGTTACCCGCCGAGCATTCGGGAGATCGGCGACGCCGTCGGTCTGACGTCGACGTCTTCGGTGGCTCATCAACTGCGCACCCTGGAGCGCAAGGGCTACCTCCGACGCGACCCGAACCGCCCCCGCGCGGTGGATGTCCGCGCCTCCGACGACGGCTCGAGGCCGCCCGTGCTCACCGATGTCGCCGGGTCGGACGCCTTGCCGGAACCCACATACGTGCCCGTGTTGGGGCGAATCGCGGCCGGTGGACCGATTCTGGCCGAGGAGGCCGTTGAAGACGTCTTCCCGCTGCCCCGTGAACTTGTCGGCGAGGGCGCGTTGTTCATGCTCAAGGTGGTCGGCGAATCCATGGTCGACGCCGCGATCTGCGACGGCGACTGGGTAGTGGTCCGTCAGCAGAGCGTGGCCGACAACGGCGACATTGTGGCGGCGATGATCGACGGCGAGGCAACCGTGAAGACGTTCAAGCGCACCGGCGGCCAGGTGTGGCTGATGCCGCACAACCCGGCCTTCGATCCCATCCCCGGAAACGACGCAGCCGTCCTCGGCAAGGTCGTCACGGTCATCCGCAAGATCTGAGGCAGCTCGAAAAGCTAACCGGCCCTGTGAAACCCGTTGGCTTGCGCGATTTCCTCGCTGGCGAACCAGATTTCGGCCATCGTCTCCTCATACAGGACGCTGTCAGGCATGTAGTACAGGCCTGAGCTGGCGTGAGCCTTGACGGGATATCCGTCCGGCACCTGGTACGGGTCGTCCATCGGAAGATGAATTGCCAGCTGACCGGCTGCAATTCGCACCGTCGGCACAGCAGTGGTGACAATGGAGTCTTCACCGTCACCGTCTTCGGCCGCATGCCGACCGCCGCGTCCTTCGCCCTGTGCCGGGAACCCGGTCGGATCAGTGTCGACGCTGTCGGGATCCTCGTCAAAACCGTCGTCGAAGTGGTCGTCGACGTCCTCGTCGAAGTCGGCGAAGTCGGAAAACTCGTCGTGACTCTCGATCTCCGCATCCGGTGTCTCGTCAACCAGATCAACGCGGTCCGGCGGCATCCACGCGCTGACCTGCTGACTGGACAGCCGTACCGTCCGTGGACGGGGTGGCCGATGGTCGTCGTTCAGGCTTGACGTCGCCAGGTCTCTATCGGCGTCCGGAGACCACTGCGAGACAGATTCGGTGGCAGCCTCGTAGCCGGAGTCATCCGCATCGTCGGAGTCGGCGTTCTTACCGTCACGTCTGGCGGCGCTACCGCGTCGACGCCACCACCGCGCCAGCAGGACCAGCAGGCCGATCAGCAACAGCGCTGCGACGCCGGCGATCAGCCACCACCAATGCCAGGCCAGCGCGTGGGCCCCGTCACCTTTGGATGGCGGGCCGGCCGCCGTTTTCTGCCCGGGTATCTGCAGACCGGCCAACGCCGATGCCAGGTTCGCGGGTTGGGTGGTGAAGGCGTTCTTCTTCTGGTTCCAGGCAATCTGGCCACCGGTGAATTTCTGCGTGACGTCGTCTTTCCCGACGACCTGATCCCCCAACGGCGTCCCCAACTGGCCGGTAGCGCCGAGAAGTTTGCCCCAAGCGGCTCTGATCGCCCCGCGCACCACAAACGCGCCGTGCTCGGGAGTCCAGAAGATCACCGGCTTGTCGCCGGCAGAGAACTCGCTGACCCGGCTGGCCGGTTTGAGACTGCCGTCGGTTTCATTGGCAATCGGGAAACCGAGGTTGCCACCCGGGCCGCCGACCGCCTCGTACTTGGTCAGGATGTCGGTTTCAACGGCGTTCGCACCGGTGGCCGGGCTGAAAAAGACCTTGCCGCCGATAAAGTTCTGGGCCAGACCGCCAGTGCCGACCGGAGCCGGGTCGCCTTGTTTGGCACCCAGCGGGCCGGCCGCACCGCCCGCAGCACGCCAGGCCATGTTGATCTCTGCCGCCGGATCGACGGGCACCGGCAAGCCGGTGAGTTGGCCCGCCAGGGTGGGCGGGACGGTGATGAAGGCCTTGGTCAATCGATTCCAGGAGAGTTTGCCGCCACTGAATGCCTGGGTCGCGAGTTCGCCGTCGTAGGTTTCGTCGCCAATAGGCACGCCCAGCGCGCCGCCGGAACTGCCCAGCTTGTCCCACGCGGCATTGATCGCACCGCGCACCACGAACGCGCCGTGATCGGCAGTCCAGTAGATGAGGGGCTTGTCGCTGGCGGAAAAGGTGCTGACCCGGCTGTCGGGACCCGCCAGCCCGCGTGCTTCGTTGATCGTGGGAAAGCCCAGATCGCTGGCTGCGGGGCCGCCCAGCGATTCGTACTTGTCCAGGATGGCGCCCGTCATCGTCCTGGGCCCGGTAGCCGGCGTGAAGAACATCTTGCCGTGGACAAAGTCGTGAGCGAAACCTTCACCGGCGACGTACGTCTCGCCTTGTTTGGGGCCGAGCTCCGAAGTGTCGCCGCCGGCTTCCTTCCACACCGCTGTGATGGAGTCGTCGGCCTCACCGAGCGGGGAAGCCACCGCGACAGGCGCCATCAGCGCCATGCAGGCCAGGCCCGCCGCCAACGCCACCAAACCACGCATCGCGCGTCCCGCAACGGTGCTCGATCGCCTTTGCTGCCCTGTCATCCACCCTCCCGGCGGCCGCCCAGTGCTCATTCTGGGCCCAAGTTTCGACCGCTCAGCGGGCCACCACAACTCGGTTGTGGCCGACGACACCGGGCAGGTCATACGAAGACACTACGGAAGCACATACCCGTTGATGTTGAAATGATCTCCACAGCCCCGTTGGTGTCGCACTCCGCCCGCGCGATTTGCTCTACCGTGATCCGATATCGGGGAACACGCGCAGCGGCAACGTAGCCCGGCGAATCGGAGCTGACATGGCTGCATGCCGACCGATCTGGTTCGTGCTTTTCACTCTGATCGTCGGGTCTGCGAGCCTTCACCTACCCCGTCGACGTCCGCTGCGCGCAGCCCGGCTGTGCACAGCAGCCACCTCGTCGGCGGAATGTTCCACACCGCCGACCATTTCGCCGGTTACCTCTGCTTTAACTGTTTTTCACCGGCATGAATCAGATGGAAAGCGTTGCACACCGGCAACATTCCCATCAACGGAGGCCGCGGCGTCTTTGAGCCGGCCCCAGCTAGACGCCGAGGCTGCGGCCGATGATCTCTTTCATGATCTCGGTGGTGCCACCGTAGATGGTCTGCACGCGAGCATCGAGATACGCACGGGCAACCGGGTATTCGCGCATGTAGCCGTAGCCGCCGTGCAGCTGCAGACAGCGGTCGATCAAGTACACCTGCTTTTCGGTGGCGTACCACTTCGCCATCGCGGCCTGTTCGGCGGTCAGCTTCTCCTCGAGGTGCAGAGCGATGAACTCGTCGACCATGATCCGCACCACCGTAGCCTCGGTGGCCAACTCGGCGAGCAAGAATCGGCTGTTCTGGAAACTACCGATCGGCTTGCCAAATGCCTTGCGTTCCTTGGTGTATTGCAGCGTCTGTTCCAGCACCTGCTCCATAGCCGCAACGGCCATGATGGCGATCGAAATGCGTTCCTGCGGCAGATTCTGCATCAGGTAGATGAAGCCTTTGCCCTCTTCGCCGAGCAGATTCTCCGCGGGCACCTCGACGTCGGTGAAAGACAGTTCGGCGGTGTCTTGCGCCTCTAGGCCGATCTTGTCCAGATGCCGCCCCCGCTCGAAACCCTCCATCCCACGTTCGACGGCCAACAGCGAAAAGCCCAGTGCACCTTTGTCGGGATCGGTCTGGGCAACGACGACCACCAGGTCGGAGTTGATGCCGTTGGTGATGAACGTCTTGGAACCATTGAGCACATAGTGGTCGCCCTGCTTGACCGCGCGGGTCTTGATGCCCTGCAGGTCGCTGCCGGTACCCGGTTCGGTCATGGCGATCGCGGTGATCAGCTCGCCGGTGCAGAACTTAGGCAGCCACCGCTGCTTCTGCTCCTCGTTGGCAAGGCTCAGCAGGTACGGCGCCACAATGTCGTTGTGCAGTCCGAACCCGATGCCGCTGTAGCGGCCGTACGTGGTCTCCTCGGTAATGATCGTGTTGTAGCGAAAGTCGGAATTGCCGCCGCCGCCGTACTCCTCAGGGATCGACATCCCGAGGAATCCCTGCTTGCCGGCCTCCAGCCACACGCCGCGGTCAACGATCTTCGCCTTCTCCCACTCGTCGTGGTAGGGCGCGACGTGGCGTTCCAGGAAAGAACGGTATGACTCGCGGAACAGGTCGTGCTCGGGTTCGAACAGCGTGCGCTGGTACTTGACGGCGCTACCCATGGGATGACCTCCGGCGGGTTGGGGACTGTGTGGCCCAAGATATACCAACCGGATGGTTGGGAGGTCGGGGTGCCGTGTCCGGGCCTACAGTCAGCGAGATGGACGAGACGATCCTGGTAGAGGAACTCGGGCAGCTGCTCGAGTTCTCCTACACCGACATGCTGTGCTACGCCGGGCCGTACTCACCGGCGGGCGTTGCCACTGCATTCAAGGTGATGCAGCGCGCGTTTGCGGCGCTCTCCCCCAACCAACCGCCGCAACGGCGCTCGATCATGATCCGGACCGCCTTCGGAGGGCCGGGGGCCCGTGACGGCTTTGAAGCCGTCACCCGAGCTTTCACTGACGGCCGCTACACGGTCGATCCCGCCCTGGAGCGGCCTGATCGCGGACGGCTACTGCAAAGCTTCGTCTTCCAGGTCACCCTCGCCGGCCGCGCGGCGACGCTGCTGTTGCGGAAAGGCTTCGTCACCGTCGAATTCATCGATCTCGCCGGCAAACCTGACCGCGATCAGGCCGACGAGGCGCACCTCGACCAGCTCAAGAGCCAACTGGCGCAGCGGCTGCTCGCCACACCCGCCGAAGACGTCTACGAATTGTTCAGCTAGTCCACAAAAATTCAAATTTTCAAACTATCTGGATGCAATGTGCCCGAACAGAAACTGAGTAATTCTTTAACTCGTTTAGTTATCGCTCGGTCGGCCTTAATCGGGCCCCATGACCCCTATGACCAGTATCAACGTCCCGGAAAAAATATTAGAAGTTTGTCAGCAATTCTCTGGACTCGCACAAACCCTAAGCGGTAGCTTAAGTCCACCTGAGAATATTTCAGGTGTCCTATCAGGAGGGACGGAGCATTGGCAAGTCGGCTCTGCAGTCAGAAGTTCGAGGATGGCTGCACGCGTGTGTCGACTTCGGGGATGACTCCATCGGCAATCGTGCCGGCAGCCCACACAGATTGCGGGGAAAGGAAATCATGAACACTGGAACAAAGCGGACGGTCATCGCCGCCGCTGCGCTCGCGGCGGCGGGACTCTTCGGGTCGCTGCCGTTCGACGGGTCGTCGGTGGCACAGCAGGGCGTGCCTGTCGAGCATCACGATGTCGCGCTGGTGGACGTGACCGACACGACACTCCTCTTCGACGAGGGCACCCTCGACAGCGCGTTGGTCAGCGACGTGTCCGGAGCAGAAACGACCTTGTACAGCGACTTGACCACCACGTATGGTGCCACTGTCGCCAATGGCCTGCTTGACACCACCACCGGCGGCGTCGGCGATTTCAACGGCGCATTGAGCGTGGGCTTCAACGGGCTGTACCTCGACGGGTTGGCCGCGGAAGACCAGGTCAACCAACTCGTGGGCGTTAGCGAGACGACGTCGCAGGCGGCGATTCTCGCTGACCTCACCACCTCCGATCCGTCGTCGATATCCGCCGCCTCACTCACTGAGCTCATTGCTGCCGAGGGTTCTTCGGCCTTCGACACGGACCTGACGTCGCTCGCCAACGCGGACTACACCACCGCGGTGACCGACTTGGAGGGATACCTGACTTCGCTCAGCGCCGACACGACCAACCTCGGCGACCTCAGCACCCTTCTCACCGACCTCAGCGGCAGCTTCAGCGCCGACCTGAGTAGCCTCAGCACGGACTTCACGACCGTGATCAGCGACGTCACTGCGCTTCTTGGCGGCGGGCTGTAACAAGAACGTAGAAGGCGCCGGAGCTGGGGGGCTCCGGCGTTTTCTGCTATCTACCGGCTTTTCAGGTCGCCGAGAACTGGCGCAGGCTGGCGGCCAGCGCCACCGGAACCCGCGCCTTGATCCGGGTGCCGGAACTGATGTGCTCGGTCTCCTGCACCCGGCCGTCGGCATGCATGCGGGACACCAAATCACCCCGGTCGTAAGGGATGACGACGTCGACCGCGGTGTCGGTAGGAGCGGCCAGCTCGGCCATCTTGTGGCGCAGCGCGTCGATGCCGTCGCCGGTGCGGGCCGAGACGAACAACGCCCCGGGCAGCGCGCGGCGCAGCTTGGCCAAGCTCAAACCGCTTGCGGCATCGGTCTTGTTGACCGCGATCAGCTCCGGCACCGGGCAGCTGTCATAGTCGGCGGCGACTTCGGAGATCACCTGGTGCACCGCGCTGATCTGGGCCAGCGGGTTGACGTCGGACCCGTCGACGACGTGTACCAGAAGGTCGGCGCCGTTCACTTCCTCCAGTGTCGAGCGGAACGCCTCGACCAACTGGGTCGGCAGGTGCCGCACGAAACCGACGGTGTCGCTGATCACGAACGGTCGACCGTCATCGAATTGCCCACGGCGAGTAGTGGGTTCAAGGGTGGCGAACAGTGCATCCTGGACCAGCACCCCGGCACCGGTCAGAGCGTTGAGCAGGCTGGACTTGCCCGCGTTGGTGTAGCCGACGATCGCAATAGCCGGCACGTCGCTGCGTACCCGGCGGCTGCGCTGGGTGTCGCGCACCTGCTTCATCTCTTTGATGTCGCGGCGCAGCTTGGACATCCGCTCACGGATCCGGCGTCGATCGGTCTCGATCTTGGTCTCACCGGGTCCACGGGTGCCCACCCCGCCGCCGCTGCCGCCCGCGCCACCACCCTGCCGCGACATCGACTCACCCCAGCCGCGCAGCCGCGGCAGCATGTACTCCATCTGCGCCAGCGACACCTGTGCCTTGCCTTCCCGACTGGTGGCGTGCTGGGCGAAAATGTCCAGGATCAGCGCGGTGCGGTCGATCACCTTGACCTTGACGACTTTCTCCAGAGCGTTCAGCTGCGCTGGCGACAGTTCGCCGTCGAAAATCACGGTGTCGGCGCCGGTGGCCTGCACCACGTCGCGCAACTCGGCCGCCTTGCCGGAGCCGATGTACGTCGCCGGATCGGGCTTGCTGCGCCGCTGGACCATGCCCTCGAGCACCTCAGAGCCCGCGGTCTCGGCCAACGCGGCCAACTCGGCGAGGCTGGCGTCGGCGTCGGCGGCACTCCCGTCGGTCCATACGCCGACGAGCACCACCCGCTCGAGGCGCAGTTGGCGGTACTCGACTTCGGAGACGTCAGCGAGTTCGGTGGACAGCCCGGCGACCCGGCGCAGTGCCGCGCGGTCATCGAGAGCGAGTTCACCCGTACTGGGGGTGTCCTGATGTGGAAAGTCCGGATATGTCATAGGCAACAATCACTCATGGTGCACGTCCACGCGCCCACATGCATCCGATTTAACGTGACGCCTCCTGCCACCATTGCTCGCTGAGTTCGCCGCGGGCCACCAACACCGATGGCCCACGCAGATAACTGGTCGCTTCGGTGACGGTCACGACGACGTTGCCGCCGGGCACCCGCACCGTCAGCGTACCGCTGGTCGCGCCGGAGTACGACAGCGCGGCGACCGCCGCAGCGACGGTTCCTGTTCCGCAGGAACGGGTTTCGCCCACTCCCCGCTCGTGCACCCGCATGCTCACCGCGCTATCGGCCGGTGCGGTGAGCACTTCGACGTTGACGCCGTCCGGGAACTGCGCATGGTCGAAGCTCACCGGCGCCGCGACATCCAGCGCCGCCAGCGCTTGCGGCGTCAGCGTCGGGTCGACGCAGGCCAGATGCGGGTTGCCGACGTCGACGGCCAACCCGTCGAACGTGCGACCGCCCACGACAGCGCGACCGGGTCCCACCAAG
>Ga0302324_100011537_pt1 | contig 18122 bp, 17 predicted proteins | sample Palsa_T0_1_FD_201949 | JGI IMG/M metagenome (GOLD analysis project Ga0302324, IMG submission 201949) | Peat permafrost microbial communities from Stordalen Mire near Abisko, Sweden - Palsa_T0_1 | ecosystem: Environmental > Terrestrial > Soil > Palsa > Peat permafrost | place: Sweden: Abisko... | reverse complement strand
AAGGGGATGAACGCCGAGCAGACCACCATGCTCCGGAATTCGGCCCTGCGTACTTGGCGCTTTTTCCGCGAATTTAGCACCGCCGAGGAAAACTGGCTGATTCCGGACCTGGTTCAGCAAGCGCCTCCGGTGATCCTGCATCATGTGTCCACCACGAACTTGGGATTCCTGCTGAACGCCCGGCAATCCGCGCAGGATTTTGGGTGGCTCACTCTTCCCGAATTCGTCACCGATACCGAGCGCACCCTGCAGAGCGCCCAGCGCATGAAGCGGGTGAAGGGCCATTTCTACAATTGGTATCACACCCAAACACTCGAGCCTATTGAGCCCTTGTTCGTATCCACGGTGGACAACGGCAATCTGGTTTGTTCACTGTGGACCCTGCAGCGCGGCTGCCTGGAGGCCGTCCAGCAACCGCTATTTCCGTCGTCCCTGGGACAGGGAATTTTAGATCATCTCGAAATGATGGAATCGCTTCTGGGCGATGGCGCCGGAAATCCCGCTTTGTTTTCCTTTATTCGCGCCATGAAAGCCCGTGCGGGTGCGCTGGACTCGAGCCTGCCGGAATGGTTTGGCGCGATCTCCGATTTGGAAACCTCAGCGGTGGCCTTCGAAAAGAAAGTGGCGGCATCCGCCAACGCTCCCGAAGAGCTGGCTTGGTGGGCCCATGAACTCTCGATGCGTCTGAGCAACCTCGAGCGGATGGTGTACGACTTCACCCCGTGGCTCCTGCCGCAGTTCGCGAAATTCTGCGGCGATTCCGGCGCGCAGCATCGTATCGACGCCGCGAAGCTCAGCCTCGCGTCACTTCCGGCGATGCAGGCCGGGCTCAGCGAACGCCTCGAGAAACAGATTTCGGCGCGCGATATCGATCTGCAAACCCGCTCCGGACTACGGTTTTTCCGCTCCGCTCTCGAACGCGCCGGCAGCATCACCCGCGACCTCACCGCGCGCATCGAGCAGATCGCCGCGGCCGCCCAGACCCTGGCCGACGAAATGGATTTCGGCCTGCTCTATAATCCGGAAAAGAGACTGATCGCCATCGGTTACGACGGCGCCAAAGAGGAAGTGAGCAAATACCATTACGACCTGCTCGCGTCCGAAGCGCGGGCGGCTGTTTTCGTCGGCGTCGCCAAGGGCGAGCTTCCGCAGGAAAGCTGGTTCCGCCTGGACCGTTCGCACATTCTCTACAAGCACTCGCGCGTGCTGCGCTCCTGGACCGGCACGATGTTCGAATACCTGATGCCCACGCTGTGGATGAAGGCTTATCCGGGAACGTTGTTGGATCAGTCCGGACGCGCCGCGGTGAGCGCCCAGCAAAAATTTGCCGCGCAGAAGTCGATTCCCTGGGGCATCTCCGAGTCTTCCTGCAGCGAGATGAATCCCGACGGCGTACACCGCTACTTCGCGTTCGGAGTTCCCGCGCTGGCCATGAACCGCGATGCCGCGGACGAGCTCGTCGTCTCGCCGTACTCGACATTCCTAAGCTTGGGCGTCGATTTGCCGGGTTCGCTGCAGAATCTAGAACGGATGAAAGGCTTGGGTTGGCTGGGTAAGTACGGATTTTACGAAGCGGCGGACTTCACGCCTTCGCGGGTGACCGCCGGCAATCAATATGACATCGTGCCGTGCTGGATGGCGCATCACCAGGGCATGAGCCTGGTCGCGGCCACCAACGCGCTGTGCGAAAACTCGATGCAGCGCCGCTTTCACGACGAGCCTCGAGTGCAAGCCACCGAGCGCCTGCTGCTCGAAAAGTATCCGCGCGTGCCGGTGGTGGAGCCCGCACATGAAAGCGTCACCTCAGCCTCCACTCTTCTGCAACTCGGCCGCCGCATGCTCACCCGCCCGCAAATTTGGGGAGCGGGATCGAAAGTCAGAACCCCTGCTTGATGATCGGTCTTTTGTCTTTGATCGTCGAGGGTGACGGGAGAAATAGGCCTGCGGATTTTTCTAGCGGCGAGCGGTGTTGACATGCGCACCGGGTGCGTCGCCGGACGGTGAACCACCGGCACCGGCTTCCTGCACGGTTGACGCTTGATAACTCTTGAATCCGGCCCGGTCCATTCCGCGCTGCGCTTCCGGATTCCTCATAAAAGTCTTCCACACAAATCCGGTGCGCGCATTCTCCGCCATGATCATGGTGATTCCGGAATCAATTCCCACCACGTCGCTGTCGTACCAATTCTTCAGCGGATTGAAGGCGTCCACAAAGCCGTAGTGGCTCCACGTTCCGGCCTCATACCGGTTCTTGATCGTTCGCAGGACGCGCATCGACGCCGTAGGCGTGAAGGGCAGGGAACCGGCCGCTGCGCAAGGAACCACCGTACCGTCGATCGGTCCCGTGGACGGTGGCCCTCCCCAAATCTCATAGCCTTTGTCTGAATCCGACGCGGTGATGCCCCACAGGTCGTCGCTGTAATCCGGAAAGGTCTTCGCCAGGCTCAGGCAGAATCGCCGGTGCACGTCGGTAGCGATCACCGAATTTTGATAGTAGTCGGCGTAGCGATCGCGCTTTCCACGAAAATCAAACCACGCCTGGGAATATTGGTGGATGAACAATGGCGCGTACGAGCCGATGAATCGTATGCCGTCGAATTCGAACGTGGTCCGCTTCCAGGCATCCCAGCTTTCCGCCGGTAGCGCATGGGTCGACGATCCCATTCCCAACAAATACATCATCATCATTTCGCTGTAGCTGTCCCAGCGATACTGCAGGAAGCCCGTTTCCGGCGTCCAGCCGTGCGGCAGGATGCGGGTGTCCTCCGAGAGCCAGTTCCAATCCACGCGATTGAACATCTCGGTGGCCAGTTCGCTGATCTCGGTGTGATCGAAGTGTTCCCGGCAAGTGAGCAGCCCGCACAGCAAGATCGCGGTATCCACCGAAGAAACCTCGGAATCCCAGATTCGTTCGCCGGTATTGATATTCGCCCAGTGGTAGAAAAATCCGCGTTCGCTGGGCAGCTTTTTCCACATGAACCGCAGACCGGTGAGCACCCGCTCGCGCGCCCGCGCCGACGATATGAATCCGCGCTTTTCCGCGATGCACAGCGCCGTTAGTCCGAATCCGGTCGCGGCGATGCTCCCCACTTCGCTCTTGCCGGGTTTTTCCGGCCAGCGAACGTTGGTGCGATCCTTTACGATTCCGGTTTCCGGGTTGGTCTGCTCCCAAAAGTAATAAAAATTGGCTTTTTCCAATTCTTCCAGGAATTGATCGTCGGTAGGTGTGAGTTCCGCGTGCGCCCTCACCGGCAGTGGACGCGATAATTGTCCGGTCACCGCGGCAGCGGGAAGCATTCCGAGTCGAATCAGCGGCAGACCTAAGCTAGACTTCGCCGCGAGCCGCAGAAGCTCTCGCCGTGACAGGCCAGGCCGGGTATGTTTTTGCCAGTCCACATATCAAGCATAAACAATCTCGCATCCTAATGATACCCGGTCGCCGCGTAATGATACCGGCCAGCGACAACTGGTAAATGAACCGCAAGATTCCTTCCGGGTTTCTACGCAGGGTGGGCGTTTTTGAGTTTGGGGTGTGGGTATCACGTACGTAGGGTTCACGTGCGTAGTTTGACTTAGGGCTCTAAGATTACAGGCGCGCCACTCCTTCCGGTTTCGGGAGGGCTGGTGTTTTGACGTTGGTTGCCGTTGAGTTTTGGCGGCCCGTGCGAACGGGACGGTTGAGCGCTTTCAACAAAGAATCCTTGCCCTTCTGCCAAGGTTCCGGCTAAATAAACCCAGCTTCCTCCATTTTGGCTGAACCAGAGGTATTCCTCGGTACGGCCAGCGTAAGAGGGAGGCCTTGACCGGAAAGCAGAAGAAACGATATGTTGTGTGCAGAATTCGCACGAATGTTCGATTAACGCGCACATGCCCCCTGCTCCCTACGCTGCCATCACTGCGCTAGCCGACGCCGTTCGTTCCTTCATCCACGACGGCGACGTGGTCGCCATGGAGGGCTTCACCCACCTGATCCCCTTCGCTGCGGGCTATGAGGTTATCCGCCAGCGCCTGAAAAACCTCACCCTGGTCCGCATGACTCCGGACGTAATCTACGATCAGTTGATCGGCGCGGGGTGCGCCAGCAAGCTCGCGTTTTCCTGGGGCGGCAACCCTGGCGTGGGCTCCTTGCACCGCCTGCGTGACGCCGTGGAGCACGGGTGGCCGGTGCCGCTGGCCATCGAAGAGTATAGCCATGCCGGCCTAGCCAACGCCTACGTCGCCGGCGCATCGAATATCCCCTTTGCGGTGTTGCGGGCGTACACCGGTTCGGACCTGGTCAAGCATAGCGACCGAATACGCTTCATCGACTGTCCGTTTACCGGCGAGACGCTGGCCGCCGTGCCCGCGGTTCAGCCCGATGTCACCGTGATCCATGCGCAAAAGGCCGACCGCAAGGGTAACGTCCTGCTGTGGGGAATTCTGGGCGTACAAAAAGAGGCCGCGCTCGCGGCCAAGCGCTGCATCGTCACCGTGGAAGAAATCGTAGACGATCTGCAAGCGCCTCCGAACGCCTGCGTTTTGCCCTCCTGGACGCTCTCCGCGGTTTGCTGCGTCCCGGGCGGCGCGCACCCTTCCTATGCCCACGGATACTACCAGCGTGACAATTTCTTTTACCAGCACTGGGACAACGTCTCGCGCACCCGCGAAGGTTTCAACGACTGGCTGCAGCGCCACGTTTTCGACACCGGGAACTTCGCCGAATTTCGCCGGGTTCTAGACGAATCCATTACGGAGCAGACCCGATGAGTAATCTGGCCGGCAACTCGGTGGAAAGATCCGGTCCGCAGGGAGAAAGCTCCCGATCGCTGGCCGCGGCGGCCGATTTCACCACCACCGAGATGATGACCATCGCCGCGTCCCGGCTGCTGAAAAATAATTCGGTGTGCTTCGTAGGCATCGGCCTGCCTTCCACTGCAGCGAACCTGGCCCGCTTGACCCACGCCCCGGACGTTGTGCTGATCTACGAATCCGGCCCCATCGGCGCCAAGCCCCACGTCCTGCCGCTTTCCATCGGTGATGGAGACCTGGCGGAAACCGCCGACACGGTGGTATCCACTCCCGAAATCTTCCGCTACTGGCTGCAAGGCGGCCGAATCGACGTCGGTTTCCTGGGCGCAGCGCAGATCGATCGCTTCGCCAATATCAACACCACCGTCATCGGCGACTACCATCACCCCAAAACCCGCCTGCCTGGCGCCGGTGGCGCCCCGGAAATCGCCAGTTCGGCCAAAGAAGTGTTCGTAATTCTCAAACAGACCGCGCGCGCAGTCGTCGAAAAACTGGATTTCATCACCTCGATTGGTTTTCTCGATGGCGGTGACGCGCGCGACCGCCTCGGGTTTCCCGGCAAAGGCCCGGTGGTGGTGGTCACCGATCTCTGCATCATGGAGCCGGACCCGCAGACCAAGGAGCTGACCGTCACGTCGCTTCATCCCGGCGTCAGCCGCGAACAAGTGCAAGCCGCCACCGCCTGGCCCATTCGCTTTGCCGTGCAAGTGCGGCAAACTCCGCCCCCAGCACCGGCGGAAATGGAAAATCTGCGCGACCTCGAGCGCCGCACCGCCATCGCGCATCAACGCAGCGTAACCCCGGCCCCCTCCGGCCCGGCGCGCCTGGATTGATGAGCGTTTTGACTTAAGTCGTCGTAGGTGGGAGGCTCACAAGTCAAGCTTACGTGTAGGGGGTTTGGAAGGTCAGATTTTGTGGATCGGCGGAGTGAAGGGAGCGAGGAGAAATTTCCGATATGCCTTTCATCGAACGAAACGGACGACGCACCCACTACCGCTGGGATGGGCCCGAAGCCGGCCCAGTGTTGGTGTTTTCGAACTCCTTGGGCACGCAGCTCTCCATGTGGGACCCGCAAATTCCCGAGCTCTCGCAATCATTTCGCATCCTACGTTACGACACCCGGGGTATGGGCCTTTCCACCACCAACGCCAAACCGAATGGCGTCGCCGGCCTGGCCACCGACGTAATCGATTTGCTCGATGCTCTCGCGATCCCGCGCGCCAATTTTTGCGGACTCTCCCTGGGCGGCGCCATCGGGATCTGGCTGGGCGTGAACGCCCCCCAGCGCTTCGACAATTTTATTCTGAGCAACACCGCTGCTCGCATCGGCGCCGCCGATATGTGGCAGACGCGCATCGCCAACGTGCGCGAGGTAGGCATGGCCGGCCTCACCGAAGCGATACTCGGCCGGTGGTTCACCAAAACGTACGCGCAGCGCGTCCCCGAGGGCATGGCCGCGATGCGGCAGATGCTGTTCGCGGCCGACCCGGAAGCCTACATCGCCTGCTGCGAAGCGCTGCGCGATACCGACCAGCGCGAAACCGTCAGCCGCATGAAGTCGCGCACCCTGATCATTGCCGGGTCACATGACGCGGTGACCCCTCCATCCGATGCACACTTCCTTGAATCGCAAATCGCCGGGGCACGTTACGTCGAACTCGATGCCGCTCACATCTCCAACATCGAAGCGGCCCAGAATTTCACCGCGGCGGTGCACCAGTTTCTCACCGCCCAGGGGGAAAATTAATGGATGAGAGCGAGCGCCATGCGCAGGGCATGAAAGTGCGCCGCGCGGTCCTGGGCGGCGATCACGTCGATAAAGCCGTAGCCAACACCACGCCTTTCATCGAACCCTTCCAGGATCTGATCACCCGCTACGCCTGGGGTGAAATCTGGACCCGCCCCGGCTTGCCCCGCGCCACGCGCAGCCTGATCACCCTCGCGATGCTGATCGGCCTCAATCGCCCCGAGGAAATTCGGATGCACCTGAAAGCGGCTATCCGCAACGGAGTCACGCGCGAGCAACTTCAGGAACTCCTGCTGCACAGTTCGGTCTATTGCGGAGTGCCTGCGGCGAACGATGCCTTTCATATCGCCCAGCAGGTTTTTGCGGAGATGGACGCCGGCCGTTAACGCCGCGCGCCGGAGAAACTCATTACCACCGCGCACACCCAAGTGGGAATTATCGGCGCCGGTCCCGCAGGCCTGGTCCTCGCGCAGCTCCTGCATTTGCATGGCATCGAGTCGCTGGTTCTGGAAGCTCGCAGCCGCAGCTACATTGAGGAACGCATTCGCGCCGGGGTCCTCGAGCAGGGAACCGTGGATTTGCTCACGGAAATCGGCGCGGGCGCGCGCATGCAACGCGAAGGCCTGATCCACGAGGGAATCGAGTTGCGCTTTAGCGGCCGCGGCCACCGCATCAACTTCGTGGAACTCACCGGCGGCCGCACCGTGCTGATCTACAGCCAGCATGAAGTGATCAAGGATCTGGTTGCGCTGCGCATGGCGTCCGGCGGCCCGATTATTTTCGAAGCTACGGACGTGAACATCTCGAATTTTGCCGACGCCATGCCGGCTTCGGGCAAACGCGGTGTAGCGCGTGCAGCGCGCGCCACCAAGCCAACCATTCGCTATCGCGTCGACGGCGCCGAACACGAATTAACCTGCGACTTCATCGCCGGCTGCGATGGTTTTCACGGAATTGCCCGGCCAAGTGTTCCTCCGGGCGTGCTCACCTCGTTCGATCGCGTCTACCCCTTCGCCTGGCTGGGCATCCTCGCCGAAGCCCCGCCGTCATCGCACGAATTGATCTACGCTTACCACGATCGCGGTTTCGCCTTGCTCAGCATGCGCTCTCCACAAATTGGCCGCCTGTACCTGCAGTGCACTCCGGACGAAGACATGCAGAATTGGCCCGATGAAAAAATCTGGGAGGAGCTGCATCGCCGCTTTCATATCGATGGATGGAAACTCACCGAGGGCCCGGTGATTCAGAAGGGCATCACAGGTATGCGCAGTTTTGTGATCGAGCCCATGCAATGCGGCGCCCTGTTTTTGGCCGGCGACGCGGCGCACATCGTGCCGCCCACCGGCGCCAAGGGATTCAATCTGGCTGTCGCGGACGTCCGAGTGCTGGCGCGCGCCCTGGAAAAATTCTACCAGTCCGGAGAAACCGCCGCGCTTGAGCAGTATTCCGCGAAATGCCTCCGGCGCGTATGGAAGGTTCAGCGTTTTTCCTGGTGGATGACCTCGATGCTCCATCGCTTTGCCGACGACAGCCCATTCGATCGCCGCCGGCAAGTCGCCGAACTGGATTACGTAACCAGTTCCCGCGCCGCCTCCCAGGCCCTGGCCGAGAACTACACTGGCCTGCCCATGGAGGACTAAGCCTTTACGATTCTTTGCAGACGGTCCCTGCGGAAAATTTTATCGCTTGTGTCCCACCGCGCTCCTCTGATAGCGATAGCGTTCATATGAACGACAATCCCAGCATTCCACCGCCCGCACCCCATTTGACGCAGGTCGGCCGCGTGGTTAACACGTTCGTGGCGCCTTCGAGAACCTTTGCCGACATACTGCGCGACCGTAGTTGGTGGCTGCCCTTTCTAATCACCGTTGTCATTACCTATATGTTTTTCTGGGCCGCAGCCACCAAGGTGGGATTTCGTCAGCTCACGCTCAACTCCATCAGCCAAAATCCGGCGCAGGCCGACCAGTTTGAGAAACTGAGTCCTGAGCGGCAGGCGGCGCAGCTTAGCGTAGCGGCGAGTATCATCAAAGGCATTTTTGTTGCGTGGCCTATGGTCGCGTTGATCATCGTTGCCTTTATCTGTCTCGTTTTGTGGGGTTGCCTGAAGGTGCCGGGCGGGCAGGCGGATTTTGCCAGCATTTTCGCTGTGTTGATGTATGCCGGGCTCATTCCGCTAGTGAAACTAGTATTGGGCACCATCGTGTTGTTTGCCGCCGGCGACGCATCGGGCTTCGATATCAACAATCCGATCCCCACAAATCCAGGAGCCTTTATGGATGCCAGCTCGGCCCATTGGCTCAAGGCTCTGGGGACCTCGATCGATGTCATTGTTATCTGGAATCTGCTGGTCGTGGCCCTCGGATGCGCCATTGTCTCGAAGCTCAAGAAGGGGACGACGCTGGCTCTGGTGTTTGGATTGTGGATTCTGGTGGTGTTAATCAAAGTCGGGTGGGCAGCGGCATTCTAGGAAAATCGGCAGCGTAAACTGCCCAGTAGGATCATCGTTCATTTCGTCGCGATCCCTGGCAGCAGAGCATTGCGGCTAGCACTTACAACCCAAGGGCTGTCACGCCCCCTCCGCCACGCACCGTATGTTCAGATTACGTGGCCATCGCCGGCGCCAGAGTGTGCTGCAGAAGGTACGGTACTGCGCTCAGAAGATCCGGCACTTCCGCCAAGGCGTGCTGACGGCCGCGTTCCGCCGCTCCAATTTCCGAAGTCGCCAGGCGGATGAACCGGCAATGCGCCGCCCGCGCCGCCCAGCCATCGATCTCCGAATCGCCGATCAGAAACGTATCCTCCAAAACCAATTTGTAATCCCGCTGCGCTTCCCATAGCAGTCCGGGATTCGGTTTGCGGCACGGGCAGCCATCCTCGCGCCGGGCGCGTGCAGTAATACACCGCGTCGATACGCCCGCCCGCGCCTTCGACTTCGCTGCGGGACCGCCGCGTGAGATTCTCGAGGGCCATCGCGGTCATCAATCCTTTGCTTCCGCGGCTCGGTTTGACACCACAATCACCGCGCACCCAATCGCCGCCAGCATCCGCAACGCTTCGCGCACTCCCGGCAGAAATTCAAATTCGTCCCAAGACGCAATAAATCCTTTGGCCTTGCGCCGGTTGATGATTCCATCGCGTCCAATCAAAATGTGCATCATCTTAGGGAAGGCGCACCAACAGCGCCTTCGCGAAATGCACGAGCAATCGCGGACCCAAAGATGGAGGATTGAAATCAGAAATTATGAAAAGTTAGAAACTTCTCGGGAAGGGAATCAAACTGCAACGAGAAATAGCGGTCTGCTCGCTGGTAGGCGCGGACCCGAATTTCCCAAACCTTTCTCGACAAAAGCGCGCGCACAATCGACAGCTCGCCCGCACCCCTTGCCCAGCCTCAACGATCAATCGACTTCATGCCTCCTTCGGCGTATCGCTCCCCCGCAATCTCATTTGCCGGATTCGCGGCCTCCAATTCCGCCACCTCGTCTGGAGGCAGCCGAATATCGGCCGCCGCAGCATTCTCTTCGAGAAACTTCCGCCGCTTGGTTCCCGGAATCGGCACCATATCGTCGCCCTTGGCCAGCACCCAAGCCAGCGCCATCTGTCCAGCCGTTGCGCCCCTTCGCCGCGCAATCGCTTTCACCCGCGCGACCAGCAGCTGGTTCTTATCGAACGCCTCACCCGCAAACCGCGGCATCCTCACGGTCCGCACATCCTGCTGGTCCAAGTCGCTCTTTTTGGTAATCGCGCCGGTAAGAAATCCGCGTCCGAGCGGACTATACGGGACGAATCCAATCCCTAACTCCCGCACCGTCGGAAGTATCTCAGCCTCCACATGCCGCTCCCACAGCGAATACTCGGTCTGCAGCGCGGTAATCGGGTGCACCTTGTGTGCACGCCGTATCGTCGCCGGCGAAGCCTCCGACAGGCCCAGGTATTTCACCTTGCCTGCCTTCACCAGTTCCGCCATCGCGCCCACGGTCTCCTCAATCGGAGTGTCGGGGTCCACCCGGTGCTGGTAATACAGATCGATGTGATCCACGCCTAGCCGCTTAAGCGAAGCATCGCACGCCGAGCGGACGTACTCCGGCTTGCCGCTGAACGCAAAGCGCGTCGGATCGGCCTTGGTGCGGGTGTTGGCAAACTTGGTCGCCAAGAAAACCTCATCCCGCCGCCCGCGGATGGTCTTCCCGATCAGTTCCTCGTTATCGCCGATCCCGTAGGTGTCCGCGGTATCCAGAAAGTCGATCCCCAGTTCCAGCGCCCGCAAGATCGTCGCGGCAGACTCTGCGTCGTTCCGCTGGCCATAGAATTCACTCATTCCCATGCAACCGAGTCCCATGCGGGAGACGATCGCGCCCTGCGATCCAAGCTTCACTTTGTTCATTGTCATGCCCGATTGGATGGTCCTGCTCGGTCGCCGGTTTCCTTTTTTGTTTCGCGCCGTAGAGAAAAGGAGCACCACCCGCGCTCAGAGTTTCTTCCGCGAGCACTCCGCGCTCAGCTCCGCCGCCTCTTTCACCAGAAATCCCATCTTCGGATGCGACGCCTCGATGTTCGCAGCAAATCCTTCCGCCTTAAGTTCCTCCGAGGTCATCGGCCCAATCGACGCCACCACAATGCGCGCAAATGCTCGCCGCACTTCATCTTCCAATTTCATTTCCGCAGCCACCTGCACTAGGTGCGCCACCTGAATCGATGTGGTGAAGAGCGCCACATCGATCTCACCAGCCGCGATTTTCCGCACCGCCTCTCGCAATGGCTGCAAATCCTCCGGCAGCGCCCACTGATACACCGGCACCGTGGTCACCGCAGCGCCGCGCTCCGCCAGACCCGCCAGCAATCCCGGGTTCGACGCGCCGTACTCCTGCACCGCCACGCGGCGTCCCGCTAGCGGCAACGTCTCCCGCCGTTCATCGAACGCAGCCAATAGCTCCCGCCAGGTATTTGGCTCCGGCGCGGCCAGCGCCACCGTCACACCCATCTCGCGCAGCACCGCGATCGGCTTCGGTCCGCGCGCCACCACGCTCACGCCAGCCAGCGCCGCCACGAATTCCTCGCGTGTGCACACGCTTTCCGCCACCCGCGCCAACGCCCGCGTCCCCACCCCCGTCAAAAAAACCACCATATCGAATTGTTTCTCAGCAAGCCCCTGCACGAACTCCATCGCTCGCACATTCGACTCCAGCGGCACCTCGCGCATCGAAGCGGCCACCACCGCCTTGCCTCCGTAAGTCTCAATTAGCCGCGCCATCTCCGCCCCGCGCCGGCTCTCCAGCGAAAGCACCCGCAACCCATCAAACCCGCGCCCTCGCGGGCTCACCGCTGCCGCCGTGTCACTCATCGGAGATAACCTCGCATAAAATCCTCGACCTCCAGCATTCGTCCTGCAATCTACCCCGCCAGCTCTTCCAGCGAAACGCGATTCGTCCGCGGCCCCATCAGCGCGATGACTAACGCCACGCCCGTCATCGCCGCAGCCAGCATCGCAAACACCGCTGACACCCCGCGCACCAGCACACCCGCGATGATGAACGAGCTCAGCGCCGCGCTCAGCCGGCTCCACGCATACGTGAACCCCACGCCGGTCGCGCGAATCCGCGTCGGAAACAGTTCGCTCTGATACGCATGAAAATTCGCTGAAAAGGCGTTGTTGCACAGCGTCACCGCTGCTCCGCTCACCACGATCAGCGCCGGCGCACTCCACAGCGCGAACCCCAGGCCAAACGCCGCCACCAGAATCGCCAGCGCGGCAATCGTCCATTTGCGTTCCATGCGATCCGAAGTCGCCGCAGCAAACAGCGGACCGACCGGCGCCACCAGCGCGATCAGCAAAGTATATTTCAGCGAATGCAGCAGCGTGAACCCGCGCTTCAATAGAAACGTCGGCGCCCAGTTCGAAAATCCATAAAAACCAAACGTCTGCAGCGTCTGGAAAATCACCAGCATCGCCGTCCGTTTCCGATACGCTGGACCCCACAGCTCGGCCAGTGCCGCCAGCGATGCTCGAATCGTCTTGCGCGGAACGGCGCCCACCTGGTGTTGGGAAATATTGGCCGCCTGGCTGTCGGCCCGCGCGACGCCAGGAATTGCCGCTCCTGTAGCACCCTCGCGACGCTCCGTGCAACCGGACTCGGCCTCCAGCATCGCCACCACTCGCTCAGCCTCGACGCCGCGCCCTTGGCTCTCCAGCCACCGCGGCGATTCCGGCAACCGCCGCCGGAAATACCACGCCAGCGCGGCTCCCGAAGCTCCGATGACCATCACCCATCGCCACCCGCTCATCAGGAAATGCGTGGGCACCAGCAACCGCGAAAGAATCGCCACGCAAGGCACCGCCGCGAAACCAACCACCTGGGTGATGGCCACAAACCGTCCGCGCACGCCGCGCGGAACCATTTCCGTAACATACGTATCAATCACCACGATTTCTGCACCGATGCCAATCCCCGCAAAAAATCGCAACCCGATCAGCCACCCCGCCGACGGCGCGAACGCCCCCGCCAAAGTAAAAAAGGAATACACCAACAACATCACCACAAACGAACTGCGCCGCCCCATCCGGTCGCTGCCCATGCCGAAGAAAATCGTCCCCACAAACATCCCTAGAAATCCCGCCGCCACCAACAACGTAAACTCGCGCAGCGTCAGAAACCCCGAACTCTGCAGCACCGCCCCCACGTAAGCCACCATAAAAAGATCGTACAGATCGAACCACGAGCCCAGCGACACCAGCGCAATGAATCGCCGGTGAAAGCGTCCCACCGGCAATCGCTCGATCCGCTCTGCAATCGAAGCAGTTTCTCGCGACAGATCAAATTGGCTCATCGATGCCCACCGCAGCGAGTGTAGCACGCAAGAATTCCTCAAGGCTCGCGCCCACCGGAGCGTCCAACACAATCAAAAAAGAGAAGGGGAGTGAACCCAAAGGGAGCAAACTGCGCTCAAAGCGAGGTAATCAGAAGAATGGCAGAGCAGAAGAAACACAAAGCTCACCGCGAAGAGAAGTGACCGCCAGCGCGCTTGAATTCCAAAGAAAGCTGGCGTAGCCTGCACGTCGGCAGCAACATCTCTACCCTCAGGGCTCCGCATTCAGCTCCGCCGGAATACCAAAAGTCCCGTCAACTACTTCCACAAAGTTTCTCTCTTCTCGAAGAATGAACTGCTTCGCGTGCGCCATCGCGAAGTTCGCACGTCCTACGAGATCCTCCATCAGCCGCGCCCGGTACGCTTCATACGCAGCCAGGCTATCGAACGCAATCAACGCCCAGGCCACATCGTTGGTTCCTTCGTAAGGAAGAAAATACCCGACCAGGTGACCGCCGCACCGAGGAATGATCCGTCCCCAGTTCTGCGCGTATTCTTTGAACGCATCTCGTTGGAACGGATCGATCTGGTAGCGGATTACGCAGGTTAGTTTCATATTTGCGGGCGTCCTCTCGCTGGCAAGCATGGCCGAAGAATCACGGAGCCGAGGGCAAAACCGGCACTCGTGGCGCCGATCGCCCTCAAGGCTCCGCGGCGGCCGATCGGGGTGGTGGTGCTTTTCGCCGGCTGCATGCGTGGCATTCTGTCAGTTGTCGTGCATCAACAATTCGTCTACCATCGAACTATGGATGTCGAACGCCCCAACGCCGACGCCGCCATCTCCGCGGTTGCCGCGGCCATCGGTGAGCCGGCCCGCGCCCGTATGCTCTGTTGCCTGATGGACGCTCGGGCACGAACCAGCACCGAACTCGCGATCGTCGCCGGCATTTCGCCCTCTACCGCCAGCGCGCACCTGCAGCGGCTGAAGGCGCAGCGTTTGGTGAAAGTATTCGCGCAAGGGAAGCATCGTTACTACAGTCTGGAAGGGACCAATGTGGCCGCCGCGCTCGAGTCCTTGAGCGTGATCGCCGGTGGACCACGCGACCCATTCGTGGCGCGCACCCCAAACCGGTTGCGCGCCGCTCGCACTTGCTACGATCACATCGCCGGCACACTAGGCGTCGGGCTGCATGACCGCTTCAAGGCGCTCGGCTGGCTATCGCTCCGCTCACGCGTTAGTCGCGCATACGACCTCACACCCGCCGGAGCGAAGGCCTTTGCAACTCTCGGCATTGAGCTGGAGGCATCGCGCACCCAGCGCCGCCGTTTTGCCTACGCCTGTCTCGACTGGAGCGAGCGCCGGCCGCACATCGCGGGTGCGGTAGGCGCCGCGCTACTCAGCGTCGCCCTAAAGCGAAAATGGGTGATCCAGGATCTAGACACCCGGGCCCTAACCATCACCGCATTTGGCCGCCGCGAAATGCTAACTCGCTTTGGCCTTCACAACTGACGCACGTCACTTCCTTCGGGTAAGCGTGAAGTTTTCCTCTCTCCGGACGATAATTGCACTTACAGCCGAACAACTGGGATTTTTGCTTATTGAGAAAAGGCCGGCATGCGGACCACAATCGAGATCGACGATGGGCTGATGGCTCGGGCAATGCGCATCAGCGGTGCTCGCAACAAGCGGGCGGTCGTGGAAGCTGGTCTGCGGTTACTCGTTAACATCAACTCCCAAACGGCGATCCGCCGTTTGCGCGGTAAGGTCCAATTTGAGGGTGACTTGAACGAGTCTGGTCTGGGTCGCACCCCGAGTTGCGGCATTGGATCCTGACCGCCCCTACCCACCAGGCGGAACTAATCAAACTGATTCCGAAACTCCGCAAACTGCGCTCGCAATTCCGCCGTCTCCCGAGCTAGCTCCGCCACCCGCGCTTCGAGTTCCGCAATTCGCTCGCGATCGCTCGGCCCCGCCTCCACCGTAGCTTCCTGGTGCGCCGCGGCAATCGCGCCAAGCCCGGCTGCATCGACAGCACCGCACAACAAATGCGCGTACCGCGCCTCCTTGGTCCCGGGCTGCCGCACCAGGAGCACAACCATCGCCGGCTCCCGCTTCGCGAGCCGCTGCAGCGTCAAATGCACTTCGTTCAAATCCTCAAATCTATGCATCCGTTCGGACCGCCCGCGCAACTCGCCCACTGTCTGCGGCCCACGCAGCAGCAAAACGCAAAGAATCGCCGTCTCCCGCCGGTCAAAATTGAACGCCTCGCCCAGCGTGTGCGAGTACTTCACCACCCGGCTCCCGGAATAGCTAATCGGCTCCGCGAGCTGTTTATCCCGCAGCCCCTGCACCGCCGCAGCCACGTCGTCTTCACTCAGATTTGTCACCGGCTCGCGATTGTTCTTCTGGTTGCAAGCGTTCACCAACGCATTCAGCGAAAGCGGATAGTATTCTGGCGTAGTAATCTCTTTTTCAATCAGCGCCCCCAGCACCCGCGCCTCGACTTCAGTAAGAATCATGCTCATCCCAATGGGCTCCCGAACCTCACCGTCACCTAAATATTCTACCCCACGCATTCGCTTTGCATCCACGCCCCGGAATCAAGTGGTGCCTTCAAGATAAGACTGGAAGATCAAATAAGGAGAGAAAAGAACTCCGGCGATGTGCGGTGTGATCAGCATCTGCGCCGAAGCCGGTGCCCCATGGCGCTAAAGGCCGAAGGAGTTAGCTCGAGTGCACATTGAACATCAGCCGCGGCCGATGAATGGCATCTTGGTCGCCATGACGGTCATGAATTGGACATTGGCGTCGAGAGGGAGAGAAGCCATATACAAGATGGCGCGCGCAACGTCTGCGGGATCCATGGTGGGTTCGACCGCGCTCGTGCCGTTCGCTTGCGGAACGCCTTTTCTCATTGCTTCCGCCATTTCCGTTGACGCGTTTCCAATGTCGATCTGACCGCAGGCGATGTCGTGCGCTCGGCCGTCGAGGGAACTCGCTTTCGTGAGGCCGGTAACTCCGTGTTTTGACGCCGTATAAGGGGCGGAATTCGGCCGAGGGCTGTGCGCGGAAATGGAGCCGTTGTTGATGATCCGCCCGCCGCGCGGCTGCTGGCTCTTCATGATTTTGAATGCTTCCTGCGTGCACAGAAACGCGCCGGTGAGATTCGTATCGACCACGGATTTCCACTGCTCGTAGGTTAAGTCCTCGAGCGGCACGGCGCGGGCAGAGATGCCGGCGTTGTTGAACAGCAGATCCAGCCGGCCGAAAGCGTCTTTCGTTTTCGCGAAAAGCTCGTGCACCGAGGCAGGATCCGCGACATCCGCAAGCACGACCAGCGTTTGGGACTTGGCCTGCCTCAGTTCAAGCGCGGTCGCTTCCAAGGGTTCCTTGCGCCGGCCGGCAAGAACCACCGAGTAGCCACTCTGAGCAAGAGCAACGGCGACGCACTTGCCGATTCCGCTGCCTGCGCCGGTGACCATGGCGATCTTCCGCGATAAGTCCATATTGCCAGCCGGAATCTCCGTGTGAGTCATGGGAATTTGGCGGAGAGGGTGGGAGTCGGTTCAAAGACCCCTCAACGCCCTCTGTAAGTTACAAGTTCTACGTTCCCGAGTATGCCATAAATGCCACGGCTGCCGGGGCACATCGCTCGATATCGCTCGACGACGAGTTATGGAAACGAGATAACTTCCCCGTTCGGGAACGTGCGACCTTACGTCTTGAGCAGTCGATTTTTGTTTCTTCGATCTTCAAATGGCTAGATGATTCCGGCAGCGCGAGGGCCCGACGCATATATAACGGAAGCCAAGCAGTTCTTCCCAGATCAAGGATTGTGCACCGTCACGTAAACCTTGATCCAGTGGTTGCGTATGCGCGCCTTGACCTGTTTCCCGTTCACGTCGGCAACGATCCGGTCGGAATTCTGCATCGGCATGTGGCAATCGATGCAGTTCTCTCGAATCTTCGTACCGAGCTTCGCAAATTCGCCGCAGTCCCGATCCTTGTGGCATTGCAAGCATTTTTCCGAATAAGACGCTGCAGCGCGTGCGGGTCCATGCACTGCATGGCACGTCGTGCAGGTCATTTGCGAGTTTTGGTAGCAGCGGCTTCTTTGGGTCAGCGCCACTTGATTTCCGTGCACGTCAACATGAGCATCGGCGTCGGGTTGCGGCAGTATGAAGTAATTCTCCAGTGGCTGTCCCGGGACGTACGAAAACGCCGGCGCAATAGACTGCCCGATCCCGCCATGACATTGCGCGCATACCTCAATTCGCCGATCGCGCGGCAGACTTGCCGGGTTCACGATCGAATGAGCGCCCGGAGAATCCGCGGCAGGTTTCAATCGCTCGCTCTCCGCATGCTGCCGGCCCGGCCCGTGGCATCTCTCACACGAAATGCCCAGAACACAGTCCGTTTTTTTATAGTAGTTTTCGGCCTGCTCGGATGGGATGGACTCAAAATACGTGGCGTGGCATTCCAGGCAGGAAGGAGGAATCGGCCGGTCGAAGTTCGCAACTCCTTCCGTGTACCCGGGGCTATTGATCCAGCCTTTCAACTCGGTCCAGTAAGACACTGGCAATTGAAAAAGCTGATTTCCTTTCCAATACAAATAGGTCTGACCCTTGTCTCCCGATCCTGTGACAATGTCTATTCGTTCGGTGCGCGTTTTCTCGTCCGGCGGTTGCCAAAATACCGCTGTTTCGTAGAACCCACTCTCTTTTGCTTCCATGCGGAAATGCAGATCGGCGTCGCTGGTCTTGAGAATATTTGCGCCGG
>Ga0302324_100011535_pt1 | contig 18123 bp, 12 predicted proteins | sample Palsa_T0_1_FD_201949 | JGI IMG/M metagenome (GOLD analysis project Ga0302324, IMG submission 201949) | Peat permafrost microbial communities from Stordalen Mire near Abisko, Sweden - Palsa_T0_1 | ecosystem: Environmental > Terrestrial > Soil > Palsa > Peat permafrost | place: Sweden: Abisko... | reverse complement strand
CGTCGGGTAGCGCGGCTCGTTGATCTTCTCCACGACCGACACCACGGCCGGCAGCGACCCGGTCACCACCTCGTAGCCGTCGTCGGCCACCCGCCGGATCGTCACCTCCGACCCGGACACGTCGACCTTCCCGGCCAGGGTCAGCTGCGGCACCCCGAGGCGCTCGGCCACCATCGCCGGCACCACCCCGGTCCGCGCGTCGGTCGACTCCGACCCGAACACGACGAGGTCGAACCCGACCACCTTGAGCGCCTCGGCGATCGCGAGCGACGTCTCCAGCGCGTCCGACCCCGCCAGGGCGTCGTCGATCACGTGCACGGCCTTGTGGGCGCCCATCGACAGGGCCTTGCGGATCGACTCCGCGGCCTTGGCCGGGCCGACGGACAAGATCGTGACCTCGCCGCCCTGGGCCTCCGCGATCTTGAGGCCTTCCTCGATCGCGAACTCGTCCAGGTAATTGATGACCCCGTCGACCGAGGCCCGGTCCACCGTGTTGTCACCGGGCACCAGGCTGCGCTCCACCTCGGTGTCAGGTACCTGCTTAACGCAGACGACGATATTCATGGACAGCGCTGCCCTTCCTGCGTGTCAAACTCCCGGGAACGGAGTCTATATTACTCGCCAGTAGGTACGGAGTCCCCCTTGGGGGGTACGGAGTACCCCGACTATAACTGGCGCTCTGCTGCCTCCACCACATTAGTGATCAGCATTGCCCGCGTCATCGGCCCGACCCCGCCCGGCATCGGCGCGATCCACCCGGCGACCGACGCCACCTCGGGCGCGACGTCGCCCGCCAGCCCCGCCTCGGTCCTGGTGATGCCGACGTCGAGGACGGCCGCCCCCGGCTTGACCATGTCCGCCGTCAGCAGCCCGGCCCGCCCGGCCGCCACCACCACGATGTCAGCCGAGCGGGTGTGGAAAGCGAGGTCCTTGGTCCCGGTGTGGCACAGCGTCACGGTCGCGTTCTCCGAGCGCCGGGTGAGCAGCAGCCCGAGCGCGCGGCCGACCGTGATCCCGCGCCCGATCACGGTCACCTCGGCCCCGGCGATCTCGACCCCGTACCGGCGCAGCAGCGCCACGATGCCGCGCGGGGTGCACGGCAGCGGCGCCTCTTCGCCGAGCACGAGCTTGCCCAGGTTGACCGGGTGCAGGCCGTCCGCGTCCTTGGCCGGGTCCATGAGGTTGAGCACGCGCTTCTCGTCGAGCCCGGACGGCAGCGGCAGCTGGACGATGTACCCGGTGCAGGCGGGGTCGGCATTCAGCTCCGCCACCGCCTGCTCGACCTCGGCCTGGGTCGCCGAGGCGGGCAGGTCGCGCCGGATCGAGGCGACGCCCACCTGCGCGCAATCGCGGTGCTTGCCGGCCACGTAGGCGCGCGAGCCCGGGTCGTCGCCGACCAGGATCGTGCCCAGACCGGGCAGGATGCCGCGGGCGGCCAGCGCCGCCGCCCGCTCCTTCAGGTCCGCCTTGACCTCGGCCGCGGTCGCCTTGCCGTCCAGGATCGATGCGCTCACGCGAGAACCCCTCTAGTGGTAGAAGTGCCGGACGCCGGTGAAGTACAGCGTCACGCCGGCCGCCTGCGCGGCGGCGATCACGCCGTCATCCCGGATGGAGCCGCCTGGCTCCACCACCGCGCGGACACCCGCCTCCGCGAGTATCTCGAACCCGTCCGGGAACGGGAAGAACGCGTCTGACGCGGCCACGGAGCCGGCCGCCCGATTTCCGGCTCTGGCCACAGCCAGCCGGGCCGAGTCGACCCGGTTCACCTGCCCCATGCCCACGCCGACCGAGGCGCCACCCGCGGCGAGCAGGATCGCGTTCGACTTCACGGCCCGGCAGGCCCGCCACGCGAACGCGAGGTCGGCCAGCGCGGGGGCGTCGGCCGCCGTCCCGGCCTTGAGCTCCCAGCCGGCCGGGTCGTCGCCCGGCTGGTCGACCCGGTCCCACGTCTGCGCGAGCAGTCCGCCGCTGACCGGCCGAAATTCAAAGTCGGATGCTATCGAACGGTCCGTGGTTCCACCGGCCGCGGCCACCGCGCCCCACGGCGGCGGGTCGCAGCGCAGCAGCCGGATGTTCTTCCACTTCCTGGTCAGGATCGCGACCGCGGCCGGGTCGAAGTCCGGTGCGATCACCACCTCGGCGAACCCGTCGGTGATCTGCTCGGCCATCGCGTCGGTGACCGCGCTGTTGGCCGCGACCACCCCGCCGTAAGCGGAGAGCGGGTCGCAGGCCAGCGCCTTGGCGTGCGCGGCGGCGATGTTGGCCCCGACCGCGATCCCGCACGGGTTGGAGTGCTTGATGATCGCCACGCAGGGCTGCGCGAAGTCGTAGGCGGCCCGGCGGGCGGAGTCGGCGTCCACGTAGTTGTTGTAGGACATCGCCTTGCCGTGCAGCACCTCGGCGTGGGCGATGCCGGGGTCGGACCCGGGCGCGGTGCTGCGGGCCTCGTACAGGGCGCCGCGCTGGTGCGGGTTCTCGCCGTAGCGGAGGACGTCGGACCGGCTCCACACCTGGGCGACGAGACTGGGCCAGCCGGTCTCCGCCGCCACCTCGTCCGGCGCGTAGCTGGCGGCGAACCAGGACGCGACCGCCGCGTCGTAGGCGGCCGTGTGCGCGTAGGCGGCGCCCGCGAGGCGGCGCCGCTCGGGCTCGTCGAACCCGCCGTTGGCGAGCGCCTTGACCACGTCGCCGTACTGGGCCGGGCTGGTCACGACGGCGACGCTGCCGTGGTTCTTGGCCGCCGCCCGGACCATCGCCGGGCCGCCGATGTCGATCTGCTCGATGATCTCGGGCGGGGTGGCGCCGGACGCGACCGTCTGCTCGAACGGGTAGAGGTTGGAGACCAGCAGCTGGAACGGCGCGATGCCGAGCTCGGCCAGCTGGCGTTCGTGATCCGGGTTGCCCAGGTCGGCCAGCAGCCCCGCGTGCACCCGCGGGTGCAGCGTCTTGACCCGGCCGTCGAGGCACTCGGGGAAGCCGGTGAGGTCCTCCACCTTGGTCACCGGGATGCCGGCCCGCTCGATCGTCTTGGCGGTGGAGCCGGTGGAGACGAGCTCCGCGCCGGCCCCGTGCAGGGCGGCGGCCAGCTCGACCAGGCCCGCCTTGTCGTAGACGGACAGCAGCGCCCGCTTGATCGCAATCGCAGTCACGTGCCGATCCTTACCTTCCTGTCGCCATTGACGGACCACCCCTCACGGGCCATCCGGCCGACCGTGCCGACGAGCAGAGCCCGTTCGGCCACCTTGATCCGCTCGTGCAGGCTTGCCTCATCGTCGTCATCGTGCACCGGCACCGCCGCCTGGGCGAGCACCGGGCCGGCGTCCACGCCCTCGTCGACCAGGAACACGGTGCAGCCGGTCACCTTGACGCCGTAGCCGAGCGCGTCCCTGACGCCGTGCATGCCGGGGAACGACGGTAGCAAGGCGGGGTGCGTGTTCAGGCAGCGGCCGCTGAACCGGGCCAGGAACGCCCGGCCGACCAGCTTCATGAACCCGGCGCAGACGATCAGGTCGGGACGGTACTGCTCGCACGCGCGGGCGAGCGCCTCATCCCAGTCATCGCGGCTGGGGAAGTCCCGCACTTTCACCGTGAATGTCGAAACATCTGCCGCTTTCGCCCGGTCGAGTGCGGCGATGGACTCGCGGTCGGCGCCGACCGCGACGACGGTCGCGCCGTAGCCCGGGTCGGCGCACGCGTCGAGCAGAGCCTGCAGGTTCGTCCCCGCCCCGGAGACGAGCACGACCAGCCTGGCGTTCATGGCAGACACCCTAACCGGTGCGGCACAATAGATCGCGACATGGCCAGACTCACCGATCCGCCGCCGCCGAGGTCGCCGTTCCTCCTCCCGCCGCCGCGGCCGCAGCTTCCGCCGTCCCCGCCGGCGCTTCAGCAGCGCGCCTGGGCGGCGCTGACGCTGTCCCTGCTCAGCCTGCTGGCGATGGCGCTGATCAGCAACATCCACCGCGGTGTGTACGTCATCGGGGTCGCGCTGGTGGTCGCCGTGGTCGCGCTGGTGCTGGCGTTCTGGTCCATGTCGGCCGCCAAGCGGGCCCGCGCCCGGCGGCCGCGCGGCGCGATCGCGGCCGCCGTGCTCGGCCTGGTCGCGTTCACGACCTGCAGCTTCGCGCTGGCCGGGTTCCTGATCTTCCGCACCGAGCTGAGCCAGTACGCCAACTGCATGAGCGGCGCCAACACGACCTCGACCCAGACGGCGTGCGAGAACCAGCTCGACAACGGCGTCCGCAACCAGATCAAGCGGCTCGGCGGCAACTGATCGCGCTAGTCGGCGATGTCGTTGGCCCAGGGGTCCACGTAGATGCGGTGGCCGCCGTCGTCGTCGGTCTGGTCGACCACCAGTCTCGGCAGCGGGCCGCTGACCGGCCCGGCCATCGGGCCCGCGGCGGCCAGACGGCGGACGTGGTGCCGCAGGATCAGCCAGTTAGCGGCCCCGGCCACCAGCGCGGCGGTCACCCCGATCTCGAGCACCGCGACCAGGCCGACCTCACCGCCGGCCGGGCCGACCGACGCGAGCCGCCCGGCGCCGAGCGGGCCGCCGGAGAGCTTGGCCGCGAACCCGATGACGGCGGCGGTCAGCGAGCCGGTGAGCAGCCCCCACAGCGGCGCCGCCTCCAGGGTCGGCGTCGGCGCGATCCGCACGGTCATCAGCCCGGCCAGCGCGCCCGCCAGGTAGGGCAGCACGAGGACGAAGAAGCCGAGCCAGGGCGGGAACGCGGCCCTGACGCCGACCGGCACCGCCGCCAGCATCGGGAAGGCGGGGACCGCCCCCAGCGCCGACCCGGATGGCGAGACCGCGGTGCCGACGCCGAACGCGAACCCCGGGCCGAGCATGTACGCGATCGCCCAGATGATCGAGTTCGGCAGGTAGCTGAGGCTGGCCAGCAGCAGCAGGGCCGACCCGCCGATCCCCGGGTTGAGCGCCGCCACCGCCTGCTTGTACGAGCCCAGGTGGATCGCGAGCGACGCCGCCGCGAGGACCGCGCCGAACGCCGCCAGCATCGCCAGCGCCGCCACCATGCCGAGCAGCACCGACCGCACCCGCGGCGGCACCCGCCCGGCCAGCTTGCGCCAGGGCGCCAGGCCGCGGGCGGCGCCGAGGCCGCCGGCCAGGAACGCGATGCCGAACCCGGTGGTGACCGCCTGCCACAGCGACGGCGCCGCCAGCGCGGTCCTGCTCGCCACCGCGACCGCGCCGGTGAACAGGGCGTACGGGAACGCGATCGACAGCGCCGCCAGGCCCACGTCCCGCAGCCGCTTGACGTGGCCCTCGTGGGTCATCCAGCGGCCTGCCCGCTCGATCAGCGCGGCCGGCAGCAGCACCAGGCCGAGCGGCAGCAGCCCGATCCGGCCGACGCCCCTGACCGTGACCTCGACGTGGTGCGCGACCAGCCAGAGCAGCCCGGCCGAGCGGAGCACCCCGGCCAGCCCGCCGCCGAGACCCACGTGCGGCGCGGTGATCCAGCCGATGAGGGTGAGTGTGACCAGCACCGCGAGCCCGCCGCCGGCCGCCGCGAGGGCGGCGATCCCGCCCGCCATGAGCATCGGACGGCTCGGCATGGTAGGCAGATCGCTCACATCCCCATCCTTGCAACGGATCGGGCAAACGGCACGCCGCCACGCCGCGCAGTGTGCGCGCCCGATGGCAAAGGGCGCCGTTGTATCGGGCGCGCGCACTGCGGTATCTCCCGGGGGGACGACCCCCCGTACCGCCCGATGTCGGCACGCCGACCACGCTTGTCGCGGGCTACGGTACTGAGTACCATATTGGTAAAACTTAGTCCCGCTTAGCTGCGCGTCCGGCGTCCCGCTGAGAGGGTGCTCACATCGGGATTCCGAGCCGCGCTGGCCGCGCGGCAAGGGCTACGCTTCTGGTGAAAGCCGCTCGTCGCAGTGGCGTACGACGTAAAACGCAAGCAACCGACCGAGATCGGACCCCCAGTGGACCTGTTCGAGTATCAGGCTAAGGAACTCTTCGCCGAGTACGGCGTTCCTGTGCTGAAAGACAAGGTCGCCGACACTGCCGAGGAAGCGCGGGAGATCACCGCCGCCTTCGCGGCCGACGGCATCCCCCAAGTTGTGGTGAAGGCGCAGGTGAAGACCGGCGGCCGCGGCAAGGCCGGCGGCGTGAAGCTGGCCCAGAGCCCGGACGAGGCCTTCGAGAAGGCCGACGCCATCCTCGGCATGGACATCAAGGGCCACATCGCGCACAAGGTCCTGATCGCCGAGGCCTCCGACATCAAGTCCGAGTACTACCTCTCCTTCCTCCTCGACCGCGCGAACCGGACGTTCACGTCCATCTGCACCGTCGACGGCGGCATGGAGATCGAGGAGATCGCGCACACCAACCCGGACGCGATCGCGCGCGTCCCGGTCTCCCCGCTGACCGGGGTCGACCACGCCAAGGCGCTGGAGATCGTCCGGGCCGGCCGGATCCCGGACGAGGCCCTCGAGCAGGCGGCCGTGCTCGCCGAGCGGCTGTGGGCCATGTTCACCGACGAGGACGCGACGCTGGTCGAGGTGAACCCCATGGTGCTCACCCCCGAGGGCAGAGTGCTCGCCCTCGACGGCAAGGTCACGCTCGACGACAACGCCTTCTTCCGCCAGCCCGACCAGGCCAAGTTCGCCGACCTTGAGTCCTCCGACCCGCTCGAGGTCCGGGCCAAGGAGAAGCACCTCAACTACGTCAAGCTCGACGGCCAGATCGGCATCATCGGCAACGGCGCGGGCCTGGTCATGTCCACCCTCGACGTGGTCGCCTACGCGGGCGAGGCGTTCGGCGGGGTCACGGCGGCCAACTTCCTCGACATCGGCGGCGGAGCGTCGGCCGAGGTGATGGCCAACAGCCTGGAGATCGTGCTGTCCGACCCGGCCGTCAAGTCGGTCTTCGTCAACGTCTTCGGCGGCATCACGTCGGGCGACGCGGTCGCCAACGGCATCGTGTCCGCGTTCGCGCTGCTGGCCGAGCGGGGCGAGACGGTCACCAAGCCGATCGTCGTCCGACTGGACGGCAACAAGGCCGAAGAAGGCCGCCAGATCCTGGTCGACGCCAAGCTGCCGGGCCTCGAGCAGGTTGACACCATGGACGGCGCCGCCAAGCGCGCCGCTGAGCTCGCCGCGAAGGGAGCCTGAGCGATGGCTATCTTCCTCACGGCTGACAGCAAGATCCTCATTCAGGGCATCACCGGCGGCGAGGGCCGCAAGCACGGCGCCCGCATGCTCGCCGCGGGCGCGAAGGTGGTCGGCGGCACCAACCCGAAGAAGGCCGGCACCACCGTCGAGCTGAACGGCGAGCAGATCCCGGTCTTCGCCACCGTCAGCGAGACCATGGCGGCGACCGGGGCCGACGTGTCGGTGATCTTCGTCCCCGCGGCCGGCACCAAGACCGCGGTGCTGGAGGCGATCGACGCTGAGATCCCGCTCGCGATCGTCATCACCGAGGGCGTTCCCGTGCACGACACGGCCGTGTTCTGGGCCTACGCGATCGAGAAGGGCAACAAGACCCGCATCGTCGGGCCGAACTGCCCCGGCATCGCGTCTCCGGGCAAGTCGAACGCCGGCATCATCCCGGCCGACATCACCTCCGAGGGCAAGATCGGCCTGGTGTCGAAGTCGGGCACGCTGACGTACCAGATGATGTACGAGCTGCGCGACATCGGCTTCACCACCGCGGTCGGCATCGGCGGCGACCCGATCATCGGCACCACGCACATCGACGCCCTCGCCGCGTTCGAGGCCGACCCCGACACCAAGGCGATCGTCATGATCGGCGAGATCGGCGGCGACGCCGAGGAGCGGGCGGCCGCGTTCATCGAGAAGAACGTGACCAAGCCGGTCGTCGGCTACGTGGCCGGGTTCATGGCCCCCGAGGGCAAGACCATGGGTCACGCGGGCGCGATCATCTCTGGTTCGGCCGGCACCGCCCAGGCCAAGAAGGAAGCCCTGGAGAAGGCCGGCGTCCGCGTCGGCAAGACCCCGAGCGAGACCGCGGCCCTGGTCCGCGACATCATCAACAACCTGTAAGCCGCTCGCGCTCAGTGCGGCGTTCCCCGCTCAATACACGCAGGGGATGCCGTACTTTGCGTTTGCCCCGACGGTGATGGTGCCGCCGCCGGAGACCGAGCCGGCCGGGGCCGTGGCCGCGGCCGACGCGCTCGGGCTGGCCGCGGCGGAAGCCCCGGCCGAGTCCAGGCTCGCGGGCACCGCGGTCACGGTCGAGCCGATCAGGACCTCCACGTGCCCGGCCGGCAGCGTCGCGAGCGCCTTGGCGGTGGCGCCGACGTCGGTCGCGATCTTGGCCGCGTTGGCCGACGCGCCCGCGCCGTAGAACACCTGGTTGCCGGTTTCGACGGTCCGCGACTGGGCCGACCCGTCCCCGACCGCCCCTGCCTGGTAGCCGCGGGAGACCAGCGCCCGGGACACGTCGCCTGCCAGTCCCGGCTGGGACCCGCCGTTGTAGACGTCCACCGTGACGGTGGAGGCGGGCGGGACCGGCGCGGCCTTCTTCTTCGGCGTCGTCGTCTTCCCCTTGGCCGCGGCCGGCTGCGGGTAGAAGGCGGCCTGCACCAGCCGCTTGATGTACGGCTCCGAGATGATGTTCACGCTCTGCGGGCTGGAGCCGTAGCCCGGCAGCAGCTCGCTGGCGCCGGGAACCGACGGGAGCGTGGTGAAGGAGAGGTTCTGCCCGCTGAGCGCCTGCATGCTGGCGGCGAAGTCGATCAGGTTCAGGCTCGGGTCGGTGATCAGGTACTGGCTGGCCGACCCGAGCAGGCCGGTGATCGTGCCGCCGGCGGCGAACGCGTTCTCGTGCTTGAGCTGCCAGATCACGTAGTCGATGACGGCCTGCTGACGGCGGGTGCGGTCGATGTCGCCCTCGGCCAGGTTGTCGCGCTCGCGCACGAACGCGAGCGCCTGCGGCGCCGACAGGTGCAGGTACTGGGCGCCGCCCTTGCTCAGGTTGTAACCGTCGTACTTCACCGCGTTGAACCCGGAGTTGAAGTCGTACAGGTTCGAGGACGTGTAGTTGCCTGCGTTGATGCCGGATTCCTCCGGCTTGAGGCAGACCTCGACCCCCTGGAATGCCTGGGCCAGATAGTAGAACCCGGCCAGGTTGGTCTCGACGAAATGGTCGATGTGCACGCCGGTGACCGACTCGACGGTCTTGATCTCGGCCCCCTGCCCGGCCTCGTTGGCCAGCAGGTAGTCGTGCTTGGTGGAGAACCCGGTCTGGGCCAGAGACTCGGTGTAGGCCCAGTCGTAGGCGTTGTCGATCTTTCCGTTGGGGATGTTGATGCCCTGCACGGTGAACGGGCTCGGGAAGGTGACGAGGTCGTCGCGCGGGATCGAGAAGCCGACCGCCTTCCGCCCGCCCGCGAAGATGTGGATCAGGATGAGCGTGTTCGGGTCCTGGCCGCCGACCGGGCCGGTGTGCATGGCCGTGATCAGGGCCGGCGGCAGCGCCTGGCCGTAGAAGTTGGTCCGGCTCTCCAGCCCCATCACCAGGATGTTCATCGCCTGGGTGGACGTGGACGGCGCGTTGCCGGTCGAGACCCCGTCGTTGAACCCGTTGGCGTAGCCGACCACCTTGTGCGCGTAGCCGGAGACCACGAGGACCACGACCGCGAGCAGGCAGGCCGCCGCGTAGCCGACCTTGCCCGCTATCACCCGTCCGAGACCCGCCGTGAGCATCGCCGTTCCTCCCCGCGTTGGCAACACACAGTAGCCGCTAGTACACGCAGGGTATTCCGAACTTGGCGTTGGCGGCGACTGTCACCGCGCCTCCGGCCGCGCCGTTGTCGGCCGCGGCCGCCGCCGAGGCGGACGCGGCCGGCGACGGGGACGACGTTGACGTCGGGGTGAGGCCGGCCGGGACGACGGTCGACCCGGTGCCGAGCAGCACCTCCACGTGCTGCGCGGGCAGCGACGCGAGCGCCTTGGCGGTGGCGCTGAAGTCGGTCGCGATCTTGGCCGCGTTGGCCGACGCGCCCGCGCCATAGAACACCTCGGTGCCGGTGACCGGGGTCTGCGACTGCGCCGAGGCGTCGTTGACGGCGCCGGCCTTGTAGCCGAGGGAGACCAGCGCCTGGGAGACGCTGCCGGCCAGGCCCGCCGTGGACCCGCCGTTGTACACGTCCACCGTGACCGTCGACGCGGCCGGGATCGGCGCCGCCTTCTTCTTGACGGCGCTCTTGCCCGACGCCGTGGCGGCCGGGGGCGGGTTGAACGCCTTGCTCACGACCTGCTGGATGTAGCTGACGTCGATGTCGTTGACGTCCTGCATCGAGCCGTTGAGGTCCACGTCGGCGTAGCCGGAGATCGGCAGCGTGTAGAACTTCAGGTTCTTGCCGGTCAGCGCGCTCATGTTGGTGGCGAAGTCGAACAGGTCGAAGCCCGAGTTGGTGATCAGCCACTGTTTGGCGTCGCCGAGCAGGGCGGTCAGCTGGCCGAGGTCGCTGAACGCGTTCTCGTGCTTCAGCTGCCAGATCACGTAGTCGATGACCGCCTGCTGCCGGTGGGTGCGGCTCAGGTCGGTGTCGGGCAGGCTGTCCCGGTCCCGGACGAACGCGAGCGCCTGGTCGGCGGCCAGGTGCAGGTACTGCGAACCGCCCTTGTTCAGGTTGTAGCCGTCCGCGACCGCGTTCCAGCCCGACGCGGTGTCGTACAGGTTGGCGTGGGGGGTGCCGTTGACCGTGGTCGGCGTCACGCACACCTCGATGCCGCCGAAGTCCTGGGCGAGCGTGTAGAAGCCGGCCAGGTTCATCACCGCGTAGTTGTCGATGTGCACCCCGGTGACCGCCTCCACGGTGGCGATCTCGGCCGCCTGGCCGGCCTGGTTGGCCTTCAGGTAGCGCTCGGCTGAGCTCATCGACGAGCCGTAGGTCGAGTTCAGCGAGGTGACGTACGCGAAGTAGTAGGCCTGGTCGATCTTCCCGGTGGTGATGCCGTCGTAGTAGGCCTTGGGATAGGTGACCAGGTCGTCGCGCGGGATCGAGTAGCCGACCGCCTTCTGCCCGCCGGCGAAGATGTGCACCAGGATCAGCGTGTCGGTGTCCTGGGAGCCGACCGTCTGGTCCTCGCAGGAGGCGACGTTGCCCGCGTGCATCGCGGTCAGCAGGCCCGAGGAGAGGCAGTTCCCCTGGAAGTCGGTGCGACTCTCCAGGCCCATGACGAGGATGTTCATCGCGCCAACGGAGGAGCTGCCGCCGATCGTGATCCCGTCGCCGAGCGCGCTCAGGTCGGCCACCGCCTTGTGCGCGTAGCCGGCCACCACCAGCAGCACGGCCGCCAGGAAGCAGCTCACGGTGTAGCCGACCTTGCCCGCGACCAGCCTCGCGACGCGCGTCGAGAACATAGCTGCTCCTCCCGTGGGGGTCAGAACATGCAGCTGGAACAGTAACCGTCAAACCAGGCCCACGGCACAGTACCCACAAGATATGAACATTTGTCAGTAAACGCAGGGTATTCCGAATTTCGCGTTCGCGGTGACGGTTACAGCACTGCCGGCCGCGGTGCTGCCGCCCGAGGTCGAGCCGCCCGAGGGCGTCGCGGCCGGGCTGGCGGCTGGGGCCAGGGCCGACGGCACGAGCGCGGACCCGCTGCCGAGCAGCACCTCCACGTGCCCGGCGGGCAGCGAGGCGAGCGCGGTGGCGGTCACGCCGAAGTAGCCGGCGATCTTGGCGGCGTTGGCCGACGCCCCGCCGCCGTAGAACACCTGATCCCCGGTCTTGACGGTCTGCGACTGCGCCGACGCGTCCGTGACGGCGCCGGCCCGGTAGCCCTTCGCGACCAGCGCGGCCGAGACCCGGCCGGCCAGCCCGCCGGTGCCGCCGCCGTTGTAGACGTCCGCCGTGACCGTCGACGCGGCCGGGATCGGGGCGGCCTGCTTGGCCGGCTTCGACCCGGAGTGGCCGGCCGGCGACGGCGCCGGGGCGGTGAACTTCGCCTTGATCGCCGCCTGGATCGCGGGGACGTCGATCTGGTTGGCGTCCTGGCCGTCAACGGTCTCGTAGCCCACGATGGGGGCGGTGTAGAACTTCAGGTTCTCGCCGCTGAGCGCGTGCATCTCGGTTGAGAAGTCGAGCAGGTTCCAGCTCGAGTCGGTGATCAGGTACTTGTCGGCGGTGCCGAGCAGGCTGGTGAGCTGGCCGACGTCGGTCAGCACGCCCTCGGTCTTCAGCTTCCAGATCACGTAGTCGAGGACCGCCTGCTGGCGGTGGGTGCGGTCCAGGTCCCCGTTGGGCAGGTTGTCCCGCTCCCGGACGAATGCCAGCGCCTGGTCCGCCGCCAGGTGCAGGTAGCCCGCGTGCGGCGCGTTGAAGCCCGAGTTCGCGTCGTGCAGGTTGGTGCCCGGGCCGTCGGGCCCGTCCCACGAATTCACGCACACCTCGACGCCGCCGAATGACTGGGCCAGGTAGAAGAACCCGGCCAGGTTCACCTCGGCGAAGTGGTCGATCTTCTGGTCGGTCACCGTCTCGACGGTGTCGATGGTGGCCTTCTGCCCGGCCTCGTTGGCGAGGAAGTAGCGCTGCGAGCGGCTCATCGACGAGTTCACGGTCTGGTTCAGCGACTGCGCGTAGGCCAGGCCGTAGGCCTGGTCGATCTTCCCCTGCGACTGGCCGTCGTACGCCTGCGGGTAGCTGACCCAGTCGTCGCGCGGGATCGAGAAGCCGACCGCCCGCTGACCGCCGGCGAAGATGTGGATCAAGATCAGCGTGTTCGTGTCCTGGCCGCCGACGCCCTCGTTGTTGACGCCGTACACGCTGCCCGCGTGCATCGCGGTCAGCAGCGCCGACGACAGCGTGTTCCCCTGGTAGTCGGTCCGGCTCTCAAGACCCATTAGCAGGATGTTCATCGCCCCGGTCTGCGCGCCACCGGAGATCGCGTTGGAGCTGGCCAGCCCGGTGACCAGGCCGTCGACCCGGTGGGCGTAGCCGGACAGCACCAGCAGCACGGCCGCCAGCAGGCAACTCGCCGCGTAACCGAGCTTGCCTGCAATCGTCGCGCCGCGCATGCCGAGCAATCTTGTTCTCCTCAACGGATGTCAGTTCACGGTTGCGGCGAGGCTACCCGGTCCCGGTCAATACTTACACTGGTGTGAATACTACCTGGTCAAGTACATGACACAACGGAACGTAACGGCGCCGGCGCGTTAGTGTAAGCGCCGGGCTTGAGGGAAACTTAGGAAACGATGTATTACCCTCTCCAGCAATGACCACTCAACCTGGGTGGGAGCCACGATCCGGCCCCACGCGAGGCGAGCCCGCCCGGCGAGCGCCCCGGGGGGCGGCCGGCAGCTGGCCGGACGATCCCGCGCGCCGTCGTGGCGCCCCGGCCGATTCCGGTCGCCCCGATCCACGCGGGCGCGACCCCCGCGGCCGCGATCCGCGCGGCGGGCCGGGCTGGGGTGGGCCCGACGACCGGGGAAGAGGCGGCCCCCGGCCGCCGCGCGAGCCGGGGCCGCGCCCCGGTGACGGCCCGTCGGGCGGATCCGGACGGTCGCCGCTGCGCTGGATCGGCGCCATGTCGACCAGGAACGGCCTGCTGGTGGTGATCGCGGCCACCGTGATCGGGATCATCGGCACGCTGGCGGCCGGCAGCGAGCCCGGGCTGCTGCTCAGCCTGTTCATCATCGTCGGGGCGGTCGTGGCGACGCTGGGCGTCCGGCCCGGTGCCGTCTACCTGTTCTTCCCGCTGCCGGCCTTCGCCTTCTTCGCGGGGGCGGTGATAACCGGCAAGATCCATGACAGCACCCTGTCGTCGTCGACGGCGGGGCTGGCGGCCGGCTTCACCCAGTGGATCGCCGGCATCTTCTTCCCGATGTGCGCGGCCACCATCTTGGTCCTGCTGATCGGCGGCGCCCGCTGGCTGCTGTCCCGGCAGCTGGTCGGCGGCCAGTTCCCGATGTCGGCCGACCGCCCGGCGACCGCCCGCGACCTCCGCCCGCGGCCGCGCCCGGAGGTCGACCCGTGGGCCGACCAGAACGCGACCAGGAGTCGGCCCGCGCCGCGTCCGGGCAGCGCCCCGTGGCCGCCCGACGGCGCCCGTCCCGCCCGCCCGGCCCGCGATGACCGCGACCCCTGGAACGATCCCCGCCCCTCGGCCGACCCGCGCGCGACGGCCGATCCCCGCACGGCCGGCGACCGCCGTCCGCCGAGCCGGACCGCCCCGCCGGCCGCCCCGCAGCCCGCGTTCCGTCCCCGCCCGGCCAACCCGGGTCCGCCCGGCCCCGGTGACCGCGCCCCGCGTCCGCCCGCGCCGCAGCGTCCCGCCCGCCCGCCGCGGGACCCCTGGGACCAGCGCTAGAGCTTTTCCAGCGGCGCGTAGCGCAGGACCAGGTGCTTCACGCCGTAGTCGCCGCCGAAGTCGATCTTCGCCTCGGCCGAGTCCCCGTGGCCGTCGGCCGAGACCACGGTGCCGAGGCCGAACTTGTCGTGGTTCACCCGGTCCCCCGCCGTCAGCGCGGGGACGGCGCGGTTGCCGATCGCGTTGACGCCCGGCCGGGATGCCAGCCGGGCGGACGAGGACGTCGAGGCGGCGGTCACCGCGGCCGCGTCCCGCTTCCACTCGATCAGCGACGACGGGATCTCCGACAGGAACCTGGACGGCGAGTGGAACGCCGGGCGGCCGTACCAGTTACGCGACACCGCCCTGGTCAGGTACAGGCGCTGCTCCGCGCGGGTGATCCCGACGTAGGCGAGCCGCCGCTCCTCCTCGAGCTCGCGGGGGTCGGTCAGCGCGCGCTGGTGCGGGAAGACCTCCTCCTCCATTCCGGTCACGAAGACGACCGGGAACTCCAGCCCCTTGGCGGTGTGCAGCGTCATCAGCGTCACCATGCCGCCGTGGTTCTCGCCGTCCGGGATCTGATCGGCGTCCGCGACCAGCGCGACCCGCTCGAGGAAGCCCGCCAGCGTGCCGTCTGGCGTCGCCCCGTCGTACTCGCGGGCGACCGAGACCATTTCCTGCAGGTTCTCCACCCGGGTCACATCCTGCAGATCCTCGGAGGTCTCGAGGGACGCCTGATAACCGGTGCGGTCGAGCACCGCCTCGACCAGCTCGGCCACCGGGCCGCCGGTCGCGGCCTGCTCGCGCAGATCGTCGACCAGCGCGTTGAACCCGGCGATGGCCGACGCCGACCTGGCCGCCAGCGCCGGCACCTCCGACGGCGTCTTCAGCGCCTGCGCGAACGTCATCCGCTCGCGGGCCGCGTAGCCGGCCACGTACTCCTCCGCCCGGTCGCCGATGCCGCGCTTGGGCACGTTCAGCACCCGCCGCAGCGACACCTCATCGGCCGGGTTGTTGATCAGCCGCAGGTAGGCGAGGAGGTCGCGGACCTCGCGCCGCTCGTAGAAGCGGACGCCGCCGATCACCTTGTACGGCAGCCCGACCCGGATAAAGATTTCCTCGAACACCCGGGACTGGGCGTTCGTCCGGTAGAAGACCGCCACCTGGCCCGGCGTCGCCAGCCCCTCGTCGCTCAGCCGGTCGACCTCCTCGGCCACGAACGCGGCCTCGTCGTGCTCGTTGTTGGCGACGTAGCCGGTGATCGGCGGGCCGTCGCCGGCCTCGGACCAGAGGTTCTTCGGCTTGCGGCCCGAGTTCCTCGACACCACCGCGTTCGCGGCGGCGAGGATGTTCTGGGTGGAGCGGTAGTTCTGCTCGAGCAGGATCACCGTCGCGTTCGGGTAGTCCTGCTCGAACTCGGTGATGTTCCTGATCGTGGCGCCGCGGAACGCGTAGATCGACTGGTCCGCGTCGCCGACGACGCACAACTCGGAGGGGCCGTCCCCGGGGTCGGGCTCAGTCGGCCCGCCCGAGTCGGCCGGGACCGTTCGAGAGCCGAAAAGAGAGCCGCCGCCGGATACCAGCTCGCGGACCAGAACGTACTGCGCGTGGTTGGTGTCCTGGTACTCGTCGACGAGCACGTGACGGAACCGGCGGCGGTACGCCGCCGCGACGTCGGGGAACGCCTGGAACAAGTTGACGGTGACCATGATCAGGTCGTCGAAGTCCATCGCGCCCGCCGCCACCAGCCGCCGCTGGTACTCCGTGTACGCCTCGGCCAGCGCCTTCTCGCGGGAGGTGCGGGCCCGGGACGCGTACGACTCGTAGTCCTCGAGCTCGTTCTTCAGGTTCGAGACCTGCGCCGCCATCGACTTCGGGGGAAACTGGCGGGCGTCGAGCTCGAGCTCGCGGCAGACGAGCGCCATCAGCCGCTGCGAGTCGGCCGAGTCGTAGATCGAGAAGTTCGACGGGTAGCCGAACCTGGCCGCCTCGCGCCGCAGGATGCGGACGCAGGCCGAGTGGAACGTCATCACCCACATCGCCCGCGCGCGGCGGTCGCCCACCAGCTGCGCGACGCGGTTGGCCATCTCGCCCGCCGCCTTGTTGGTGAACGTGATGGCGAGAATCTCGCCCGGCGACACGTCCCGCTCCGCGAGCAGGTACGCGATCCGGTGGGTGAGCACGCGCGTCTTCCCCGAGCCGGCCCCGGCGACGATCAGCAGGGGTCCGCCGGCGTGGATGACGGCGGCGCGCTGCTGCGGATTGAGGCCGTCGAGGAGGGTCGTGGTCACGGCTTCAAGACTAGGCCGTGGCTCCGTCAATCGAGCCGTCACCAGTCAGCCTGGAGACACCGAATATCACCGTTACCTGCAGTTTTTCACCACAAATTGTACCGATTTGGCCACTATCGCGGGCCCATGCGCGGTATCGTGACCACGCCCTTACCCGTAACCGCAGGGGGTAATCCCATGGGATCGCGCGGCCGATCCATAAGGCTCAGGATTTACTTCCTGGTAGCCATCCCGCTGATCACGATGCTCGGCCTGTTCGGGTACGTCGCCTACACGTCCACCACGACTTACCTGAACCTGGACCGGGCGCCGGACCTGATCAACGCTACCGCCGAGCCGCTGACGAACTTCGTCAACCTGCTGCAGGCCGAGCGCCGCGACGCGGTCGTCTACGCGGCCAGCCCGACCAGCGCCAACCTCGCCGCCTACCGCAGCGCGATCGCGACCACCGAGGCCGGCGAGGTCCAGGTCACGGCGGCCCTGCACTCAGCCGGCACCACCAGCAGCGCGTCCAGCGCGGAGACGAACGGCATCGCCTCGATGACCGCCGCCCTGAACAGCCTGCCCCAGCTCCGCGACGGGACGCTGGCCAGGAAGCTGCCCGCGCTGACCGCGTTCGTGGACTACACCAACGTCATCGCCGGGCAGGGCGCGGTGCTGCAGGCCGAGGCCAGCAGCATCTCCGACGCGGACGGGGTCGAGCAGGGCCTCGGCCTTATCTCCGCCGTCAACACCCAGGAAGACATGTCCGAGCAGGACGCGATCCTGGCCGGCGCGCTGGTGAGCGGCACGCTGACGAGCGACGAGCGGGTGGCCTTCGGCCAGGCGGCCGGACGGCAGCAGGACGACACGCTGCTCTACCAGCAGCTGTTCACCCCGGCTGAGCTCAAGACCTACAACGACACCCTGAACGCGCTGGCCCCGTCGGCGGTGCAGAGCAGCGCCACCGCGATCCAGCAGGCGGTCATGTCCGGCGCCCCGCTGAGCGAGATCACGGCGACCGGCCTGACCGCCGCCAGCTGGCAGGGCGCGACGACCACGTGGCTGCACGCCGCGAGCGTGGCGGGCGACGAGACCGCGACGACCGTGCTCGCCGCCAACACCGCCCCGGCCGTCGACGCCAAGCGGCGGCTGTGGGCGGTGTCCCTCGTCGGCGCGGCCGGCTTCCTGCTCACGCTGCTGGTCACGATCCTGCTCGGGCGGTCCATCAACCGCCGGCTGACCGTGCTCCGCACCTCCGCCCTGACGCTCGCGCGCGAGCAGCTCCCGGCCGTGGTCGCCCGGCTCCGCCGCGGCGAGTCGGTCGACGTCGCCGCCGAGGCGCCGCCGGTGCACGAGGGCAACGACGAGATCGGCCAGGTCGGCCAGGCGATCGACGCCGTCCGGCAGACCGCCATCAGGTCCGCGATCGACGAGGCCCGGGTCCGGCAGGGCGTCAACGACATGTTCCGCAACCTCGCCCGGCGGAACCAGTCGCTGCTGCAGCGCCAGCTCAGCGTGCTCGACGACATGGAGCGCCGGGCGACCGACCCGGACG
>Ga0302324_100011532_pt1 | contig 18125 bp, 14 predicted proteins | sample Palsa_T0_1_FD_201949 | JGI IMG/M metagenome (GOLD analysis project Ga0302324, IMG submission 201949) | Peat permafrost microbial communities from Stordalen Mire near Abisko, Sweden - Palsa_T0_1 | ecosystem: Environmental > Terrestrial > Soil > Palsa > Peat permafrost | place: Sweden: Abisko... | reverse complement strand
CCCACGTGTTACTCACCCGTACGCCACTTTACTTACGAGGTTGCCCCCGCTTTCTCGTGCGACTTGCATGTGTTAAGCGCGCCGCCAGCGTTGATTCTGAGCCGGGATCAAACTCTCGTTTGAATTTGTGAGTTGATCGCTCCGACTTTAACTCAGAGTCTCTGACGAATGTTTCTTGTGCATCCAACCAGATTGTCAAAGATCTATGCCGCCCCCGAAACGCATCCCTGCGGATACGCCCGTGACGACAGGCCTCGAAACTTGTCCGGCCGCCGCCGCGCGTCATTATGCATGATTGCGCACGTGCAACCGATAAAATGAGAACTTTTGAAAAGAACCTACCAGGAAGGCCGTATTCCGCTCCGTGCGGTGGCCCGCAGGGAGTTTTGTTACCATTCCTTAGACGAGGGTCTTCGTCCCTTAAGAACGTTGTACCACAGATGCGGAGCTACGGGCAAGCCCACAATTCTCCGCACACCCTCGAAATCGGCGACTTCCCCAGAATATCAGAACCGTTACAGCGGCGCAAGAGCAAATCGAAATTTTTTTTGGAGGTTTTTTTCAGGCGGATTTCCGGGCCAGTTTTCAGGCGGCTTAAGATGGAATTATGCGGCTATTGGCGCTCATCTGGCTACCTTCGTTGATGGTGCAGGCTCAGACCTTGCCGGAGATTCTATCGCGGGTTTCCGAGGAGGCCGAGGTATTCCGGCATGTGGCGCCGCAGGTTCTGGCAGAGGAAACTCTGACACAGCGGGGGGTCAAACCGCCAGGGCGATTCCGGCCGCGGGTGGGCGCCGCCGTCACCAAAACGACCCCCGCGGCGGTGCAGACGCGGGAGATCGTTTCAGAATACAGCCTGGGGGCTTTTAAGGATGCACCCCAATCGCTGCACGAGTTTCGCCAGGTAGTTTCCGTGGATGGCCATGCGGTATCCTCGGAGGCATCCGCGCGCAAAACGCTGGTGCTGGGCTTGTCCTCCTCCGACGACCATGCGAAGAAGCGCATGCTGGAGGAGTTCCAGAAACATGGACTTTCGACAGCGGTGGTCGATTTTGGCCCGCTGGTGATGCTGTTTACGAAAAAGCAGATGGGGAATTATCACTTTGAGCTGGCCGGAACGGATCGCATGGGCGCGGACCAGGTACAAGTGGTCTCGTACCGCCAAGTCTCCGGGCCCGATCGCATGCTGGTATTCCAGGGCCGGCAAGCCATACACCAGCCCATCGAGGGCCGTATTTACGCGCGCATGCCGGACGGGCGACCCCTGCGGATCACCATAACGGAGAGCCGCGAGGCCGGCAAACATCGGTTTCGGGACGAGGCCACCGTGGACTACGTGCAGAACGCTAACGGCTTCGTGGCTCCCGTGGCGGTAACCCATAAGGGCTACGCCGACGATCAATTGATGGTGGAAGACGAATTTCGCTATACCGCCTTCCGCAAGTTCGGAGCGGACGCCGAGATCAAGTTTAACGTGCCGGCAGAGCCGGTAAAGTAGCTGCTGTTATTATGGGTCATCCGATGGCCGAAACTTCATCCACGAGCGCCGGGACTTCAGGCGCAACGCGGCGGCGGCCGAGCAAACGCGCGTACCTGTTGATTACGCTGTTTGCGCTGCTGCTGGTGCTGATCCCATTCCTCTTCTGGTACCTCACATGGTTCGGACGTAAGCTGACCGGCCCGGAGATCGACAGCTACCTGGCGGAGCGGTCCAAGCCCCGGCACGCGCAGCACGCGCTGGTACAGATCGGCGAGCGCATGAGCCGCCACGATCCGGGCGTCGAGCGCTGGTATCCGGCGGTAGTGGAGCTGGCCGACAGCCCGCTGATCGAGCTGCGGCAGACCTCCGCCTGGATCATGGGGCAGGACCACAATTATGCTCCTTTCCATGAAGCGTTGTTAAAACTGCTGCGCGATCCGCAGCCGATGGTACGGCGGAACGCGGCACTGGCACTGGCCAACTTTGGGGATGGGGCCGCGCGTCCCGAGCTGCTGGAAATGCTGCGGCCTTACACGATCGTGTCGGAGAAGCCGGGCACCGTACGGTACCGGTTGAAGCTGGGCGAGTACGTGAATCCGGGCACGCTGGTGGCGCACGTGGGGAGTGCGGAGGTGCGCGCGCCGCTGCCGGGCGAAGTGCTGGAACTGACGCGCCGGGACGGAGCCACGGCGGCTGCGGGCGATCCGCTGGCGGAGGTATCGGCGGATAAAGAGCACGCCTGGGAGGCGCTGCGAGCCTTATGGGGCGTGGGCGAACCGGAAGACATAGAAGCGGTCCAGCGCTACGCGCGCGGCGTGCCGGGGATGCCGGAGCGGCTTCAGGAGCAGGCCATGTTGACCTTACAAGCCATTCAGGCGCGCCAGGCTCAGGGCGCGAAACAGGGGCTTCCCTGAAGTTGGTCCGTGAATTGCTGCGATCACGGGCATGAAACTGTTCCTAGCGAAGTTCAGCATCGCACTGCTGATAATCGGCGGCCCGGCCGTCCTGAGCGCCTTTGGACAAAGCGCCAAAGACGATATGAAGGATGCCGGACATTCTACCAAGGAAGCTGCCAAGGACACCGGCAGCGCCACCAAGAAGAGCGCGAAGAAAGCCGCTCACAATGTAAAGAAGGGTACCAAGAAAGCAGTCAATAAGGCGGCCCAAGAAACGGATAAAGGTGCGGCAAAGGTGGAAGAGAAGACCGACCACTAGGCCGGCGTTATTAGGTAGTCCGCTAAATCTGTGTGCCTGAAAATCTTTAGTTGAACGCCGAAGTATCAAAGAATTCGACGCGCAGACCAGAAGCGGAGCTATTGTAGATCGCTATGCCGTTTCCAACGATGATGTATAGATAAGCGTAGGCTCCCGGCGTGAGCGGAAGTGAGTTGGTGAAGCTGAAGGGCCACCACTGCTGGAAAGTATTCCCACCCACGGGATTTACCGGAAATGTTTGCCCTGAAGCAATAGCGCAACCGGTGGGGTAGGGTGCCGGACTCTCTAAGTAAATCCAGTAAGTAGCATTGTCGGAGGCGAGTCGACCGTTGATAGTTACGCCCGTTGGCACAGTGCCATCGGGCAAAACGGATGGGACTGGGAATGTCGTACGATAGATGTAATACCCAGTCGGTACAACATATCCTCCGCCGTCTGGCATTACCCACTCTGAGGCGGTACTGACGCTATTCGATAGCCAAGAACCCATTTGGGGGGGCCCAGCCACTGTTGGTACAAAAAGCTCTTGTAGACACGGCGTGTTGTTGCCTGTAAGCGAACTGGGCCAAGGAAAACCTACTTCCCAGTTGCCATCGAGGTAAGGGGTTCCGTAGGCGTTCACGTTTGGCGAAATTAGGACGCCAGTGCATCCCGAAACGGTTTGATGAGTTTGGCCTGTATTGCAAAGACCCTTAATCTGTGCCGTGACCGTTGAACTAAACAGGAGCATCGCTGCGACAGCGAGCAGAATTGTTCGAGGCGTGGACGGTTTCATCGTTGTCCTCCGGTAGGAGAAAGTATACATCGTCCCCCCGCCTTTTTTCCTAGGGGGGCACGTATGAAGGTAAGAACGTTACCACCACCAAGAGGCGCACAGATTTAGCGCACTACCCGTTATTAGGGAATCTGGTCAAACCCGTCACGTTAAGTTCGCCGCGATGTTTGACCCGCCCCTGAAGCAGGTCCTGCCAGAACTCGGTAAAGTGAGGAACGCGTCAAACGAAAAAGCCAACGCCGGCAGCTTGGACGCCGCGCTCGAACGAGGAGTCCGTCGTCGCGACCGCAGAAAGCCTCGTCGGCTCGGGCTTTCTGAAGGGTAGACGCGGCCGCCCTTCAATAGCGCAGCGCCGCACCCGGGCACACTACTTATGCGGTGGCGCGCACGGCCTTCACGCCGGGCTGATCTTCGGCTGACAGCCAGGAATAGGCTAAGCCCGCCACAGCGGCTCCCGCGATTGGAACCACCCAGAACAGCCAGAGCTGTTCGAGAGCCCAGCCGCCGACGATCACCGCCGGTCCGGTACTGCGCGCCGGATTGACCGAGAGGTTGGTGACCGGGATGCCGATCAGGTGGATGAGCGTGAGCCCGAGCCCGATGGCGATGGGCGCGAAGCCTGCCGGGGCGCGCTTATCGGTGGCGCCCAGGATGATCATCAGGAACATGAAAGTGAGCACGCCCTCGGCTATGATGGCCGACAGCATGGAGTAGTGGCCGGGCGAGTGCTCCGCGAAGCCATTGGCCGCGAACCCCCCGATGGCGAAATCGGGCGCGCCGCTGGCGATGCTGTACAGAACGCCGGCCGCAGCCATGCCGCCCAGCACTTGCACGACGATGTAGGCCACCACGTTATTCCAAGGGAAACGCCGGCCCACTGCCAATCCTACGGTGACAGCAGGGTTCAAGTGGCAGCCGGAGATGTGCCCGATGGCGAAGGCCATGGTCATTACAGTCAGGCCGAACGCCAGGGCGACACCTAGCAGTCCGATGCCTACGTGCGGGAATGCGGCCGCCATCACGGCGCTGCCACATCCGCCAAAAACCAGCCAGAAAGTACCTAGAAACTCGGCGCTCAAACGCTTCGTCAAGGATGACGGCATATACGCTCCTTCAGGGAAATCCAAAACGCTACGGCCTTCCATACTACTCCGACGACCGGCATCGTGTCATCTCGCCGCAAGCGGGGTGCCGCAAGCGGGGGTGCCGCAAGCGAGGGCGGCGGCGTTTATCGCAGCGCGTATGTCAGGCCGGTGGTGAACTGGAACGAATTCTTCTTGAACCCAGGCGGAGGATCGTTCAGGAACGTATCGAGCGAAGTCATCGCCAGACTGAAACGCTTATGTATAGGCAACGCCAGGCCGGCTGTGCCGGTTGCCGAATAGGCCGCCGTATTGTTCCAGGCCGGCGTGGCGGAGATCTGCTCGTTGAACACGATGCCGTGCGCGAATTTCCGGGTGTAGATCTCGCCGAAGGTGGAGCCCACCAGGCTCTGGTTGGAGGAGGACAGCGCGAAGGTCTGGCGAATGTAATCGATAGCAACCTTCAAATCGAGTTCCGCGGCGGCGCTTTTGACCACGGTCCAGCCCAGGCCGCCACCATAGGACTGCTGCAGGTCGAGATCCTGCGAGAAGTTGTGATCGAAGGCGACCCGCGCGAATCCGAACACGCGCGGCGCGAAGTATTGATCGCGTTCCGCGTCGCCGTGCAGGATGTCGGTTTTGATCTCGGCCGTCCCGGGCTGACTCAAGGTGCCGTAAGAGCCGCTCAAATCGATCAGCGTGCGGCTGCTGGGATTCAGCCAGCTGGCGGTAGGCTCGGCGCGCACCAGGGTGACGGCACCGGTGTATGTGCGGGACTCCTGCGTGGATGCCACCAGGCTGAGTCCGGCGGTGACCGCGCCGCCCCAGTCATCGAGGAGGCCTTCCTCGTGGCTGACCGCCTTGTCGAAGTCGGGCTGCGTCACCACGAAGGCCAAATCCGCCACGGGTATAGTGTGAGGCGGGCCCGCGGCACTCTCCAGGACGATCTTCTGGTCGGTCATGGACAGCTTGCCTTCGGGCACTTGACCGGTGTCCGCGCGTTTCACGATTTTCGCACTCTTGGTGATGACGGCGAACGGACGGGAGGTGCGCAGCTCCTGGACTTTGCTCCAATCGACGGTAACTTCTCCGGCCATGTCGCTCTTGAAAGTCAGGGAGCCGCCCTTGGCGCTCTCGAGCTGGCCGATGAGCTTTTCGCCATCGGCGAAAATCAGCACGTCGGGCTCGGCCTTGGGTGCGGGAGCGGGCGCCTGAGCATAAACTACGGCACTCGCAAGGGCGGCTGCAAAGGATGCCGCCAGGAGCCATCGGCACACATGAAAAAACTGGATTCTCATTTGAGTCAGCATCAATTGTACATCGGACAAGAAGGGTGCCGGATGCCGGGTGCCGGCAAACCTTAAACCGTCTCAGGAGAGTACTCCAACACCCTTCTTTACCCTTCTTTACCATTGACACCGGGAATTGCCGCTGGCATACTGAAGTAAAAGCACCACTATTTGGTGGTGTATTAGGAGTGTAATCATGGCGACGCTCGTAACGCCTTCGTCGGCAGTCTCGATTTCCCCGCTTCAGCTTTCCCTGGATGAGATCATTGCAGTCGCGCGGCATGGGCAAGCGGTGGCGTTGAGCGACGATAGCGATTTCCGGCGGCAGATCATCCGCGGCCGTGTTGCGCTCGAGCGCAAGCTGGCCGAAGGGGAAGTGGTTTACGGGGTGAACACCGGCTTCGGCGGCAATGCCCGCTACGTGATTCCGAACGATGAGCTGGCCCATCACCAGCAGAATCTGCTCGAGTTTCTCTGCTGCGGAGTGGGCGAAGCTTTACCTGAAGAAGCCGTGCGGGCCGCCATACTTTTGCGCGCGAACGCGCTCGCGCGAGGCCTTTCAGGGGTTCGGCTGGTGGTGATCGAACGGCTGCTGGATTTGTTGAACCACCACATTACGCCGATCGTGCCGCGCTACGGTTCGGTGGGAGCGAGCGGGGACCTGTGCCCGTCGGCTTACATAGCGCGCGCCATGGTGGGCCGCGGCGAGGTGCTATACAAAGGATGCCGTGTGCCGGCCGCCGAGGCTCTGCGGAACGAAGGCATTGCGTGCCTGGATTTGCAGGCGAAAGAGGGCCTGGCGCTGTTGAACGGCACCACGGTGATGACCGGGGTCGGCTCGATCGTGGTGGACGAGGCGGCTTATTTGTTCCGGCTGTCGCTGGGCGCGCTGGCCATGGCCGCGGAAGCTTTGCGCTCTTCGCCCGATTATTATCATCCGGCGATCCATATGGCGAAGCATCATCCGGGCCAACTGGCCGTGGCGGAGATGCTCAACTCGCTGCTGTTCGATTCGAAGCTGGCGATTCCGTTGGACGATATACGGCATCGCGTGGAGGCGGCCGGCCGGAGGGCCAACGGGGACCATGCGGTGACATGGGCCGATGAATCGATTCAGAGCCCTTACTCGCTGCGTTGCGCGCCGCAAGGTCTGGGGCCGATGCACGAGACGCTGGAGCAGTGCCGCACGGTGATCGAGCGGGAAGCCAATTCGGTAAACGACAATCCGCTGATCGACCCCGTTTCGGACCGCGTATATCATACCGGCAATTTTTACGGGGCGCACATTGCGCGGGCCATGGACGGCCTGAAGCTGGACCTGGCGAACCTGGCCAATTGGCTGCACTCGCTGATGGCCTTGCTGATGGACGATCGGTTTTCGAACGGTCTGCCGCCTTCGCTGAGTCCGCATGTGGGCGTTTATCAGGGCTTCAAGGGCATGCAACTGGTGCACACCAGCCTGGTGACGGCCATACGCCACTGGTGCGCGCCCAGTCTGATCCACACGCTTCCCACCGAACAATACAATCAGGACATTGTCAGCCTGGGTACGCACGCCGCGCTGACGGCTATGGACATCGCGCGGCTGCTGCGCAACGCGGTAGCCATCACGCTGCTCTCGACGGCGCAGGCCATCGATTTACGGACGGGCGGCGGACGCATGGGCGCCGGCACCCGGCCCATTTACCGGACCATCCGCTCGGTGAGCGCCTTCGTCGAAGCGGACCGGCCACTGGACGGCGATATCGCCGCTGTGGTGGGCCTGATCGAACGGCGGGCGATCCCGGTGTTCGGTTCAACAGTTTAGACGGACAGGCCGGAGGCCTGTCCTACTAGAAGGCCAGTCGCAAGGCGAACTGAATCTGCCGGGGAGCTTCCGCCGAGAAGATCTTTCCGAACGTTGTGGGATCGTCGACGTATAACTGCGGCAGGTCAAAATTGACGCGGTTCAGCGAGTTGAACGCCTGAGCTTCGAAGGTCATAGAGACGCGCTCACTGAGCATGAACCGGCGAGCCAACTCCAAATCGAGAGTGACCGAGCCCGGGCCGCGCAGGATGTTGCGGCCGGCGTCTCCGAAGGTATAGAGCGGGTTCACCACAAAAGCCGACGTATCGAACCATTCCTGCGGCCCAGGATTGGCCAGGTGCGGCGTATGCACTACGTCGGGGCGATCCGTTCCGTAGTTGCCGCCGACATTGCCGGTGTTGCTGTTGTCGGCCGCCACCAAAGGCGTGAAGGGCTGCCCGCTGCGCGCCGTCAGAATGCTCCGGACATCCGTGTTTCGCAGCCAGCGGTTGTGCCAGGGGAGTTGATAGACCAGCGCCACGGTGGCGTAGTTGGGCTCGTCGAAACTCGAAAGGGCGTGCTCGGCGTGATAGTCGTGGCTATTTTGCGGAAAGTTCGGGTCGGCAGGCGTGCCCAGAAATGCCGAGGTATCGTCCATTGATTTAGAGAACATGTAGTTGGCCATCACCGAGAGGCCCTTGCGCAGGGCGCGGTTGAACGATAACTGCAGCGACTGAAACTCGGAATCGGCGCCGCTCTCGGTATAGAAAATATTCGCAAAATTCGGATAGGGTTCACGCGAGGACAAAGGTCCGGGACCTGGAGGCGGCTGGTTTAAATCGAGCGATCGGATCAGGTGTGTGCCCTTCGATGCGGCATACGCGACGGTGAAGGTGCCGACCTTCTCCAAGGCCTGCTGCAGGGTGAAGTTCCAGTCCTGCAGGTTGGGCGTCACGATATTCGGCGACAGTGTGCTGAGCGAAGCCGGCGGTGTATATGCTGCGCTGCTGGGAAAGGGATCCTGCAAAGTCAGCAACGAAGTGGCGCTGGGAGTATAGACCCGGATGGTGAAATAGGGCGGGTTATAGTAGAGCGCGGAATTGACCACCAGCATCCCGGCGTCGTAGAAGATTCCATAGCCGCCCCGGATGACGAAATTCTTTCGCGGATTCCAGGCGAAGCCCACGCGCGGAGCGAAGTTGGTGTAATCCGGCCGGATACCCGAGCGCGATAAACCATCGGTTCCCACCTGGTTCAACTGCCCCGTGGACAGGTTCAGGACATCCATGCGATTGGTGGGATCGGTAGGCGGCGTATTGTATTCGTAGCGCAATCCGAAGTTCAGAGTGAGGTTCGGCCGGACTTTCCAGTCGTCTTGTATAAAGAAATTGGATGCGAAGGTCCGCAGCGTCTGCGGGGCCGTCATTTGGGAATCCAGCGTAAAGGTCGGCAGGCCCAGCAATAGGTCCCCGATACCCGATCCGGTGAGCGCGCCGAGGAAGGCAAGCTCTCCGCGCGCATAAACGTCGACGATGCCATTGAGCTCGATCTTGCGGAATTCGGCTCCAATCTGAATACCATGATTCCCGTGAACCAGCGAAAGAGTATCGTTGAGCTGGTACGTGGTGGTGTGCCGGTCGATGGGTAGAGTAGTCACATCGCCGGCCAGCGACAGGCCCAGGACATCGATCGAGGGATAGCCAAACTGAATCGGATTGGTCGGCAGGTAACCGACTCCCCAGAGCGTATTGACATTAGTCGTGTAGTTCTGCTGCAGGTCGCTCCTAGCCGCGCGATTGAAGCCCAGCAGAAGCGAGTTAATGGTACTCGGACTCAGCGTCCGGACATAGTTAATGAGGGCGTTGTGACCACGGTCCTGCGGGTAATCGCCGAAGCCTGGCAAACTTTGGGACGCCTCCGCGTAGGGCTCGAAGATATTCTTATAGAAATAGCTGTAGCGCAAGGTGAGCTGGTCCCGGTCGCTGAGGCGGTGGTCCAGGCGGATGTTGAATTGATCGAGGCGGTCGTTCTCCACCGGCTGCGCCAGGTAATTGCCGCCGATGCTGTTGTTGGTTGGCAGCGGATACAGTGTCAGAATTTTCTGCGCGATCGGGGAAATGAGGGAAGCGGGAATCTGGTTACCGGGGAAAGGCGCGCCCGAGAACGGATCGACGAGCGGGACGGAGCCCGCAAAATCGCCGCTCCGCTGGGCCGCCGTGGGCACGGTAGCCAGCCGGCTGTAACCCTGCTCTCCGCGCAGGCCGTCGTAATCCGCAAAGAAGAAAGTCCGGTTCGCAATGAGCGGTCCGCCCATACCGCCTCCGAACTGATTGCGGATGAGCTGCGGTTTGTCGCTGCCGTCGAAAAAATTGCGGGCATCCACGTCCCGATTGCGCAGGTACTCATATAGGAAGCCGTGAAATTCGTTGGTTCCGCTGCGGGTGATGACGTTGACCTGGCCGCCGGCATTGCGGCCATATTGGGCGCCGTAGGAATTCGTGGCGATTTTGAATTCCTGGATAGCGTCGACGGAGGGCTGCATGACATAGCGGTTGGTATCCTGGTCGTTATTATCGACGCCGTCTAAAAGGTAATTATTGAATTCTTCGCGTCCTCCGTTGGCGTGCATGGCGAAATCGCCACGGGTAGAAAGCGCGGAATCCTGCACCGGTGGCAGCACGCCCGGAGTCAGCAGGGCCAACTGCAGGAAATCGCGCGCGTTCAAGGGAAGCTCAGAGATGGCGCCGCTCTCGAGCACGGTGCCCAACTCGGAGGATTCGGTCTGTACGGCGCGCACGTCGGCCCGCACCGTGACACTCTCCTGCTTACCCGCGACGGGCGGCCGGAAATCCGCGCGCAGGTTCTCGTTCACTTTCAACCGGACGTTGTCGATCTTCACCGGCTCGAAGCCTTGGGCGGTAGTGGACAATTCGTACACCGAAGGCGGCAGATCGGCGAAACGATAGAATCCGGAAGCGTCCGTCACCGCCGACTTTCGGATCGAACGGGCCGCATCGACCGCCATTACGCTGCTTTGCGGGATGGGACGGTTGGCGGGGTCGATCACGTAGCCGGAAATCGATCCGGTAGTAACCTGTCCGACCGCGGGGATGCTTAGAAAAACAAGCCAAAGGTAACGCATGATTCCCACGAAAGGCGATTACTAAGCAGTGTAAGGGTTACGAAGTGCTTCGGCAAGGGTGCTACAGCCCAGTACGGTCAAACCATAAAGTTGCGAGCGACTTCCTTGAAAGATTCCACATTTCGCGCCGGCCAACCGGCATCGCACTCGAGTTCAGGGGCCATCAACTCAGCCACCCTGGGGGCCATGGCGACGGCCGCCTTCGCATTCAGAAAGAGCGCTCGCGTGCGGCGCGCCAGGACATCTTCGACGGTGCGCGCCATTTCGCTGCGCGCCGCCCATACGACCTCCGCACCTGTATAAGGAAGCGCGGGGTGGAGCGGCTGTGCGAGCGCGGGGTCAGCGCGCATCAGATCCTGAATGAACGGCGCGTCGGAGCCGTACACGCGCAGCGGGCCGAACTTTTCCGCGGCGGGGTGGAAGCCGTGCAGGTTCAGATATTCGGTAACGCAGGGCTTCTCCGGCAAACGGGCCAGCATGGCGGCCTGGTTGACGCAATCTTCCGCCATGTGGCGGTAGGTCGTCCATTTTCCGCCGCAGATAGTGAGCAGGCCCGATGGCTCGATGTGAATGGTGTGATCGCGCGACAGCGCCGCGGTGTTGCCTCCGTCCGACGATCGCACCAGCGGGCGTATGCCCGCGAAGACGCTCAGAATATCCGCGCGGGTGGGCTTGCGGGCAAGATAGAGCGACGCGGTGCTCAGGATGAATTCGATCTCCTGCTCCATTGCGACCGGCTCGAGCAGCGCCTCGGCGACGGGCGTGTCGGTGGTGCCGATGAGTGCGTGGTCGTGCCACGGAATGGCAAACATCACGCGTCCATCGCTGGTGTGCGGCACCATGATGGCGCTCTCACCGGGAAGAAAAGAGCGTTCGAAAACGAGATGAATCCCCTGGCTGGGCGCGATCATGGGCACGGCGGAAGCGTCCGCCTGCCGGCGCAGGTTATCGGCGAAAGGGCCAGTGGCGTTGATCACCACCGCGGCCCTTGCGTGGAATTGCTCTCCGCTCTCAGCGTCGCGCGCGGCTACGCCGTCGATGAAGCCCTCGGAGTCTTTAGTCAAGCTCGTCGCCTGAACGTAGTTGAGCAGGGTGGCGCCTTTCTCGTAAGCCGTGGCGACCATGTGGATGAGCAGGCGGGTATCGTCGAACTGCCCGTCGAAGTAGACCACGCCACCACGCAAGCCATCCGTCTTGATAGTGGGCAGGCGCTCGAGCGTTTCTTCTTTCGAGAGAATGCGCGATACGCCGAAGCCATACTTGCCGGCCAGGAGATTGTATACCTTCAGGCCGAGGCCGTAAAAAGGGGCTTCCCACCAGTCATAGTTGGGCACCACGAAGGCCCGATCGTGTACCAGGTGCGGAGCGTTCCGCAGAAGCAGGCCGCGCTCGCGCAACGCTTCCATGACCAGCGAGATATTACCCTGCTCGAGGTAGCGGACGCCGCCGTGGACCAATTTGGTGCTGCGGCTCGAAGTGCCTTTGCCGAAGTCGTGCTGCTCGATCAGGAGCACGTCATAGCCCCGCGTGGCGGCGTCGATGGCTACGCCCACGCCGGTGGCGCCGCCGCCCACGATCAGCATGTCCCAAGGTCCGGAATGCGCGTGGAAGCGGCGATACATGTCGGCACGGTTCATGTGTGAGGAACTTCAGCCCGCATCTTTTCCGGCCATCTCCAGCAACCGCCGTTCGTCGATCACCTTTACGCCAAATCCGCGCGCCTTGTCCAGCTTCGAGCCGGCCTCCTCGCCCGCCACTACGTAGCTTGTCTTGCGGCTGACCGAGCCGCTCACTTTGCCGCCCGCCGCTTCGATGGTACGCGCGGCTTCTTCACGGGTGAGAGTGGGCAGCGTTCCGGTCAACACGAAGGTCAGCCCCTGGAGCGGCCCGCCTTTCTTGCGCCTGGTCTGGTATTCGAAGTTGAGCCCGGCTTCGCGGAGCCGTTCTACCAGTTCGCGGTTGCGCGGCTCGCGGAAAAACTGGCAAACGCTCTCGGCCACCTTGGGGCCGACCTCCTCGGAGCGCTGCAATTCTTCCACACTGGCCTGCGCGATCCGATCGAGGCTGCCGAAGGCTTCGGCCAGAAACACCGCCGTACGCTCGCCGACAAAGCGCATACCCAGCGCCGTGAGCACGCGCGGCAGCGGGTTCTGCTTGGACTTTTCAATGTTGGCGATCAGGTTGCCGGCCGACTTGGCGCCCATGCGCTCGAGGGATATCAACTGGTCCAGAGTGAGGCTATAAATATCCGCCACGTTGCGCACCATGCCGCGATCCACGAGCTGGTCGACCAGCGCATCGCCCAAGCCATCGATGTTCATCACGCCCCGCGCGGCGAAGTGCAGGATGGACTCCTTGAGGCGCGCGGGACAGTTGGTATTGATGCAGCGGGTGGCGGCTTCGGCCTCTTCACGCACCACTCTGCCGCCGCACACGGGACAGGTTGCGGGCATGTGGAACGGCTTGCGGTAGGAGCCTTGTTCCTGTACGCGTACCACCCTGGGGATCACATCCCCGCTGCGTTCGATCACCACGGTGTCGCCGATCTGCAAACCTAAACGCTCGATTTCGTCCTCATTATGGAGCGTGGCGCGCGATACGGTAACACCCGAAACCTCGACTGGCTTGAGGTGCGCTACTGGGGTCAGGGCGCCGGTACGGCCGACCTGCACATCTATGTTCTCGACCGTGGTCAGCGCCTGGCGCGCGGGATACTTGTAGGCGATGGCCCAGCGCGGCGCCCGGGCAGTGAAGCCCAGTTGTTCCTGCTGGGCGATGGAATCCACTTTGACGACTACGCCATCGATCTCATAGGGCAAGTGCTCGCGCTTAGCTTCCCATTCGGCGCAGAACGTCAGCACCTCTTCGACGTTGCGGCACAGTTTGCGGCTGACATTGACTTTGAAGCCCATGCGGTCGAGCTCTTCGAGCGTTTCCCAATGGCGGCTGAAGACCGGCGCGCCGTCCACCTGGAGGGAGTAAGTGTAGTAATCGAGGCGGCGCGAGGCCGTGATGGCGGGCTCCAGCAGGCGCAATGAGCCGGCCGCGGCGTTGCGCGGGTTGGCGAAACGGGGCAGGCCGCGTTCCTCGCGATCCGCGTTCAGGCGCTCGAAGGCGCGCCGGTTCATGACCGTCTCGCCGCGCACTTCGAAGCGCGGCAGGCTGGTTTTCACGCGCAACGGGAGCGAGCGGATGGTGCGCGCATTCTCGGTCACCTCTTCTCCCAAGACGCCATCGCCCCGGGTAACGGCCTGGATAAACTGCCCGCCGCGAAAGTGCGCGGCCATGGAAAGTCCGTCGAGCTTCAATTCGGTGACGTAGAGGAACTCCGCGCCGCGCAACAATTCGCGGACGCGGCGGTCGAAATCGCGCAGCTCGCCTGCGTCGAGCGCGTTGTCGAGACTCAGCATGGGCGAGCTGTGGGCCACCTTGACGAAGCCTTCGCGCGCCTTGCCGCCCACGCGCTGGGTGGGCGAGTCGGGCGTCAGCAGCTCGGGATGCCGCGCCTCCAGGTCGCGCAATTCCCGCATCAGGGCGTCGTATTCCGCGTCGGTCAGCTTGGGCTGGTCGAGGACGTAATAGAGGTACTCATGATGCCGCAGCGTTTCACGCAGCTTATCGATCCGGCTTGAAACATCTTTTTGCATCGCCATTTTCACTATAATTTAAACGAAGAGAACTGGAGCGCCACCATACCCACCGGCCGCAAGACCATCATTATTTACAATCCCTTTGCAGGCAAGCTGGGCCCCAAGGGACTCAAGCGCCTATCCCACGCGGCGGAGATCCTGCGAGAGACGGGCCACGACACGTGGCTAGTCCCGACCCAGGGACCCGGCACCGCGGGCGCCATTGCGCGCAGCCACATAGCGGAGGGGGCCGAGCTGATTCTGGCCGCGGGCGGCGACGGCACGATCAACGAAATCGCAGAGGGAGTGGTCTTCTCGGAGGTTCCGCTGGGCATTTTGCCGGCGGGCACGGCTAACGTTCTGGCTAACGAAATGGGCATGGGGTCCAGCCTGGAAAGCGCCGCTTTGCAGGTTACCGAGTGCATCCCGACGCGCATCTCCGTGGGCCGGCTGCTGTGTATGAACGGCTCCGAGCGGTCGCGGATTTTTCTGTTGATGGCCGGCATTGGCCTGGATGCCAAGATTGTTTACAACCTCAATCTGCCGCTTAAGGCGCGCATCGGCAAGCTGGCTTACTATATCGGCGGCTTCAGCCTGGTGGGCCGGCATTTGGACGAGTTCGAAGTGTCGGTGGAAGGCCGCCGCCTCACCTGTTCTTTTGCGCTCATCAGCAAAGTTCGCAACTATGGCGGCGACCTCGAAATCGCACGGAACACCAGCCTGCTGGACGATCGCTTCGAAGTTGTCCTGTTTGAAGGACGCAACTCATTCCGCTATCTCAAGTATCTGGTCCGCGTGGCAGCGGGCAAGCTGGCCGGGGTGCGGGGCGTATCGCTGATCCGGTCTAAGGCAGCGTGTATGTCGGGCACGGCCGACCGGCGCGTTTACATTCAGGTGGACGGCGAATACGCCGGACACTTGCCGGCGCGCGTGGAGATGGTGCCCGATGCGCTGACCTTGTTGATGCCGGAAGCGTACATTCGAAAGAGCGGCATCGGCTCCTCTTCATGATCCTTATGATCCATTTCATGATCCATGGCGCCCGGCACCAGCTCGAGCCCCAGGCGCAGCTCTTTCAGCTTTGCTTCGAGCTCCGCCAGGGCTTTCGGATTCTGGCTCGGCATCTTTTCCAGCAGAGCTTTCACCCGGGTATAGGTGGCTGTGGCACGCACATGAAAAACCGATTGTGAGGCACCGGCAAGATGGGCGAGCACGATGGCGCGGTCGAGTTCCCCGCCGACGATGCGGGTGAGATCGCGATCCGTTTTAGCACGAAGCTCCGCGAGTTTCGAGAAATCGACAAGGTGTCCCATAGGATCGGTGTGCTCCAACTATTAGACGCTCGAGCGTGAAAAATCGTTCAACGGGTCCTTCCTAATGGTTTTCGATTATTGTGCCGCCGGACCCGATTCGGTTAGTTTAGGGGATGCGCGTACAACCGGCCGGATGGAGATTCATTCTGGTCTTGCTGGCCTGCCTGGCGGTGTCTCTGAGCGCGGTGGTGTATCCGATGTACGTGATCCGGCCGTTCCGGACGCAGGGCGCGCGTGAGCTGGCGGCGGCGCTGGTGGTGATGCGGTGGAGGCCGGCGATTACAGTGATCTCCGCGGTGCTGGCGCTCGCCATGCTGGCCTGCTATTGGCGGTCGCAACTGCGAAGGTGGCGTCGAGTCCTGGCAGCGGTTTGCGCGGGACTGGTGTGTCTGCTGGCGGCGCTGGCGCGCGTCAATGTGTACGAGCTGATGTTCCATCCGGATGCCCGTCCGGCGTTTCGGGCGGCGTCTCAGGTGAAGCTCGACGGCCGCGAGAAGGTGATTGCGGTGAAGATCGGCGGCAGCGCCCGCGCGTACCCCATCCGAGGCATCTCCTACCATCACGTGATTAACGATGTGGTGGATCGCGTCGCCATTGTGGCGACGTATTGAACGCTCTGTCACACCGGTCTGGTGTGGACCAGGGAGATAGCCGGATTGCGGCTGACGTTTCATCTGGCCGGCATCAATAACCAGAATTTCCTGATGCGCGACGAAGAAACCGGGACCTATTGGCAGCAGATCAACGGCCTGGCGGTCGCGGGCCCGCTGCGGGGACGGCAGTTGACCCTGGTGCTTTCAGACGAGCTGACCTTCGCGGCGTGGAAATCCGAAGAGCCGGCGGGTACGGTGCTGAGCGATGTTCCAAAATACGTGGCCGGATATGCGCGCCGGGATTGGGACGTGCGCATGAAGCGCGCGCCCACGGTAATCGATTTCCCGGAGCATGGGCTGAAGGCTCGCGACCTCATGCTTGGGATTCAGGCGTTCGGGGCCAGCCGGGCGTTTCTGTACGACCAGGTGATCCGGGAAAAGCTGGTCAAGGATCGCGTGGGCGGGGAACCGGTGTTGCTGGTGGTGGGACCGGACGGCGAATCCGTGAGGGCCTTCCGGGATCGTATACCGGGAGTGGACGGCGCGCCGGATTTCTACCGCATGGGCGGGAACCAGGCAGGCGCGGGGATGATGGATGCCGCGACGGGGAGCCAGTGGAACTTTCAGGGCTGCGCGGTTTCAGGACCGGCCAAGGGAGCCTGCCTGGAGCGGATCGCAATGCTTAAGGATTATTGGTTCGATTGGCGAAATTATAATGCGAAGACCAGTGTTTACGGCCGGTAGAAGAGCAGGTGCTGGGTCATACTGGTAGTTTGTCCGCCTCTCCCATCAAACCGCCGCGCCCCGCGTGGGCACAGTGGATCGCCCCGGAGACGCTCATCTCGCAGGTCCGTGGTACAGCCCCATTCCTCGAGCCGCGGCTGCCCGCCGCCGAACCCGGCCGCCTCATCGAACTTGGCCTCTCGTCCGATGGCTTCCTCCGCATTCTCGCCAGTTGGGAGAACATCCTGCGCCCCAACCTTAACCCCGAGGAGCAGTTGCAGGACTATTTCGCTTTCTGCCTGGCCTGTCACCACGCTACCGTCGCCACGTTCGTGCCTACCGATGTCGATACCAAGATCCGCGGCATTGTCTGGCGCGAATCGCGCGACACGGAGGTACTACGACCTATGCTGCGTCTGGCGCTCGCCTCGCGCGCCTGGACTGAAGACGGCATCTCGATCCGCGCCATACGCGGCGTGAGCGGCCACAACGGCGAACAGTGGAGCGCCATTGCGGGCGGCCTGGGTTACCTGATCGAGCTCGGCGATACCGTTTCCGCTCAAGAAGCGCAGGCCGCCATCGAAGCCGAGATCGATCGCGAACAGGCAATCTACGATGAATGCGCCGCCGAACGCGACGCCGAACTGGATCTGTTGCGCCTCTCGATGACCCTGGCGCACAATCGCGGCGATCTCACTCAGGGCATGGGTTTCTGGAAGCGCACCGAGCTGACGGCGCCGGTGATGGATCATCTCTCCGAGCGCGGCCGCTTCTCCCTCGCCGTGCGGGTGTATCAATCCACCGGCCTCTCCGCCGAAGGCCACCGGCATTATCCGCTGCGGCCGGTGAAGGTGCTGCGCCGCTCGCCGGCCACACTGCTACCGCTGTGCCCGTTTCTGGACGAGTGGGGCGGCGTGGTGGCGCAGCTCGAAGAGAGCCACGAAGTGCTGGCGGCGCTGGTGGGCGGTTGCCACAAGGTACAGGGGCAGCAAGGCTACTATCGCGCGATCGCCGGCATGCGCGCCGCTTCCCCAGGAGCTTTCGACCGCGCGGCCGCGCGCATGCCCAATGCCGCGCAGCGTTTGCTCCGTGACGCCG
>Ga0302324_100011531_pt1 | contig 18126 bp, 16 predicted proteins | sample Palsa_T0_1_FD_201949 | JGI IMG/M metagenome (GOLD analysis project Ga0302324, IMG submission 201949) | Peat permafrost microbial communities from Stordalen Mire near Abisko, Sweden - Palsa_T0_1 | ecosystem: Environmental > Terrestrial > Soil > Palsa > Peat permafrost | place: Sweden: Abisko... | reverse complement strand
GTCGATATCGGTGCTGGCGGAAAATCTTCGGAAATCCGGAGAGTATACGGTACGTTCCGTGTACGAATAAAAATTGCTTGACGCGTCTGATCGGCGGTATGTGTCTTTGCCCTGCGGTGTCCCAAGTTGAAAGATGGGCGTCCTAGTTTGACGGCGCTTGAATTGGCCCTGATGGTGTTGGGATGTTGTGTGAACAGGAGGTTCCTCTGAGCGACCATACTATTTTCGTACGCCATGGCACTTCAATTGGCACACCATTTTGCATTGCCGGTTTGTAGTGGAACTCGGCCGCGCATGCCTTCGAACCTGCGTCGATATCGGGATTTCCGCTTGATTGCTCAATCTCGATTTCTTTGGTTCTGCCGTCGGTTCCAATCTGAAAATGCAGGACAGTTGTGCCCTCCGCACATGAAGCCACAGCAGCCGGTGGGAGATATTTCTGACCACAAACTGGCATGCGAGGAGGTGCGGCAACGGCAGGCGTGGAATCACCGAATGACGGTACGGTACTAGTAGCGAAAAACATCATTGAACTTAGAATGTAGCGAATGATCATACCTGCATCCTTAGTCCGGTCGCGGTGAGCGATGCGTTTAGATTAAGATGAAACATGGTCCTCAGCATTGACGGGCCGGGTAGTTTTGTTTGCAAAAAACACTGTAACTTTCTGGCACTATGCCGGACGTAAAGAATATAGGGAATGGAAATGCTGGAAGAACATCGGTTCGTTTTCGAAGGCCATGACGGCACTGCAATCGCGGCCTATCGCTGGCGAAAGCCGGTTACGCCCAGAGCGGTTCTGCAACTGGCGCATGGTATGGGCGAGCATGCGCGGCGCTACCCGCCCGCGCTCGACAAAATCCTGTCGGCGGGATTCGTCATCTATGCCGACGATCACCGTGGGCATGGGCTGACGGTATCGTCGCCGGAGTCCTACGGCGATTTCGGCGCCAGCGGATTTGCCGGCGTCGTGGACGATCTGGCCGTTCTCACCCGCATCGCCAGGGCGGAATATAAGGGACTGCCGGTTTTCTTTTTCGGCCACAGCTTGGGCTCCATGCTGGGACAGGCCTATCTGCTCGATCATTCCGCGCTGGTGGATGGCGCCGCGCTCTGTGGCACGGTGGCGGTCGATCAACTGCTCCATCTGGTGGAAGACCCGAGTGGGCTGGCGCTGCTGAACGCGCCTTTCGAACCCGCGCGCACACCGTTCGATTGGCTGAGCCGCGACCCGGCACAGGTGGATGTTTACATTGCAGACCCGTTGTGCGGCTTCGCCCTGACGCCCGCTTCGATGCTGACGCTGTTTGCGCAGGCCGAGCGTCTGGCCGATCCCGGGCAATTGCGACGCATCCGTGCCGGCTTTCCGGTCTACATCCTGGTCGGCGACGAGGACCCGGTGAACCAAAAGACGACCTGGGTGATGCCGCTCATCGAGCGCTACAAAGCCGCTCGTCTCGACGTGAGCGTCGACATCTATCCCGGCGCGCGCCACGAACTCCTGAACGAGACCAATCACGCCGAGGTCGAAGAAAGGCTATTGGCCTGGCTCGAAAAGGGTATGCGGCGCGTCCGAAATCCCGCATGAAGGGCCCTCTCGATGATCCCTGCCAATTTCCCTGATCGCCTGGAATGGGGCGGCGAGGCTCCGTCGGGCCACTTTTTGTGACCGGAAGCGTTTTGTTGACAGGTTCTGTGGCACTTGCCAGTTTCCGGCCGCTTTTGCGGTGCACCATGAGGCATGATGAACGCCTATCTCGAATTCGAACGCCCCATTGCCGAGCTTGAAGAGAAAATCGCGGAACTGCGCCGGTTGGCGGCGCAGGACCAGACGATGGACATCGACGACGATGTGGGCCGCCTGCAGGCGAAAGTGCAGCAGCAGATCGTCGATATCTATGCGAAGCTCACGCCCTGGCAGAAGGCGCTTGTCGCGCGCCATCCGGCGCGGCCGCATTTCTCGGACTATGCGGCGGCGCTGATCGAGGAATTCACGCCGCTGGCCGGCGACCGGCTGTTCGGCGAGGACCGCGCCATCGTCGCCGGGCTCGGGCGTTTCCGCGGCCGCGCCGTGGCGGTCATGGGTCATGAAAAAGGCAACGACACCAAAAGCCGCCTGAAGCACAATTTCGGCATGGCGATGCCCGAAGGCTATCGCAAAGCGCAGCGCATCTTCGAACTGGCCGACCGCTTTCATTTGCCCGTCATTTCTTTCGCCGACACGCAGGGCGCCTATCCCGGACTCGGCGCCGAGGAACGCGGGCAGGCCGAAGCGATCGCGCGCTCGACACAGGCGAGTCTGGCGCTCGGTGTACCGTTCGTGACCGTCATCATCGGCGAAGGCATGTCGGGCGGGGCACTTGGCATCGCTGTGGCCAATCGCGTCTTCATGCTGGAACATGCGATCTATGCGGTGATTTCTCCGGAAGGCTGCGCGTCGATCCTGTGGCGCAGCGCCGAGAAAGCGCAGGACGCGGCGGCCGCCATGCGCATCACGGCGCAGGATCTGCTCGAACTCAAAGTGATCGACGGCATCGTGAAGGAGCCGGTGGGCGGCGCGCATCGCGCACCCAGGCAGGCGATCGATGCGGTCGGCGAGACGGTGGCGCACGCGCTGTCGGAGATGGATGGTCTGTCGCCCCAGCAAGTGCGTCAGCAGCGCCGCGAGAAATATCTCGCGATGGGACGCAATCTTGCTTAACGCCCCCGCCAGGGTTCGAGCACTTCGTAATGACAGGCTGTCGTAGCGCCATCGCGGCGCACAGCGATGAGCTTGCGGCGGCGCAAACGCCGGACCGCATTCTGCACCGACGATTTCGACAGGCCGGTTTCCGAGGCCATATGCTGGAGGCTGACGCCGATCGCAGGCTTGCCGATGCCGCGGGTATGACGCCACAGCCAGAGATAGAGCGCGAAAGCGGATGGCGCGCGGTCGTGACCCAGCAGATCGCGCATCAGCGTGTCGGTGATGTAAGGGTCGAGCGAAATACGCATGGCAATCGTTGCTATAGCAATCTTTGCCCAGCTTGTCTCGCGGTCTGTGCCCGGGGATTCTGCCGCCGCAATTGCAGCGGAGGACGTCATGATCACCCATCTCAAATTCGTCGGTCTGCCCGTCAGGGATCAGGACAAGGCGCTCAAATTCTGGACAGAGCTTATGGGTTTCAAGGTCATGACCGATCAGCCCCTGGGCGCGCAGCGCTGGATCGAACTCGGTATCGGCAATTCGCAGACGGGCCTCGTCTTGTTCACTCCGGACGGCCACGAGGATCGCGTCGGCGGCTTCTTCAACGGCTCCTTCAGTTGCGACGATGTGGAAGCGACATACCGTCAGCTTTCCGCCAAAGGCGTCAAATTCACGCAGCCGCCAAAGACGGAGCATTGGGGTACGTCGGCGCTGTTCGAGGACTGGGAAGGAAACAAATTCGTCCTCAGCTCGCGTTAAAGCGCGCGGGCAAATGCCCGGATGTCGCCGATCATATCCTGCGGACGTTCCAGCGCCGCGAAATGACCACCTTCCGGAAACTCCGTCCAGCGTACGATATTGAGACTCTTTTGCGCCTGGCTGCGCGGCGGAAACGGAATGAGATCGACCGGGAAGGCTGCGATTGCCGCGGGCTTTTCCACGCGCGCTCCTGGCGGTACAGGTGTGCCGCTTTGATCCTCGAACAAGCCGCGATAGAGCCAGGTGGCGGTGTTGAAGCTCCGCGTCACGAGATAGATCATCACATTGGTGAGGAGCTGATCCTTCGTGTAGGCGTTGGCGAAGCCGCGGCGGATGTCGGACCAGCCGTGGAATTTCTCCACGATCCACGCGCAGGCGCCGACCGGCGAATCCATCATCGCGTAGGACAGCGTTTGCGGCTTCGTCGATTGTTCGCGGAAATAGGCGCCTTCCGCATCGAATAATTGCCGGGCCTGTTCGGCGTGCTTGATTTCGGCATCTGTTTCCGGCCGGACGCCGGGCGACGTCCAGCCCATCATGTTGAGATGGACCGCACGGCAGGCTTTGCCTTCATAGCCCAGCCAGCCTGAAATCGCCGAGCCCCAATCGCCGCCCTGGGCGATGTAGCCGGGCAGGCCGATGGCTTCGCGCATCAGGGAATCGAACAGCCGTGCGACGGTGCGCGGGCTGATCGGCCGCTCGGGCTTGCCGGAAAATCCATAGCCCGGAAGCGACGGCACGACGACTGTGAATGCGTCGCCGATGTCGCCGCCGAATCGCTCGGGATGGGCGAGCGGTTCGATGAGATGGAGAAATTCGAACACGGATCCCGGCCAGCCATGGCTCAGGATCAGTGGGCGAGGAGCCGATCCCGAGCCCTGCTCAAGGTAGTAATGGATGTCGATACCTTCGATCGCAGCGACGAATTGCGGGAAACTGTTAAGAGCCTGTTCCCATCTCCGCCAGTCGTACTGTTCGACCCAGTAGGCGCAAAGCTCGCGCATGAAATCGAGATTGGCGCCATAGGCCCAGCTGCCGTCGAGGCCTGGTCCTCGCGGCATCTCATGCCATTCATAGCTGCGGACTTTGGCCAGGATGGCGTCAAGCGCGGCTTGCGGAACTTCGACGCGGAATGGGCGGGGTGTCGGCATGAACGGTCTCCGGCAGAACGGCGTCGCAGTCTAGCGCCTTCACCACCAGCCGCGCCATTTGAACCAGAGGATGGGCAGGATCGTGCTCAGGAATATGAGGCCCAGCCCCCATTGATAGCCATAGGCCCAGCCATATTCCGGCATGTTGTGGAAATTCATGCCGTACATGCTGGCGATGAAGGTGGGTGGAATGCCCACGACGGAGACGATCGTGAGCACCTTGAAAATGTCGTTCTGGTCGGTGTTGAGGAAACCGAGCACCGCGTCGAGCAGAAACTGCACCTTGCCGGAAAGGTGCGCTTCGAAATCCGCCAGCGATTGCAAATCGGTCGAGGCCACCTTGAGGCGCGTTTCGATATCGTCGCCGATCCAGGTCTTGGCCTTGTCGGCCGCGAAAGGAATGATGCGTTGCAGCCCCAGCAGGCTCTGTCGAATCTGCGACAGGCGTTCTCCGGCGCTGCCGACCGTAAGCAAGGTCTGGCGGAGGACCTTGTTGGAGTGCGCGACGCTTCGTTGCCCGGGTTCCCGTTCACAGAACACCAGGCGGGAAACATCGTTCATCTGCGCGCCGATCTGCTCGAGCGCATCGGCCGTGAAATCGACCATCGTTTCGAGGAGTCCTGCGAAGAGGGTGGCGCTGGTGCAGGCCGCGATGTCTTTGTCGAATGCCCGGCGCGCGGCCTGCCATGACGGCAACTCGACGAACCGGACGGTCAGGAGGACTTTGCGCGAGAGAACGAAGCCGATCGGCGTCCATCCGAGATGGTCCCGCTCGCGATGCAGCGGCACGGGCATGCTCAAATAAAGGATGTCGCTATGTGCCTGCAGCCGGCTCGATGTCTCGATTTCCTCGAGTTCGGCGCGCGACGGGACACGCAAACCGGTTTCGGTTTCGACGTCTTTTGCTTCCGCGTCGGTGGGATCGCAAAGGTCTATCCACAGGGGCAGCGCCCCGCCGGCCCCTGGAAAATTGCTGCGCATGGCCGGAACCCTCGCGTCAGAGAAGGATGGCGTATCCCATCACACGAGCGCGCCGTGACAATGCTTGAATTTGCGGCCGGAACCGCAGGGGCAAGCCGCGTTGCGCTGGACTTTTCCCCAGGTGTTCGGATCGTTGGGATCTATGGGAACATCGCTCAACCGCGTCATCGTCGTTCGCAGCGCCCCCTGATCGGACGAGGCGGCATCCGGCATGGCCTCGTCTTCGCCGGTGAGCGGGTTGATGTGGTGTGCCTGCATCTGCAAGGGCTGTGGTTCAAGGCGCGGCGGCGGCTGTTCCACATTGATCTGCAAATGCATGAGCTGGCGCACCACGTCGAGGCGGAGCTTGCTCAGGAGACCTTCGAACAGTTCGAATGCTTCGCTTTTGTACTCATTCAGCGGATCGCGCTGCCCGTAGCCGCGCAGGCCAACATATTGGCGCAGGTGATCGAGATTGACGATGTGTTCGCGCCAGTCGTGATCCAGCGTCTGCAGCAGAATCGATTTCTCGACATAGCGCATGATGTCGGGGCCGACATTGGCGGCGCGCTCCGCCGCGCGCGCGCTGACGGCCTTCAGAGTGCGCTCATGCACTTCTTCCTCGGCGATGCCTTCCTCCTTGGCCCATTCGGCGATCGGCAAGGTCAGGGCGAAGGTTTTTTCGACCTCGGTTTCAAGGCCGGCCGCATCCCATTGTTCGGCATAGGCCCTTTCAGGGATGTGCCGGGCCACGAATTCATCGACAATCTGCTGGCGCATATCCGCGATCTGGTCGCTTACGTCGTCGGCCGACATGATCTCCTTGCGCTGCTCGAAGATTACGCGGCGCTGGTCGTTGAGCACATTGTCGTATTTGAGAATGTTCTTGCGGAGTTCGAAATTGCGGGCTTCGACCTTCTGTTGCGCTTTTTCGAGGGCTTTGTTGACCCAGGGGTGTGCGATGGCCTCGCCCTGTTCGAGACCCAGCCTCTGCAGGATCGAATCCATGCGTTCGGAGCCGAAAATGCGCATGAGATCGTCCTGCAGGCTCAGGAAGAATTTCGAGGCGCCGGGATCGCCCTGGCGGCCCGAACGGCCGCGCAACTGGTTGTCGATGCGCCGGCTTTCGTGGCGTTCCGTACCGATCACATAGAGCCCGCCCCCTGCGAGAGCACGCTCCTTGTCGGCGGCGATTTCGGCCCTGATCTGCGCCGTACGGGTCGCTAGTTCCGCCGCGTCGACAATGCCACCGAGTTCGTTGCGGATTCGCATGTCGGCGTTGCCGCCAAGCTGGATGTCGGTGCCGCGGCCGGCCATGTTAGTCGCGATCGTGACGGTACCGGAAACGCCGGCCTGCGCGACGATCGCCGCTTCGTGCTCGTGATAGCGTGCGTTCAGCACGTTGTGCTTGATCTGACGTTTCTTGAGCAGGGCGGAGAGCAGTTCAGACTTTTCAATCGAGGTCGTGCCGACCAGCACAGGCTGCCCGCGTTCATGGCAGTCCTTGATAAGGGCGATGATGGCTTCGTTTTTTTCGTCGACGGTGCGGTAGACCTCGTCGTCGTAGTCGCTGCGATTGACGGGGAGGTTGGTGGGAATTTCAAGGACATCCAGCTTATAGATGTCCATGAATTCCGCAGCTTCGGTCGTTGCGGTACCGGTCATTCCGGCGAGCTTGTCGTAAAGCCGGAAATAGTTCTGGAAGGTGATCGAGGCGAGGGTAACGTTCTCCGGCTGGATAGCTGCGCCTTCCTTGGCTTCGAGCGCCTGATGGAGCCCTTCCGAATAGCGTCTGCCTTCCATCATTCGCCCGGTGAATTCGTCGATGATGATGACTTTGCTGTCCTTGACGATGTAGTCGCGGTCGCGCTGGAAGAGTGTGTGCGCTTTCAACGCCTGGTTGACGTGATGAACGAGATTGATGTTCTCGATGTCATAGAGATCGCCGGTTTCGAGCAGGTTGGCCTCGCGCAGAAGCTCCGTCATGCGCTCGTTGCCCGATTCGGTCAGCGTGACTGAACGCTGTTTCTCGTCGAGTTCGTAGTCACCCTTTACAAGCTTCGGGATCAATGCGTCGACCGTGCGATAGACCTCGGTCTGGTCCTCGGTGGGACCCGAGATGATGAGCGGCGTGCGCGCTTCATCGACAAGAATCGAATCGACTTCGTCGACGATTGCGTAGGCGTGGCCGCGCTGCACCATCGTTGCGATGGTGTATTTCATGTTATCGCGCAGATAGTCGAAGCCGAATTCGTTGTTCGTGCCGTAGGTCACGTCACACGCATAGGCGGCGTGCCGCTGTTCGTCGGTCAGGCCATGCACGATGCAGCCCACGGTGAGACCCAGGAATTTATAGATTTGGCCCATCCATTCGGCGTCGCGGCGAGCGAGGTAGTCGTTCACTGTGACGACATGCACCCCCTCGCCGGCAAGGGCGTTGAGGTAGACGGGAAGGGTGGCGACGAGCGTCTTGCCTTCGCCGGTCTTCATCTCGGAGATGTATCCCTCGTGCAATGCAATTCCGCCCACGAGCTGGACGTCGAAATGGCGTTGCCCAAGTGTCCTCTTCGCGGCCTCGCGTACGGTCGCGAAGGCCTCGGGGAGCAGGTCGTCCAGGGATTCTCCGGCCGCTAGCCTTGCCTTGAGGGCCGGGGTTTGGGCGCGCAACTCGTCGTCCGATTTGGCCTTGAAACCGTCTTCGAGCGCATTGATCTGCTGGACGCGTTTGCGCATCGGTCGCAGCTTGCGCTCGTTGGAAGAGCCAAAAAATCGTTCGAGCATGAAGTCCTCGTGAAACCGGGGCGGCTCGGGCAGGCTTGCCGCCATACAAAGAATCGGCTCCGGTCCAGGAAATGGCGCCGGCTGCGCGGCGCAGAGATAAGAACCGGCTCCCCCCTTGTCAATTCAAGCGAATCCAGCCTATTCGGCCCTGTCACAATAGGCCGGTTGGGGCGGCTGCGCCTGCGAAGGGGATGCGGTTGATGGCGAAGGGACGCGCGGCAGCCAAGGCTGGCAGAAAACTGCCCTCCGCGCCGGTCAAATGCGCCAAATCGCGGTCCGTGAAATCGCCGGTCCCGCCCGAGCGATCGCCTCTGGCACCGAAGATACTGGCGAACCTGCCGCCGCTTGCTGGCGTGCGGCTGGCAACGGGAGCGGCCGGCATCCGCTACCGGGGCCGTACCGACGTTCTTCTGGCGGTGATGGCGCCCGAAACACAGGTGGCCGGTGTATTCACAAAATCCCGAACGGCGTCGGCGCCGGTGGAGTGGTGCAAAGCGCAACTTGCAGGCCGCACGGCCCGCGCCCTCGTCGTCAACAGCGGCAATGCGAACGCCTTCACGGGCAAAGCGGGACGCGAAGGGGTGGAGGAGATTGCGGACGCGGCCCGGGCAGTCGTGAATTGTGCTGTCCACGAAGTTTTCATGGCGTCCACCGGCGTCATCGGCGAGCCGCTTCCGGCATCGCGCATCGTGCGCATCCTGGGAGACTTGGCGGAGGCTGGTGCTGCAGGGGAATGGCGTAGCGCGGCCGAAGCGATCATGACCACCGACACCTATCCGAAAATGGCGACCGCCCGCGCGGTGATCGACGATCGTCGCGTCACCATAAACGGCATCGCCAAGGGCTCGGGCATGATCGCGCCCGATATGGCGACGATGCTCGCATTCGTCTTCACGGACGCGCATTTACCGGCACATGTGCTGCAGGAGTTGCTGGCATCGGGCGTGAAAGAGTCGTTTAACGCCATTACGGTCGACAGCGACACTTCGACAAGCGACACGCTGCTTCTGTTTGCGACCGGCAAAGGCGCATCACACGGCGCGATCACGAAGGCAAGTGACAAACGTCTCGCGGATTTTCGGCGGAAACTCAACGATGTGCTGCTGGATCTCGCATTGCAGGTTGTCCGTGACGGCGAAGGAGCGCAGAAACTGATCCGTGTCGATGTGACGGGTGCAGAATCGGAGGAGTCGGCGCGGCGGATAGGCTTTGCGATCGCAAATTCGCCGCTGGTGAAGACGGCTATCGGGGGAGGGGATGCAAATTGGGGTCGAGTCGTCATGGCGGTCGGCAAGGCCGGGGAACCCGCTGACCGGGACCGGCTCAAGATCGCTTTTGGCGGTCATCTCGTCGCCGAAGACGGAATGCGCGCAGCAGGTTACGACGAAGCCATCGCAAGCCGGGCTGTCGCCGGACGAGAGGTTATCATTGGCGTCGAACTGGGATTGGGTTCGGGCGCTGCGCGCGTTTGGACCTGTGATCTCGGCGAAGGCTACATAAAAATTAACGGATCATACAGGAGTTGAGCAAAATGTCGGACCGGCGCTATCGAATTGCTAAAATTCGAAGCATCATGGTCGTGAGGCGTTAATGTCTGAAGCTCAACCTGCGCCTGCGCAAATGCTCCGGCAAAATATTGTTTTGGTCGTGGCGTGCGCATTGATCGATCCTGACGGGCGCGTGCTGATTGCACAAAGGCCGCGGGGAAGAAGTTTGGCGGGATTATGGGAATTTCCAGGCGGCAAAGTCGAGGCCGGCGAGCGACCGGAACCGGCGCTCATTCGCGAATTGCACGAAGAACTGGCAATCGTGGTAAACGAAGCCTGCCTAGCGCCCTTCACATTCGCATCGCATACTTACCCAGATTTTCATCTGATAATGCCACTCTATCTCTGCCGTCGCTGGGAGGGAGTCGTCGCTTCGCAAGAAGGGCAGGTCTTGAAATGGGTGTGTCCGCGGAAACTTCATTCGTATCCGATGCCGGCGGCCGACGTGCCGCTCATCGCGATGTTGCGCGATCTGCTCTGAGCGCATTCACATCGGATTGCCGCGGCGCGACCGCGATCGAATATGCGATGATCGCCGGCGTCATTTCGATCTCGATTGTGGTGGGCGCCACCCAGATCGGCGCAAATCTTGCGATAATTTTTTCGAGCGTCGCACTGGGTTTTCACTGACGCAACCGTCATGGCCGTTTTACCGGCCAGTCTTCCAGTTTTACGGGGGCGCCGAGCGCATCGGCCAGGCGCACTCTGGCGCTTCCCGGCTTGAGCGGTTTCGGCTGCGATTCGTGCGGCGCCCAGCCGGTGAGATAAATCACGTCGAAGCTCGCGTGCAATTCGCCCCCCGCTTTGCGCGCGGCATAGTGTTTGAGCGACGCGGCGAGTACGTCGCGACGCATCGGCAAGCGGCTGCGCTCCATCAGCGCGTTGCTTTCGCCCAAGGCGCGCAGATCCGCGGCAAGCGTTGCGAATTTGCCATATCGGACCGTGGTGCGTTCGACATCGGCAACGGGAAGCGCAAAGCCTGCGCGCTGGAGGAGGGAACCCAGATCGCGCACATCCGCAAAAGGTGCGATCCGGGGGCTGGCGCCGCCAACGACGTCACTTTCGCCCGAAGCGAAAGCACTGCGCAATTCTACCAGCGTCGAACCGCCGAAGAGTGCCGCGAGAAACAACCCGTCCGGCGCGAGCGCGCGCCTGATCTGGACAAGTGCACCCGGCAGGTCGTTGACCGCGTGCAGCGAGAGGGCGCTTACGACGAGATCGAAACAATTTTCCGCAAACGGCAAAGTTTCCTCGTCGGCCACGACGGAGTTGGCCGACGAAGCAATCTCTTCCACGGCGAGGCTGGCTCTGGTCCATCGGTCCGCATGGGGTTCAAGAAACCGGAAGATCGCCGGGCGGGAGCCCAGATCGAGCCCGTGTCGAAACCGTCGCCGGACGGCCGATAGCCTCTCCCCGAGATTCTCTCCGACATCGGCGCCGAGAAAGCTCGCACAGCCCCGGCGCGCGGCGCGCGCGCGGTGCATTGTATAGGCGCGACGATCGAAGATCAGCGGGGCTGCCATATGCGTCGCATCTCGATGGTTGCAGGGCTATACTAGACGCCATGGCGGCGTCCGACGAGAGCCCGGGAGTCTTGCAGCGCAGGCGCGGCGCGGTCGTCAAGCTCGCCCACGCGGTACTCAATTTGATTTTCCCGCCGCTTTGCATGGCGTGTAGAACGCCCATTTCCGAAGCACATAATCTCTGTGCGGAATGCTGGCGCGAAATCGTGTTTTTCGACGGCGCAGTTTGCGATTGCTGCGGATTCCCTTTCGAATTTGCACCGGGAGGAGACGCGCGTTGCGCCGCCTGCCAGGCGCGACCGCCGGCTTTCGACCGGGCGCGTGCCCTTATGCGCTACGACGACGCGAGCAAACGGACCATTCTCGCGCTTAAACGCGCGGACAGGCTCGACCTCGTGCCCGCTTTTGCGCGCATGCTGGAGCGTGCCGGGCGCGAATTGCTGGCGGAGACCGACATCGTTCTGCCGGTGCCGCTACATCGAACACGCCTGTGGACGCGGCGCTTCAATCAGTCCGCGCTAATTGCACAGCGCCTGGCGAAATTGTCGAGCAAGCCCATGGATGCAACCATTCTCGTCCGGGTCCGCGCTACGCCGAGTCAGGGCGACATGCCCTCCGCCAAGGCAAGGCGCAGGAACGTCCGGGGAGCATTTCAGGTGCGCTCCGAGCGGACCGCTGTGCTCAAAGGTCGCACGGTGCTGCTCATCGACGACGTTTTTACAACCGGAGCGACAATCGAGTCCTGCGCTCGGGCTGTCAAAAAAGCCGGTGCCGCGCGCGTACTGGTGCTGACGCTTGCCCGTGTCGTCCGGCCGATCGCCCTCTAGGGTGGTCTGGCGCGGGGCGAGATAATATATGTGGACCGTGCCGAGTCGGACGTTGCAGCCATGCCACGCATAAAGATCTACACGACGCCCATCTGTCCTTATTGCGTGCGCGCCAAAGCGCTCCTCACTAAGAAAAGTGTGGAATTCGAGGAAATCGACGTGTTCATGGACAGCGAGGCACGCGCGGAGATGGAGGCCAAAGCAGCGGGAAAGCAGACCGTCCCGCAGATTTTCATCGACGATACGCACATCGGAGGAAGTGACGATCTCTACGCACTCGATCGCGACGGCAAGCTCGATCCTTTGCTGAACGCGTGACGCTGTGACATCGTTCCGCGCCGCCTGTGTACAGTTGCGGTCTACCGACGACGTTGCGGAGAACATCCGTGCCGCCGGGGAATTGATCCGCGAAGCAAAATCACTTGGCGCGGCATTCATTGCGACACCGGAGAACACGACGCTTATGGCGCCGGATGGAGGCGCCAAGCTGGAGCGCAGCTTCGCCGAGGGTCACGATCCCGCTTTGCCGGCGTTTCGTGCGCTTGCCGAAGAGTTGGGAATATGGCTGCTGATCGGTTCGCTTGCGATCAGAACAGGCGACAACAAAACGGCCAATCGTTCTTTCCTGATCGACCCTGCGGGCGGGATCGCCGCACGCTATGACAAGATTTATCTGTTCGATGTCGATTTGCCTTCCGGCGAAAAATATCGCGAGTCGAGTACGGTGGCAGGCGGCGGAGAGGCGGTGCTGACCGATCTCCCCTGGGGAAAGATCGGCCTTTCGATTTGTTACGATTTGCGTTTCCCGGGCCTCTATCGTGCTCTGGCCCAGAAGGGCGCATTTGCGTTGACCGTTCCGTCCGCCTTTACCGAGACGACCGGTAAAGCGCATTGGCATGTGCTGTTGCGGGCGCGGGCGATTGAGAACGGCGCGTTCATCATTGCGCCCGCACAGGGCGGCTTGCATGCCAATGGACGCCGGACCTACGGTCACAGTCTCATCGTATCGCCCTGGGGCGAGATTCTGGCCGAAGGCGGGATCGAGCCTGGTGTTTTTGTTGCCGATATTGATCCCGCTGCCGCGGCGGCCGCGAGAGCGCAAATACCTAGCCTCCGGCACGACAGGATGTATTCCGGTCCGAGTTGAGGAGTTGATCGTCTTACGGCGTTTGACCCGCCAAACTTGTGAATTGCGGAATTTGATCCCATGTTACCTGTGGTTTGGTGATATTCGGAGTTCGCGCTTTGATTGTTTATGCGTTGCAGTGTTCGGACGGGCACGATTTTGAAGGCTGGTTTAAGGACAGCAATGCATTCGACGAGCAAGCTGCCGGAGGAAAGTTGAGGTGTCCGCTTTGCAATTCCCACCGTGTGGTAAAAGCGCCAATGGCGCCGGCGCTGGGGAACGCGGCGGGCGAACGCAAATCCGCGCCCGACGAAATGCGCAAGATGCGTCAGTTCGTGACGGGATTGCGGAAATATGTTGAACAGAATGCGGATTATGTCGGCCCCAAATTTCCCGAGGAGGCTCGCAAGATCCACTACGGCGAAACGGAGCAGCGCCACATTTATGGCGAGGCAACGCTGAAGGAAGCGCGTGAGCTGGTCGAAGAGGGCGTCGACGTGGCGCCACTGCCGCCGGATGTCAGCGACGCGAATTGAGCTGGCCGCGCAGCCGCAACGAGATAATTCACGTCCGTGTCGTTTGCGAGTTCCCATTGCCAGGCGAGGGGATGAAACCGCACGCCCTGGGTCGAAAGGATCGAAAGTCCGTTGTCCTCGAGAATCGAGCAGAGCTTTCGCGGTTCCACGAATTTGTTCCAGTCATGTGTGCCGGGCGGAATCCAGCCAAGCACATACTCGGCTCCAAATTTGGCCAGCGCGAGCGCCTTCAGCGTCCTGTTGATCGTAGCCACAAACATGAGCCCTCCGGGCCGCACGAGCGCCGCACACGAATCGAGATAGCCCCGAAGGTCGGCCACATGCTCGACGACTTCCATGTTGAGGACGACGTCGAAGGCGAGCCCGTCGGCGGCCAGTGCTTCGGCGGTGGTGGCGCGATAGTCGATGGTGAGGCCGGATTGCCCGGCATGCGAGGCCGCGATGGCGACGTTCCTGGCGGACGCATCCGCGCCCAGAACGCCAAAACCAAGGCGCGCCATAGGTTCCGCGAGAAGGCCGCCGCCACAACCTATGTCGAGCAGTGTGAGGTTGGAAAAAGCCGCAAGGATTCTCGGGTCGCGCCGGAAATGCGTTGCCGCCGTGTCGCATATGAAGCGCAGGCGCACGGGATTGAACTTGTGCAGTGGCGCGAACTTGCCGCGGGGGTCCCACCACTCCTCCGCCAGCGCGGAAAACTTCGCAATCTCGCCAGGGTCAACCGACGATAGCGGTGGAGAAGGCAGACTGGATTTGGAACGGCGTTGAGCGGGGCGCATGTGGCGTCTATGTATGGCTTTTCGCAGCATATGCTTCCAGACCATTGGTGCTAGGCCTTATGGCCAAAATCGTGATGAAATTCGGCGGTACTTCCATGGCGGACCTCGACCGCATCCGCCATGTCGCCCAGCTCGTCAAACGCGAAGTCGATCTCGGCAACGAGGTCGCGGTCGTGGTTTCCGCCATGGCAGGCGAGACCAACAAGCTCGTGGGCTGGACCCGCGAACTATCGCCGCTGCATGACGCGCGCGAATATGACGTGGTGGTCGCTGCGGGCGAACAGATCACTGCTGGCCTGCTTGCGGTGGCGCTTTCCTCTATCGGTATCAGCGCGCGATCCTGGCTGGGTTGGCAGATCCCTGTGCAAACCTCCGCCATGCATGGGTCGGCACGGATTCTATCGATCGACTCCACAGAGCTGAGCGCGAGGCTGGCGGAGGGTCAAACCGCCGTCATCGCCGGATTTCAGGGCGTGGCACCCGACAATCGCATTTCGACGCTCGGCCGGGGCGGTTCGGACACAAGCGCGGTGGCGATTGCCGCCGCTCTCGCAGCGGATCGCTGCGACATCTATACAGATGTTGACGGCGTCTACACGACCGACCCACGCATTGTCGCCAAGGCACGGCGCCTGGCGCGTGTGACTTTTGAAGAAATGCTCGAAATGGCATCGCTGGGCGCCAAGGTTCTGCAGACGCGCTCGGTCGAAATCGCCATGCTCTATCGGGTGCCCCTTCGAGTGCTGTCGACGTTCGATGCGGATGGCGGCGGCACCCTGCTTTGCGACGAGGAAGATATCGTGGAAAAGAAACCCGTCACCGGCATCGCCTATTCGCGCGACGAGGCGAAAATCACGCTCCATCGTATACCCGACCAGCCGGGTGTTGCGGCCGCCATCTTCGGGCCGCTCGCCGATTCAGGCGTGAATGTCGACATGATCGTGCAAAATGTTTCGGAGGATGGCCGCAAGACGGACCTCACCTTCACTGTGAGCCGCAGCGAGCTTGCGCACGCGCTCCATGCGATCGAGAAGGCCGCACCTGCCATCGGCTACAGGGATCTGACATCGGATGCCGACGTGGCCAAGGTGTCCATCATCGGAATAGGGATGCGCGCCCATCCCGGTGTGGCGCAGACGATGTTCCGCACACTGGCGGAGAAAGGCATCAATATCCAGGTCATCTCCACTTCCGAGATCAAGGTGAGCGTTCTCATTTCGGAGGAATATGTGGAACTTGCCGTGCGCGCACTGCATTCCGCTTATGAACTCGACGTAGCCTAGGCCAAAACTATGGTGGTGCTCCGCGGCCTTCTGCCAAATGAATCGGAGATGGTGTAATGCCGCCCGTCTCCGTCGGCGGACCGCGCATCCTGCTGCGCAAGCTGCGCGAGATTATGGCGGACCGCGCCAGTGCGCAGAAGCGCCTCGACCGGCTGGTCTCCGTCATCGCGGCCAACATGGTGGCCGAAGTCTGCTCGATCTATCTGCGCCGCGCCGGCAGCGCTTTGGAATTGTTCGCGACCGAAGGCCTCAACCGATCTGCCGTGCACCGTACACGAATGCGGGCGGGGGAGGGTCTGGTCGGCCTCGTCGCGGAAACGGCTGAGCCGATCAATCTGAGCGAAGCGCCGAGCCACCCGCGTTTTTCCTACCGGCCGGAAACGGGCGAAGATCCCTACCGTTCTTTCCTCGGCGTGCCCATCGTGCGCGGCGGTCAGGTCTATGGCGTCCTCACAGTGCAGAATCGCGCCGCCCGCCTCTATGACGAGGAGGAGGTGGAAGCACTGCAGACCGTCGCCATGGTGCTGGCCGAAATCGTCGCACACGGTGCGCTGTTCGACGTCACCGAACTCGACGAGCCCGAGTTGCGGGCTGATCGGCCGCGTGGCTTCAAGGGTGAAGGGTTGTCGGAGGGCGTCGCGGTCGGACAGGTTCTGCTGCATCAGCCGCGCGTCAAAGTCGAACGCATGATCGCCGACGATCCTCAGGTCGAACTTAAAAGGCTGGAGGATGCGCTCGGCACCTTGCGCGAATCCGTCGACGCGATGCTCGACTCGAGCGAACTCGATTTGACGGAGGAAAGCCGCGAAGTCATCGAAGCCTATCGTCTTTTCGCGCAGGACCAGGGCTGGCGTCAAAAGCTGCGCGACGCAGTCAGAACGGGACTCACCGCCGAGGCCGCTGTCGAACGTGTGCAGGACGAATTGCGCCTGCGCGTGACCCGAATGGGCGATCCGTTCCTGCGCGAAAAACTGCACGATTTCGAAGATCTCGCGCGACGGCTCCAGCGCCACCTGAACGGCGACGGCGAAACGGCAGGGCGTCGCGACCTGCCGTCCGATCCGGTGCTTGTCGCTCGCGCGATGGGCCCGGCGGAATTGCTCGATTACGGGCGCGACCGGCTTGTGGCGCTGGTGCTGGAGGACGCGGCGGCCACATCCCACGTCGCGATCGTCGCGCGGGCAATGGGCCTACCCCTCGTGAGCGGCCTGGAAGGCATCGTCGATACCGCTCGCGCCGGCGACACCATCGCGGTGGACGGCGAAACGGGCGAAGCGCAGTTGCGGCCACAGGCTGAAATCATAGCAGCGTTCGAGGCGCGCCGTGCCCTGCGGGCCCAGCGGGTCGCGCGTATCGCTGCGATGCGTGATCTGCCCCCCATCACCAAAGACGGAGTCCACATCAAGCTGATGATGAATGCGGGGCTGCTTATCGACATGCCGCATCTTGAGGAATCCGGCGCCGATGGCGTGGGCCTTTTTCGCACCGAGCTTCAATTCATGATCGGCGAAACCATGCCGAGACTTGTCGACCAGATCGGATTCTATCGGCAAGTGGTCGATGCGGCGGGCGAAAAGCCGGTGATATTCCGCACCCTGGATCTAGGCGGCGACAAAATTTTGCCTTATGGCCGCTGGGAACGCGAGGAGAATCCGGCGCTCGGATGGCGGGCGCTGCGCATCGCGCTCGATCGGCCCGCGTTGCTGCGTTATCAGGTTCGTGCCCTCATCGCCGCGTCGGCGGGGCGTGTTCTGCGTATTCTGCTGCCGATGGTGACCGACGTCGCGGAGTTCAACAGCGCGCGTGCACTCGTCGACAAGGAACTCGAGCGGGCACGGTTACTTTCGCTTCCCCAACCGCGCCAAACCCTTGTCGGCGCGATGCTCGAAGTGCCGGCACTCGTCTTCATGTTGCCGCAGATTCTAAGAAGCGCAGATTTTGTTTCCATCGGTTCCAACGACCTGCTGCAGTTCGTATTTGCCACGGACCGCACCAACGCGCGCGTGGCACGCCGTTACGATGCGCTGAGCCCCGCAGCACTCACACTTGTGCGCCAGATCGTCCGCAGCGCCGCGGAGGCGAATGGCGAGGTTTCCCTTTGCGGCGAAATGGCGGGCCGCCCGCTGGAGGCTATGGCGCTGATCGGTACGGGTATGCGTAGTCTTTCGATG
>Ga0302324_100011530_pt1 | contig 18126 bp, 3 predicted proteins | sample Palsa_T0_1_FD_201949 | JGI IMG/M metagenome (GOLD analysis project Ga0302324, IMG submission 201949) | Peat permafrost microbial communities from Stordalen Mire near Abisko, Sweden - Palsa_T0_1 | ecosystem: Environmental > Terrestrial > Soil > Palsa > Peat permafrost | place: Sweden: Abisko... | reverse complement strand
TCCCGCCGGGGCCGACGGCGTAGATCTGGAGTTGGGGCGTAAGGTCAAGGTTGAAGTAGGTGAGGCGCAGTGGGTAGTAGCCCGCCACGGTCGCCACGACGGGAAACGACGCGGAGCCCCCGGCTGGGGCCGCGTCATTGAGGGTCCCGGCCTGAACTCCATTGAGGTAATCCCAAGACCCCATGAAGGCCCGATAGAAGCCGTCGAGTTTGATGGTGAAGGTGGTCAGTCCTACGGGAAGATAAACATAGGTCAACACTTCCGAATGGCTCGGGTCAGAGCCGGAGTCTTGAGGGGGAAAACCAGGCATGTTGGCGCCGGTGAGGTTGATGGTGTTCGTGATGATGAACTCCGCCGGGGCGCTGGGGCCGCCCAAGGCCGGAGCGGGGGCCATGGCCGCGCCATTGTTGGCCAGGGTAACTTCGTTGGGCATGAAACCGCCGCTCCCGTTCGTTATGAGCCCGTTCAAACCCAATTCAATATTGTCCAGATTATCGCTCTCGCCGCCTTGGATCCCGTTCTGGCTGCCTACGAGGTAGTCGGCAGTGTTGGCGAAGATGTTAAACTCGAAGCCGGGCTTGTTGGTGTCCGGGGTGACCATTTGCGAGGGGGTCAACTCAATGTAGCCTTCGGTCGTGAACGTCGAGGTCACGCCGAGCGCGGTCCCATTGTCGCTCCAAGCCAGCACGAACGAATGAAGGCTGAGGCTGGCGAGCGGAGTTGTGTCGATGTATGAAATCGTCGCGCCATTGGTGGTCGTGTCTATGATGGGAGTTACCGGAGTCCCGTCGAGGGCCAACGTGATGTCAGTCACCGGAACCGTGCCATTGATGATGGTCGCGGTGAAAGTCGGCAAGGCGGAGACTCCGGTCGAGCCCGGCGACGGGAGCAAACTGGAGCAGTAGGAGGCGGGGTTGGGGATGGTGAGGGAGCGGTAAGCGGGGATGCCGCTGTCGGCCACGTCGCCGACCAGCACGGCGTCGGTACCGTTATTGTTTGTGCCAAGGGTCATGTTGGTGGTTCCGGCGGGGGGAAAGGAGTACCACTCCACGCTGGCGTCGCCGCCACCCTGAAAGTAGAGTAGGCGGGCCGCATAAAGTCCTGCTTGGGCGACGTTAAAAGTCACGATGCTGTCCGCAAAGCCGCGGCTGCCGTTGAATTCCTCGACAATCACCGCGTTGCTGGAGTACCGATCGCCCGGATTGGCGGCGCCGATTTGGAGTTCGAAACCATCGTCACTTCTCACGCCCATGGTCGTCAAGCCTTGCGGCAGAGCCAGGTAAGTGAGGGCTTCCCCGGCGATATTGTCCGTGCCGCCGTTGCCATCGGGCGGATTGCCCGGGGTGCCGACGATGCCGTCTTCACAGGGCAGATTGGTCAGATTGTCTGAGCAGTCGTCAGGGCCGTCCTGGTTGAAATTGATGCCATAGATGCCACCCGGGATGATGAACGTGATGGGAAGGAAGGGGCTGCTTGGCACGGTGGCGGGCGCAGAAGCGCTGCTGTAAACTTCGCTGGGATCAGCCAGGTTGGTGCCTTGCTCGCCGGCAAGCTCGGACTCGGCCCAGGCAAGGGTTCCGGGTTGAGCGTTAGCCACTTGGGAAACATTCCAAATGAAGCCGGGTTCGTTGGTGTTAGCGTCGCTCAGGGGGTAAGCGTAAGTCGCAGGCAGCGTATTGGTCGTCTGCGCGACTGCGGCGCCGCACCAAAGCGCGGCGAGCGTCACCGTCAATGCCTTGGCGTTTCTGATTTTTCGATTTTTCATGGTTCGTGTCTTATTTGTGTTTTATTCATGTTCTACAAAGACGAAACGTCACACTGCGGGGTGGCAACGAATCGATACGAGGCGAGAGTAAACACCGCCCCGGCAAATGACACAAGAGAAAAATGGTGACAAACAAGAAAATTTTAGGCCACGGAATCGAGCCGCCGTTTCTCTCCATATCATTTTGCTGGAACTTTTGCCGAAGGTTGCAAGGGTGGAGAATTGGTGCTAAACACATTTGTGGGCGTTTTCCAGCCAAAGAGGTTGGTGGATGGTTGGTAATTCATCGGTGGGCCCAAAAATGTCGGCTTCGCCGTGGTCCTGGGAGAAAGCCTTTGCCCGGCCAACGACAGCATGGCGCCCGAATCTGAGCTCATCGTGGCGATCTTGTAAAAGCGCTGCCTGTACCTGGCCGCCAGGGGATCGTCGATCACCATGGGCGAGTTGGTGGCAACAAAGGCGAAGGCCGCAGCCCAATGCACAAGATCGGGGGATGCCAGCAGCGTGTAGTCTTGTCCGGTGACGGTATTCGCGACGGATAATCGGAATTGACCACTCGGAAGAAATCCGCTGGAGGCAATGGCGAGGTTGTTGCTCAAAATAACGGCCGGCAATTGGAAGCTTAACGTGATGCTTCCATTGGCTCCGTCATACCCGTCCACCGCTATTTCGTAAACCCTGCCGGCAACGGTGCTGAAAGCGAGGTGGCTCCCGAAGTAAGTCCGATAGCCGCCGAAACCGTCGTCGTTGGCGACCAGTGTCAGATTCGAGACGGTGTCGCCGGTATATACCGCCAGCAGTGTTGCAAATGAGCTGCCCGTCGTATCCAACGTGACAGACTCGTTCTTGGGCGCCGTCCACGCCCACCAGACTGAGCAGCCGCCTTGGTTGCCGCCGTGGTCCGGTTCGCCCGGTTCCTTGGTGGCACCCACGTTGGTGCCAGTTACAATCTGTGGAGGTCCCCTCAACTTTGTGGCCTTGCCAAAGGCATCATTGGGCGGTCCGACAAACAGACTCAAACTCGCTGAATTGGTAACGCCTCCGTAGCTGTTGCTGACAATCACGCTGTAAGCGCCCGCGTTGCCCGATTGCAGATCGTCAATCGTCAACATCGTTTGCGTCGCGCCGTTGATGAGCGCGCCGTTGTGAAGCCATTCATAGCTGAATGGTCCCAAGCCTCCCGCCGTCACGCTGAACGTGACACAGCCGCCCAGATCCACGTTCTGGTTTTGCAGCGGAATGGTGATAGTGGGAGCACCAGGCGGCAGTTGCGAAACCGTCAGCACCACGGCTCCAGTGGCGCCGTTATACCCGTCCACCACAATCTGATAAGCGGTGCCCGCGACTCCTACAAAGGTTACCACACTCCCCAGAACCGGACCGTCATCGTCATCGCCGGCCACCAGCGTCAAATCCGAGATGCTGCTGCCGGTGTAAACCGCCAGCAGCGTGTCGAACGAACTTCCGAAGGTATCCACCGTCACGATCCCATTAGTTGGCGCCACCCACGTCCACCAAACTGGACTGCCGCCTGGATTGTTGGCGTTTTCTGGTTCCCCGGGTTGCGCGGTAGCGAAGGAGTTGGAGCCATGCACAGTGTTGCTGGAACCGGTAATCGCAATGCGGTTGGCAAATATATCATTAGCCGGCCTGAGGTTGAACGTTGCCTTGGAGCTGAGCGTAGTCCCAAAGGCATTGCTTACCATCACGCGGTAGTCGCCCACAGTGGTGGCGGTGACATTGGTCAGGTTCAACTCGACCTGGGTCGCTCCGGCGATGCTCGCCCCTTTGAACTGCCATTGATAACTGAGCGGCAAAGAACCGGCGGCGGCCACCGTGAAAGTTGCAGTTCCTCCCGATTGCGCAGCCTGATTGGCGGGTGGGCCCGGAATGATCGGGGCTGAATCGATCACCGTCAAGGTCACGTCGGCGCTGCTGGCCGTGCCCAGCGAGTTGCTCACCACCACGCTGTACACGCCCGAACGGGCCGTTTGCAAATTGGTCAGGGTCAGCAAGGCGTTGGTGGCGCCGACCAGGCTGGCACGGTTCAACTGCCATTGATAACTCAGCGGCTGCGCGCCGGCGGCGCCGACGCTCAGGAGGGCCGTCGCTCCGCTGTAGGCATTGCCGGCGATCGGCTGCCGGGCAATGAAGGGTGAACCGTTATTGAAAAGCGCGATGGAGTGATAGTCGCCGGCGGCGATGGCCACCACGTTGCTTAGGCTCGGCGGCACAATGATCTGCCCATCATTATCTTCACCCCAAGCCACGACCGTCCCGTTGTCCTGCAGGGCCAGACTGAAATAGCCGCCGGCCGCGATGGCCACCACGTTCGTTAGACCTGGTGGCACATTGGTCTGTCCGTAACTGTCGTCGCCCCAGGCCGCCACCATTCCGTTGGCCTGGAGCGCCAGGCTGAAGTAGTCGCCCGCAGCGATGGCGACGACGTTGCTTAGACCCGCTGGCACAGTGCTTTGCCCAGCGCTGTCGTCACCCCAGGCGGCCACCGTCCCATTGTCCTGGAGCGCCAGGCTGAAAATGCCGCCCGCGGCGATGGCACCCACGTTGCCCAGGCCCGGTGGCACTGTGGTCTGGCCGTTGTAGTTGTTGCCCCAAGCCGCCACCGTGCCATTGCTGCCCAGCGCCAGGCTGTGGTAGAAGCCTGCGGCGACGGCTGCCACGTTGGTCAAACCCGCCGGCACATTAGTCTGGCCGTCATAGTCGTCGCCCCAAGCCGCCACCGTCCCGTCGCTTTTCAGCGCCAGGTTGTGATAAAGTCCACCGGCAATGGCCAGCACAGTGCCCAAACCGGGCGGAACATTGCTCTCCCCATAACTGTCGTCGCCCCAGGCCGCCACTACCCCATCGCCCTGGAGCGCGAGACTGGAATAGCCGTCCCCGGCAATGGCCGCCACAGTTCCCAATCCCAGAGGCACAGTCGTCTGGCCATTGGCGTTGTCACCCCAGGCCACCACCAAAGAAAGCGCACTCGCCAGGGCGGCATTGGAACTGACCGTCATCCCAAAGGCATTGCTGATCTGCACGCGATAGTTGCCCACGTTGGCCTCGGTGACATCGGCCCGATCCAGCGTGGTCCGGGTCGCGCCGACGATGTTCCTCCCATTAAACTGCCACTGGTAACCCAGAGGCTGAGAACCGCCGGCGGTAACTGAAAAGGCGGCATTTCCCCCAAGCAAGACTGCCTGGCCGGCGGGCTGAACCCGAATGATCGGCGCCGCGTTGTCCACCGTCAAGGTCGTCTCGACACTGCTGACAGCGCCAACGGAGTTGCTCACCACCACACTGTACACGCCCGAACGGTTGGTCTGCGCATCGCTCAGACTCAGCAGGGCATTAGTCGCGCCAACCAGGCTCACTCCGTTGAACTTCCACTGGTAGCTCAAGGGCTGCGAGCTGAAAGCGGCCACGCTCAGGAGAACAGTGGCGCCGCTGTCAGAGGTCTCGCTGACCGGTTGCCGGGTGATGGCGGGTGAACCGTCGTGCAACAAGGCCAGACTATGATACCCGCTTGCGGCGATGGCCACCGCGTTGCTGATACCCGCAGGGACTGTCGTCGCCCCGTAACTGTCGATACCCCAAGCCACCACTGTCGCGTAACCCTCGTTTGCCAGGCTAAAATATTGGCCTCCGGCGATGCCCACCACATTAGTCAAACCGGCAGGCACCGTCGTCTCCCCATAACTATCGTCACCCCACCCCACCACCGTCCCGTTGCTTTCAAGCGCCAGACAGTGATAATAGCCTGCGGCGATGGCGGTGACATTGCTTAAACCCGCAGGCACATTGGTCTCTCCATAAGTGTCGTCACCCCAAGCCACCACCGTGCCATCCGCCCGCAGCGCCATGCAGTGGTAAGCGCCGGCGGCGATGGCCACCACATTGCCCAAATTCACGGGTACGTTGGTCTGCCCATTGCCGTCGTAACCCCAGGCCATGACTGTTCCGTTGCTTTCGAGGGCCAAACTACTATAAAAGCCCGCCGCGACAGCCACCACGTTGCTTAGGCCCGCGGGAATCGTTGTCTCCCCATAAGAGTCGTCACCCCACCCCACCACCGTCCCACTGCTTTGCAGTGCCAGGCCGAAATAGCCGCCCCCGGCGATGGCCACCACGTTGCTCAAATCCGCTGGCACATTGGTCTCCCCATAAATGTCGTCGCCCCAAGCCGCCACCGTGCCGTTGCTTTGCAGCGCCAGACTGCTATAGGCTTCCGCCGCAATCGCCACCACGTTGCCCAACCCCGGTGGAATATTAGTCTGGCCCTCGCTGCCATCGCCCCAGCCCACTACCAAAGAAACCACCCGCGCCAGGGCGGCATTGGAACTGAAAACGGACCCGAAGGCGTTGCTGACCTCGACGCGATAGGTGCCTATATCGGCTATGGTGAGGTTCGTTAAATCCAGCGTGGCCTGGGTCGCTCCGGCGATTTTCGCCCCGTTGAATTGCCACTGGTAACTCAGCGGCAAAGAACCGGTGGCGGCCGCCGAAAACGCGGCATTTGCCCCAAGTAAACCTTTCTTCCCGGCGGGTTGAACCCGGATGATCGGGGCCGCGTTGTCCACCTGCAGCGTGGCGACCACGTTGCTGGCCGTGCCCAATGAGTTGCTCACGACCACACTGTAATCGCCCGCGCCGGTGGTTTGCACATTGGTCAGCGTCAGCAGGGCATTGGTCGCGCCAATCAGATTCGCCCCGTTGAACTTCCATTGATAGCTCAGGGGCGACACACCGGTGACCCCGGCCGTCAAGAGCACCGTCGCGCCGCTGTCCGAGGTCCCGGTGATCGGCTGCCGGGCGAAAAAGGGCGAACCGTCATTGAAAACCGCAAGCGTGTGATAGCCGCCTCCGGCAATGGCCACCACGTTGCTCAGGCCCGCGGGCACTGTCGTCTCCCCATACGTGTCGTCACCCCAACCCACGACCGTTCCGTTGTCCTGGAGTGCGAGAGCGAAATAGTCGCCCGCGGCAATGGCCACCACGTTGCTCAAATCCGCCGGCACAGTCGTCTCGCCATAGCCGCTGTAACCCCAAGCCGTCACCGTCCCGTTGTTTTGAAGTGCCAAGGCGAAATAGACTCCCGCAGCGATCGCTACCACGTTGCTCAAGTCCGCCGGCACATTGGTCTCTCCATAACTGTTGTCACCCCAGGCCACCACATTCCCGCTGTCTTGGAGGGCCATGCTGAAAAAGCCGCCCGCGGCGATTCCCACCACATTGCTTAATCCTTTCGGCACATTAGTCTCGCCGTCTTGGTCGTAACCCCAACCCGTCACCGTCCCGTTGCCCTGGAGCGCCAGCGCGTGATAGGTGGCGGTGGAGATGGCCACCACGTTGCTCAAACCTTTCGGCACATTGGTCTGCCCGTAAGTGTCCTCGCCCCAGCCTACCACCATCCCATTGCTTTCCAGCGCCAGAGTGTAATAGCCGCTTGCGGCGATGGCCATGACGTTGCTCAAGCCCGCAGGCACGTTGGTCTCCCCATAGGTGTCGTCGCCCCAAGTCGCAACCGTCCCGTCGCTTCTTAGCGCCAGGCTGGCAATGCTATCCGCGGCTACAGCCACGACGTTGCCCAAATCCGGAGGGACATTCGTCTGGCCGTCGGAGTTATTGCCCCAGGCCGCCGCCAAAGAAATCGCCCGCACAAGGGCGGCAGACGAACTGAAAACCGTCCCCAGGGTGTTGCTGACCTCCACGCGATAGTTGCCGATGTTGGCAGAGGTGATATCCGCCAAGTCCAGCGTGGATTTGGTCGCCCCGGTTATGGTTCTCCCGTTGAATTGCCACTGGTAACTCAGCGGCAATGAACCCACGGCAGCCACCGTAAAGGCGGCATTTCCTCCGAATGGCACGGTCTGGCTGGAGGGTTGATCCAGGATGATCGGCGCCGAGCTGCTAACGGTCAAGCTGGTGCCGGCACTCGTGGCCGTGCCCGTCGAGTTGCTCACCACCACGCTGTACACGCCAGAACGGCTGGTTTGCAAGTGGCTCAGTGTCAGCGAAGCATTGGTTGCGCCGACCAGATCCGTCCCGTCCAAAGTCCATTGATAACTGACTGGCGACGCGCTGACCACGGCCACGCTTAAAACGGCCGTCGCGCCGGTGTAGTCGCTGGCCCTGATGGGCTGGCGGGAAATGAACGGTGAACCGTTATTGAGAATCGCCAGCGTGTGAAAATTTCCCGCCGCGATGGCCACTATGTTGCTTATTCCCGCGGGTGCAGTCGTTTGATTGTAACCGTCGTCACCCCACCCTGTGAATGTCCCGTTTTCTTGCAGCGCCAGACTGCAATAGCTGCCGGCGGCGATGGCGACCACGTGGCTCAAACTTGCAGGCACAGAGCTTTGACCATAACCGTTGTAACCCCAAGCCACCACCGAACCGTTGGCCAAAAGCGCCATGCTGTGATAGGCGCCCGCCGAAATGGCGACGACGTTGCTCAAACCCGCTGGAGGGTTGATTTGGTCGAAAGTGTTATCCCCCCAACCGACCACAGTCCCGTTGTTCTGGAGCGCCAGGCTAAAATCTTCGCCCGCCGCGATGGCGATCACGTTGGTCAAACCCACGGGCACATTGGTCTGGCCGTATTCGCTGTCACCCCAGCCCACGACCGTAGCATTGCTAAGAAGAGCCAGGGCAAAATCAGCGCCCCCGGCAATGGCCGTCACGTTGCTCAAGCCCGCGGGCAAATTCGTCTGCCTATAAGTATCGTCGCCCCAAGCCGCCACCATGCCGTTGCTCAGAAGCGCCAAGCCGAAATCGGCGCCCCCGGAGATGGCCACCACGTTGCTTACATTCCCAGGCACATCTAATTCTCCATAAGTGTTGTCCCCCCAAGCCGCCACCGTCCCGCCGGTTTCCAGCGCCATACTGAAAGACCCCTGCGCGGCAATCGCAGCCACATTGCCCAAGTTCCCAGGAACATTGGTCTGGCCGTCCTCATTATAGCCCCAGGCCACAACAGCAGTCAGCGCCTGCGCAAGCGGCGCGTTGGAACTGAAAACCGTCCCGAAGGCATTGCTTATTTCCACACGATAATTGCCCGCTTTGGCAAGCGTGAGATTCGTCACATCCAGCGAAGCGCCGGTTGCGCCGGCGATGTTTGCCCCGTTAAACTGCCACTGGTAGCGCAGCGGCAAAGAACCGACGGCATTCACCGCAAAGACGGCGTTTTCTCCCGATCGAATGGTCTGCCCTGCCGGTTGAGTTAGGATAAGGGGAACCGAGTTGCCCACATTCAACGTTACGTTGCTACTGATGGTCGTGCCGAGCGGGTTGTTCATCACCACGCTGTACACTCCTGAACTGCTCGCCTGCACATCGGTCAGGGTTAACTGGGCATTGGTCGCGCCAACCAGGTTCGTTCCGTTCAACATCCATTGATAACTGAGCGGCGGCGAGCCCGCGACGCCGACGCTCATCACGGCCGTCGCGCCGCTGTAGGTGTTGAGGCTGATCGGTTGTCGCGTAATGAAGGGTGAGCCATCATTGAGTAGCGCCAAACTGTGGAATGTGCCCGCGGCCACGCTCACCACATTGCTCAATTCCGCAGGCACAGCCGTCTGCCCAAGATAGCTGCTGCCCCAAGCGGCCACCGTCCCGTCGCCCTTCAGCGCCAAGCCGAAACTCCCTCCCGCCGAAATGGCCACCACGTTGCTTAAACCCACCGGCACATTGGTCTCCCCGTCGCCGTCGCTACCCCAACCCTTGACTGTCCCTTCGCTCGACAGCGCCAGGGCAAAACCCGTTCCGGCAGAGATGGCCACCACGTTACTTAAACCGGACGGAACGTCGGTCTGCCCGGAATTGTCTTCGCCCCAAGCCGCCACCGTCCCGTTGGCCCGGAGCGCCAAGTTGAAAAAATCGCCCGCCGAAATGGCCACCACGTTGCTTAAACCTGCGGGAACGTTCGTCTGACCCTCCGAGTTGTCTCCCCAGGCCACGACTGTTCCGTTGCTTTGCAGAGCCAAAGCGTGGTATGCGCCGCCAGCGATGGCCACGACGTTGCTCAGACCCTCAGGCACAGTGGTCTCCCCAAAAGTGTCGTCACCCCAGACCGCCGCTTTACCATTGCTTTGCAGCGCCATGGCGAAATAGCCGCCCCCGGCGATGGCCACCACGTTGCTCAAACCCGCAGGCGCAGGATTCTCCCCGTTCTCGGTGTCACCCCAAGCCGTTACTGTCCCGTTGCCCTCCAGCACCATGCTGAAATACTCGCCCGCAGCGATGGCTGCCACCTCGCTCAATTCTGGAGGAACGTTGGTCTGCCCGTAGGCGTCGTAACCCCACGCCACTACGGAGCCATCGAACCGCGGCGTGAGCCACGTCGTGCTGTTCATCACCAGGGTCAAGATCGGGTCGGAGATGGTGAAGGCGCCCATCTCGGGCGCTGCGTTGGATCCGAGCCAGCCCTCGAAAATCCCGCCGGCACCAGGCAGGGCTGTGATCCGAACGACATCGCCTAATTGGTACTTTGCTTTCAACGGCACCACCCTAACCGCCCCAACAGGAATATAGTCGGGAATATGCAATCGGGGCATGACCGAGTGCGGATTGGTCGGATCGGTGCCGTCCAGGTACTCCTGGAAATTGGAGACGCCGTCGCCGTCCGGATCGGCGTTGGGATCCACGCCGGTGGAGTCAAAGTAGGCCAGCTCCCAGGCCACCGGCAGTCCGCTGCCATCGGGGTCGAAAAAGGAGACATTGAGCACGATGCTGGTGACCGCGCCCGCGCTATTGGCGGCCACGAGTTGATATTTGCCCAGATTGAAGGTCGCGGCATTGGTCACCTGGAACGAGGCGTTGGTCGCGCCGGGAATGGCCACGCCGTTGAATAACCATTGGTATGTGAAAGGGCCGTCGCCTGTCACCGGGGCGGAAACCGACAGCAGGCCGTTGGACTGCGCGCCAATATACTCAGGGGGCAGGTTTTGAAACTCCGGCAGTGTGGCCGCGACTCCGTTGCTTTGGACCACCAGGTTGCCCGCCAAATCATACTGGAAGGAAACCTGCGCCGGGGCGCGCGCAGCCAGGCACCAAAGGCAGGCGCCCAGGATGATTTTGGCCAGAAGGTTTCGCTTGGCACGCATGACTAGTAATCGTCGGACAATATCACAGCCCGATAGGCCTCGTTGTAATCTATAACAGGCAGTGGATTGACGATCTTGTGCTCATTGTAGCCGTAGGAAGCCATGTTGTAGGTGTTGGCGGAAGGCGTTACCTGGTACATGACACCCTTCCAAGTCGCGATGACGTTATGCACCGAGTTTTCAGAATAACCGGCCTCTCGCCATATCATGCCTTGGAAGTAGTAGTTGAGTTCCACTCCCTTGACCCATTGTCCGCGAAAGCATAGCCAGCTCCCTTTGATGTCGTCGGCAAAATACATGCTGTCGGCGGTCATGGCAAAAATGGGAAGCGCGCCTTGCCCGTAGGCGTTTTCAAAGTTATTAATTCTACCGCGCATCCTTTCCACTTCCCTGTTAAACTCCTCCTCCGTCACGACATGCACCCGCCCGTGCTCGGTGTCGTAGTCGATGTTGCCCCATTGCGGCTTTGGCTTTGCGCCGGTTGTATCCACCATATTGACGGGGTCATTCATGGCGTAGGTGTAGAGATTCTCGCCCCAGTTATCGGCGGCCGGGTCCCTGCTCAACCACCGGCCTTTGCCCGCGTCGTAGGCCCGGTAAGGGGCCAGACCGAGGCCCGAAGGCAAATGACGGAAACGCCCGTTGAAACCGAAGTTAGCCTCCAGGTCTCCGCCGAGTTTGGCCGAGGAACCATACGGATCATAGGCATATTCCGCGCGCACCACCGCGCTGCTGTCCGTCAATTCCCGGACGCTGCACAATTGGTCTCTGGTGTAGTAAAGGTTGGTTCCGTTTTGCTGCTCGCCCTGGTCGAAAAAGCGGTTGACCACCACGTTGTTGGAATTCCATTCCTCGCACCTTTGCAAGCCGCACCACACGAAGCGACGGTCGGCTTGAGTCACTCCGCCGCTGGTCTCGACGATGCGAAGCATCCGGCCGCAGCCGTCATAGAAAAACTGGCTCTGCTTTGTCCCCCGGGTAATGGAGGTGATGCGCTGTTGGGCATCCCATTGGTAGATCGTATTGGTCGCGCTGGTGTCGGTGGAGGAAAGCAACTGATTCAACGAGTTATAGTTGAAGCCCTGCGCGAGGCGGTTGCTGTTTTCGGACAAGCGGTTGGCCGCCGCGTCGTAGGCATAACTATAATTGACTGCATTGGAGCCGGTTTCCGTCACGCTCAACAATTGGTTGGCGTCGTCGTAGTCCAGGCTCCAAGTCTGGGCCAGCGAGCCCTGTTGCTGCGCCCAAGAAGTGATCTCACCGAAAGGGTTGTAGCTGTAGCTGAACGAGGAGATGACCTTGGCGCTGATATTCTCGTTGGTGATGTGCTGCAGGCGAAAGTCGCCCACGCCGGGGAAGTAAAAGTAGTGAGTGCTCTGGCCGTTCGGGTAGGAGACGCCCAGCGGGCGGGGCGTGGCGCCGGCGTAGGCGTAGCCGAATTTGCCGAGCGCGTTGGAGACATTGGTGACCAGGCCCACCGGGTTGAAGGCCACGGTTTGCGCCACGCCATCCACGACGCGGTTGGTTTGCCGCCCCAGCGCGTCGTATTGATAGCTTATCGTCTCGTTGGGCCACGGTCCGGACACGGTTGCGACATCGAGCCCGCCCACCGCACCCGCGGGATAATAGCTCCAGGTGGTCGTGCCGATGCCATCCTGCATCGAAACCATGCGGTTATAGTTGGAGTCAAAGGTGTAGGAGACCGATGGAGTGAAATTCTGCGCATTGGGATAGGAAACGCTCTGGAGGTTATTGTCATGCTCATAGCTGTAAAGCATGAACTGGCCCTTTTCATCCACGATGGACTGCAAACGGCTGGTGGTATTTTCGTAATTGTAGGTAGTTTGGGAACCGTCGGCGTAGTGCCGGGCGGTTACTCTGCCTTGCACATCGTGGTCCCACCTTGTCTGGCGTCCCATCGCATCGATCAGAGCAGACACGGCCCCGCAACCGCAATACTCGAAGCGAGTGACGCGGCCAAGCGGGTCCTGCGTGGCAACAAGCTGGCGCAGGGAATCGTAAGTGTTGACTGTCCGGCGTCTCAGCCGGTCTTGGGCCACGACCAGGTCCAGATTGCTGAAGGTGAAGACGTCGAAGGTGCCGTCCGGGTAGGTGATGTTGGTCAGCCTGTCCAGGTTGTCATAACTATATTTGAGCGTGTAGCCGTCGGTATTGGTGAAGGCTGTAATGCGTCCCACCACGTCGTAGCCGAAATTCATGGTGTCGCTGGCCGCGCCCAACGGTCCGACGATGGCGCGAAGGTAGCCATCGGCATCGTAGGAGCAAGTGTAGGTTTCTCCCAGCGGATCGGTGGTGGTGAGCAATTGGCCGCGCGGGTTGTAGGTATTGGTGGTCATTTGCCCGGCGGCATCGAAAAGGGCTGTCCGCAAGTGCTGGGCATTGTACACGTACCGGGCTTGCAGCAGGTCGTTCGTTCCGGTGGTTTGACTCACCTCCAGCAGGTCCACCGAGTTGGTCGAGTAAACAAAAGTCATGCCGCGACCAAGTGGATCCACGGAATTGATGACCTGTCCCATGGCGTTGTAGGTATAGGTATGAAGTTGCGTGGTGCCGTCGTCGAGCACTCTTCCGACCAAGGTGGGTTTGCTGGAAGTTCCAATGACGATGGAGCCCGGCTGGCCCTCGTAGTTGAACCACACCCGGTTTTCCAGCGGTTCCTGTTCACTTTCTTCGACGCCGGTAGCGGTCGTGTAATCGTCTGAGTGGAGCCAATGGTAGAGGCGCGCCGATGAGTAATCGTTGGTATCCGCCAGATACGCGGCATAGGCGTTGCGATCCCAGAAATAGGTGTTCCGGTCATTGAGATAATCGTCAATGGTGGCCAGCCCGACGGGGACGAGGGAGGTCGGCAGAATGGAGGGGGTGCCGACGTTGGGCGATTGGTTGAACTCGACCCGCTCCTTTTCCCCGTCGGGAAGGGTGGTCTCCAACGAGTTGTAGGGCCCCCACTCATTGGTCGAGTCCACATAAGCGAAGGAAGAGGTGCCGTAAGGCGTCGTCATCGCTTGGATGAAAGTCCTCGTGTCATAGATAAATTGCGACGTCAGCCCGATGCAGTCGGTTATCTGCGTGAGCAACCCATTGGCATCGTACTGAAAGGTGGCGAAGCGCCCGAATGGATCGGTGACGCGCGTAATCTTTAGCGGATCACTCGCATCGGTGTAGGAGAAGACCGTCACCTGGCCGATGGCATCCGTCAAGGCAATGACGCGGAACTGATCGTCGTAGCTGATCTGGACGGCGTTGCCCTGCGGATCGACCATCTGGGTCATGAAGACATTGCGCGACGTTCCGTTGGTGGCGGTGGGCTGGGCAAAGATGTATTGAGAGCCATCCGGAAAATTCAGGACGTAACTGTTAGGCGTCGTCCTGGTCAAGATGGTCTGGCTCTTAATCTCGGGCTCGTAGGATGCCGTACTTGGGTTATAGTAAATGAACGACAGGGTGCCGCCCTGATCGGTGTAATAAGTAACGTCGGCATAAATGTTGTCGGGGTCGTCCGTTAGGTAGGCCAGCCAATTGAAGGTCCATTTTTGGCCCATATTGGAATAGCTGAAATTGGCCGGTTGGCCGACTTCATATTGGTTGTAAGTGGCCATGAACCGGACTGCCGGGCCAACGGGCGGTTGGTAGCCGACCGGATTATCCTGGATGTTCAAGTTGCACAGCATCAAGCTCACGGTAGCCACAGCCATGCCGGGTATGGGCGGCTGACAGGGACGCTTTGGGTCATAAGGCGTGGTGGAAGTATTGTCTTTAAGGGCGATTTGTCCTTTACCCCAAACTTTTGCGCCTTCGTCCGCGGAAACGGCGCGCCAGCCTGCGGGAAGGTCGCCCGCGGGCACCAGGAAGTAGCCGGTCGTTTCCTCCTCCAAAGCCAGCGGAGAGACCCAAGTATTATTCTGAAAGGTTGGGTCTTGTAGCAGGTAACGGCCCTTATCCTCGCGGATCAACGCCGCGTAGTGTCCGACCTTCCAATTGACCACGGCCGGCAGCAGCAGCGCCGAGCCGCGGGTGCGGTAGGCCATCTGGTAGTTCATGCCCAATTGCCGCGAGAGTTCCGCCACCTGGTCAAGGGAAAAGCCGTTGGTGGTGGATTTGGAATCTCGGACCAGCAGGCTGCCCGCTTTGCTCGGATCCTGATAAGCGTTGATGCGATCCAACGCCAGCGGTCCGCAACGAAAGGCGACCTCCGGCCGATGTTGCATGGTCCACAGACCCTGTCGCGCGCCTGAGATTTTTTCTTCGGCCGCGCCCATGATGGAACGTCCTTTGATGGAATCCAGCAGATCTGATAATTCGCCCATGCGTCCGATACGGCCATACATCAAAGCCAGTTCGCCTGCCACCCGGTCCCCGAGCGCCTTGGCGGCTGGATCGGTGGCCGGTTGCAAGAGCGGCCAGGCCCGCTCCCAGGCATCCAAGGCTTTGGAATACCAACCGGTTTTGTAGTATTCCAGCCCGACATCAAACATTAACGAAGGAGTCCAGGGCGAACCCGGCTGATCGGCCACAAATTGTTCCAAGGCTGAAAAATCGTCCGGAACGCTGCGCCGGGCATACTGACTCAGAGCATCGGCTAATCGGCGGTTATCCTCCGCGGAAGGCGCCGCGCCGTTGGGGACCAGCGGTTCAGCGAAGAGCCGGACATTCCGGATCTCCTGGGTGGAAGGGCTTGTGGAAAGAACGAATCCGACGCTAGGGGCCGAGTGGGCGGGAACCGCGCGGTTTACCGTCTGCGCCGACACTGGGAACACCATCTGCAAGGAGAGCAGGATGCCCCAAACCGCTGTAGGCGGGAAACCGATTCGCCTGCTTATGCGTTTCATTAAATTGACCGGAAGCATGGTTGCGCGACTGAACTGTGATTTCGCTCATAATGACAATTTACAGGCGGTTAGTAAAGGACTTTTTGCGCTTTTCTGCGTTGATCGCGACCTCTAAGCGGAACGATGCAGTTGGAGATATGGCTCGACCTCGCCGGCACTGAAGGATTTCTGGACCCGGAACCGAGTTGCGCGCACGGGGCAAGAGAGGGGAGAAAGACGGCTTTTAAGGAAAAAGGCAGAGCCGCCGCTTCTCGCGCTAGAACCTGATGGGTGACTGAACGGATCGCTTGGCCGGGAAGCGGACCGGAATCACGCGAGCGAAATGCAGGGATCGGATGCAGCCTGTAAAGAAGACTTTGGCGGCCCAGGAAGAACTCAAGAAAGACAATTGAGGACGGCAGCGTTTTTATCTGTTGACACCCGTCCTAATGGGTGACACCGGCCTCGGCAACCGGCCTGACGACCCCATGTTAACTTTTATGACCCTTTTTAAGGAAGGGAAAAAGTGCAAATAGTGAGGACTGACACCCGCACGGCAAGAACCGGCAACGGACGGCTCGGCGAGCCGACGGCGAGCCGTCCCTACCCTCCATGACTGACGCATTACACGGCAGCGTTTTTATCTGTTGACACCCGCCCGAATGGGTAACACCTGCTCCCAGTTGCGGCATTGCTAGGAACCGACCCCTTTATGAAGGCAATTTGCCCCACCAGGGGCGAATATGCAAGGTACGAATATGTGGCCGTATTGGTGCCATCGGACACCACCGCCAGCCGCGAAAGTGAAAGGATCCTAGGACTAAAATGTAGAAGGTTTGGATGACCCCAATGGCATTGGGACCGGATGCGGCCTGTAAAGAAGACTTTGGCGGCCCAGGAAAAACTCAAGAAAGAAAATTGAGGACGGCAGCGTTTTTATCTGTTGACACCCGCCCTAATGGGTGACACCGGCATGACACCGGCACACCGGCACGAACGAAATGCAGGATCGGATGCGGCCTGTAAAGAAGACTTTGGCGGCCTAGAAGAAACTCAATAAAGAAAATTGAGGACGGCAGCGTTTTTATCCGTTGACACCGCCCTAATGGGTGACCCTTTGGCGCTCGATGCCCATGCGCTAATGGGTGACACCTGTTTGTATCGAGCTGCAAATCGGCTCGTCCAATAAATAATAATTGAGCCCGCAACCGTCAGCCAAATAGCCTCTAGCACCAATAGTTTGAACCGCATTCACTAAATCGAGCGGGATTGTGTCTTCGAATCGCTCAGATTCACTCGTCAGTGAGTAAGTTGGTGTAGAAGATCTGTCATCCGTGGCATTGAAAAGATAAAGAGCACTAAAACCGACCAATAGCTTCGCATCAATGGCCTTCAAAATATCATTTTGTCTTATCCAAAGCCCTTCTTGTCTCCACTGAAAGTCGGCTTGAACGTGTTCAAGAAGCTTTTCGACAGCTTCTTTGGTTTGAAGCAATTCTCGACCCTTGATGGAATCTATAGCTACAAGCAGCCAATTATAATTTACAGCAAGCCTGCCAATACGGCTAATAGCCCACGAAACATCAGCATTCTGCTTATAGCCAAAGCATTCTTTCATGCTATTCACCCGGCCCTAATGGCCTAGCGGGTCCTCTAATGGGTTTCGATCCATTCCAATTCCAATCATGGCCATGCGGATCTCCGGCGCCAGTATGATCATGCCCGAAATCGTAATCTGTGGTAGCATTTCCGTCTGGCCCATACTGCCGAATTGTCCCAGTTCCGTCCCCGTTATCTGCCGCCGCACTACCATTCGCAGGACCGCCTCTTATTGGAATCTGAGAACCGGCTCCGCTCTGCGTGGCAAGGATAATGGGAAGTGCCGTAATAGGAGGAATCAATGTTGGCTGAGTGATTGCGGCGATTACTGTATTTGGTGGAGCATTCCCGCCCCCCGAGCCAGGATACGTTGGTCCGAGAGGCGGAACAGTCGGCGGCGCACTGCAAATCCCGTTAACGCAGTTCGCTAAAAGATAACCAAGACCCCCGCCTAATATCGCAGCGCCAACCCCTACCGCTGCAACGCCACCAGCCCCTGCTGCCGCAGGCCACTCAATGGGTGCAAGGCGAATGGGCCACGGGAGGGCGTATCGGCCGTCCGAATCAATCCAGTTTTCCCCACTATTATGCACAAATTGGTAAAGGTTCAAGCCACTCATTTCTCCCATTGGATCCTTGTTCAGCCACCGTTGCAAATTGGGATCGTAGTAGCGGTAGAGGTAGTAGACCAAGCCGGAGTTCAGATGCGCCTCCTTACTTGAAAAGCGATAGAGGTTTTGTTGGGCCATAATGCCAGACGCGGAAAGAACGTTGCCAAAGGCGTCGTATAGATATTTGGCGACGGTGTATTGCCAGGGGTTGATGA
>Ga0302324_100011528_pt1 | contig 18128 bp, 12 predicted proteins | sample Palsa_T0_1_FD_201949 | JGI IMG/M metagenome (GOLD analysis project Ga0302324, IMG submission 201949) | Peat permafrost microbial communities from Stordalen Mire near Abisko, Sweden - Palsa_T0_1 | ecosystem: Environmental > Terrestrial > Soil > Palsa > Peat permafrost | place: Sweden: Abisko... | reverse complement strand
TTGAAAGCTACCGCTCCCGCTAAGCCCACCGCGATGGTGAGCAGCGCCGTCGCTACAGGGCGATGAATGAAAGGGGAAGAGAGGCTCATCGTTAGTCGCCTTGCGCGGGTGCGTGCTCCAAGCCGGGAGTTGTCCTCTTCCTGGCATCTTGTCGCCTGTCGCGCCCGGAGATTCTCCGAGCTATACCGTCGAAAAAAAGATAGATCACGGGAGTCGTGTAGAGAGTGAGCAACTGACTCAGCAGCAACCCTCCAATGATGGTGATGCCGAGGGGGCGCCGCAGCTCAGAACCCGTCCCATGGCCAAAAGCGAGCGGCACAGCGCCAAGTAGCGCGGCCATGGTGGTCATCATGATGGGGCGGAAGCGCAACAGACAGGCTTGGAAAATCGAATCGTACGGCGACTTGCCCTCTTTGCGCTCGGCTTCCAGAGCGAAATCGATCATCATGATGGCGTTCTTCTTCACAATGCCAATGAGAAGCACGATGCCGATAATGGCTACCACCGTCAACTCTTGCCGGCAAACCATGAGCGCCAACAAAGCTCCCACGCCGGCGGAGGGCAGAGTGGAAAGAATAGTGATGGGGTGAATATAGCTTTCATAGAGCACGCCCAGAACAATGTAAACGGTAACGAGCGCCGCCAGAATCAGCAATGGTTCATTCGTGAGGGAGGCTACGAACGCTTCGGCAGTTCCCTGGAAGGATGACTGCATGGCTGGCGGAGGGGGAAGCTCTTTTTCGATTTCTTTGATGGCATCCACCGCTTCTCCCAGTGCCGCATTCGGTGCGAGGTTGAAGGAAACGGTGGTGGCGGGAAACTGCCCAATGTGGCTAATGAGAATGGGTATAGAGGAGTTCTTAAAACTGGTAAAAGCACTCATCGGCACGGACTCGCCGGTGGTGGAAGTCAGATAAATGCTGCGGAGGTTTTCCGGATTAATGCGGAACGAGGGCGGCACTTCCAGAATCACGTGGTACTGATTGAGCTGTGTGAACAAGGTCGAGATCTGGCGCTGGCCAAAGGCGTCGTAAAGCGTATTGTCGATAACTGAGGGCGTGATGCCGAGGCGGCTGGCGGTTTGCCGGTCGATATTCAACGCGAGCTGTTTCCCATTCGTTTGGAGATCGTTAGCGACGTCGGCCAGCTCCGGGAGCTCTTTGAGCCGCTCTGTGAACTTCGCCGCGTAGGCCTTCAGTTCGTTGGCGTCCGGATCTTCAATGCTGTATTGAAACTCGGTGCGGCTGACAATGTCTTCCACAGTCAGATCCTGTACTGGCTGCATATAAAGTGTGATGCCCTCGATTTTTGCCAGTTGCGGCTGCAAACGCCGTATGATGTCGGAAGCGCTGCCATCACGCTGTTCAACAGGTTTCAAGTTGATTTGAATGCGGCCTGAGTTGAGGGTTGTGTTGACGCCGTCGACGCCAATGAATGAAGAGAGGCTGTCCACGGCCGGGTCCTTCAGAATCACTGTCGCCAGGCGCTCCTGCAGATTGGTCATCTCCGTGAACGAAACGCTTTGATCGGCTTCGGACACACCCTGAATCTCGCCTGTGTCCTGCACCGGAAAGAATCCTTTTGGAATGACCATATAAAGGTAGATTGTGAGACCTAGCGTGGCGGCGGCTACCAGCAGTGTGATGGTCTGAAAGCGCAGCACAAACTCCAAAGTTGTGCCATACAGCGAGATCACCTTTTCAAAAACCATTTCCGAGGCGCGGTAGAGGCGCCCTTCTTTGGCTTCTTCTCTATGGCGCAGCAGTTTGGCGCACAGCATGGGGGTGAGCGTCAACGACACTACCGCCGAGATGATAATGGTGACGGCCAATGTAACGGCGAACTCCCGAAAAAGGCGGCCCGTAATGTCTCCCATGAAGAGCAGAGGAATCAAAACCGCAATCAGGGAGACAGTGAGCGAAATGATGGTGAAGCCGATTTGTTCGGCGCCTTTCAGGGCAGCTTGAAGCGGCGCCTCACCCTCCTCCACATACCGCATGATGTTTTCGATCATGACGATGGCGTCGTCAACCACAAATCCTGTTGAAATGGTGAGCGCCATGAGTGTGAGGTTGTTTAGGCTGTAGCCCAGCATGTACATGGCGGCAAACGTGCCTACCAGTGAAAGCGGAACCGCCACGCTGGGAATGAAAGTGGCTGCGAGGTTCCGCAGAAAGACAAAAATCACCATCACCACGAGAGCTATACAAATCAGCAACTCAACTTCAACGTCTTCCACAGAGGCGCGCACGGTGATCGTCCGATCGCTCAAAGTGACTACGTTAATGGCTGCCGGTATGGTGTTCTTCAGTTTGGGCAACAGCGCATTGATGCGGTCGACAACCTGAATAATGTTGGCCCCAGGTTGCCGTTGAATATTTACAATCACGGCGGGCGTTTCATTGCGCCAGGCGGCGAGCTTTTCGTTTTCAATGCCATCCACCACGTTAGCGACGTCTTTGAGCTTGACGGGCGAGCCGTTTTTGTAGGCCACGACTACGTCCCGGTAATCGTCGGCTGTCAACAGTTGATCGTTGTCGTTAATTTGAAAATCCTGCCGTGGACCGTCGAAGCTTCCCTTGGCGGCGTCCAGGCTGGTGGCGGTCAGAGCCGTACGTAAGTCCTCCATGCCCAGACTGTAAGAAGCCAATTGCGATGGATTGGCTTGGATGCGCACGGCGGGCTTCCGGCCGCCGCTAATCGTAACGGCGCCCACGCCGGAAAGTTGGGCGATTTTCTGAGCCAGCCGAGTGTCGGCGTAATCCTCCAATTGCTGCAACGGCATGTTTGTGGCTGTGAGAGCCAGCGTGAGAATGGGCGCATCCGCCGGATTCGTCTTGCTGTAAATGGGAGGTAATGGGAGATCGGCCGGTAGAAAAGTTTGCGCGGCGTTGATGGCGGCTTGCACCTCCTGCTCGGCCACATCAATGTTGAGGCTGAGCGCAAATTGCAAAGTGATGACCGACGCGCCCTCCGAACTCGTCGAACGCATTTGGTTTAAGCCCGGCACTTCGCCGAGCTGCCGTTCGAGCGGAGCCGTAATCGCCGATGCCGTCACATCCGGGCTGGCGCCGGGATAGAACGTGACAATCTGCATGGTGGGGTAATCCACCTCAGGCAAGGCGGACACCGGCAGTTGTTTGTAAGCCACAATGCCGACCAGCAAAATGGCGCACATGAGCAGCGACGTGGCCACCGGCCTTAGGATAAACGGGCGTGACGGGCTCACTGCTTGTGCCCTTTGTGTGCCGCTGGGGCGCTGTCTGGTGTAGCGTTCGCGGCACGCGGCTGCCGCACCACCACTTTGGTGCCGTCTTGTAACTTATCGAATCCATCGGTCACCAATGTTTCGCCTGGCTCAACGCCCGTTACCGCGGATTGCAAACCATCTGTGGCGAGCACGGTGACGGGGCGCGACTTTACGGCTTTCGTGCCGGTATCAATTACATAAACATAGGAAGCGTCGTTGTTCCGTTGCAATGCGGCGCTGGGAACGATGTTTGAATTCTTGAGCGTTCTTACTAGCAGCCGCGCGTTAACAAATTCATTGGGAAATAAATGATTATCAGCGTTGGGGAATTCAGCGCGGATCTTTACCGTTCCCGTGCCTGTATCGATCTGGTTGTCGAGCGTGAGTAACGTCCCCTTAGCCAGCAACGTGCTGTTGTCGCGTTCAAACGCATCCACCTCCAGCTTATGACCGGCCCGGACCTGCGCCACAACTTCGCTGATGAAGTCTTCAGGGATTGGAAAAATTACGGTGATTGGCTGAAGCTGGGTAATGCTGAGCAAAGCCGCGGTGCCGTTGGCCGGCACAATATTGCCGGGATCAACCAGGCGCAAACCGACGCGCCCGTCGATAGGCGAAGTGATGCGGGTGTAATCCACATTCACTTTGGCCGCATCCACATTGCCTTGATCGAGCTTTACTGTACCTTCGTCTTGATTTACTAGCGCTTGTTGTGTCGCCAAGGTCTGCTCGGGAATGGCGTGCTGGGCGAAAGCGGCCGTATAGCGATCAAGATCGGTATGGGCATTCTTCAATAGCGCCTGGTCCCGCTCTAGCTGTCCCTCAGCTTGTTCAACGGCGGCGGTGTAAGGCCGCGGATCGATAATGGCTAAGACGTCGCCTTTGTGGACGAGCTGACCTTCGCGGTAATCGACCTCCATCAGTTGCCCCGCGACCCGGCTGGTTATCGATACGGTGTAAGTAGCCGTCACTGTTCCGATATTGCTGATATAGATCCCCATGTCGCCTTGTTTCACTGTCTCGGCTGCTACGGGGATGGGGCCACCCGCGCCCTTGCCGCCCTTTTTGCCGCTGCCTTTTGCCGTACTGACGCCGGCCGCGCGGTGCGACAACAGATATCCGCCGCCGAGCAGCAACAGGAGGACCACGATCCAGGTAGCCCAATGGCTCCCGGACTTGTGGTCGACGGGTTTAGACTCCACACTCACGACTTCGCTCTTAAGGCTGGACGGACGATTTGATTCGGAGATCATAGGGACAAATTCGACTATGAACCAAGCGGCGGGGGTGCACTACTGCCAAAAGAAAGACGGCTCGCTATGCCATTTGGCATAGTACGCGCTCCCTTTCGCCTCGTGAGACACTATTTGTTTTGTTGGAGGACGGCTGGATGAGTCAGTTTCAAAATCGGTTGCCCGGTATACCAGATGTCGAATCGCCCCTCTTTGATTTGATCTTTCGAGAGAAGAACGTTTCCCCGGAAACGAAGGCGCTGGCCCAAAGTCTTCGGCGCGATGGTTTCGTGGTCATCGATTTTCCCGATCCGGATTTCCCCACGGTCGCCGACAGCATTATTAAGAAATTGGATAGCCGCTACGATTGGGCTGGCTGGCACAGCGGCACCAACCGCAACCTGCGTGTTCAAGATGCCTGGCAGGACGTGCCCGAGGTTCAGCGCATTGCTTCGAACGGGACGATCTTGCAACTGCTGGCCGATTTATATGGCCGTCCGGCGTTTCCTTTTCAAACGCTCAATTTCCCGGTGGGTACCCAGCAGCATTTTCATACCGATAGCGTGCATTTCAGTTCCTGTCCCGAACGCTTCATGGTCGGGGTGTGGGTGGCTTTGGAAGATATTGATTCGGACAACGGCCCGCTCATTTACTATCCCGGATCGCACAGCTTACCCATTTACACCAATGAACAGCTTGGAGTGAATCCGGACTTTTCGGCCGGCCCGTCCAGCCACTATGGCCTTTTCATGCGGGCGTGGGAGCAAATTGTGGAATCTCTGAACCTCAAGCCCTTGCAGTTCCACGCTAAGAAAGGTCAAGCACTCATCTGGGCGGCCAATCTCTTGCATGGCGGCGCAGCACAAAACGACCTAAAGCGCACCCGTTATAGCCAAGTCACTCACTATTACTTCCAAGGTTGTTGTTACTACACGCCATTGCATTCTGTTCCTTTCTTAGGCCCTGTCGACTACCGCGACATTGTAGATATTTCCAACGGACGGCAAATGCCGAACATCATTTCGGGCCAACTCGTTTCTAAAGCACAGATCGAACACGCGAAAAAGATGTCGCTGTTAACGCCTGAGTTGCCCAAGGGATTTGACCCACAGGCCTATTTGAAGGCCAATCCGGATGTAAAGCGCGCCAAAGTCGATCCTGTGCAGCATTGGCTCAACCATGGCTACAAAGAAGGACGGCCGCTGCGTTAATCCCCGGAGAGCGGAAGGGGACGGCTGCGCTTTTTGTTTGGAGGCACGTAATGGAATCGAATGAGATAAATATTGTCCCCCTTCCCGTGCTTTGCAACCTTTAGCAGATCAATCAACCCGAGGAAACCCGACTCTCTTGCCAGCCGTGGAGTGATATCCGGGAAACCGATCGGCTCGATGGAATCGATCTCGATTTCCCCCTCTTCCATCCGATACCGAGAGCCTACCTTGACATGGGGCCGCGTCCAGATTCGCACACTGCAAGTGATTTCGCCGCGCCGGACTCCGTCCCGAAGCCGCTTGGTGAATACCATAAAAAAAGTTTACAGCCGGCAGCGGCGAATTCGACTTGTTGGCAGTTTACGGCATTTGAAACACGGCGCACGGCATGCTGTTAGCAGCACCCCAAACGTGTTCGACCTCCGAGAGCGGAAAGGTTTTGGTAGCGATTGCGAAGCCACCGGATACGGTGGCCTGCAGCAGTTCGCGGATTGATTTCATAAGACTGTCCATTGGGATGCTGCCGATGCCGCTTCCCATGAGCGTGATAGCCGAAGAACGAAGGGCCGCGCTAGGAAGTGCAATATTCCGCGCGCTCACCGAGCCGATCTGTATGCACCGGATCGGGACCGCGTCTTTTCCCACCTGCGCCGGCAACAATAATCCGTTCAGCGCTTGGCCCCCAAAGATAATCCAGAACGACATCGATTCCATCGCCGAATTGCTCCTTCATGGCATCCTCAAATGCATCGCCACAGTCACCGAGCGGGATGACCACATCAGCGCCCAAGGATGCCAGTGCTTTGAGGGCTTCAGCATTTCTGCCTGTCGCGACGACCTTTTTTGCGCCCATATATTTGGCGATCTGCACGGCCAGACGGCCCGCCGTGCCGGTTGCTCCATTGACTAGAACGGTCTCACCTGCCGTGAGCTTGGCCCGTTCTTTGAGCGCGGCCCATGCGGACATGCCGGGATTGGCTATCGCGGCGGCGGTCACATCGTCCAACTCGTCCGGCAGTGAAACACACTGCGAAGGCCGAATAACCGTCTTCTCCGACATGCTTCCGAACGGCGCTTTCGGAAGTACAAAATACACCCGGCGGCCATCATCCAGGTAGCCCACCCCGTCGATCCCCACAACGAAAGGCAGCCGGCCAGACGAGCTATAGTGCGTGCCGGAGGCCCTGCTTTTGACCACGTTACTGAGCGCGGCGGCGCTCACCGTGACCTGAACTTCTCCATCCGCCGGGACCGGCTCTTGGAAGTCCCCATAGATGGGCGTTTTGCCCCCTTCCGTTACGATGGCAGCTTTCATGTGTTTACTCGTGTTGATATGTGTATTATACACATATATGATGATATGCTGTCAAGGGAAGATGCGTCATGAAAAAAGAAATTCGCCAGCTTCACCACACGCTTGTCGATCTGGTGGGCCTTATGAACAGGCCGCAGCGTGATAGCGCGCTCCTTCAAGAAGCGGGGGTTTCACTCGACCGGGCGCTCTTTCCGTTGCTGATCGTAATTGAGCGCAAAGGCCCGATTGGAGTCGTTGAATTGGCCGATTTGGTTGGCCGGGATTACACAACCGTAAGCCGGCAGGCCGCCAAACTCCATGGCCTCGGCTTAATCAGCCGGCATCCCTTGAAAAGCGATAATCGGGTGCGCGGAGCGGTAATCACTGCCAAAGGAAAAGAAATGACAAACGCCATCGATGCGGCGCGCGAAAGAATGGCAACGGTACTGTTTGCCAAGTGGAGTAAACGCGATCTGCAAGATTTGGCGCGGCTGATGCGCCGGTTTGCAGACGATCTGCAGTCTCTACCTGTGCCGGAGCAGTCGTCCATTGGGAGATCCCACGCCACAGGCGCCGCTCAGTAACTCATACATTCCACGAAGCGCCATATAGAAGTTTTGGGAATCGTACAGAATACTATCAAAATAGGCATGAAAGGCTCGATCCGACAGCGCCTGTGTTTCCGGAGTGTCTGGCTGGTGGTTTGCGTGCTCGCCGCGGCGCAATTGTACGCGCTTGATTCCACACGGACCCTCACGCAGTATGCGCATCGGATTTGGGGTCAGGAAGAAGGACTCCTGCAGCCCACAATCTATTCCATACTGCAAAGCCACGATGGATTTTTGTGGCTGGCTACGCAAGATAGCTTGATTCGCTTTGACGGGATTCATTTTCGGGAATTTGAAGCTGCCGCCGAAGCGGGTCTGCGGCGCACGCTGATCCGTTCGCTCGCCGAAGACGCACAAGGCGATTTGTGGGTAGCGTCGCTGGGCGGTGGCGCGGTTCGCATTCGGCACGGCCTTGACGTCAAGCGTTACACCACGAAGGAAGGAATGCCGTCCGACGATGCTTTTTGTGTGGTGCCGGATGCCGCGGGCTCAACCTGGGTGTGTACGCCGCGCGGATTGGTACGCATTGGCAAAGAGGGAAAGCTGCGGATTTACTCGACAGCGGATGGCTTGCCCGGCAATCAAATTCGCGATACCTGCATCGCGGCCGATGGCACGCGTTGGGTGGCGGGTCTGGATTTCGGCCTGGGTTCTTGGGATGGAACTCGCTTCCAGCGAGCAGCCGCCCTGCGGCCAGGTGAAAGTATTTCCGCACTGCAGTGCGCTAAGAACGGTAGCGTCTGGGCCGGTACGGCGGATGGCGCCGTCGAAATCAACAGAAACGGAATTCGCCGCCTGACCGCGGGCGACGGTTTGCCAGATAACGAAGTTCTGTCTTTGCTGGAGGGTCCCGACGGGACAATTTGGATTGGCACGAACGATGGCATCACGCGCGTTCGAGGGAACGACCTCAGCGTCTATCGCACGCGCGACGGCCTTTCGCATAGCGTGGTTCTTTCGCTGTATCTCGATCGCGAAGGCAGCCTGTGGGCCGGAACAAAAGACGGGCTCGATCAATTTACCGATGGCAAAGTGACGCCGTATTCAACCAACGAAGGGCTGGTAAGCAACGATGCCGGCCCTGTGCTCGAAGATAACGCCGGGCGCCTCTGGGTGGGAACCTTGGGTCACGGGCTCAATCTTTTCGATGGCAGCCATTTCCGCGCGCTGACGAAGAAAGACGGTTTGCTCGATAACTATATTCTCAGCCTGCAATGCGATCGCTCGGGCGATCTCTGGGTCGGTTCCAAGGGCGGTTTGAACCGGCTGCGCGATGGCAAAGTGGTGGCCTCGTTCACCGAGCGGAATGGCCTTGCAGGGCCGGAAGTGCGCGCCCTTTCGGTGGATACGCAAGGCGTTCTTTGGGCGGGCTCGAACCGAGGGCTTGACCGGTTTGATGGAAACCGCTTCCAGCATGTCGCGCTCGCGTCGCCTGGCGGGATTGTGGCCCTGAATGCCGGACGTTCCGTCCGTTTATTTATCAGCACCGACTCAGCCGGTTTCTCCTATTTGAAAGACGGCAAGGAGCTCCGCTACTCGCTCGATGTCACGCACCCAGTGGTGTGTTCCTATATCGACGTCGATCGCAAAGAAGCGTGGCTGGGCACGAACGGCTCAGGTTTATTGCATTGGAAGAACGGTGTAGTGACACGCCTGCGCGTGAAGGATGGTTTATTCGACAACCGCATTTACAGTGTGTTGCGCGACGACGCGGGAAGTTTTTGGATGGCTTCGAGCAAAGGAATCTTTCGAGTGAGTGAGCGGGAGATCGACGATTTCAGCAGCGGCAAACTACGCTATGTCACCAGCATTCCTTTCAGCACCGGACAATTGCGTTTTGAGTGCCGCTCCGGCGTGCAGCCTGCCGCGTGCCGGACGCGCGATGGGCGCTTGTGGTTTTCGACAACCAACGGCCTGGTTATGCTCGATCCACTGCACCTGGCGGGCAATGCCACACCGCCGCCGGTGCAGATTACTTCGATTGTGGTGAACGGCCAACGGCGGGAAGCGCAGCCGGGTCTGCATCTGCAGCCAGCGGAACGGAACCTCGAAGTGCGTTATGCCGGGTTGAGTTTCGTCTCGCCTGAGAAAGTGACCTTCCGCTACATGCTGGACGGCTTCGACAAAACGTGGACCGAGGCCGGTTCCCGGCGCGAGGCTTTTTTCACCAACCTGCCGCCGGGCCATTTCCACTTTCGGGTGATGGCGCGAAATGCCGATGGTGTTTGGAGCACCAATGACGCGGCGCTTAACTTCACCGTCGATCCGCGGCTCTATCAGCGGGGTTGGTTCTTTCCTGCTATCGGCGTGCTGATTGCCGGCATTGTTGCGGCGATAGTGCGTTTCCGAATCGCGCGCATCAGGCATCGTTTTGACGAAGTTCTAGCGGAGCGCAGCCGCATCGCACGCGAATTGCACGATACTCTGTTGCAGGGACTCGCCGGCATTACCATGCAACTGCAGGCGGTTTGGACAAAACTGCCGGCCTCAAAAGAGCGCACTATGCTGGGGGAAATCATTAAAGATGCCGCGCGCTGCTCTACGGAAGCGCGGCAATCGCTGTGGGGTCTGCGCACCATTGGCGTTGGTTCACTTGATTTTTCCGGCAAACTCCAGAAGCTGGTGCGCGATGCGGCTGATCGCGGCAAACTCACTCGGCTGCTGCGCCTGAACCCAGTCTCGCTCGCTGATTCGCCGGAGGTGGAATATCAGCTTCTCTGCATTGCGCAGGAAGCGCTGAACAATGTGGTGAAACATGCCAGTGCGCGGCGCCTCGAGGTGCAGCTCGATCAAACCCCTGGGCAAATCGTCATGTCGATCAAGGACGATGGCGCTGGTTTCGATGCCCAGCGCCCGCGATTCGGCCACTTCGGCATGATCGGTATGGCAGAGCGCGCTCGCGAGATTGGCGCAAATTTATCGATTGACAGCAAGCCGGGTCAGGGAACGACCCTCTCGGTGGTGGTTCCGCTCAAGCGGCCTGCGAGGCTTGAGGAAGTTGACGCTCCCGGAAAGGTAGAGCATCTGATTGGTTGACATCTTGGTTAAGCTGGCATGATGGAGCAGACAACCCCAATTCGCATTCTTTCGGTGGACGACCACGATTTGGTCCGCAAGGGCCTCGCCGCGATCCTTTCCATCGAACCAGATTTGGAATTGGTTGCCGCGGCGAGTTCGGGAGCGGAGGCGCTTCAATTATTTCGCCGGCACTTGCCGGATGTGACGCTGATGGATCTGCGCCTGGCGGACATGAGCGGCAGCGAAGTGACAATGGCGATTCGCCACGAATTTCCAGACGCTCGCATCATCGCGCTGACGTCGTACGATGGCGACCAGGATATCTATCGGGCGCTCGAAGCCGGGGTGCGGGGGTATCTGTTGAAGGAAATGGTTCACACCGAAGTGGTGAAGGCCATTCGCTTAGTGCATGCCGGCAAGCGCTTCATTCCGGCGGAAGTGGCGCAACAGTTAACCGGCTTTTTTCCGGACGTCGCGCTGACTCCGCGCGAGGTGGAAGTGTTGAGCCTGGTCGCGCGCGGATTGGGCAACAAAGAGGTGGGGGATATTTTGGGCACGGCGCCTGGTACGGTGAAGGCGCATGTGCAGAATATCCTGAGCAAACTAGGTGCGAAGGACAGAACCCATGCCGTGACCATTGCCTTGCGCCGCGGGATTATCCATCTGCATTCGCCGGGAATTGCTTCTTCGTTGCTGAACAACTAAGTGAGCGCGAGCAGTGATCTGTTGGCCGGGAGTTCGTGCGGCCGGTTTTTGGGGGCGCTTACGCTTCCGGCTCCGTTTGAATGGTTCTCGGAATTTGGGTCAAACCAATTTCAATCGATGAAGATGCCGCTGACGACGGCGTTTGCGCCGCCGGTATGGGTCACTTGAATGACCACATTCCCCTTGATGTTCCACACTGCATACTCGCCGTTATGGAAACCTGAGTAGGTCTCGGTGCTGAGAACAGCTTGGCTGTGGGCGTCCAGGATTGAGATTGTCTGGGTGCGAACCGTGCTATCCCAATCGACCAGATAGAGAGCGATTCTATGGGTGTTTCCATCCGCAAGGTTCAGGTTGATGTTGAAGCTGCTGGACGCATGCGAATAGTAACAAGTGGCCGTGCGGGTGGACGCGCCACTGGATTTCTGCAGGGCTCTCACATCGGTTGTCGAAGCCGCCCAGGTGTAGAGACTATCTGCGGTGAAGCTGACTGCGGCAAAGGCAGGAGGATTACTGAGATCGTTGGCAATGAGTTCTCCGTTGGAACCATATTTGCCTGTCCATGTGCCTTGGGTAGCTGTGTCAACGCCGACGTATTGAGCGGATGATGCGCTGGTCCAATTGGTCACCAGATTGTAAGCGTTCACACTGCCTATTCCCGTTGCAAAGTCCCATCCGTTAGCGGCCCCGTATGCCGGAAGCAGAGAACTGGATGAAGTAGATAAAACTCCGATAACGAGTGAAGAGCCGCTGCCGCTGGAGCCGTAACAGTTTATTGAGGCGCACGGCATGTCCATATCGCCCTGGGTAATGTCATAAAAAACGCATGAGCTCTTGGGCGCGCCGCTCGATAAACAACTGCTGTTTCCCGCCGAGCCGAACTCTGCCGCTGCGAGTTTATAGTAGTTAGGATTGGGATTGCCCCAGCGGCTGCCGGTGTTCTGATTGATGAGCGCCTGTATGCCCGCCATAATGGGTGAGGCGAAGGATGTCCCGCCCGCCGCCGCCCAAGTGCTGGGATCGCCCGAGCAGGAAGATCCGCCGTTGGCCGTATCGCTCCAGCAAAAGATGTAGTAATGACCCCAATCGCTGCCATCGGAGGCAAAGAGCGAGACATCCGGGATATCGCGAACTCCATCATTTGGATTCCCAAAGAGTCCCGCTTGCCAACTCGGCTTGGCGTATCCTTTACAGCTTCCACTCACCACACCGCTGACGGAAGGCGAGCCGGTGGCGCAGGCGCTCGGGCCTCCACTCCCTCCGGCGACGCTCAGGATATTTGTGAAGTAAGTATAGTAGCTGTTGCAAAATCCGCTCGGACCCCACGATTGTGAATAGCCGAAGTATGACGCGAGCAGAGTGCCGGCGCACGAATCGTTCCAAGGAACCTCGGGGATGTAGGACTTGGCGGATTCGAAGGTGGAGGTATTGGTTGAATTCCAATAGGTACTGTTCGTGCCCGCGTAGGTATCGCCAAAGTCTGTCCCGCCGACTGCAACATTGTAAGGCGTGGATGCGAACGCGCTCACACTCACGCCGTTCGTAGCATAGCTGTTGCCCGCATCGCAACTGGCCGCGCCTTCATCGCCTGCGGCGACGAAAACCGAAACGCCCTCGGCCGCAGCCTGCTGATAGGCGGAGAAGTAGGTTGCATTGGCGGCGGCGCCGTTCTGGGCTTCGCACTCGCCGTAGCTGATGCTCACCAGCGAGGGCGGCGTGCCGGTATTCAGCAGATTTTGGAGAGCGATCAAGCCGCCAAACGTGGTAGTCGTGTCGCTGCACGACGCCAGTTCAATGGCCGCATTGGGCGCGGCGGCGCTGGCCCATTCCGCATCGAGAATTGCCTCAGCGTCGTTCCCGGCCACCACGCCTGGATTTGAACAGTTGTCGGGATGAACCTGAGTGAACGAGCCGGACGCATAACCCGAAAGACCGAATGTGCTGCGGAAGGTAGTCCAGTCGCTTGTGCTGTAAACGTTAGTGTCTTCGATCACTACAATCGTCTGCCCCTTGCCGGTTATGCCTTTAGCGAACAATGGATTCAAATTATAGATAGCCGCCAGGTCGCCCGGAACGACGGCTTCAGTCGATCCGAAATACGAATTGACGGTGAACTTGGGTCTATCTTTCTTCATGGCATGTGGCCTGAAGTCATGGAGCGATGCGATGCCAACGATGGCGGGAGCGAGGGCTGCGGGAATTTGCGGATCGCCCATGTTGGCGATGTGCCTTTCGCCGTTCACTTCGAGGTTGTGGATCTCCGTTCGGAATGCGCGGGCTACCTGCCCTGCCGTTCCCGAAAAATCCACGGTCATCTTATTGAGGTAAATTCGATTGACAAGAAAGCCCTCCGATTCTAACCAGTTTGTGATGGCATCCAAATCGCTTTGCGCCAACCCGAACTTCTCGCCGAATTGAGCGGCAGTCAACCATTGGTGGTAACTGGGCGAGCTGGGATCTTGCAGATCGTTCATATACTGCTCGAGCGCTTGCTCCAGTTCCGGGGGACGCTGCAATTGCAGCAGCATATGTTCCAAGGGCAGACTGTCGGAAACCCGGCCGCGATCATTGGCGGAATTCGCCGCAGCGCGCGTGTTTCCAAACAGTGTCACGCGCTTTTGATTGTCCACTGCCTGGGTAATCAGCGCACGCTTAGGCGCGGAATCGATGTTCTGCGGGTAGGCGTGGGAGATGAATAGCGCTGCCAGCAAAATTGTGGAGTGGAAGGAATGGCGAAACATTGGTTTCCTTTTTGAGACTCGACACGTGCGTAGATGGAATCGACTACCGGGCCGTTACAACGATTATTCTCCCAGAGGCTAGCGTTTGTAGCCGAGCCGCGGATTCGATTTTTAATAGTGTCGAAAAAACACGAAGCGTTGCAGGGGGGCAACGCTCCCTCGGTACAAGTATGGGCGGCGCTGCCGCCCTGGCGGTCGCGGCTCTGAAAGGCTCAGGCGGAAACGACTGCTTCTTCCGGTACTCCGGCTTCTTTGCGTTTTTTCAAGAAAGGCATCATGGCGCGCAGTTCGGCGCCGACCTTTTCAATCGGCTGATTCTTCGCCGCTTCCCGCATGGCCAGGAAGTTCTTGCGTCCATCGCGGTTTTCTTTGAGCCAGGTGCGGGCAAATTCGCCGGACTGAATTTCGCGGAGGATTTTCTTCATTTCCGCGCGCGTTTCGGCGTTGACGATGCGCGGGCCACGCGTGTAATCGCCATATTCGGCGGTGTCCGACACCGAATAGCGCATATAGCCCAAGCCGCCTTCGTAAATCAGATCGACAATCAGCTTCAGCTCATGCAAGCACTCGAAGTAGGCGATTTCAGGCGCATAACCGGCTTCGGTGAGAGTCTCAAATCCGGCGCGAATTAACTCACTGACGCCGCCGCAAAGGACCGCTTGTTCGCCGAATAGATCGCTTTCGGTTTCTTCTTTGAAAGTTGTTTCGATGACGCCGGCCTTTAAACAGCCGAGGGCGAATGCATAGGCGAGCGCGTTCTCCAGCGCTTTGCCGGAGGCATCTTGGGCAATCGCCACCAACGCCGGAACGCCCACACCTTCGGTGAACAACTCACGCACACGATGGCCCGGCGCTTTGGGGGCAATCATGGAAACGTCGATATCGGCGGGCGGCTTGATTTCGTTGAAATGAATGTTGAAGCCGTGCGCGAACATCAGCGTCTTGCCCTTCTTCATGTGCGGCGCAATTTCGTTGCGGTAGATATCGCCTTGCAAATGATCGGGCACCAGAATCATGATGACGTCGGAAATCTTGGCGGCATCGCTCACGCTTAATACTTCCAGGCCGGCTGCTTTGGCTTTAGCGATGCTCTTGCTGGTAGCGGGCAGGCCCACCACGACATGCAAGCCGGAATCGCGCAGGTTGAGCGCGTGCGCGTGCCCTTGGCTCCCGTAGCCAATAATGGCGATGGTCTTCTTTTGGAGCGGCGCAAGGCTGCCGTCCTTTTCATAAAATCTACGTGGCATAAAATCCTTTGTAATTGGTGCGCGTGCTTACGCGCGTGGTTCTGAAAATTCCAAAGCTTCTTCGGCCGATGCCCCTAAAGGCACGGGAGCCGAAAGGCGCAGCTTCTTGTTATCGAGCGACATCGCAACCATTCCGGAGCGGGTCACTTCAATCTCGCCGTAGCCGCGCATCACATCGACAAATTCGTCCAGCTTTTCAGGGTCGCCGGTGGCTTCCAGGCAAAAGCCTTCGGTGGTGGAATCGACCACGCGGGCGTGAAAAATTTCGGCTTCTTTGAGAACAGCTGTGCGGTTGGGCTGGGTTGTCTTGACGCGAATCAACAAGAGTTCGCGATTCACCGCCGGGCCGTCGGTCACATCCGTCGCTTGCAGAACGTTTACCAGTTTCGACATCTGCTTAATCACTTGTGTGCGCGTGCTGGGTTCCACGTCGACGGTGATGGTCATGCGCGAAAGAGTCGGATCGAAGGTGCGCGCGACGGTCAGCGACTCAATGTTGTAGCCGCGCTGGCTCAGTAGGCCTGTGACGCGCATGAGCGCGCCGGGTTTGTTTTCCATCAATAACGAAATAATCTGTTGCATATAGCGTTTATACTTCCACCGGTTGCGGCGGCCGCAACACCATTTCATTGATCGCGCCGCCCGCCGGCACCATCGGATAAACATTTTCAAACGGCGATACCTTGACGTTCAGCAGGAACGGGCCGGGTTCATCGACGGCCGCTTTTAGCGCGCTGGATAATTCATCAACGGAACTGACGGTCCGGCCTTTGAAGCCATAAGCGCCGGCAAGCTTTTCCACATCCGGGAAAGAAGTCAGCGCCACTTCGCTCAATCGATTGTTATAGAAAAGCTCCTGCCATTGCCGCACCATGCCCAGATAGCCGTTATTCATGACGATGATCTTGATGGGCAGAGCGTGATTGGCAATGGTCGCGAGCTCGGGAATCGACATCTGAAAGCCGCCATCGCCGACGATGGAAAACACCAGCTTATCGGGCCGCGCGAATTGCGCGCCAATCGCGGCAGGCAAACCAAAACCCATGGACCCGAGACCGCCGGAGTTAATCCACAAGCGCGGCTCATTGAAACGGATCAACTGCGCCGACCACATTTGATGCTGGCCGACGTCGCTGGTGACAATGGCGCGGCCGCCCGATAGCTTGTCAATCTCAGCCATCAAATGCTGCGGCTTGATTTCCGTGGCGGAAGTTTCAGGCACAAGCGGGTGATCTTCTTTCCAATCCTGAATCTGCTTCCACCAGGCTCGGCGCGCGTTGGCGTTCTTTTCCTTCATGGCAGGCGCCAAATCGTTCAGCTCATTCAGCAGCTTCGGCATCACCTTCTTCACATCGCCGACAATCGGCAAATCGGCTTGCCGGTTCTTGCCGATTTCGGCGGGATCGATGTCAACGTGAATGACTTTCGCGTGCGGCGCAAAAGCGGCTAGACGACCGGTCACGCGGTCGTCAAAACGCACACCCAACGCGACGATCAAATCGGTGCCCGACATGCCCATGTTGGCGGCATAACTGCCATGCATCCCCGGCATGCTGATGAAATTCCGGTGTTCGGAAGGCAGCGCACCCAAGCCCATCAAAGTGCAAACGGTGGGTGCATCGAGCGCTTCGACTAAGGCGCGCAACTCCGCGCTGGCATTGGCCGCAATCACGCCGCCGCCCGCATAAACAAAGGGCCGCTCCGCTTCCCACATCATTTGCGCGGCGCGCTTGATTTGCCCGGTATGGCCTTCGCTGTAAACCTTGTAACCGGGCAAGTGAATTTCAGTAACGGGCACGTAGTGCGCCTGCGCCTGGAAAGCGTCTTTCGTGATATCCACCAGCACCGGACCCGGACGCCCCGACGCCGCTAAGTAAAACGCCTCGTGAATGACCTGCGGCAGATCGGCAATATTCTTGACAAGGAAATTGTGTTTGGTGGCTGAGCGCGTGATACCGAATGTGTCGGCTTCCTGAAACGCATCGGTGCCCATGAGTTTGCTCGAAACCTGGCCGGTGAGCGCCACAATCGGAATCGAATCCATCATGGCGTCGACCAAGCCGGTGACTAAGTTAGTGGCGCCCGGTCCTGACGTGGCGCAGCAAACGCCCACTTTGCCCGTGGTGCGCGCGTAGCCTTGGGCGGCGAAAGCGGCGTTCTGTTCGTGACGCACCAAAATGTGTTTGATGGGATAGTCGTACAGCGCGTCATAAAGCGGAAGCGTGACGCCGCCCGGATAACCGAAAATGCATTCGACATTTTCCGCCGTCAAGCAATGCAGGAGGATCTTCGCGCCCGATAACAAATTTGATGACATAACATTCCTATATTTTGCGACTTTACAAATGAAAAGGGCCACTTGGCTGATTTGGTTCTCCGCCAGGTGGCCCTCGATTTCAACTCGTGAGGCGTCCCTAAGCAGAGCCGATAACGACTGGGCCGAGGAGCGCGACGACTATGGAAAGCCGATACATATCACGATTGACGGACAGGCCCGGCCCCGGTAAGAGCGAAGCGTAATCCGTCTTGAAACTAGGTTATCCCAGAAGAGATTTTTATGCAAGAGAATGAAAGTATAAAAAATTAGAATGACGTGGGATTGTCGGTTGGGGCGGAAGGGCACATCGGCCACGCTGGCGATCCGGGTGACGATGCCGGTTTAGAGTGACGCACGTTGGCTTCCAAGGAACACGCGCAAGACGGGCCCGGTGTCGAGCGCCCCGCCCGAATTTCCGCAGGAGTTCCTCTCCGTCTGGCGGTGCGCAGCCGCGCCCTTTGCGCTTCTTTGGGCTGAAAAAACGGCGGTTCCGGGGGTATTTTTT
>Ga0302324_100011527_pt1 | contig 18128 bp, 21 predicted proteins | sample Palsa_T0_1_FD_201949 | JGI IMG/M metagenome (GOLD analysis project Ga0302324, IMG submission 201949) | Peat permafrost microbial communities from Stordalen Mire near Abisko, Sweden - Palsa_T0_1 | ecosystem: Environmental > Terrestrial > Soil > Palsa > Peat permafrost | place: Sweden: Abisko... | reverse complement strand
GCGCAGCGATTGCGCGAGGTGAGGAATTGCCACTGCTTCAGGGTGAAGTGCGTGAGTTCATCGATGCCGATGAAAAGGAACTCGGCGCCCTGATATTGGTAGACGTCGTTTTCGTTGCGGCAGTAGCCAAAGCGCGTGGTGGACCCGTTGTTCCAGGTCACCAGATGCTTGGCCTCGTTGTAGTTTTTGTAGGCCCCGCGCGGGATGTCGCGGCGAAATTGTGCGAGCAACGAAGCTTCAAGCTCAGGATAGGTGCGACGCAAGAGCAGAGTATCGGCGCCGTGCGTCTTGAGCGCTTGCATGATGGCTTCGTTGAGTAGCGCTTTGGTTTTGCCCGGGCCGGCAGCGCCGCCGAAGAGGCGGTAACGCGCATAGGACCGATGAAACTGGTCTTGGCGCGGGAAGGGATCGTACCAGTCGCTAACGTTGAACGAGCGGGGCATGGATGGTGTCACTCGGCGGGTCTCAGTAGCACAGGCACTCTTGCCTGTGCGCTCAAGCCGCCCGCACTACAAATTTCCACTAGGACCACGCGTGCTGCCGAGAGGTTCGCTGTTCCGGCACGCTGGTCGTTGCGGCCACAACCGCGCACAGGCAAGAGTGCCTGTGCTACCTAAGCCATCGAGCGAAGTTTTTTGCCGATGAAGAACGCGACACCGCCGCCGATTAACGCGGCGGCCGCCGGCCAGTGGTGCAGGCTCAGCACCAGGCCGCCTACCGCGGAGGCTATGCCGGAGATTTCAACGATCATGCCGACGAATTCGAGATGCGTGCTGGTGCTCGTGCTGCCAGAAGGCGCTGTGGACATGGTGATGCTCCTTTATATTGGATGAGTCAGTGAGATTTGCCCGGCGATTTGTGTGGTGGAATAAATCGCCGCGCGACTTTCTAAATGCGGTTGTGTGCGGTGCGCTATTGCACATCAACATTGGGATCGAACGTGGGACGCGACACATCTACGTTGACCTGGGTAACGCCGTCGTCCAGAGCCGCATCGCGGCCGTAGCGCATCTCGAGCAGGTGTTGCCAGACGGCGCGCAGGATCCGCTCGTCCTGCGAATTGAGCAGGCGGCGGCCAACGTCGACGAGGTCGGCCTTGGCGTGGACGGCTTCGGCGTACTCCTCGGCGCTATCCGGCATGTGCTGTCTGGCCGGCGGGACGGGTGGTTGCGGCTCGGATGGGACGTTTTTTGTGCCGGTGCGTTTTGCGTCGTCGCGTTTTGCGTCGTCGCGTTTTGCTTCGATGCCTGCGGGGGTGGCGTGCCTGGGTTCGTCACCTGGCGCTGCCGCGGGGCCGCTTGCTACCGCTGGTGATTTCGAGTCGCGAGCCGCCGCAGCGTAGACGGCACGGTCCGTGCTGGCCGCAGGGGGTGCTGCGGCAGGAGGGTCGGAGGCTCGCAGTGAGACTCCGTGGTCTTCGTCAGCGGCAGCTCGCGCTCGAGCTTGTGGTGCAAGATCGTTGGGCGCCGGGCCGGGCGTTGCGTCGTGCGGCGCGGAATCCCTGGCGTGACCGTTTAGGTTTTTGGCGAATTTGCCGTTGGGCAGAGAGGCGCGGGTGGCGGCGGTCAGACGGTTGGTGGTGGCCATGTTTCGGTGTTTCTTTCTCTTTTGTGGCACCGGCATTCTTGCCTGTGCGCTCATGGTGGCCGCGCTACAAACTTCCGCCAGGGCCACGCGTGCCGCAGCGGCGCTCGTTGTTCCGGCACGCTGGTTGTTGCAGCCGCCACCGCGCGCCGGCAAGAATGCCTGTGCTATTGAAAAGCGAACGAGTGGCTTACGTCGCGGTCGCGGGCAGCGGAATCGGCGCTGGGGTTGGCGGCAGCAGATCGATCCGTGTACTGGGAGCTCGCCGCGGTGCGTCGCCTCCGTCAAAGTAGCCATTCACGCAGAGCCCGAGCATTACGCCGGCCAGGACTTCGGTGTGGCGTCCGCAGAACGCGGAGCCGCGAATGGCTTTGCGCGAACAGGGCTTCCAGGCGTCGCGGGAGCCGACCAACGCGGAGAAGGCCAGGCATTTTTTCATGGCGCTGGGACGATCAAGTGGAACCGGCGATGGAATCGAGCGATTTGTGCTCGTGTTGCAAAAAGGCGACCGCCTCAGAAGGCGGCCGCTACAAAGGCGGAAAGGCGACCGCCGCCCCGGTTGCACAGAGTCAGGCAGAAGGCGGAGAAGGCGGCCACTACAACTGCTAGTGCGCTAGTTCACCGTTAGCGTAAAGGTGACAGGTGAACCGGGGGAGACTGTCGCAGTAGCAGTACAGGCGTTTGGGCTGGACTCCGTACCGTCGGCCATTTGCGCGGTGGCGCCGAAGGTGTGGACGCCGGATTTCATGGGCAGCAGCGCGCTGGTGGCGGTGATACCGGTGACCGGGCCCGTCGCGCCTGGCGGCGCCGGGAACGAGAACAACTTGACTGGCGTGCCGCTGGTCAGGTCGTAGATGTTGAATTGCAGCAGGCAGGCCTTGGTGACGGTTGCGCTGCAAGCGTTGTCGGCGGTGAAGTCATAGTTCAGGCTGACTTCGAGGGTGTGCTGGCCGGGCGTGGCGCGGGTGGCGGGAGCGCCGGCCAGCGAGAAGGTGAGGATGGCGGCCAGGAGCGCGGTGGCGATGCGACGGTGTGGTGCGTGATGAGTTTGAGTTTTCATGGTCGGAAGATCCCTTTGCACATAAAATCCCATTACACGATGCCGCGAAAGATTGCGTTGCGCTTACGCCTGGGCACCCCGGACGCAGCATGCGGCGCCCCTACAAAGTCAAAATCGCGGACGCGCGAATTACGCGGTGAGTTTTCCGGTGACGGTGACGGCGTTGGTCAGTGTGACGACGCGGATGCGCGCGAAGTTGGCGGCGATGTTGGAGACTTCGATGCGCGGCACGGAGCTGGCTACCGAGCCTTCGATGGAATAGTTGCCGTCGATGTCGGTGTCGGCGGTTTCGATCTGCCAGGTGTAGGCGCCGGGCGTGGCGGAGAATTGCAGCTCAGCGGAAAGATGCTGCGGCGTGGTGTTGTTGCCGCGCAGCAGGGCCACGCGTTCGCTCTTGAACGGCAACGCGCCCTGGACGTTGTCCGTGGAGACGATGGGCGTGGCGCTTTCGCCCGGGGCGAGGGAGTACGGCAAAGCGATATTTTCGTAGATGGGCATGCGGGGTGGTCCTTCCTGTGCGTTGGTGCCTGCGAATTGGTGCTTTTACTGTGGAGCAGCCGCCTGGCGGCGGATAAATTCCTTGCAGTGGCGATGCGCGAAGCGTACGAAGCTGCGCTATGTGTCGATGCGGTGCGATCGTCGAACCATGACGATGCGCGGCGCTTATTTTGTGGGACTGATGTTGGTCTTTCGCTGGGCGCGGTGGAGACGGAACGGGTTCGCGCTTCGCGGGTGATTCGGGCTTTGCGGAAGTGGGTGGCCCTAAAAGCAAAAGAGCCTCGACAGAATATTTTGTCGAGGCGCACTTCTTTACGAGAGTGAGAATAGCATACTTCTGATTTTTGTCAAGAGTTATTTTCAAAAATCTGAAAATATTTTTTGCGGCCACCCTTCCGTTCGCGGCTGCGAAGTCCAAATTCTCCGCTAAGTGAGTCTTTGTCTGAGGCTTACAAGAATTTATGGGATCGCCGGCTGCGGCTCGCCCTCGGTACGAGGGTAACACTGAATTCTACCCTGACCGGCCGTTTTTGTAAATTTTACTCGGTCAAAGGCCAAAATATTTTCCGGGAACCTCGGAAATCGACCTCGGCGCGACGACCGAAACCCGTCAAAATGGGTAGTTTTGAAACAACCGCCGTAGTTGTTTTCCGAGGTTAATGGCTGCAGGCGAGCGAGGTGCTGCGGCTGCGCGACCGCCAAATCACGGTAAACTGGAGATCGTGTGTCACCATTCGTGAGTAAGCATTCGTGAATAGTCTTGAACCGCGGCTGGTGCGCATCCGCGTGTATCCGATTAAGTCGCTGGACCCGGCGGAGGTCCAGCAGACGAGCATCGGGCCCAGCGGCGCGCTGCAGCACGACCGCGCCTGGGCGCTATACTCCGTAGATGGACGCTGGGTGAATGCCAAGCGCACCGCGGCGATGCATTTGATTCGCGCGGCGTATGCGCCGGACCTGAGCCGCGTGACGCTGACCGTGCCCAGCGACCGGCGCGCGATGTTTTCCGCCGAACTGGACTTCCCCGCCGACACCGAGCGCGCCGCCGAGTGGTTCTGCGCCTACTTTGAGCAGCAGATTGGCGTGCGCTATTCCGCGGACGGTTTTTCCGGCGATACGCTGGCCAGTGGGCCGACGATTGTCTCGACCGCGAGCCTCGAGGCGGTGGCCCGGTGGTTTGCGCTGGACGCCGAAGAAGTGCGGCTGCGCTTTCGCGCCAACCTGGAGATTGACGGCGTGCCGGCGTTCTGGGAAGACCACCTATTTGCCGGCGATCCACGCAGCACGGTGCGCTTTCGCATTGGCGACGTGAATTTTGAAGGCAGCAATCCCTGCGCGCGCTGCCCGGTGCCGGCGCGCGATGCGCACACGGGCGCCGACTTCGTGGGATTTCAGAAGCGTTTTAGCGAGATGCGTCGCGCGGAACTGCCGGCGTGGTCGCCGGAGGAGCGTTTTGACCATTTTTACCGCTTGTCGACGAACACGCGCGTGCCCCCGACCGAGCAGGGCAAGGTACTGCGCCTGGGCGACGTTTTGCGACTGTCGTGAGCCAATCGTGGGCTGGGGTTACGGAAATATTTGCGTGGCGGGAACATGCGGCGCTCGAGCAGCTCTTTGCCGACGCGGCGGCGGATTTCTTCGGTCCAGTTGACCCAGCCCATTTCGCTAAGGCCGAGGAAGTGGCGGGCGCGGTCGTAGGGCGCGGCGCCGAGGTAAAAAATGCGAAAGAGCACCATGCGCGAGGCCCGATCCGGGCCGTCGAGCGCGCTTTCCCCAGCCAGCGCAAAGTCCGCCACGTATTCGTTGATGCGCGCACGAAAGTCCGGGCGCCACAGAAATTTCCCCGTATCCTTCATGTTCAGCGCAGCCATGCCGCGTTTCGTTTCCAGCACCTCGCGTGCGCTGCGATAGACCTCCCAGCAGACATCGAACGCCAACTCCGGCTTCACTCCCATTGCTGTCCCCTTTTGCGCGCGCCGGGTTTGCGCGACGCGCGCCAGCCAATGCGATTTTGTAAATCGGTTTTCCCGTGGACCTCAGCGCTAAGAAAGATCGGCCACGATTCGCCGGGAGCGCCTGCGGGGACGCTGGATGAGCAAGCTGCGCTGCAAGCGGTACTCCCACATCGGTCCGCATTCGCCGCGCACGATGATGCCGGCTCCGCGCACACGCTTGTCCACGATGAATCCGCCATACTCGGGCTTGCGCAAGTGGCGCAGTTGCGCGGAGACGCTGGCTTCGCCGTAGCCGGTGAGCAGCGCCATTTCGTGCAGCGTCAGCCACGTTTCGCACTGCCCGGCCGCGAGCAGTACGTCGCGCAGCACCTCGCGCTGCGTGCGCAGGCTGCGCGGACGCGCGATGCGCCTGCTCGTTTGTTGATACTTTAGTTTTCTCGTTGCCATTTTTCCCCTCCCGATTCCCTGCCCCCTGGGCCCGATGGTTGACCCAACTGCAGAACCCGTGCGCATTTAGCTGGGGAATTCGCCGTAACGCGAATCTACGAATCGCGATGCTCGTTTGTCGGCTCCACAAGTTTTGTATCTGAGCGCGGCACCTCGCGGTTGACGGGCCCCGCTTGCAAATTGGTCCGGACCTTCCACAGCGCTCTCGGCGTCGTCGCCCTCCCATTCGGGCAGGTAATCGGGCTCTTCCGCGGTGCGGTCGGGATCTTCGTAATCGCCAGCGCAAGCGCTACAAGCGAAAATAGTTAGCGGAGGCATGGGGCCTCCCGGTGGTCGCGGGTTAAGGGTTTACAGGAATGAACGGGCGAGGCGGAGTACAGCCCGCGCGCCAGAGTTTTCCACAGCTTTCCACAGGTCCCTACCTCGCAGTAATCCTTGACCCAATGTACTACGGTGTTACTATGCGAATCCTGTCCCGCCTGTCCCCTCAGGAGGATTCCTTGACCAAGTACCAGACCCAGCCGCCTTGGGAGTTTTTGTTGACCGCCTCTCGCAACAGCCTGCAAAGCTACGAGTTGACCCGCTTGAGCCATGCCGCCAATCTGCGCAAGGAGATCGGCACGCTGCTGGACCAGTGGCTGGCGGAAAATTCCGCCGCGTCCGTGGCGCGCTGGCTGATCGACCAGCGGGAACGCTCCGTGGCGCATTCCGAGATGCCCGGCGCCGCGGAAGTACGCACCGCCGGCAATGGAAGTGCGTCCGATAATTTTTTCCCTGATTCCAGCCTGGGCGCGCCCATAACCCGCGAGGTCGTCTAGGCGGACGACCGTTTCAGCTTCGCACGCAACCGTTTCGTGACCCGCATCGACGGCACCGGGAAACTCCGGGAACGCACGGCGCAGTGTGCGCGGCCACGAAGCCCAGTATGGCGATCGAAGCACCGCGCCGCCGCCAACGCCGCGCGCTATCTCGCAGCACGCCCTTATGACCTTCGCCGCCCAACTCGTTCGCAACGCCGCCATCCACGCCCCCAAAACATTCTGTGTTGTCTGCTTTATATATGTTATAGGTCGCTTAACATTGTCAGGCGCGGCAGAGCGAGGCACAAAACAAACTGGACAGGCAGGACGCCATCCAGTCAGCAGAACTTACAATGTTCTACTGCGAATCTCGGGTAACTACAACGGCGGCACTAGCGAGCCGGGGCAGCAGCCGGAGCGATGGAAGGTTCGAGGAGTTGTTCTTTGCGGTAGACCAGCGAGTTGATGTCGTAGGTGGCCAGTTCAAAGCCATGCCCGTGCGTGATGGCGTCCGTGGGGCAGGCCTCGACGCAATAGCCGCAGAAAATGCAGCGCGAATAATCGATGTTGTAAACGCTCGCGTACCGTTCGCCGGCGGAAATACGATTGGCGTCGGTGTTTTCCGCAGCTTCGATATAGATGCAATTTGCCGGACAGGCGGCGGCGCATAAAAAGCAGCCCACACATTTTTCCAGACCGCTTTCATCCCGATGCAACACATGAATGCCGCGATAGCGTGGCTGAAAATGCACCTTTTCGTAGGGATAGTTCTCGGTGACGGTTTTGGTGAACATGTTGCGGAAGGTGACGCTGAAGCCTTTGACCAGCGCGCCGAACGTCTCACCGACTTCGCGAATGATGGAGGGCATAGGATTAGGAGTTTAGCAAACGCGTATGCAGCGGGCAAACGAGCGGTACGAAGAGCGATTTAGCGGGCATTCCCCGAACCCGGTGTCCCGCCCATAATGGCGCCGGTAGCGTGCGGAATTCCTGCGCCATTTGAGGATTTTCCCGTCAATGCGTCGATGATCATTTTTCCGTGGAAGCGACCGTTTTCGATGAAGATTTCTCCGGTGTCGCGACCACCGATGACTACGCCGGCCAGGTGAATCCCAGGAACGTTGCTTTCAAACGATTGGAGATTCAACGCCGGCTTGCGAGTGAGCGGGTCCAGATGCACGCCGAGGCTTTCGATGAAGCGATAGTCCGGGTGATAGCCGGTGAGCGCAAAGGTGTGCTGCGCTGGGAGGCGCTTCTCCCCTTCCGGGGTGACCACGATTACGGCGTCGCGGGTAAATTCTTTGACCCTGGTATTCATCAGCGCGGGGATTTGGCCGGCTTTGATGCGGTTTTCAATGTCCGGCTTGATCCAGTATTTGATCGAAGAGTTCAGCACTGCGCCGCGGTGCACGAGCGTGACGTTGGCGCCATTGCGATATAACTCGAGCGCGGCGATGGCCGCGGAATTTTTTCCGCCGATAACTACGACTTCGCGGCGCCAGTATTCGAAGGGGTCGGTGTAATAGTGGGCTACGTTGGGCAGAGACTCGCCGGGCAGTTCCAGGTAGTTCGGCAGGTCGTAGTAACCGGTGGCGATGATAATGCGCTTGGCGCGGTGGACGTTTTCTGCGCCATCGGGCGACTTGGTTACCACCTCGAAGGCCCCGTTGTGTCCATGCACCGTGGTGACGCGCTCGAACATGCGTACTTCCAAGCCGTAAAACTCTGCCGTCTTGCGGTAATACTTGAGCGCCTCGACGCGGGTGGGTTTCTCGCGCACACTAACCATGGGCAGGTCGCCGATTTCGAGGAGCTCCGGTGTGGTGAAGAACGTCATGTTCTGCGGGTAGTGGTACAGCGAATTGCAGAGCGTACCTTTGTCGATGACCAAGGACCGCATGCCGGCGCGTTGGGCTTCGATCGCGCAAGCTAAACCCGTGGGCCCAGCGCCGATGCACAGCAGATCGCAGATAGTCATGGCCAACTTAGTTTGCCGGGACCGACGGACAAGTGCAAATGGGTGCTCTTAGGTGATTGGCGGAGTTTTCAGCGTGGCGTGCAAATCGTCGCTAAAGATCTTGAGCTCTGCCAATAGTGCTCCTGTAGCTGGAAGTTCGTTCTGCTTCCACACGAACACGTCGCCGTTTGGACGTTTTATGCGCACGGCGAAGTGGCCGTCGATGAGCACGGAGGGAGGAGCCAGAACCTTGAGGCCGGCGTTGTCGATGGGAGCAAGCACCACGGCGCACTGGCCGCGATGCAAACAGAGAGCGCTTTCGTAGGGCGGGATCGCGATGGGACGCAGGCCGAGGCCTAACAGACGTTCGAGGATCTCCATCTGTCGGGGAGTGAATTCAAGCATTGTGAAAACTCGGGGAGAACGTGGAACGTAGCTGGCCGCTGCGGGCAATCGCGTTTAATAGCGCGGGGACTAGGCGGCCGTCGAGTCCGCGGCAACCTCGGTGGAAGTACCCTCCAGTTGTCCAAGAATATCGCGGAGCGTGCGGATGAGTTCGTCGCGCGAAACGTGGCTCTTCTTGAACTGAATGCGGAACTTGAAAGTGTCGTTTGGGGGCTCGAAATTGAAAATAAAGGGCTGCGGTCGCTGCGGGCCAGCCTGCTCTTCGCGGCGCTCGCGGCGGGCTTCATCCCGCGTCAGGCCGCCTTGCAGGATGCGCTGGAACATCTCCAGCATTTTCTTTTCGGTGGGTTGGCGGGCGATCTGCAGCAGCAACGATTTAGAAATGACGCCGTGTTCGATGCACTTTTTGCGCAGACCCTCCGGGATATTGCGCAGTGAAAGAGTTTCCGTGACGGATGAGCGAGCGCGTCCGATCTTTTTGGCGATATCCTCGTGTGTATACTCGAACTGCGTGCCCAAACGATGCAGTCCGTCGGCTTCTTCAAACGCGGTTAGATCCTTGCGCTGGATGTTCTCGATGAGCCCGATTTCCAACGTTTCCGCGTCGTCGGCGGTTTTCTCGATGCACGGCACTTCGCGCAGACCTGCGGCTCGCGAGGCGTGATAGCGCCGCTCTCCGGAAATGATGTAAAAGCAGTCTTCGCGCGGGACGAAGCGTACCAACAACGGCTCCAGCACGCCCTTCTCGCGGATGGAGTCCGAGAGCTCGCGTAAATCTCCGAGCGCCTTGCGCGGCTGATCCGGATTCGGACGGATCTGATCCACGGGAATCATCCGCCCCACCGCTGCCCCGCTGTAATTTGTCAGTGATTCGACGTAGTGCGCGTCATGCCGCATCTTCAGCGTGACGGGCAAGCCCATTCTCTTCGACACGTTGGATAACCTCCAAGGCCAGCTTCTTGTATTCGATGGCGCCGGGTGATTTGGGCGCAAACGTTAAAATCGTTTCTTTGTAAGCCGGGCTCTCTTCGAGGCGCACATTTTTGCTGATTTTGGTTTTGAAAAGCACTTCACCGAATACGGAGCGGATTTGCCCGTGCGTATCACGCGAAATGTTGGTGCGCTTGTCGAATAACGTGATCACCACGCCGAGGACTTTCAGCCCCGGATTGGGACGCGCGCGAATGCGCTCGTAGGTTTCCAGAAGGTCGTCGGTGCCTTCGATGGCAAAGTACGCCGCCTGGATGGGCACCAGCAGGTGGGTGGAACTGACCAGCGCGTTGACCGTAAGGATGCCCAGGGACGGGGGCGTATCCAGCACGATGTAGTCAAAAGTTTTCAGGATGGGCGCCAACGCGTCCTTCAGGCGATACGGCGCGTCGAACTGTCCGGCCAGTACTTGCTCGAGTTTGGCCAAGGCGAGGCGGCCAGGCCCCAGAAACAGGAGCGGGTCTTTGGTGGATTTGACGACGCTCTCCATTGTGGCGCGCGCGTCGCTCAACACGTCAAACATGGACGTCGCGATTTCGCCGGAATTAAAAAAAGCGATGGTGGAGTTGGCCTGCGGGTCGAGATCGATGAGCAGCGTCTTCTTGCCGCGGTTGGCGAGGGCGGCAGACAAATTAATCGCCGTGGTGGTCTTCCCCACCCCGCCTTTTTGATTGGCCACGGTGATGACGGCAGTCATGAGGCTCGGCCTCCGCCCGCTAGCACGGCATGGCGCCGGAGCGGCCTGGCAATCGCATGTATATAGGTAGGTGCTGCCAGACGAAATCCCCCAATTACTAGGACACTGTACGTTCGCGGACTATTCGTTGGCAAGGGAAAAGTGGCCCAGCGCGAGAACGAACGGTGGAAAACTTTGCTATAGGTTGGCGAACCCCAATGAATTACGCGCCGCGTGGCGGAAACCCAGCAGGTCCTGTGACGACTACCAACCTCCGCCGAGTGCGTTGTAGAGCTGCACGAGCGCCAGCGCTTCCTGCTGACGGACGCTTTCCAGCGTAAGTTGCGAGCTATATAGCGTCGCGTCGGTGGTCAGCACTTCGAGGTAGCTGGTCGAGCCGCCGTTGTAACGGAGGCGCGCCAGGCGCACGGCGTCGGCGGAGGCGGCCGTCTGTTTTTCCTGCTGCTCGCGGTATTCGCGCGTCTTGTTGTAAGCGATCAGGGCGTTGGAAACATCCCGAAACGCACCCGCGATCGTCTGCTGGTAGGTCACCAGCAGTTCGTCTTGCTTGGCTTTCGAGAGGCGATAATTGTTGCGCAGTTTGCCGGCGTCGAAAACCGTCTGCGTGGCCGTTCCGATCGCGTAGTAATAGAAATTCTTGGAATCGACCAGGCCCTTCAACTGCGAACTCGCCGTTCCGGCCGTGGCCGATAGAGAAAGTTGCGGAAAGAACTGCGCTTTGGCTACGCCGATATTGGCGTTGGCTTGCACGAGCAGTTCTTCGGCGCGACGAATGTCCGGGCGACGCTCCAGCAGTTCCGACGGCAATCCTACTGGCACATCCGTCGGATGGGGGGCTGTGGCGATGGAATCTGCGGGGGTGGAGGCGTTACGGATGATCGATCCGGGATTGCGCCCCAGCAACAGCGAGAGATTATTCTCAAGCTGCTCGATTTGGCGCTGTAAGTCCGGGATTTCCGCCTGTGCCGTGTAGTACAGCTCTTCGGCCTGTCGCACGTCGGCGAGCGAAGTGGCGCCGCCTTGCTCAAGTTTATGCGTCAGGTCGAGCGACTGTTTGCGCGCCTCCAGGGTGGCTTGCGTGATGGCCAGCTGAGAATCCAGCGTGCGCAGCTGGTAGTAATCCGTGGCCACCGTCGCCACCACCGTCGAATAGGTGGTCTGCTTGGCCCACTCGCTGGCCAACAGTTCCGCTCGTGCAGCTTCTGTCTGGCGGCGATACAAACCCCAGAAATCTAGATTCCAAGCGGCTGAAGCGCTGAACCCACCGCTGTAAATATTGGTGTGGGCGTTGTTGTTGCTATTGGAGTTAGAACTCCCATTATTTCCAACGCCATTCAGAAGTCCACCCGGAAGGGATACCGCGTCATAGCTGCCGCCTGCGGTAACGCTGGGATACTGCGCCGCGCGCGTGATGCCCAATTGCGCCTGTTCTTCAAGCACGCGGTCCGCCGCAATGCGCACGTCGAAGTTGTTTTTCAAGGCTTCCGCGATCAGCGATTGCAGAACCGGGTCAGTGAAGACACCCGGGTACTTCTCGGCTCCCAGCGGAGTGATGCCGGTTGCCTCGGAGGTTGCAGCAATGTCCGGCGAAAGGCCGCCGCGGTAACTTGCCGGTGTGCTGACTGCCGGCCGCTTGTAGTTCGGACCGACCGAGCATCCGACGAGGGTGCCTGCCCAGCCGGCAAACACAACAGTTTTCCAAGCAGCCCGTCTGACGTGCGTGCGCAAATTTCTCGAGAGGCGACTCACGACGCGCCTCCCATGGCCGGAGCCTCGGTTTCGCGATGGCCGCCGCCGGTAGGTTTGCACAAATCCTTCATGTCCAGCGTGGCGCGCTTCTTCCCCTGCGCAAAACGGTGCGAGAGGAATTCCACAACCGAGAACGTCACGGGAATAAAAAAGAGCCCCAGGACGGTGGAGAGAGACATTCCGCCAATCACCACGGTGCCAAGAATTCGCCGCGACGCAGCACCTGCGCCGGTGGCAATCCACAGTGGCAAACATCCGAAAATAAACGCCAGCGCGGTCATCACGATGGGCCGGAAGCGCAGCCGGGCAGCGCCCAACGCCGCTTCGCAAATGCTCTGCCCGCGTTCAAAGTTCGCTTTGGCAAACTCCACGATTAGAATAGCGTTCTTCGCCGATAAACCAATCAACATAATCAGCCCGACGGTGGCGAAAATGTCGTTCTCCAGCAGTCGCACTTTGAGCGCAAGATAGCCGCCGAGGATTGCGACGGGCGTGCTCAGCAGCACGCTGAACGGCAACGTCCAGCTTTCATACAGCGCAGCGAGGATCAGGAACACGAAGAGCAACGACAGCCCGAACACGGCCCACGACGGTACGCCCTGTTCCGCCAGCTGCTCTTGAAAGGACATGCCCGAGTAGTCGAAGCCCGCTCCCGGCGGCATGGTTTTCTTGAACACCTCTTCGAGCGCCGCCCGGATCTGTCCGGAACTGTATCCCGGCGCTCCAGTGATGTTCAGCTGCGCGGCGTTGTATTCATTGAAGCGGTAAATGAACTCGGGGCCGGCGATTTGTTTCACATGCACCAAGGAACCCAAGGGGACCTGTCCGCCGTTCGCGCTGCGCACGTAGAATTGATTGATGTTGGCGATGCTCGTGCGCGACGTGCCTTCCGCTTCCACGTACGTCTGCCACTGGCGGCCGAAGCGATTAAAGTAGTTCACCAGGTAGCCGCCCATAAACGTTTGCATCGTGGTGTAAATGTCCGAAAGGCTCACCTGCTGCTGCAACGCCTTTTCCTGATCCACGTCGGCGTAGAGCTGCGGAACTCCCGGCTGGTAGGATGGAATCGCCGCCGCAATCTCCGGTCGACCTTTCAGCGCGCCAAGGAATGCAAAGACGTTCTTGGTCAACGTAGTAGGATCATCCGCGCCGGAACGGTCCTCCAAGACCATCGTCACGCCGCCCGAGGTCCCGATGCCCGGAATGGACGGTGGCGGAAAGGCAAACGCGATACCATCTGGATCAGCGGAAAGTTGCTTTTGTAGATTGCCTTGAATATATTCCAGTTGCTCTTGTTTGCTTTTACGCTCTTCCCAGGGCTTCAATGCCACGAAGAAAAACCCCGCGTTGGTGCTCTGTACCTGGGTGAGCAGCGAGAAGTTGGTGACCGCGATAACCCCTTTAATTCCCGGGGTCTTCAAGAGCGCCGCGGTAATCTTCTGCTGCGCCGCGTCGGTACGCTGCGCTGACGCGCCATCCGGCAACTGCAGTGCCAAGAACATGTACCCTTGATCCTCGGTAGGAATGAATCCCCCCGGCAGGCTGCGACCGAGCAAGACCGCGAGCACCGCCACGAGCACGAGTCCCATCATGGCAAACACGGACTTGTGAATCAGCACATCCGAGGTGTGCACGAACCCGTCCGTGGTGCGCCCGAAAAATTTATTAAACTTGGCGTAGAACCTGCCCAACAATCCTTTCTTCTGCTCCGCATCCTTCGGCTTCAACAGCAGCGAAGCCAGCGCCGGTGATAGCGTCAGCGCATTAAACGCCGAGATCAACACCGAGATCGCAATCGTCAATGCGAACTGCTGATACATGCGGCCGGTAATCCCGGGGATGAATGCCGTGGGGATGAACACCGCGGCGAGGATCAGCGCAATGGCCACCACGGGCCCGCCCACCTCTTCCATCGCCTTAATCGTGGCCGCCTTCGGATCCATGCCCTCCTCGATGTGGTGCTCCACGGCTTCCACCACGATGATGGCGTCGTCCACCACCAATCCGATCGCCAACACCAGACCGAACAGGGAGAGGGTGTTAATCGAGAAGCCCAGCACGGGGAAAACCACGAACGTTCCAATGAGCGACACCGGCACGGCCAGCAAAGGAATCAGCGTGGCGCGCCAGCCCTGCAAGAAAATGAACACCACGATGACCACCAGCCCGAGGGCTTCGATGAGCGTCAGCACGATTTCGCGAATGCCTGCGGTGACGGCCTTGGTGGTGTCGAGGGGGATGTCATAGGTTATACCGGAGGGAAAGCTCGCAGAGAGTTCCTTGATCTTCGCGGTAACCAAAACGGCCGTCTGCACCGCGTTGGACCCCGGCAATTGATAAATAGCCATCACCCCAGACGGCTGCTGATTGTAGCGTCCGGAAAGTCCATACGCTTGATCCCCTAGTTCTACGCGTGCGATGTCGCTCAAGTGCAGAACCGAGCCATCGGCGTTGGCCCGAATAACGATATTGGCAAATTCTTCGGGCGTGACCAGGCGCCCCTGCGTGCGCACCGTGTAGGTGAATTGCTGTCCCTGGGGGATTGGTTCGCCACCGATTTGGCCCGCAGGATTCACATTGTTCTGTGTCTGAATCGCAGCGATAACTTCCGGCGCAGTGACGCCTAGCTTGGCCATCTTGTTCGGATCTACCCATACCCGCAGGGCGTAAATTCCGCCAAAGACCTGAACGCGGGATACACCCTGAACGCGGGCAATCTGGTCCTGCAGGTTAATCACCGCGTAGTTGGTCAGAAAGTCCTGCCCCAACTTGCCGCCTGGAGAATTGATCGCTATGAGCATCAGCGGTGAGGTGAGTGACTTTTGCACGGTAAGTCCGGCGATGGTCACCTGCGCCGGCAACTGGGATTGCGCCTGGTCCACGCGCAACTGCGCCAACACCTGATCGATGTCCGCATTGGTCTTTACGTCGAAATCGACGAACAGCTGTACCACGCCGTTGTTGGCGCTGACCGAGTCCATGTAAATCATGTTGTCCACGCCGTTCATCTGCTGTTCGATAGGCGTGGCCACCGCTTGCGTAACCGTCTTGGCGTCCGCTCCGGGATACGTGGCGGTCACCAGAATTTCCGGCGGAACGATATTGGGAAATTGCGCGGTCGGCAGCGAAAGCATCGCCACCACGCCCACAATCACGGTCAGAATGGCGATGACGATAGCGACGATGGGTCGGCGAATGAAAAAGTTTGACATCGCTTATTTTCCCGCCGCGCTGTTCGCTGAAGGGGTCGTTGCCGCCGTCTGGCCGCGATGGGCATCCACCTGCGCGCCGTCATGCAGCTTTTGCAGGTTGTCGACGATGATCAAAGCGCCGGGAGAGATGCCTCCGGTAACCACCCAATTGGTGCCCACCTGGGTGCCGAGCGTCACCGTCGTGACGTGCGCCTTCCCGTCCGCGCCCGCCACATACACCTGCTGCAAGCCTTGAAAATCCGAAACCGCCGCCTGCGGGATCAACAACGCGCCATGTCGTACCTCGGTCTCGCCCTTCACTCGCCCAAACTGCCCAGGACGCAGCACATCGTTCGGGTTCGGAAACACCGCCGCAATACGGATAGCCCCCGTTTGGCTGTTGATCTGCCGGTCGACGTATTCGATGTGACCCTTGTGCGGGAAGTCCTCCCCGGTAGCCAGCGTCAAAGTCAACGGAATCGTAGCGGCATCCTTCAGCAAGTCTCCTTTGCCCTTGCGCGCCCGCGCTGTAAGTTGCAGGTATTCCACGTCGCTGATGGAAAAGAACGCCTTGATAGGATTTAGCTGCGAAACGGAAGTCAGCACCGACTGCGCGTTCACTAGGTTGCCGACCTGCATCGTAGCCTGCCCTGCAACGCCGGAAATCAGCGAGCGCACTTTCGTGAATCCGAGGTTGATCTCGGCATTCTCCACCGCCGCTTCCGCCGCCGTTACCGAAGCGCGCGCCGAGGTCACTGAAGCTTCATTCTGCGCTTTGCTTTGCGTATCGTTATCCAGCTGGCTCTGCGCCACGGCATGCGCTTCCGCGAGCGGCGTGTCGCGTTTCACGTTAATCTCGGCAAGCCCCAACTGTGCCTGCGCCTGCAGCACTTGACCCTTGGCTTGCTCGAGCTGGCCCTTCGCCTGGTCCAGCGCTGCCTGAAATGGCCGCGGGTCGATCTCGAACAGTACTTGGCCCTTCGCGACCTCCGCCCCCTCGCGATAATCTTGCTTGATCAGATAGCCGCTCACCTCGGGCTGAATCTGTGCGTTCACGTACCCGTCCAGCGTGGCCACCCATTCATTGGTCAATGGCACGTCGGCCGGCTGCACCTCGACCACCGTAACGGGCATTGGGCCCGGCGGTGGCGGTGCGCCTCCAGCCTTGCAGCCCCCGAGGATCAGCACAAATGGCGCGCAGTTGCGGATGGCAATAGCGATTAGACGGGTGAAGCGTCCAGGATTGTTCAAGGATAGAAACCTCTAATCAAATAAGGGTCGGGCTATTTCTCTGTGGATTCGATGCAGCGTTGCGAAATAAGTGACATCTGTTGTCCAAGATTTGCGGGCAGATGCCGGCGACATCGTGCCCTGCCACCGGCCACATGCAAAAAATTGCATCAGCGGTAGTGACGAAACTGCTACGCCGCAGCTTCGAGCATGCTCTTTAGGTCCAGAATGGCGTGCGCCACCGCCGTATCCCCAATCGCCGTGTTAATCATCGCGTGATACACGTCATGGTCCGGCCAGTCCACATGGAAATACTTTTGCACGAAAGCCACGCGCTCGCGGTCCACGGTATCCACGCGCTCTTCCGCCTCCTGCTCCGTTTTTCCCCTGGCGATAAGGCGCCGCACTTTTTCGCCGCGCGGAGCATAGAGAAAAACCCGCAGCGTGTCTGCGCGATTCTTCAGAAACTGCTGCGACCCTCTGCCCACGATAACCACGTTCCCGGTTTCCGCCGCGCTGTTCACCACCTGTCGCGTAAACCCCAGAATGCATTCACTATCCACCAGCTTGAGCTTGTGCGCGTTGAGGCTGCCTTCGTAGCTGCCCCGCAGAAAGGATTTGAACAGCCGATAGTACAGCGGGTCCCTCTTCTCCTCCCGGCATTCCACGACCGCTTTGGGACATTCCGCCAGCCGCGCGATCTCCTCCGTCAGCAATTCGTCCCACAGCTTCCAGCCGAGCTTCGTCGCCAGCAGTTGCGCGATTTCGCCGCCGCCGCTCCCATATTCCCGTTCAATCGTCAGAATTTTGATCATCGCTATCCCCAACTACCGCCATGGAATTGCCGTCATTCGTAAAGCTTAGCCCAGTCATTCCGCGACCACGTGCCCGCCGCCCGGCTCATTCTTCCGCAACGCGAAGGCTAGAAGAAACATTACCCCTCCAGCTACCGCCAGCACCATAAACGTATCCACATACGCTAAGGTCGCCGCCTGGGCCTGCACTGCCGTGTAAATTCTCGCCAAGGCCCCGGCTTGCGCGTCCGGCCCGCTCCCGCTCACTCCCGAACGGAGCAACAGGTTCTTCAAGCCATTCATGGAGTTCTGAAAATTGGGATTATCCGGCCGCGCATTCTCCACCAGCCGGAACTGGTGAAATTGCGAACGCCGCGCAATGATTGTCGTCACCATCGAGGTGCCCACGCTACTCCCGATGTTGCGCATGAAATTTACGATGCCCGCCACGGAATTGTTCTTGTCCGGTGAAATGCCCACATACGCCACCAACGTAATGGGCACAAACAGAAATCCCAGTCCAATCACCTGCGCGATCCGAAGTAGGGTGGCGGCGTTAAAACTCAGCAACAGATCGATGCGCTGCGTCGAGTAATACATTGCGATGCACAGACATAGCCAGCCCGTGGCGATCAGGTAGCGCGCCTGAATTTTGGTCGTAAGAAACCCCATAAGCGGCATCTCAAAAAGCAGCACCAGCCCTCCGGCGGAAAGCGCCAGGCCCGCCAACTGCGAGGTGTATCCCAGCTCGGTCTGCAGAAATTGCGGCAT
>Ga0302324_100011525_pt1 | contig 18132 bp, 23 predicted proteins | sample Palsa_T0_1_FD_201949 | JGI IMG/M metagenome (GOLD analysis project Ga0302324, IMG submission 201949) | Peat permafrost microbial communities from Stordalen Mire near Abisko, Sweden - Palsa_T0_1 | ecosystem: Environmental > Terrestrial > Soil > Palsa > Peat permafrost | place: Sweden: Abisko... | reverse complement strand
CGATGTCGTCCGCGTAGCCTTTGTCGGAGAGGAGCTGTGCCAGGTAGTGCTGAGTACGCACGGATTCCGTGAAAATGACGGCCTTGCGCTGGCCGCCCTTCTTGACGATTTCATCAAGCACACCGGGAAGCGTCGTGACCAGCGCGTTGCCTTTCTCGTTGTCGCCGATGGAAAGCGCGAGCTTGCGATATCCCTCAAGCTCGGCGATTTCGGTCTCGAGTCTGACGGGGTCAATGGGCGGCGCGGTTTCTGTCTCGGCGTTATCGCTCTCCTCAAGCTCCTCGGCTTCCTCGTCGATCACGTCATAATCGGCGACGGTCTCAACCGTCGGCGGTTGCAGCTGCGTGAGACGCTCTACGATCTTTTTCAACGTATCAGCGATGGCGAAGGTCGATGAGCCGAGAATCTTGCGCACGACCATCGTGACGAGCTGGTTCGGCTTATTGCCGAAGGCAATCGTGTCCTTGCGTTGGAGATAGGCTGAAACGTCGGCGTAGAGTTTCAGCTCGTCCTGCGACGGCGCGTACTCCATTGTCAGTGGGCTACGCTCGGTATACCGGATGAGACCCGCCTGCTGAACCTGCCGGCGTAGCGTGCGCTTGCATATCGGCTCCAGCCGCTTGCGTAGGAAGATATGACCGTTGCGCGTACCCGGTCCCGCAACATACTGACTGCGGAAAGAGTCCTCGTCGCCGAAGTACTTCTCGTCGAGCACGGAAACGAGGCCGTAGAGTTCCATCAGGGAGTTTTGAAGCGGCGTGGCTGTTAGCAAAATCTTGAAGAACGGACGCGTGGCGTCGCGCAAGCGCTTGGCGCGCGCCGCACCGTCTCTCTTGTAGACGTTGCGCAGGCGGTGCGCCTCGTCAAATACCACCAAGTCCCACTGACCGGCGTGGATTTCGTCGCCTTTCAGGGCCGCGAATTCGTAGGATGTGATGACGACGTGGTCGCTGTGCTCGAAAGGTCTGGCAATGCCCTTCTTGCGAAGGTCGTTGTAGCTCTTGCGTTCGACAATCACGGAGGGGAGCGAGAACTTGTCGTAAAGCTCCTGGCTCCACTGCTTGCGAAGCGACGCTGGGACGATAAGCAGGATGCGGCGGCGGCGCTCGGCCCAGCGTTGCGCGATAACGAGGCTAGCCTCGATGGTCTTTCCAAGGCCGACTTCATCGGCAAGCAACACGCCCTTAGTGAGTGGAGAGGCCAGCGCAAACAGGGCAGCGTCCACCTGATGCGGGTTCATATCGACGCGCGCAGTCGAGAGCGATTGCGCGAGCACGTCCTCGCCCGTGCCCTCCAGGGTTACGCGGTGTGCAAAGAACGTTCCCTGTTGGGGCGAATAGTGCGCGCTGGAGGACACGGCCTCGGAGGGTTGCTCCGGCTCGGCATCCGCGCCGTCATTGGGGACGGGCAGGTCAGTGGCGGACTTGATCCACGACGAGATTGTCGTGCGATCAAACCGCCACGATCCGCCGACCTTGACGCCGGGAATCTTCGCGGCGCCGGCGAGCTTGTAGACCGTCTTCTCGTTGATTTTCAGGAGGTCGGCGACCTCTCGAATGGTGAGAATATCTTCCGACATCGGTGAACTGTAGCATGGGCGTAGCCAGTTGTTTGAGAAAATAAGAGAAAATTAGAGAACTATGATTTTAGGCCCCAATAAACGTCCTAATCCGCTATAACTCCCTTGACAGGGCTGCAATAGTTTAAATAATAGACCCTATAGTAACTTTTATGGCCAGAACATCCCCGCAAATTCGAGATCCCGAGCTCGCAACAGCGCTACGCGCTGCGCTGGAGCGCGGCGCCTTCTCCCTAGCGGAAGCGTGCCGAGTGTTACGCAGTTTACGGGGGGACTCGCAGGAAGACTTTGCAGCGCATCTTGGCTTGAACGTCAAGGTGATCAAAGCTCTCGAGTCTGGGAACGGCAATCCGCGTTGCCACTCGCTCGAGAAGATCGCGGGCGCTGTGGGCTTGCGCGTTGCTTTCGTCAGTGCAGGGTCGGCGGTTGAGCTTCTGGACCCGGACAGGCGCGCCGCAGATGAACGTCGGCGCCGCTTCGCAAATGCCGAGGCGCTTGCAGCAGGACGTATCTCCGAGAGCGAATTGCATGAACGAAGCGCGTTGCGTGTCGACGAGGTTGTTTTTGAACTACCGAAACTCGCATGACCCGCCGCCTCTCGTTTCGCGATGTGCTCACGGTCATTCAGCGAGTCCCTGATCTTTCGGGCATCGTGCTTGTCGGCGGTCAAGCGCTCAACTTCTGGGCTGAGAGCCTCGGGATTGCGACGATAGAGCCTTCTGGACCATATGGCGCGGCGCTGAGTGATGACATCGATTTTCTCGGATCTGCACGCGCTGCACTGGCCTTTGGCGAGGCCGCGGGCGGAAACGTTGCCGTTGCTGGATGGGAGAGCGCCCACAGTCCGAACACCGCACTTGTCACCCTCGACATTGATGGGGAGGAACACCTTATTGATTTTTTGCGAGACATGAAGGGATTTTCGGCCCGAGAGCTCAAACGCGTGCAGCGCTGGGCGGTACCTTTGCGATTGCAGCGCGGAGATATACAGCCTCTATACGTGATGCACCCGATACACTGTCTCGAAGCTCAGTTGGAGAATGTGTATGGTACTGCGCTCAATCGTCGCGCTGAACCCGGCGGTGATCGCTATATCGGGCGACTCAAGCTCGCCATCGAGGCCTGCCGATGCATCGCTCTCCAATACCTCGGCAACCGCGACACGCGCTCGGCACTGAACGTCACCGAAAAGGTTCACGAGCTCTCGCTACTGCCGAGCGCGATGCGCGCGAGGTTCGAAGATGGCGTTCGCGTCGAAGCCGGAATACCAGATGAATCTGAGATGCCGCCGGAATTTCGTCAGAAGCGACTGCCGCAGCTCCGTCGCCGACTGGAGCGAGAGATCGAAAAGTATGGAAGTATCCGAAGGGGCTGAGACCGGTCGATTGCGACGTGGGCTGCCCCCCGACTCGGTCGGCTTTCCAGAAGGACTTGGCTGACTGCAATTGCTGGCCAGGAGGGGATACAGAATGGCCACGCTCGCTTCATTACTCGCGCCCGGCGTTCTCGGCACTTTCACGCACTTTGAAGCGACCGAGATAACTGGGGCTGCTATGAGAGGTCCGCCATCCCGCAGCTAGCAGCGCCAAGTGTTCGCCGTACGTATAAGCCTGCTGATAATAAGTTATTGCATTACAATAATTAATTATCGTGATACGATGACCATGAAGTCGGCGTTTGCAGGAGCAGTCATGAGCCAATCTTCCGCCGTGTCCGTGAACCCTCAGCTTTCGTCCAGTTTTGACAGAGCTCGCCGTGTCAGCCGCATCGTGGCGGTGCTGCTGGCCATTGGTTTTTGGGCGACACTTGCGTGGCTCATTGCGCTTCCAGCGCTTCTGATTTGGCCGGTGGGCGGCGGCTGGGGAAACATCGCAGGAGTTACGGTTGATCCTGCCGCCTTGTCAGTTGGACATCGGGCCGGTGCCATGTTTGCGATTCTATTAGGCACTGCGCCGTCGCTCCTGATTCTGCATCATGGCGCGCGCGCGTTTGTTCAGTTTGCCAATGGCGAAGTCTTTGTCACGACGGCCATTGCGCATATTCGCTCTGCCGGGTTTTGGCTGATCATCGCCGGCTTTGCCACAGCCGTGGAGCAGGTCTTGTTCAACCTGTTTGCGGCCGTGAAGCCGATCGCACATGAACTCCAACTGAGGCCAACGCTTCTTTTCGTTGGCCTCGCTGTTTATGTGATGGCCTACGTGATGGCCGAAGCCCAGCGGATCGCTGCTGACAACGCGAGTATTGTGTGATGATCGTTGTCCAACTCGACGTTATGCTGGCCAGGCGCAAAATGCGTTCTAGGGAGTTAGCCGAGCGTATTGGCATCACTGAGGCAAATGTATCGCTGCTGAAATCCGGCAAAGTGAAGGGCGTCCGTTTCGACACACTGGAGAGACTTTGCGCTGTCTTGCGGTGTCAGCCCGGGGATCTGCTCGAGTATCAGCCTGAGAGACGCGGAAACACATCGAGTGTCGCCATCAGACGATCGCGATGATGTTTGAAGCACGAGGAAGTAAACGGCGTGACCACGATGCTTACTCTGTTCAATTACCCTTCCTCGCGGAATGGCTGGAAGGTTCGCTTGTTGCTCCAGCATCTCGGCCGAACGTACCGCACGGTGACAGTGAATATTTTCGAGAACGGGGATCAGCGTGCCGAGTACCGGCATATCAACCCCACCGGCAAAGTGCCCGCTATCCAGCTTGACGACGGTCGGACACTCGCGGAATCGAACGCGATTCTGTTTTATCTCGCTGAAGGCTCAATATATCTCCCGATCGATCCATTCGATCGCGCAAAGGTGCTGCAGTGGATGAGCTTCGAGCAGGAGCAAGTTGAGTCTACTATTGGCACGCTGCGGTACTGGATGCATACCGGTGAGCTGTCGCGCCGCTCACCTGAACTGGTCGAAGCCAAACGCAAGGCGGCGCAGCAGGCGGTTGGCATCCTGGATCGTGAGTTTGCGAGACAGCCATTCATCACCGGTGACCGTTACACCATTGCCGATATGGCGATATTCGCCTATGCCACGTGTGCTGAAGATACCGGAGTGCGATTGGATCCCTTCCCACACTTCCGCTCCTGGACCACGCGTGTCGAAGCGCAGCCTGGCTTTCTCGCCGCGCAGTCGGTTAGAGCGTCCTGAGCGGGTACGACGCGAGTGCATGAGTGCTTTGCGATGCCGGAAAATCCGGTGCGTGCGCTGACGGGCGCCAACTAGCCCAGCGGCCCGAAGACCGAGTCGACGATGCTAAACCCGCATACCTTCGCGAGTCAAAGGGTGCTACTACCCTAATGACGTCATCTGAAACCCGGGGACCAAGCGTCTGGACTCACTTGACCCTCCCGTACGTACGGCCCTTGAGCAAACGGGTGATCTGAGCCACGTTCGACGCCTTGCTCAGAGTCGCAATTTCTTGGGCCGACCGTCCGGTGATCTGCAAGGCCCGAATCGTCTGCGCCCTGCTCAACGGTCAGCCGTCCCCTGTGGCCAGAGATGACACGCGTCAGGATCGGACTCCCCAGCGTGTCTTGCTTGCTAGGGTCGTATGGCCGATACAATTGAGACTGATCTACCGACGCTTAAATACGTCCTTCATCATGGACTCGGCCTTCGACTTAACGGCCTCGACAGCTGTGTGCCTGAGATCCGCATAAGTCCCGAAGTGTATGCCGCACTGCTCGCAGGCGATTTTAGTGGAATCGGTAGCGTCATCGCGCCAACTGAGCTTTGCCCCGCAGTTCTTGCAGTTAAATGATACTGGAATGGTATCGGTCATCGTTCAGTCCTTCCCTTCGATGAATCGTAGGTGGCAGATTTCGCGAACGGTCATCTCTTACGGCCTCGGCGATCTGCTCGGCCTTGCATCGCTTCGGCTTCGTCAGTCCTTCGATAGGTGAGTCGCTTTTCTTCGATTCCTTTCATCGCGGCAACGCTGCGGGCACGGTCGGTGACGCTTGGCGTCGGCGCCCCACTGGACGAACTCACAACGGAAATGCCTCAGATCAAAAAAAAACAATTCGGCGCAGCTTGACCAACTGCTACCACGATAGTTCTTTGTTGACATTCTGCATGACGAGAAACATCGACAGGCTCCGAAAGAAGGGATGCCATGGTCGCGGAGCGGCAAAGGCCATCCGACCGCCGCTCTCCCATACAGGGACAACTTTACCAGCCAGCCTGCACCGCGAGCGTGAGCTTGCAGGTCAGCTATGATGTCCTGCTGATCGCCGTTGGACATGCTATCGAAGTTTGGGTCAAGCGGAACAATGATCATGTCCTGACCCTGTTGACGTAGATGAGCGATCTTGAAGCTAGGCATCATCGACTCCCGTTCAAAAAGCGAAAGTGAACCGGCTGGTCCTCCCCTCCCCTTCGATTAATCGCATGGAGCAGCTTTCACGAATTGCTTCTTTGACGGCCTCGGCGATCTGCTCCGCCGCGAGGTGCTTACCCTTAGTAAGGTGCCTGATAGGTTAGGCGCTAACCCGATGCCCTTCATCGCATCGATGGTGTGAGCGCGGTCGGGCGCAAGCTCGCGCGCCGCTCAGAGACTTCGATCTTTGGCAGCTCGTCTGATTGCTTCGATGCCAACCTTTCCGGTTTCCTTCCGCATTGCTCCAACCGACGCATTCCCTGAGAATCCCTCGATGGGCCTCGGTAGATTCTTGTTCAATGCGTCGCTGCGCTTCTGCTGAATCTCGCCGCCCTTCGGAGGATTCTTATCTCTATGGCGATTATCAAGTCCTGGTTCCTTCACAGGGCCTCCTTTTGACCGCGTGACGTTACATTTTCGTGGATAACTGAACGGTGTCGACACCGCCCCAATTACAGCATAGAGGTTCGTCCCGCTTTCGTCAAATTTTAAGGAGATATGGAGATCTGTGCTTTACAGTGGTACCACGACAGCTAGACTGCGGACATATGCATCCCATCCAAGAAAAGTTGCTGGCACTCTCAAAATCGCACAACCTCGCAGAATTGAGTCTACGTAACATGGCTGAAAGGATCGGTATGCAGGAGGAGTCTCCGCAGAAGATAAAGCATCATCTGCTGCAACTCGAAAAAAGAGGCTTTTTGGCGATCGATCGCGCCAAAGGGTTGATGGCAAGAGCGGAATCCCGGCCGACGTGGGCGAAGGGACTGCTGGATTCAAAGTCGCGACTGTTCTCGATTCCCATCGTTGGCGCGGCAAACTGCGGACCCGCCACGATATTCGCTGAGCAGAACTTTCAGGGGTTTCTCAGAATATCGAGCAAATTGATCGGCCGCTCGAAACCGACCGGACTCTATGCAATCAAGGCTGATGGCTCCTCCATGAACCGGGCGGAAATCAAGGGAAAGCGAGTCGAGGACGGAGACTACATCATCATCGACAAGGAAGACCACGACGTAAAGACGGGAGACGTTATCCTTGCGATTGTTGAAAACAAGGCGACGGTGAAGAAGCTAATCGTGGACCGGGCCAATCGGCAGATTGTCCTCATGGCTGAGTCGTCCTTTGACTATGCACCGATCTATCTACATGAGGATGACGACTTCACTATTAGTGGCAAGGCTGTGTGTATCGTCAAGCGACCACGGCCGTGATTGGCGCTAATTACAACGGCGACGAGAGGTCGGCGACGAGCTGCAGCCTGTTACTCGTTAGCTGCTCCATTGCACTATGAGGCCGCGCCTACCAGCCCCTAATGAAATTGCCACCCTGTTACCCGCGGAGATGGCCCCCTACATACTCTCGGAACTGGCGCAGATCACAGCAGACTCGATGGACCGGGGGCGGCTGAACATCAGCAACTATTGCAACGGCTTCGATGCGGACATCCACGGTCCCACCCGCTCTCATCAGTAACGGGAGCAGATACGTCAGTCACTCTCGGAAGCCTGGTCGCTGCTTGAAACGGTAGGTTTCATTGCGCCCGACACTAACAACCACAGCTACGGGTGGTTCTTCGTCACGCGACGCGGACGGGAAGCTGCGCTCTCGCGTGAAGCCTTCGAACGAGGAATGAAGGCGGCGCAATTTCCAGCGGCGATGCTGCATGAGGACCTTCGAGGAGCCGTCTACGACGCGCTCGTGCGCGGCAACTTTCAACAAGCAGTAGCCGAAGCATTTCGAGTGGTGGAGGTGAAGGTCCGTAACGGGTCGGCCATCGACGGAGTAGGCGCTACTCTGATGCGGGCAGCGTTCCACGAAGATACGGGTCCGCTACGTTCCGATGTTTCGGATCGCGGGGAAAGGCAAGCGCTACCCCATCTCTTTGCGGGTGCCTTTGGCTGGGTGAGAAACCCTGCATCGCACCGCGACGTTCCAATGTACGACGTGACCCATGCCATCGAACAACTCATGCTCGCGAGCCTCTTACTTCGGATCGCCGACGAAAGAATCGCCGCGGACCGCCCCTAACTTGGCAGCACTATCCCGTGACCATCCTATGCTCATCAAGATTGCGATCTTGGCCATGGGCTTGTAGCGAGGGTAGTGTTAGATGGGTTCAGTCTTCAGTACGCAGACACTTTAGTGAGTTGTCGGGCGTTGCTCGATGGCCTAGATTAAGGATATCGTGGCCCCGGCGATTGGCATCCCGATTGTCACGCTGTGAGGTTGGCCGGGTCCGATCCCTCGGCGAATGCGATACACGCTTTAACTGTATCAGGTTCAAAACTGGCATCGAAGGTTGACTGCAATCACTCCTGAAGCCCCTACGCCGCCGACTTCAGTAGTCCTTAGCATTCGGCCTGCCTATGTCGATAAGATCTTGGACGGCTCCAAGACTGTGGAGCTGCGACGGAGATTTCCGACCTCGCTCGAACGATCGACGGTACTCTTCTATTCAACGTCGCCGATCCAGGCCATTGTCGGGCATGCAGAGCTTGAAGAAGTTGAGCATCTCGGACTTGATCTCTTGTGGCGGCGCTTCTCACGGGCCGCAGCGGTAACGCGCGCCGAGTTCGACGCTTACTTTTCAGGTGTCACCAGAGGCTATGCATTGCGACTCAGAAGAATTTGCCACTTTCCTCAGCATATTCACCTCTCAGATCTATCGCGCCGATTTGAGTTCACTCCGCCCCAATCATACTGCTACTGGCGCGGGCCACTCCGAGCACTGATAGGCACCCATCATGGCGGAGCCAAAGTTCCTACTTGATACAAATATTTTCATTGCGCTTGAGGATCCAAAGGTCGTTCCTCCTCAAGTTGCGGTGTTCGCACAAAAGAGTTCGCTACATGGCGTAGCGCTTTACCTCGATGAGGCCTGCGTTGCCGATATAAGACGCGACCCGAATCTTGAGCGCCGTACGGCAACTCTAAGCAAACTGGCCAAATTCCCACTGTTGGAGAGCGTCGCGCATCGAGGGCTCGATCTACAGCAACAGCGTTTCGGCGCAATAAAGAACGAGCATGACCGCTGCGATGTGCAAATGCTCGATACTCTCGATCTCGGTATCGTGGATTTCCTCATTTCCGAGGATTTAGGCATCCATCGTCGCGCCGACATGGCGGGTCTGCGAAGCCGAGTTTTTACGGTGCAAGATGCCATCGGATGGATACAGCGCACTTTCGAGCCGAAGGACTTTCAGCTGCGCTATATCCTCGCGAGAAAGGCACACCAGATTTCGATAGAAGACCCGCTTTTTTTGAGTTTAAGAGAAGACTATCCGGAGTTCGATCAGTGGTTTGCAAAATGCCGGCGGCAGCACAGAGACTGCTGGACGGTCGAGATAGCCGGCCAGCTCGCGGGCCTCGTAATAAGAAAGGAGGAATCCCACGCCGAGGCGCGCACTGTTCATCCCGGGCCCCGGATTCTAAAGATATGTACCCTCAAGATGAAGACCGAGTTTCAAGGTGAGAAATTTGGTGAACAGCTCCTTAAGAAAATATTCTGGTTTGCGCAAGGCAACGCTTATAACCTCATCTATTTGACAGTTTTCCCGAAACAGGAGGTCTTGATCCCATTGCTTCAGAAGTTTGGATTCAGCGCCACGCACACGCAAAACTATGGCGAACTCGTCATGGAGCGCCCGATTGCCCTGGGCCCACTGCCACCAAGAAGCCCGGAACGATCTGCGCTTGCTGCGGACTTTATCGTCTATCCGCGCTTCTACGAGGGCACAGACGTTGCAAAATACATCGTTCCAATTCGAGCCGAATTTCACATCATCCTATTTCCGGAGATCGCCGAGGCACACGATCTGCCCATGTTCCCAAATGAGCGGTTTTTGGTCGCGGGCCAACTGAGAGATCGTACGCCAGGCAACACCATTCGTAAGGTGTATATCTGTCGGGCGGCAACCCGTAGCCTTAAACCCGGGGACGTGCTTCTCTTCTATCTCTCGAAGACACCAGAGCTTTCTCGATCCCAATGCCTAACCACTCTTGGCATAGTCGAACAGACTCACTTTGCCACCACGGCTCGCGAACTGATTCAGTTGGTAGGGAGGCGATCGGTGTACTCACATGAGAGCCTAGACGCAATGATACCGTCACAAGATTCACCGGTTCTCGTAATCGAGTTTTTATTGAGCGGTCACCTCGATCCCCCGATATCGCTCAGCACGCTGTTAAAGGCCCGCGCACTCACGAACAGGCCAGCGCAATCCATCAAGCGGGTGGATCCCAACGCCTACGAAGCTCTGAAACTTCAGATGCGGGTCGGATTTCAATGAATCCATTAACCAGCGCAACGATCCTGGTTTGTGGGGTAGCGGGAGTAGGGAAAACTCGATTAATCCGGGCCGTGATTCGCCAGTCCACCGACGTAGTCACTTGGAGCGCGGGGGAGATCATCGCAGAGGCGCGGCATGTCACAGATGCAGAAGTTCTCCGCAAATTACCGGAAGCTGAGATGGAACGTAGCCAGGAGCTGCTGGTAAATGGCTATGAGGCGCGGCGAAGTGTAACTCCAAACGTTCTCATACTACTGGACGGCCACAGTGTGATTGACACGGACGGCGGGCTGTTCGAGATTGCGATCAACGTCGTGGGTCGGCTCGGGGTCACGGGGCTTATCCATGTCCGGGAAACCGTTGAAAAGATTTTGGCCCATCGACGTGATGACGCCACGCGCGTACGCCCCGAAAGATCAGCTCTAGAAATTGAACATTATCAGAGTCGGTCGATTAAGCAGTGCGAAATCTACAGTGTTGCGCTGCAGTTACCGCTATACCAAGTTCAGTCTGGTGATGTCGAGGGGATGTACAGAGCCGTTCAGCTGATTCGATCACACGCAAGCACCGGGCGCGGCCCGCAACGAATCTAAGGCCAGTCCGTTCGTTGCCGGAAGTAACTCGAGAGCTGAAGTTCCTGCTTAGAATAAGCAGCCTCCTTCAGCTCCACTCGGGGAATCTCCTCTGACATTTTGTAGAACCGAATGGTTGCCAGAACCTCCTTGTGACGAAGAACGATGGGGAAGTTATGCGCACGGACTTCAAAAATCAGCGGCGCGCCCGTTTTCTTATCCTTTCGTTGCATGCCGAACCAGGGGTGGGCGAACCCCGCATAGTGAATGCGAAGCTCTCCCAGGGTTTCGGAGTACGCCATTCCGGTGACGGCTACATCGCGGGGCAACGCAAGTCGTTCAATCGAACGCAGTATGTAGAAGCGATCCACCTTTATGGTCAGTGATCGATCTTTCTTGACGACGGGTTCGAAGTAGTCTGCCGGGTCTATTCGATACTTTTGCTTGAAATCGAAGTCCTTTAGATTCCCCCGCCGTAGAACATAGGCGACGAGACGTTTGTCGCCCGTCGGAGAGAGGTCGAGACTCAAGGTACGGTTTTGCTGAGCTTCTGAGGAAAAGGCGGTTCCGTCGTCGGAATCAAAGAGCAACCGTCTCCCTACCAAGGTATCCATCTCATTTAGCAAACCGCAATGGATCCTAAGTTGGTTTAGGCTATCGCCTCGATACAATCGGACGTTGAACGAAATTGGTGCTATTTCGATATATAGCGGTCCGGCGTACTTTGCGGGCACGCGTTCATACTGCGGGCATTGATCGACGAGCAATCTGGTCAAAATGTCCAGCCGGCCGATTGAACTCTTTCCGGTGGCCTCACCGATAAGCCAAGGGTGCTGTCGGAAATCCACTTGCTCTTGGAGTTCTATTACGGCCACGTGCCCCTTTTCGAGCACGATCCCTTTTTTATCAATTCGGAATGCGGTGCCGTGTTTGTTGCAGACCGCTTCGACAGATTTATCTGCGTGATCGATTTGCTTGATGGAGCCGCTTAGACGCCAGCCGTGAGCTCCTAAGTGCAGATCAAAGGCGCTGCCCTCTGCCTTGATGTTGTTTGGCGAACCGATGACCCCTGCTTTACGCAATCTGCGAAGCTGGGAGCTATTAAGGACGCCGGGGGGAACGAAGTAGTTGTCGTTGTGGCTAAATTTCTTCACCCGACTATTGTCGTTGATTCGGTTAGCTTTAGGCAGCTACCGTTGATCTATATGCTTTAGTGGTGGAGATCGTTCCTTGAAGAGCTGCCGAAAGGGCAACTGCCGAAAGCCAATTATCATTTCCAGCCAAACTGAGATAGGACTGAGGAGCAGACAAATGCACACCAAGTAGATGCGATAGCTGTGAAAGAGGTACTTCGTCGCGATAGGGAGTTATCTCATCCAGAGTGATTGCAAACACCTCTGATCGCTGTCCGACATAAGACTCAAACTCCGCGCGATCGCATCCCAAACAGTGTCCGAAAGACTCCCAAATCTGATCGGGCTTCCCCTTCACAACCCGACCGATACGCGCCTCACCGGCAAGTGAATGGTGAGGACGCGTCGCGTACAAAGAAATACGTTGCCCCTCCCAGTGCTGAGAGAATCGGGCCCTGATTTCGACCGTTTTCTCTCCGGAAAGAATCTTCTCGAGCGGCCTCGGGTGCAAAGCCATAACCGCACCCGTTAATAGGGAATGATTATTTATTTTGAAGTTCCCAAAGATGTTCGGCAACTTAGCAAGCGACGCGCCCATCAATTGGGAGAAATCTGTCTGGCAGAAGAACTCCTGGTCGATCAATCGATATTGTCGGTAACTGGGAATGGCTGTCGAGAATGAGAAGGATTTAAAAAAATCCCCTTTTTCGTGCCACAGACTTTCCGGAAGAGTAAATCGAACCGACTCCGTTCCTTGCCGAAGGTCGAGCGTCATGATCACAAAAAACAAGTCGCCTAAATATTTGGAGCGGGCCTCGGGGTCAATTTTCAAATGACAGAACTTCGCCGTTTGCCCTTTCTTGACAATGGCAGCGGCGACCGGCCGCTCATCGAGGAAGCCTACATACCCGAGGCGCGCTCCTGACTTGATGCCAGGCAGCACTTTGCTCTCGAACCATTTGCCAATTCCGGGGTAACTCTCCTCGTTGCGAAGGACGTGCTGATGCAAAGTGGTCAAATTATCCGAGCGTGAACAGACATCGCCACGCTCTATTCGAGCCAGCCGAAAGGACGCCTGAGGAATATCAAATTCATTTTGAAAAGCCAAAGCTATTCTCAATTTGCGAATGGATTACTTGGATGATCCCGCATTGAACTCACGCTCGCGGTTCGAATTAGCTGTGGATTTATACAGTAAGCCTGTTGGTGATGCAATTTATCGAGAATCGCCAGAACACCATGATGACAAACGATTTTAAGCAACCCTACATTCCCATCGTTTTAGCTGGCGCCGTCGCTACCGGGACTCTCCGATCATTTTTTTTCCCCATCTCTGCCTTGCACTTCAGCGGCCCTAGCCATACCACCCCTGGCTGCCAACACGTGCTCCCCATAGCGCATCGGCATTCGGTTCGTCTTCCATCGCCCGGCCTGCATCACTGAGGCCAAATCGATATTCAGCGACAGCAAATCCTGCGTCGCCCCCACCCGGATCGAGTGCCCGCTCACCTGCGCGACCTCGTCCGCCGGCATCTTGATCCATTTTGCGACGCGTTTAAATGCCTGAGCAATCGCGTCGACGCTCAGGCGCTGCGCGATGCGTCCGCGGCCGACGGGAAGATCTTTCGCTGTGCCTCGACCGATCACCCGCCTGAACACCGCACCTTCTTTGATCTCGGCAGTGTCGAGCCAGAGTTTCAGGTATCGCACCGTCGTGCGCGACAGATACGCCGTAGTGCCCTCCGCGACTTGATCGGTCTTCGAGCGGCGAATCAGCGCCCGGCCGGTCCCATCAGTAAGAAATCGGAAATCATCCACGTCAAACGCGACCAGCTCACTGCGCCGGGCCATCGTGTCATACGCCACGCTTATTAATGCACGCTCGCGGGCGGCGGGCAAACTCTCGCCAGCGGTCTCAAGAAACTTCTTTATTTCTGCCCACCCCAGCGCCATCGCCTGTCTTTGGCGCACGCCCACCGCACTCGTGAACGCCTTGATCTCCAGCCGCACCGCTTCGTCGTCGCAGGGGTTCATTAACTTCGCGACCCGGTGCGCCAGCGCAATGGTCGACAGATACCGCCGCACCGTCGCCGGCTTTTTTGCCGCCTCTCGACAATGAGTCACGAACGCCGCGACGGTCTCTGGGCTGGCCTGCAGCGGACACAATCCCCGGCCCTCACAGAAAGACGCAAAAGAAGCCCAGTCGCACGCCCAGGCTTTGCAGGTGTTGGGCGGATAGGCGCCCTGCGCCCGCTGCCACCACTGCTCTATATATAAGAGCGCCGTAGGCTCAAGCGCTCGACCGGGCGCCGAGATCCACGGAATGAGCGATTTCTCCTGGGTTTCGATCGGATCCATGGGCTGGATCTTATCCTATATAGTCCGGATAATTTCCCTTATCCGAGGCGCTTAAAATCGTCTCGATGGTGTTTCGACACGCGAGGATTTTGTCGTTGAACTATGGCGTAGCCGCCTTCTGGTCATTGGTTGAAGGCACCCATATTGTTGGCGCCGAACGAGTGAGACGCACCAGCATCGCTGCGCGCATGGCATCAGCGGGAAATCGGGTCGTGCCTTGTGCGTCGGTCGCGATTGCGGTTGAGCAGTTGTGCAGCGAGTTGTTCTTTTTCTGTCATTGACAGTGGCAACCGGTCGGTGAATTGTCTGACCTGGCCCGCAAGCGCGGGCTGCCCTTGGCGGTCCAAGATTTCACTCATGGCTCGCCATCCGCGCTTCACCTCTCACTGGCGCGCACCGCCTCCAGAAGCGCCGTAGCATCGGCGCTGTCGGTCTTGTTCCGGCGTACGTAAGCCCGAACATAGTGCGGCGGTAGTAACGAGACACGCATGTCATGCTGGGCAAACTGTCGAGCCCAATGATGGGCCGTCCCGCAAGCCTCCATGACGATGTGGACGCCCCGATGGTTCTGGAAGTACCGTACGAGCTGCCCTCGAGTGAAGCGACGACGCTCTACGACGCGCCCGTTTTCATCGGCGGCCGCAACTTCGAACACGCTCTTGGCAAGATCAATGGCAATGGTCGCAATCGGCATGACGCTCTCCTTTGTCGCGAATTGGGTCAACGCAAACTCATCGTGGACAGCATCGCACCTGGGCCTGCGACCCAGCTGAAAAAACTCATCTCATCGTTCCACTCAAAATGCAGCGAAACCTGATGCACCGGCATACGGCTATACGCGTCCGTTCCGGGAATAAACTTGAAGTCAGCGGTAATCGGTGGCTCTAGCGTCCCTAGCAAACTGACAGCAAACACAACAAGCAGGCCCAAAGCCGTCTCCATCAGCAGCGAGGTTCGGAGATTGGCCATCGCTGCCCGCATGTCGCGCCGCGCTGTTAGATCAGCGCGCAGCCTCGGAGTCGTCCAATAGCGGTTGCGTACGGCGAGCATGAGCATCGCTCCAAACAACCCGATCTTCACGAGCAAAGTAACGCCATAACTGGTGCTGTAGGTAGCTCGCCAGTGCGACGGACCGATCAGAAACCAGCTGTTACCGATTCCGCTGAGCACCAGCAGCGCGATCACTAGCGGTCCGATGCTCGAGAATCGCTCGAGGCCTCGCAGCGTCCAGCCGGCCTCCTCTGCCGACCGCGAACGCAACGACGACACCACCAAGTTCGCCAGCGGCAGCAGCGCACCGAGCCATACGGCCGCCGCCAACAAATGCAGCAGATCGAATCCCAGGTGCCAAACGCCGCTGGCGCCGCTGCCCATCGCCCCGTGCCCGGTCCAGGCAAAACTCATCGTGACCGCTGCTCCAAGGATCGCCTGAACGCCCCAGAGGGCTCGGGGGCGCCGAATCACGCTCGGCACAACGAGCATCAACACTAGCAATGCCATCCGCACCGCGCAAGCCAGCCCGAATCGTGTACCCGAGAGCACAAGCCACAACGCAGCGGGACTCAGCGCCTCCACTGCAGAATCGCTGATTGAAAGGCTTTCCCCAATTAGCCACGCGACAGCCCCCACGAACGTTACGATTGCCGCGACCCTAATGAGTGTGAACGGCCATCGCCACGACACCCAACCGGCGGGCGCCTCGCCCGGCTCGAAGCTATATAAGTAGAACAGCGGCGAGCCGCACAGGATCATCGCGCCCGCATACTGCAGCCAGCGAGCGGCCCCGATCAGCGCGGCCGTTCCCATCCGCCCTGCTATTGGACCGTAAAGTTAAAGCTGCCTTGCGTCTTGTGCCCATCGTTGGCAACCACGCTCCAGCTCACGGTGTACAGTCCTTTGCTCAGCGATGTGTTCGGCATGACAGTAACGGTCGCCGGATCCTTCGGTTCAATGAGTGTGATTGGCTGTGTGGCACCATCGCCTGATTTCAATGTGATGCGCGTGAGCTTTGGCGACAGAGCCTCGCTGAAATGCAGTTCGATGTTCTTCGGCGAGCCGACTGTTGAATCTGCCGCCGGCGTTGAGCTTTGCAGAGCCGCATGAGCGCTCGCCTGCTGCGAGGCGCATAAAGCCAGCCCGGTCAGGATGCTGGCCCAGATCGTGATTCGGCCGGTCGATATGGTCTTCATAGTGCTGCTCCTCTCACTTCCATCTCAAATTTTCGGTCCGGCTGCATGCGAAATGCCAGCACGACGCCCACTGCCATGAGCAGCATGCTGCCGATGAATGGAACCTGCCAGTCATCAAAGCGATCGATCAGATAGCCCGATACCACAGGACTGATGATGGCGGCCGAGGCCGAGCCCGTGTTCATGATGCCGCTGGCGATACCGGAGTAGGACGGTGCGATGTCCATCGGAATCGCCCACATCGGACCGATCGTCATTTCCGCGAAGAAAAAAGCTGCCGATAGGCAGGACAGCGATATGCCAAGACTGTGCGTGAACATCAATGGTATGAGCGACAGCATGGCCATGAACATGCATATCGAGACCAGGAGGCTCCGTGCCCGCTTGAGGCTGCCGGAGCGCCGCAGCCAGCGATCGCTCACCACGCCGCCCAAAGTATCGCCGAGCACCCCGGCAAAAAAAACCGCTGAGGCAAACAGCGCGGAGCGCTGCAGGTCCAGACTTCGCTCGTGCAAAAAATACTGCGGTATCCAGCTCAGGAATAGCCAGAGCGTCCAGCCGTAGCAGAAATAGACCATCGTCACCGGCGCCATTCTCTTGAACAGGCGGCGCCACGGAATATTCGATGGCCGCTCCTCGGGAGGTGGCAGCGCAGCGAGCTCCTCGGGGCTCACGCGCGGATCATCCTTGGGGTACTCGGTGAATTTCAGCGCCCAGAGTGCGACCCACATGAAGCTGATCGCGGCACAACAATAGAACGACGCCCGCCAGCCGTAGTTCGCCATGATCAGGATGATCAGTCCGGGTGCCGCGGCGTTGCCCACGCGTGCAGCCGCATGAGTCAGTCCCTGTGCGCGGCCGCGCTCGGCTTTGGGCACCCAGCGGCACATCGCCGTGGTGGCGGCCGGAAAGGTTGCGCCTTCACCAAAGCCCAGCAACAAGCGCGCGAGCAGCAGCGAGATCAGTCCTGTCGCCAGGCCAGTGAGGATCGTGGCCCCGCCCCATACGATTCCGCACGCAATGAGTGTTCGGCGCGCTCCAAAGCGATCGCTGATCAAGCCGCCGATAACCTGGAATACGAGGTAAGGATAGGCAAAGGCCGAGAACACCAGGCCGATCTCAGCTCGGTTGAGGCTGAAGTCTTTGGCGAAACCCGTCGCGGCCGTGCTGACATTGACCCGGTCCAGGTAGGTGATGCCGTACATCACGCACAGCAACGCGACGACGGTGTAGCGTACGGGCAGCCGCTTCACGCATTCCCCTTAAGATCTGACCGCCACGCAAGAGCGCGGCTCGCCATTGTGCCGGGCGCTGTCGTCTTAGGCGACTTTGTCGAGCTTCGAGGCCGGACGATGGGCGCTGAAGTAATCCATCGCAGCCTGTACGCCGCCACCGGCAAGAGTGATGCCCGCGAGCCGCATGCCCATCTCGCAGCCGGCAAGGGCCGCCAAGAGGGTCAGGTCGTTGCTGTCGCCCAAGTGTCCGATGCGAAACATGCGCCCCTTTACTTTTCCAAGGCCCATGCCCAGCGAGAGGTCGAAGCGCTCGTAGATCAGGCGTCGCAGCTCATCCGCATCGACACCGGGCGGGGTGATGATGCCGGTCAGTACCGGTGAATAGGCGCGCGGATCGG
>Ga0302324_100011524_pt1 | contig 18132 bp, 20 predicted proteins | sample Palsa_T0_1_FD_201949 | JGI IMG/M metagenome (GOLD analysis project Ga0302324, IMG submission 201949) | Peat permafrost microbial communities from Stordalen Mire near Abisko, Sweden - Palsa_T0_1 | ecosystem: Environmental > Terrestrial > Soil > Palsa > Peat permafrost | place: Sweden: Abisko... | reverse complement strand
TATGCGAAGGGTAACCAAGTCCCGGTGTCGGGGCGCATTGCCAATCAGTACCCGCGGTCGGCTCCTCCTCCTGCGTATTATCCACCACCACCACCACCGCCTCCGCCTGAACTGCGTTAAGCTTGAAACCGACATTAATGTCAGTGCCGCAAGAGCGCTATATGCTCGACCATACCTGAGTGAATCCGTAGGTATATTTGTGGCCGATCGCCTAGGCGATTTCCAATTGTCTGGCTAATCAGCCAATAAATCCAAGACATAGCTTTTCTTTTTTCCGATATCGGAAACATCACAGCAATGATGTCGGGGTCAGCTGCAGTTACGAATGTTGCGTTTAAGCCGAAATCATTGCGCCGCAACATGAAAAATCGTTGACCGATTCAAAGGCAGTCAATATAGTCGCCCCAGCCTTGATACCTGCTCTATCTGTCCACTGAGGCGGAATGTAGCAACGAATTAAGGGGAGGGGAAGAAGGAGTTCGGGCGGTCCGGCAACGGACCGCCCTCTTTGTTTCTGCCGCGTGCCCTCTCAACTTTTCAGCGCAAATGGATTGAAATTGGTTTCGCGGTCGTAGTAATCCTCTTGCTCGGCGCGCTTTAGCCAGCTGACAATTTTGTAGGTCACCGGCGTGAACACTACCTCGACGCCGACCTTAATCGTGAACTGCGCGAGCATGATCACTGGTAGTTTATCGTTCGGGATGATGTCGCTGTGGCAGAACGCGAGCGGGTAATACAGCAGTGAATCGACTGCCTCGCCGAAAATTGTAGAACCGATGGTGCGTGTCCACAGCCAGCGCCCGGCGGTTAGGATCTTCATCTTTGCCAGCACGTACGAATTGACGAACTCGCCGCACACGAACGCAAGAAGCGACGCCGACGAAATGCGTCAGGTCGAGCCAAATGCAACTTCATAGATGTGCTGGTTTTCCCAGAAAGGTGCTGGTGGCAATTTAACGACGACCCATGCCATCAGCGATGCGAACGCGAGTGTCGCGAAGGCGGCCCAGATCACGCACCGCGAGAGTGCGTAACCATAAACCTCGGTCAGCACGTCGTCGAAGATATAGGAGATCGGGAAAAACAGTGCGCCGGTGCCGAACGCGAAAGTACCGATCAGCGGTAACGAAAATTGAGATATTTTAGCCGGGCCGACCAAATTCGAGCAGATCAACGATGCGACGAACGCCGCCATCACAAAATCATAATAGCGGTAGGGGTGGGGTTTAGTCATGGCGGTTAGTGCGAACAGAAACCATATTAGGCCATAATTGGAGCGCGAGACAAAACTGCGTTTTCCTTATGCTTGCTTATCGCCATTTATTCCACGCCGGCAGCTTTGCAGATGTGTTCAAGCACGCACTGCTAGCGCAGCTGGTACTCATGCTTGGAAGAAAAGACAAACCATTTTTTTGTCTCGACACCCATGCCGGCATCGGGCGCTACGATCTAACCCACGCTTGGGCACAGAAAAATAAGGAGTACAACACCGGCATTGCGCGGATTTGGACTCGCAACGATGCGCCGCCGGTGCTTGCGCCGTATCTTGATGCGGTGCGTGCGGAAAATCCCGATGGCAGGTTGCGCTGGTACCCCGGCTCACCGCGCATCGTGCGCCGGTTCATGCGCGCGCATGACCGCTTGGCGTTGACCGAACTTAACAAAAAAGATTTCGAAACACTTGCTGGGCTATTTGACGGCGATCGACAAGTACAGGTACGGCTGATGGATGGGTATCAGGCGCTGAAGGCTTTCCTGCCGCCGCGGGAGCGGCGCGGCCTAGTGTTCGTTGATTCATCGTTTGATCGTGCCAAAGAATTCACGCGTCTGACGAGGGGACTCGTCGAAGCCCATCGTACATTTGCGACCGGGGTCTACGCGCTATGGTATCCACTGATGGAGGTACCAGCGATGCGCGTATTCGAACGCGATGTTGCGTCGACAGGCATCCGTAAAATTATGTTGCTCGAGATTTCCTTGTTGCAGGTGAACTGGAGTGGTGGGATGCGCGGTAGTGGGCTTCTGGTCGTCAATCCACCGTTCGGATTCGAGGTAACTGCGCGGACAATCATCGCGTGGCTGCATGAAGTGCTGGCGCAACAACCGGCCGCGCCGGCGTATCGTGTGCATTGGTTGGTATCGGAATGAAAGTGCGGCACGGTTCTTTAGGTTAATGGCCGCCCGGCGCGCCGCCGAACGGCGGCCGTGTTTGCCAGATCACGAAGATCAGCATTAGCATCAGGCAGCCACCGAGCCAGAACAAGTCATTGGCCGCTAGCGTATAAGATTGCGCGGTCAGCAAACGGTCGATCTGGGCGTTGGCAAGGTCGCGAGGCACGCCGGCGTTATGCAGTTGCTGCACGTAATCCTGCATCGGTTGTGATGCGCTGTTCAGGTGATCGGTCAGTTGCGTGCGGTGCAATGCCGCGCGATGATCCCACAGCGTGACCGCCAGCGAGGTGCCGAAACTGCCAGCCATCATCCGCAGGAAGTTCTGCAATCCCGATGCGTTTGCGATGCGCGACGGAGGAATGCCGCTCATATTGATCGTGATCAGTGGTGCGAAAAAAGTCGCGATGGCGATGCCTTGCAATATCTGTGGCAGTACCAGCGTCGTGAAATCTGCGTCGGTGGTGAACTTTGCGCGCCAGAAGCTGGTGATCGCGAATACGATAAATGCGAGCGTCGCGTACCAGCGCAAGTCCTTTCCTTGCATGGTACGTCCTACAATCGGTGACACGATCAGCGCAAGCACGCCGGCAGGCGCTAGTACGAAGCCTGCCCATTGCGCGGTGTAATTGAGCTGGGTCTGCAGCCACAGTGGCAAAATCACCAAGCTCGAGAAAAATACGCTGTAGCCAAGGCACAATGCCAGCGCCCCCATGCGGAAATTGCGGTATTGCCATAACAGGCTGAGGTCGACGATGGGGTGTTCTTCCAGCAATTCCCAGATCAGGAATACGATAAACCCGATTGCGCTGATGATGCCTAGCGTCAGGATGAACGGCGAATCGAACCATTCGAGCTCGTTGCCTTTGTCGAGCATAATCTGCAGTGCGCCGACCCATAGCACCAGCAGTGCCGCGCCGATCACATCAATCGGCACTTGCTGGGTCGGCGTTTCCCGCCCCCTGAGCAAGTTCCACGTGATCAGTCCCGCGGCAATGCCGACCGGCACGTTAATTAGGAAGATCCAAGACCAGTGAAAATTGTCGGTGATCCAGCCACCGAGGATTGGGCCGGTGATAGGTGCAATCATGATTGTCATGCCCCAGATTGCGAGCGCCATGCCGCGTTTTTCGGGCGGATAGTTGTTCATCAGCAATGCCTGCGAGAGCGGCACCATCAGACCAGCGACACTGCCCTGAATGACGCGGAATGCCAGCAATTCCTGAAACGAAGTCGCGAGTCCGCAGAGTAGTGATGCAGCCGTGAACAGACCCAGCGCGGTAGTAAATACGCGTGCTTGACCGAAACGCCTTGCCATCCAACCGGTAAGTGGAACGGTTATCGCATTCGAAACTGCGTACGAGGTAATGATCCACGTGCCCTGGTTGGACGACACGCCGAGATCACCGGCGATGGTTGGAAGCGACACGTTGGCAATCGTAATGTCGAGGACTTCCATCAGGTTCGCGGTCGCGATCGCGATCGTGAACAGGACTAATGTCCCTCCACTGAAATATTTCTGATCGCCGGCCATGGTGCAGGCGCCGTCTTACATCGAGTGTGCTGCGACGGAGGGTGTACTGCTGGCCTTAGCTTGTGTGCTGCCACTGTTGACGGCAATGATCGCAGCGATGCGTTGGGCAGCGAGATCGTCGATGGATTTAAACGCATCGGTTTGATAGGCCTGTGCAGTCGCTGTTTGAGACAATCTTGTGCCTTCACGGCCATGCGTATTCACTTCGACTTGCATCGACAGGCCGATTTGCAGCGGATGGTCGGCGAGTTGCCTAGGGTCGAGTTTAATGCGCACCGGCACGCGCTGCACCACCTTGATCCAATTGCCGGTTGCGTTTTGTGCCGGCAACAGCGCAAAAGCACTGCCGGTACCGGCGCCGAAGCCGGCCACCGTGCCTTGATACTCGACGCTGCTGCCGTAAATATCGGCAGTTAATGTAACTGGTTGGCCGGGGCGAACGTTGGCGAGCTGGCCTTCCTTGAAGTTGGCGTCCACCCACACTTGATCGAGCGGCACCACTGACATCAATATCATACCGGACGCGACATGCTGTCCGACCTGAACGTTGCGTTTGGCGACGAATCCCGACACCGGCGCTGGTAGTTCGGTGCGTGCAAAGTTGAGATATGCGTTGCGTACCTGTGCCGCAGCGTTCTGCACATCGGGATGATTCGCGATCGTGGTATTGTCTACCAGCGCATAAGTCGCAGCCTGCTGTTGCTCGGTGGCTGTGAGATCGGCCTGTGCAACCTTCAGCGCGTCGCGCGCGTGCTGCACGTCTTCGGTCGACACCGCGCCTGATCCCATGATGTGCTCGCGTCGCGCGAGATCGTCCTGCGCTTTCGCGAGATTGGCGCGCCGTAGCTCAACCGTCGCGGAAAGTTGCTTCGAGGTAGCTTTCATGTTGCGCACTTCGCGTACTGTCTTCGCAAGCTTTGATTCGGCGTCCTCAAGTGCGATCCTGGTGTCGGCTTTGTCGAGCACCACCAGCGTCTGTCCGGCCTTCACGAAATTGGTGTCATCAGCGCCAATCGCGATCACAGTGCCGTCGATCTGCGGTGTGATCTGCACCACGTTGCCGTTGACGTAGGCGTCGTCGGTCGATTCGTAGAAACGGCCGATAAACGTCCAGTACAGCGCCCAAACCATGCCGAGCAACGCGAAAGTACCAAGCACGATCGTCAGCAAACGTTTGCGTTTGCCATTGTTGTTTGTCGTGGTGCCGATGGAAGCTTTATCGGATGACTCCATGAGATGTTTTCCAGTTGAATTTGTCACGTGGCATCAAGATTGGGAAGACGTGGCCGCGAGCGTTGTGTTATCGAAGCCGCCGCCGAGCGCGCGAATCAGGTCGATTGAGAGATCGAGTTCGCGCGCGTGCAAGTCGGCGTCAAGATTTTCTTGCGCCAGCAATTGGCCTTGGGCCGCGAGCACCTGCAGATAATTGTCGATGCCGGCCTGATAGCGCGACTGCGCAAGGTCATAGGCCTGCTGCGCAGTTGCGATGCCACGATCGAGCTCGGTGCGCTGCGTGTCCGCCGAGTGCAGCGACGCGAGTTGATCGACCACATCGTGCAAGGCATCCACCAGAGTTTGGTTGTACTGCTCGACAGCGATGTCGTAATCGGCATTCTTGCCAGCGAGATTCGCGCGCAACTGGCCGCCAGCATAAATCGGCAGTGTGACCGCCGGTCCGATGCCCATCGTGCGGCTCGCATATTGGAGTAAATCCGGCAGGCCGAGACTTTGAAAGCCAATGAACGCGGCGAGATTCACGTTCGGATAAAACTGCGCCTTGGCGACGTCGATGTCCTTGATCGCAGCTTCGACTCGCCAACGTTGCGCAACCACGTCCGGACGGCGGCCGATCAGTTCTGCCGGCACGTTCGACGGTAACGCACTGGACGACGGGCGCTGTGCGTGTGGCCGTTCGATTGCAAGCCCGCGGTCCGGACCGCGACCGATCAATGCAGCGAGCTGGTTACGCGCGAGGGCGATGGTCTCTTCGATCTGCGCGATCTGCTGTTTGCTGGCTGGGATCATCGCTTCGGCCTGCTTAAGATCGATCTGCGAATCGATGCCGGCATCGACACGCTGGCGCGTAAGGTCGAGCAAACCTTCACGTTGTTTGAGCAGCGCCTGCGCTATGTCGAGTTGATCATGGGCGCGCTGCAATTGGATGTAGGTATGCGCGATGTTTGTTGACAACAACAAGCGCGCCGCGAATGCGTCAACTTCTGCCGCCTTGAGCTTACCGAGTTCGCTGTCGTAGGCGGCGCGGTTTTTTCCCCAGAAATCGAGGTCGTAGTTAAGGTTGAGCTCGAGTTGTCCCTGCGTGTACCACGAGCCGCCGAACGGTGGTGGATAAATATAATTTTCTGAAAAGCGCTGACGGCTGACACCAAGGTCCGCATTAATGTCCGGCGCCAGCGCACTGCGCGCTAGCTTCGCGAGTGCGCCTGCCTTCACGATACGCGCTTGAGCAATCTTCAGGTTCGGGCTTTGCGCGAGGCCTTCCGTGACCAACGCGTCGAGTTGCAGGTCGCCGAACTGTTTCCACCAGTCGGCGGCGGGCCATGGCGCGCCGCTGCCTGGTACGTGCGCGGCCAACGTGCGCGTAGAGCCAAGTGTGTTGGCATCGCTGACTTGCGCCGTCGTCAGCAGGTCGTGCATGTTAGTGCAGCCAGCAAGCGGCGGCGCTACCGCGGTGACCAGGATTATCAGCAGCCCTCGCATGGCTCAGTTTTGTGTTTTTGGGCGTAGCGGTGGTGCAGCCATGGCAGCAGCGCGAGCAGCGAGCCGCCCGGCAACAGGAGCGCAGTGAGCCAGAATGCGCCTTGCCGCGCCCGCCGCAGCAAAGTGGTTTTTTGTTCAGTGGTCATACTTTTTCCGCTTTTAAATGTGCCGTTTCACCGGCGTTTTCCAGAATGCGCATCAGGAAACTCTCCATTTGCCGCACTTCGGTCTTGGTAAACCCTTCCAGGAGTTCGTTGATCATGCCGACTGCGACCGCAATGACCTTCGGATACAGCACGCGGCCTTCTGACGTCAGCTCGAGCTTGAAAGCGCGGCGGTCGCTAGGGTCCGGCATGCGGCGCACCAGTTTCTTTACTTCGAGGCGATCGAGCACACGCGTCATTGCGCCGGGATCGTGTGCCAGCGTTCGGCAAATGTCCGACGATTTCGAGGCGATGTCGTTGGCGAGTAGCACGATCACGATGTACTGCGGTGTCGACAGGTCAAACGGAAGCAATGCCTGATCTAGCCGTTCATAGAGCGTGATTCGCACCCGGCTGATTAGCGCGCCTAGGCTGGACGGCGGGTCGAAGTTCTTCGGATCGTAAATTTGGGGCATGATAATTGGCGGCAAGAATGAATTACTGTTATATTAGTTGCTTAGGCAATAATTGTCAAGACAATAGTTGTCTAGGCAGATAAATACCCATTGAGGATGGGGATATCGGCTATATTCCTTATTTAGTAGTCCAACCCTCTCACTAAGGAGTCAGAGTGAAACTATATTACTCACCGGGCGCTTGTTCGCTGTCGCCTCACATCGTGTTGAACGAAGCCGGTTTCAAATACGACCTCGAAAAGATCAATCTCGGCAAACATCAGACTGCGGGCGGCGCAGATTTCTATCAGGTCAATCCGAAAGGTTATGTGCCGACGCTCATACTCGATAATGGGGAAGTGCTGACCGAAGGTTCTGCCATCGTCCAGTATCTAGCCGACCAGAAACCCGAGTCGAAACTCGCACCCCAAGCCGGGACGATGGAGCGCTATCGGTTAATGGAATGGCTCAACTTCATCAGCACCGAGTTGCATAAGGGGTTTGGCCCGTTGTTCCACGGCGATAACGAAGAAACGAAGGAAAAGCAGCGTGCGCAACTGGGCAAGCGTTTCGGTTATATCGAAGCACAACTTAAGGGCAAACATTACTTGCTTGGCGATCAATTTACCGTCGCCGATGTATATCTGTTCGTGATGCTAACTTGGGCGTCCAAGACCGGCATCGATCTCAGCCAGTGGTCGGCGCTTAAGGACTACTTCGCGCGCATCGGCGAGCGACCGCAAGTGCAGGCCACCTTGAAAGAAGAGGGACTCAACCATTGATGACGACATTAATGAAGCGTGTACTCGCGGTCTGCCTCAATGGCCTCACGGCTAGTGCATCTGCTGTCCGATGGGCTGCTGAAGCATAACAGCGTAAAATACTCATTGATATCGGCAGTTTGTAGGTCCAATTATACGCTAACCCAATGATCCGACTAGAATTTAGCATTGGTCTTGATTACGAAGTACTTACGCCTGCGCATTTTGTGTTCAACTTTGCCGCTGCGCAGACGTTGGCGCAGCGCCTCGTCGTCGAGCGCTTGACCGTCAACGGTGTGCCGCTGGCCGCCGAGTTATTGCGCGAGTCGTTCGCCAACCGCTTGTTGCGGCTCAACGCGCCGCCGGGCTCTCTGCGCATCGCTTATGCTGCGACTGTTGACATCAATCACATGTTCGAGCAGCCGACCGCCATCCATGAAAGCGCGCTCGATCAATTACCACTGGAAACATTGCTATTCCTGCGTGCGAGCCGCTATTGCCAATCGGACCAGTTGGTGCAGTTCGCGCACGCCGAATTCGGTCATTTGCCGCGCGGCTATGCGCGCGTCGAAGCGATCCGTGCTTGGGTACAGCAGCACACTCAGTTCGTGAGCGGCGTCTCCACTGTTGCCACCACTGCACTAGACACTCTCAACGACCAGCGCGGTGTGTGCCGCGATTTTGCGCATTTGATGATTGCGTTATGCCGTGGGCTCAACGTTCCGGCGCGTTTCGTCACCGGTCTCGATTACGGCGCGAATCCGGCACTTGGTCCGTCCGATTTCCATGCTTATGTCGAGGTGTGGCTCGGCAACCGCTGGTATTTGTTCGATCCGACCGGCATTTCACCGACCACCGGACTGATGCGGCTCGCCACCGGTCGCGATGCCGCTGACGTTTCGTTTTGCACCGCATTCGGGTCGGTACGCGAAGCAGTACCGCAAGTTAACGTGGATGCGGTCGAAGATCCGCAGCGCGGCCTGTTGCGTCCGCAGCCGACCACGCTCGCCGTTTCCACTGCTGGAATCGGCGAACCACTACGAGAACACCCTCCACATTTGCGCACGGCGCCGCAAATGGTCGCCCACCCTCTTTCCGCGCCCAGCAAACCCGCGCCACAATACTCGTAACTAAAACTAGATTTTATTATAGGTGTTCGTCGCGCTGATTGTTACGGGCTGCACTAAACCCGTAACCGGCCGCGTAAACCAGTACGCCCAAGCAATAATTACCGCCTGCAGCGGCAGCCGAATCCACAGCGCGGTAGCGCTGAACTGTGGGAACTGCTCGTTGTGCAGCGCCATATGCAGGTTGGCGGGGAATACGCCGATCGAGATTACGATAATGCTCCATGCCGCTAAGTGGGTACATCCCGGTAGTAACAGCGCAACGCCTGCCGTGCTTTCCAGCACGCCGCTCAAGTAAACCAGAAACAGATGCCACGGCAGGTACGGCGGCATCATGCTCAGATAAAACGGCGTATGCCAGAAATGGTTCGCGCCAGCCAGCGCGAACGCGATCCCCAGTAGATATTTCAGAACGAGTTTGAGGTGCAACATTCGGCGCTGGGTGCCGGTCAACTTGCTAGCCAGAACCAGTGACTGCGCCAGCCTTGATAAAGGCACAGCAATGCTTCGATGACCAATACGCCCCAGGTGATGGAGGCTCCGGCGACACGACCGAACATGAAGCTTGGCGTGAACGACAACGCGTAGCCGTGCAGCAGGCGGCCTCCCAGCAGCGCGATCCCCAACGCATGCAGAAGATAGACCGAGAAGTGGCTCATCTCCAGAAACAACATCAACAGCAGCGCAAGTGGGACGTATTCGGCAAAGTTTCCCTGACTGCGAATAACGCGCAGCATCTGCTCATCGCTTTTGTCGCCGAGAGAAATTCCTTTCCGTTGGCGATGGACGGTTACATATACGCTCAATATCACGAACCACAGCGCGAGCAGCGCGGCATAGAGCGGGGTGACGAACAATAGGCCGTTGATCATGGTTTATTCTCCCTTGAGGTTTTGCAGCATACGCCGATTTGAAAGCGGCTTCGAGCGCACGGCGGATTCAATGTAAGCTAATGCTGCAATACGTACAGTTTTTGAAGTTAAAGCCGCGTGCGGAATCGTTCAACCACCGAAAAATATTTCGGAGTAGCACGCTATTTTGCCATTTCGCCGGCGCAGAACCAGTCAGAAAACTTCACCCTGTTCACCGCCACGACCCAGTTGGTCCTGTTTAGTAATCCTGTCCTGCGCGACTGCGGCATATACATTCCAGTTTCATATCAACGGCACTGAATGGCTTCCTCGTCGCTGTCGTTTGCCTTACTCCCTTTGTCCAGCGTTCCTAAATTCTCTCAACTTGTCGACTTAATGAAGTCAGCAGCTCAGATATTGCCTCGGCGTTCTCGCTGTTTTCATCCTCCTATTTTTCGGAATTTGAGGGCGCCTCCCTGATTTATTGCCAGCTTATCGCCACGGGAATCCGTTTAAATTAGAGACGCAAAGAAAAAGAGATATAAGCTATTATCATAAGCTTATATCCCCATTTCATTTTTTCTCCCCTGAAAGGGGTCAGTTTCCAGCTTGTGCTGGAATGACGAGTTCAGAGCAACGGCACGATCAAGAGTGCGACGATGTTGATGATCTTGATTAGCGGATTGACTGCGGGGCCGGCGGTGTCCTTATAAGGATCGCCGACGGTGTCACCGGTGACCGCCGCCTTGTGCGCTTCGGAACCCTTGCCGCCGAAGTGGCCGTCCTCGATGTATTTCTTGGCATTGTCCCACGCGCCGCCACCAGTAGTCATTGAGATCGCAACGAATAGGCCGGTGACGATGGTGCCGACCAGTACGCCGCCGAGTGCCTGCGGGCCAAGCGCGACACCGACGACGACCGGAATCAATACCGGCAGTAGCGACGGCACGATCATTTCTTTGATCGCGGCCTTGGTCAGCATGTCCACCGCAGTGCCATATTCGGGCTTGGCAGTGCCTTCCATAATGCCTTTGATTTCCTTGAATTGGCGGCGCACTTCGATCACTACGCTGCCAGCAGCGCGGCCAACCGCTTCCATCGCGAGCGCGGCAAACAGGTAGGGCACGAGTCCACCGATGAACAGGCCGACGATCACCATGTGGTTAGATAGGTCGAAGCTGGTGGCATGGCCGCTCGCTTCCAGCGCGTGAGTGTAATCGGCGAACAGTACCAGCGCGGCAAGACCGGCCGATCCGATTGCGTAGCCCTTGGTCACCGCCTTGGTGGTGTTGCCAACTGCGTCCAATGGATCGGTGATCGCGCGCACTTCTTTCGGCAGTTTCGCCATTTCGGCAATGCCGCCCGCGTTGTCGGTGATCGGACCGTAGGCGTCGAGGGCGACGATGATGCCAGTCATCGACAGCATCGAGGTTGCAGCAATTGCGATACCGTAGAGTCCGGCCAGCGCATATGCGCCGAGGATTGCGGCGCACACCGCGAGTACCGGAAGTGCGGTCGCCTTCATTGAAACGCCGAGGCCGGCGATGATATTGGTGGCGTGACCGGTGGTTGAGGCTTGCGCGACGTGGCGCACCGGGCCGTACTCGGTCGCGGTGTAGTACTCAGTAATGACGACCATCAAAGCGGTCAGTACCAGCCCGATGATCGCGGTGCCGTAAAGTTTCATCGGCGTGACGCCGGGCAGGTAGGTTGCAATATCGCCCATCAACGAAGTGGTAATAGGATAGAACGCGATCAGTGCAATGCCGCCGGCGACCGCAAGGCCGCGATAGAGCGCATTCATGATCTTGCCGCCGTCGTGCGCTTTGACGAAGAAACAGCCGATGATGGAGGCTATGATGGAGGCGCCGCCGAGCACCAGCGGATAGACCGCGGCGTTGCCGGCGATCGCCGGGGCGGACAACAGCAGGGTGCCGAGCAGCATAGTGGCGACAATCGTAACGGCGTAAGTTTCAAAAAGGTCGGCAGCCATGCCGGCACAATCGCCGACGTTGTCGCCGACGTTATCGGCGATCACCGCCGGGTTGCGCGGATCGTCTTCCGGAATACCGGCTTCGACTTTGCCGACGAGATCGGCGCCGACATCGGCGCCCTTGGTGAAGATGCCGCCGCCCAGCCGTGCAAAGATCGAGATCAGTGAGCCACCGAAGGCGAGGCCGACAAGCGGATGGATCAGATCCCCAATCCGCGCATCAGGGCCTGCCATCGCGTAGAGCACTGCGAAGAATCCGGCGACGCCAAGCAAGCCGAGGCCGACTACCAGCATGCCGGTGATGGCGCCACCCCGAAACGCAATTTGCAACGCCGGGTTGACGCCTTGGCGCGCAGCTTCGGCGGTTCGCACGTTTGAGCGTACCGAGACGTTCATACCAATGTAACCGGTGGCCCCAGACAGTAGGGCGCCGATCGCGAAGCCGAGAGCGGTGGTCCAGTGCAGCGCGAAACCGATGACGACAAACAGGATGACGCCGACGATGGCGATCGTCGAATACTGCCGATTCAGATAGGCGGATGCTCCTTGCTGGATCGCAGCGGCGATTTCTCGCATGCGGTCGTTCCCATCGGACTGGCGCAGTATCCACGACACCGACACCATTCCGTAGACCACCGCGATTACCGCGCAAATCAGCGCGAACCACAAAGCTGACGACATCGACATGCTTAATCCTCCCCCCATCGGGCCATCGCAGGCTGGCCGTTGTGCCTTTTAATTAAACCAATTTTCCGCTCCGTTCCGACACTACAGCAAAAATTCCGGATTCTAAAGCTTGAACTCGGCGAGTTTTTTCGGCACCGCCACGTTTTTGAGCCGTACGTAGGCGGGCAGGCCGTTCTTGTAAGGCGGATAGTCTTCGCCCGAAATCAGTGGTTCAAGATACTGCACGCATTTTGCGGTAATGTTAAAACCGTCGCTACTGATGAAATCTCTCGGCATTTTCTTTTCGACGTTGGCGACGTTCTTCAAGTTGGCGACGCCGATTCCCCATTTGTACGGTTTAATTGACTTGCGCACTACGGTCGGCATCACAGAATTCCTGCCCATGAGCGCGAGCTCGACTGCGGACTTGCCGAGCGCGTAGGCTTGCGCGACGTCGGTCTTGGAAGCGATATGGCGCGCTGCGCGCTGGAGGTAGTCGGCAACGCTCCAGTGGTATTTGAGGTTGAGGCCATCCTTGACGATATTGGCGATGACCGGGGCAACTCCACCGAGCTGAGCGTGGCCGAATGCATCGCGCAGCCCCTGGTCGGACAGGAATTTGCCGTCTTCGCCTTTGACGCCTTCGGAGACGACAACGGTACAAAAGCCGAACTGCTTAACTAGCGCGTCCACCTTGGCAAGAAATTTCTCGGAGTTGAAGGAGACTTCGGGAAACAGGATGATGACCGGCAGCGGTGCTTCCTTGGTGGATATCAGGCCGCCAGCGGCGGCGATCCAGCCGGCGTGGCGGCCCATCACTTCGAGCACGAATACTTTGGTCGAAGTCTTGCACATCGAGCGCACGTCGAACGTTGCTTCGAGCGCACTGACCGCGATGTACTTGGCGACCGAGCCGAAACCTGGACAGCAGTCGGTGATCGGTAGGTCGTTGTCAACAGTCTTCGGCACATGGATTGCTTGCAGCGGATAGCCGAGGGTCGCCGAGAGTTGCGAGACTTTGAGACAGGTATCAGCAGAGTCGCCGCCGCCGTTGTAGAAGAAGTAGCCGATGTTGTGGGCCTTGAATACTTCAATCAGCCGCTCGTATTCACGGCGGTTCTGTTCGAGGCCTTTAAGTTTGTAGCGGCACGAGCCGAACGCGCCGGAAGGTGTGTAACGTAGCGCCTTGATCGCGGCGGTGGATTCCTTCGCCGTGTCGATCAGGTCTTCGGTCAGCGCTCCGATGATGCCGTTGCGCCCGGCGTAGAGTTTGCTGATTTTATTCTTGTGTTTGCGCGCGGTTTCGATCACGCCGCAGGCGCTCGCGTTGATGACTGCGGTGACGCCGCCAGATTGCGCGTAAAAAGCGTTTTTCTTCGACATGCAACAGGTGCCTTTCGAGGGCTCGTTATTTAGGGCGTGCCATTTTAGCGTGCTCAGCCAAGGCTGCAAACATTTGCTCGCGGATTGCTTCGATTGCGCCGGTAGCTCGGATCTTGACATAGCGCGGCGCCCGCGGGTCGCCCCTCTCAGCCCATTGCTGATAGTAATCCACCAGCGGCTGGGTCTGTGCGTGATAGTAGGCGATACGCTTTTTGACGGTCTCTTCCAGATCGTCTGGGCGTTGCACCAGCGGCTCGCCGGTGAGGTCGTCTACGCCCGGTGTTTTGGGCGGGTTGAATTCAAGGTGATAGGTGCGGCCGGAGCCAGAATGGACGCGGCGGCCGCTCATGCGGCGCAGGATTTCGGCATCGTCGACATCGAATTCAATCACGACATCGATATCAATGCCAGCGTCGCGTAGCGCCTCGGCCTGCGCGACGGTGCGCGGGAAACCGTCAACTATGAAGCCGTTGGTGCAATCGGGATCGGTAACCCGTTGCTTGACCATCTCGATCACCAGCCGGTCGGGAACTAGCGCGCCGCTTTCCATGTAACCGCGCGCTTCCCTGCCGAGCGCGGTGCCGGCCTTGGTCTCGGCGCGGAGGATGTTGCCGGTCGAGATTTGCGGAGTGCCATAGTGGTCGGCTAGGAATTGCGCCTGCGTGCCTTTGCCGGCACCGGGCTGGCCGAGCAGGATGATGCGCATCGTGTGTCGTGTCCGTGTGCGCGCTTGCGCGCGGATCGTGTCGCGTTGACGGAATGTCACGCGGTATTGTTATCGAAGGCGCCGATTATACCTTGGGCCGCGAGTTCAGGGCCGCATGACGGCGAGTGCCGCGCGTACGCGCTCAAGGTCCTCCGCGGTGTCCACGCCAGGCGGTGGGGCGTCAGTGGTGACGACGACGCTGATGCGGTGTCCGTGCCACAGCATGCGCAATTGTTCGAGCGATTCGAATTTTTCTAGAGGCGACGGTGTGAGCTGAGCATAACTGCGCAGGAAGCCGGCGCGGAAGCCATAGATTCCGATGTGGCGCCAGGCGGGCAGGCCTTCCGGAAGTGGGGCGTGAGGCGTGGGGGCTGAGGCGTTTGCCCAAGCATCGCGTGGGTAGGGTATCGGCGCACGGCTGAAATAGAGCGCGTAACCATCGCGGTCGAGCACGACCTTGACGATAGCCGGGTTGGTGAATTCGTGCGCGCCCTCGATCCGACAGCACGCGGTAGATACCACGGCGATGGCGTGGCAAGCGAGATTTCGTGCAACCGAACGGATCACCGTGGGAGGAATCAGCGGCTCATCGCCCTGCACGTTGACGACGATATGGTCATCGGTATAGTTTCGCTGCGCGGCGACTTCGGCGATGCGGTCGGTGCCCGAGGCATGGCCGGCGTGTGTCAGTGCCGCAGTATGCCCATAATGTTTGGCCACAGCCACGATTTCAGCATGGTCAGTGGCGATGATGACTTCCTGTGCGCCACTTTCCTTGGCGCGATCGGCGGCATGGATCACCAGCGGCTTGCCGCCGAGGTCGGCGAGCATCTTGCGTGCGAGCCGGGTCGAGCTATAACGCGCGGGAACGACAACGGTGAATTTCATTTTGGGTGTGGGGAGCTAAGGGTGATGAGAGTTATTTGGCGCTCAGGTTTGACACCTCACCCTCTCACCTCATCGTACTTCTTCGTCCGGAGGAAGCTTTCGCGCTTCGTCCTCGAGCATGATCGGAATGCCATCCTTGATCGGGAACGCGAGACGATCGGGCTTGCAGATGAGCTCTTGTTCCGCCTTTTTGTAGACCAGCGGGCCCTTGCATAGCGGGCACACCAGAATGTCGAGTAGCTTCGAATCCATTTTATGGCATCTCAGTCGGGAGATTTTTCAGTTTTCTCAACACCAACTCACCCAGTCCAGGTTCGACCTCGGCGTTGACCCGCAGCACCCAGAAATTCTCGTTGCCGAAGCGCTCGCATTTTACCGCATCCTTCTCAGTCATGAGGATCGCATCGCTGCCGCCCGGGAATGTCAGATCGGCCGCAGTGAACGGATGGTGGTCAGGAAATGGGTGCGCGGTGAATGAGATGCCTAGGTCGCGCAAATGCTCGAAAAATCGCTGTGGATTGCCGATGCCCGCGACTGCGTGCACCTGGCGCTCCAGAAAATGCTCCGATCCCACCTGCTGATCTGGATTGAGCAGGTTGTAAAAAACGCTGCCGATAAGCCGCATCTCGAAGATCAGCACTGTGGGCGGCAGCTCTTCATGTGGGAACAGCGCGGCGCCGTTGGTAACGATGGCGTCGGTGCGTTTGAGCCGGCGCGGCGGCTCGCGCAGTGGGCCGGCCGGCAGCAGCATGCCGTTGCCGAAGCCGCGCTTGCCATCGATCATCGCGATTTCGAAGTCGCGCGCGAGCGCATAGTGTTGCAGGCCGTCGTCATTGAGGATTACGCTGCAATCGGGATAGGCGGCGAGCAACGCATTGGCTGCCGCGCTACGCTGAGTACCGACCCACACTGGGCAGCCGCCACGGCGCGCTAGAAGTAGCGGTTCATCCCCAGCGGTTGCCGGATCACTATCCGGCAGCACCTGCCGCGGCGCACATGTGTTGGCACCGTAACCGCGACTGATAATGCCTGGCATGTGGCCGCGTTCGCGCAGGAACTGTGCGAGCCAGCACACGAGTGGCGTTTTGCCGGTGCCGCCAACCGTAATGTTGCCAACGATGATTACCGGCACCGGCAGGCGCAGAGTGTTGAGCATGCCGGCGCGATACAGCGAGCGGCGCACGGCAGCGGCAGCGCCAAACGCCAAGGAGAGCGGCCACAATATCAAGTGCGGCGCCGAGATGCGATACCAGTTTTTTTCCAGCCAGTGCATGTTGGCGTGAAGTGGAAGTAAGTAGAGCGCGTGGTGATTGACGCGGCGCGCCTAATGCTTACTGTTTCGTGTTTTGGGTGGTGAAGGTAATGCGGTTGTAGCCGGCAAGGTGCGCGGCCTGCATGACATTGACCACCGACTGCCAATTGGAAACGGCGTCCGCGTTGATGATGATCACCGGGTCGTGAGCACCGCCCGCAGCGCGTTTCAATTCATCGCTGAAACCAGTGGCACTCTGGAAGGCGACCGCAGTCTGGTTGATCGCGTATTTACCATCGCTGCCGACCACGATGTTGATCTGGTTCGGGCGATCTTCGGGTTTGCTGGCCTCGGCGGTCGGCAGGTTGATTTGCAGTTCAGAATAGCGCGAATAGGTGGTTGTGACCATCAAAAAAATCAGGATTACCAGCAGCACGTCGATCAACGGGATCAGGTTGATCTCGGGTTCTTCCCTGCTGCTGCTGCCCCGGAAATTCATTAGGCAGCGCGTTCGTGATGCAGAATCTCAACCAGTTTGATGGCTTGGCGTTCCATTTCCATCACCAGCGCGTCAACCTTGCCGCGATAATAGCGATAAAAGATCATGCTTGGAATCGCAATGATTAAACCGAAAGCAGTGTTGTAAAGTGCGACCGAAATGCCATGCGCAAGAATGATCGGATTGCTGCCGCCAGTGGGGGTTTGCGAACCGAAAATCTCGATCATGCCGATGACTGTGCCGAGTAGGCCGAGCAGCGGGCTTATCGAGGCAATCGTACCGAGCGCGGTCAGGAAACGTTCGAGTTCGTGAGTGACAGCGCGGCCGGTGTCGTCGAGTGCTTCCTTCATGACGAGCGGCGAGTTCCGGGAGTTGCGCAGACCAGTGGCAAATACCTGCCCCAGCGGCGACCCGTGGGCAAGTTGCGTCAGCGTTTGCGGATTTATACCGCCTTGGCGATAGTCCTTAATGACCTGATCGAGCAAGTGATTGGGCGCGACGGCACTGGTGCGTAATGACCAAGCACGCTCGCCGATGATCGCAAGCGCGATCACGGAAGCCAGCAACAGGGGCCAGATCGGCCAGCCAGCTGCTTCGATAATTGCAAACACTCGGATCTCCTGCCGCTGGGCTTGATGTAAACGGCGTAACTTTATCTGCGCATGCGTGTTTCAGCAAGCATGGTTAGTGTGTGCCGCAAGTACCATTTAGCTTTGCGCTTAAATAACAGCATGCGCAGGACTCACAGCTAGAAAATTCGCGTGTGAACAACGGCAGTCTTAATGCGATTTAGTCAGGTGCGCGATCGGTGCGAAAACGGTGCGCAATTTTTTCCACAATTACGGTGGATAAGTCTGTGTGCATTTTGTATACAACGCACGTAAGTCGACTGTCCGCAAAGAGAATTATGCTGTTTGCCTAATTTTTACACTTAAAATTTATCTTTAAATATCATGGTCTTATATAAAATCCCACGGTTTTATGCGG
>Ga0302324_100011523_pt1 | contig 18134 bp, 10 predicted proteins | sample Palsa_T0_1_FD_201949 | JGI IMG/M metagenome (GOLD analysis project Ga0302324, IMG submission 201949) | Peat permafrost microbial communities from Stordalen Mire near Abisko, Sweden - Palsa_T0_1 | ecosystem: Environmental > Terrestrial > Soil > Palsa > Peat permafrost | place: Sweden: Abisko... | reverse complement strand
TGGGCGGGTCGGCGGCGACCGGCAAAGGGCTCGGTGCCGAGCTCCCGGGAGGAAGCGTCGTGACCAGGTCGGGCAACGTCCACTCGACGCTCGCGCCGGTCGGCAGGTCCTGCGTCGAGCCATCGGACGCCACCACCACCACCTTCAGGGCCAGCGCATCCCCAGCGACGCCCTGAAGCAGGCCGCCCGATCGTGCCACGATCTGGTAGTCCGGCGAGGACGTACCGCCGGAGGATCCGCCGCACGCGCCCAGCAGCCCGCCGAAGGCCAGCGCGCGCGAAAGAGGACGGAGGACAGGAAGTCTCATGGGGGGGTTCTTCGGATTCATCGTGCAAGGACTCCGTGGGCAGCGCCGAGGTCCGGTGCTCTAGGGCGAGACATTGCAGTCGGACAGGAGAGCTCCTGACGGCTGGTTGTCCGTGCACAGCAGCAGCGCGGGTGGATGCGCCGAGTCCCCCGTCTTGCCGCCGACGGCGACGACCGTGGCGACGGACCCGAGGTCGATCTCCACACGGCTCGCCACGGCCACGCCGACCCCCGCATCACCCGACGAGGGCCGGGCACCCATCGCCTGCGCATGCTGCGGCGAGATGGCCAGGTATCCATTCGGGTCCACGACGCCGTCGTCGGTGCCCGCATGCGCGCTGGCGGCAGCGAAGATCACGCCGGTGAGGACGGGCATCCAGTCCGTCGCGAAGGAGCCCAGGCCGAAGTCGGCGGCCGGCCAGCCGGGCACGGCATTCACCGCGCGCAGGGCCGCCGCGGGCCCTGCCAGCACGGCATCGTCGGGCAGCAGCGCCAGGGTGAGGCCCGGGTCAGCACCGGCAGGCTGCCAGTCCCCCGCGATGAGCAGCGTCGTGTACGTGTGGAAGGTCAGCGGCGGGAGGTCCGTCCAGTCCGGCGTGCCGCTCGACGCGTCGACCGTGCCGTCGGTGGCCTGTGCTTCGTCTTCTCCGCCGTCCGTGGGGCCGCCGGAGGCTCCCGAGTCGACGGAGATCGCGCCATCCTCGCCGCTGTCGACATCGCCGGGAGCGCTCGCCGACGGGAGGGAAGAGGAGCAAGAGTTTGCGCCCGCGGCCACCAGACGTACGTCGTAGGGGCCCTGGTCGAGCGACAGGTAGGCGCTCACCTGGGTGAAGACGAGACCCGGCGCGGCTGCCTCTGTCCCTCCGTCTTCGCCGAGGCTCGCTGCGAGCCGTGCGAGGAGCGGGCCCTGAAAGGCCGTGGTGCCGTGCGGCGCCACGCACACGTCGACGGCCGGCAGATCCGGCGACAGCTGCGCGATGCGCAGGAAGGCCTGCGGGGCGGACGGCAGCGCGTCGTCCGCCGAGTCAGCACCATCGGCGCCTGCATCGGCCCTCGGCGGTGGAACGCCCGCGTCGGTCGCCGTCGATGACGCGCCCGCTTCGCCTCCGTGGTTTGTGAGGCCCGCTCCGGGGTTGCTCCCTGCGCTGCACGAGATAGCGACCATGCCGATGCCGCCCAGCAGCATCGGGATCGCAGTGAACGTTCGGGCCATGGATCGCTCCGCAGGGGTCACCATTCACAGGCTCCGCAGGTACTCGAGCAGCGCCGTCTGGTCGGCCGGGTCGAGCGCGGGCGGCACGCTTCCCGCCGGCGTCGCCGCATTCAGCATCGAGGGCAGGACCTCCTCCAGCGTCAGCGCGCTTCCGTCGTGGAGATAGGGAGCCGAGTCGCTGAGGCCCCGGAGGGCCGGCGTGTCGAAAGCGCACGCCGGACGGGGGTCCCCGTTGATGTCTTCGTGCACGACATCGGGCCACGGACCGGTGGTCACGCACGTGCCGACGTCGTGGAGAAGAACGCCGCCCGTGGTGACCGACGAAACGATGGGCCCGCCGAGGTCGAGCGCCGCGTTGCCCTCGCCCGAGTCCGTCAACGCCGCTCCGAGGTGACACCCCGGGCATCCAACCTGAGCAAACACCGCCGCGCCCTGCGCCCGCAGGCTTGCCAGCGCGTCTCCACGAAGCTGATGGGCCGCGTCCATCGAAGGGGGCACCGGGGTGGGGATGGCGTAGTTGACATACGCGGCGAGGGCGTCGAGCAGTGGTTGCTGCGTCACGTTGCGGTGAACGTTGCCGCCCTGCTCGACGTCGATGGTCTTCCAGTAGTCCTGGACCTGAGTGCGATCGGCGGTGCGGAAGAGAAACCCGGTATCGAGCGTCCCTCCTGCGTTGGATGGGGTGTCGCGCGGGCCCTGCGCGAACAGCCATGTCACCGCGTCGCTCCGACCCTCGAGGTGACAGCTGGCACACGCCACCCAGTGGTCCTGGGTGACGGGAACGTCGTCGCTGTCGGCGGAGTAAAAGAGCTTCTGCCCGAGCCGGAGGTTCGGCGGCATGGGATCGTTCGACAGGCTCTTGAAAGAAGCCCCGTCGGCCACCACGGTGACGGTCCCATCCGACTCCGTGACCTTGAACGCGGCGACGTCTTCCGTGTTCCGCTCCTGCACGTAGAGCTCGTTCTGGACCCAGAGGACCCCCTCCGGCAGGTGACCGGGCAGGGGTCGCACGATGGTGGCTTCGATGCGCTGCGTGGCATCGACGACGAGCAAGTCCTCGCTGTCGGTATCGACGACGAAGGCGTACTTGCCATCGTCCGAGAACGTCATCGCGCGCGGACCGGAGACCACGTCACCAAACGCGCCGTTGTCGCCGTCGCCCGCGCTGTTGGCCTGGACCGAGAGACGCGCGAGCTGGTTGCCGGCCTTGCCGTCCAGGATCGACAGCGCGGGGAAGACAGTGCTGTTGAAGACGAGAGTGGGCTGCGGGGTGTCGGTGCCCAGCATCAGGTGCGCGACCCATAGCTCGTCGGTCCCAGGCCGGGCGACGACGTCGTAGAGCCCGCGCACCAGGCCGTGCGGCTCGGTGGGATCGATCTCCGGTCCTCGGTCGGGCACCGTCCAGGTGGTGGTGAGGGCGAACGGGCTGGTCGAGAGCACGCTCACGCCGGGTCCCAGCAGGTGAGTGGCGAGGAGCGTCGTCCCGTCGGCCGCCCAGGCGAGGGCCCAGGGCTTGCGCGGCGTCTCCACCGTCGCGATGACCGTCATGGAGGCGGCGTCCACCTCGGCGATTTCGTCGTCTTGCGCGCACGCCACGAACACCTTCGAGTCGTCGGCGCTGACCAGCACCCCGATCGGCTCGGAGCAGACCGGCACGCTCCGCTGGATGGAGGCCTGGGCCACGTCGATGGCATAGAGAAGACCCGATCGCTGACCGGTCACGTAGAGCGTCTTTCCCTGGGAGTCGAGCGCCAGCGCACGCGGGGACACCGCGGGATCGAAGCGCTGGGTCGTCCCGTTGACGGCCGGGGCGGCGCTCGCCAGCAGGATCTCGCTCGCGATGGAACGGGTCGCCAGGTCGAGGACGCTGACCGTGTCGGCGTCGGGATGCACGACGAAGAGATGCGAGCCATCGAGACTCACCGCCATGGGTCCGGAATGAGACTGGCGCGTCGCCTGCGACGGCGTCGAGGAGCCACATCCCCAGGGGACGGCGACGGCGAGGCCCAGGAGCACGCTGCGAGGGGTCATTGGGGGGTGTTCGGGGTGATGGTGAAAGTGACGGAGTTGGCCAGGGCCGAGGGCAGTCCCACCGCGGAGATCTCGGGAACGCAGTCGTGCTCACGGTCGGTCGTGGGAACGCGGGGACCGGCGTCGCCGCCGGGCTTGTCGGCGAGCGATCCGGACTCCCCCGAGAGAACCCGCTCGGCCATCTGCAACCCCCCGAGGCCCAGCGGCAAGCCGTCCGGTCCGGTGCCGAGGTGCGCGCACTCCTGCGGCCAGTCGATGTCGCCGTTCTGATTCCGATCGTCCCATCCGTTGAGGACCAGCTTGTCGAGACGGGCGATGCGGTCCTCGAGGAGACTGGCCAGCGTCGCGTTCCCCGGCAGAACGGCGATGAGCTCGTAGGTGTCCCGCAAGGCCCCTTGCAGGATCCCGAAACGTCGAGGGGTGAAGGTCAGCGTGGCGGAGGTGTCGCCCGGCGTCGGCCGATACACCCGCGCCTGGACATCGTAGAAGGCGCCGTCCAGGCGCTCGAAGACGGCCAGGGCGCGATCGCGGTACTTGGTCTGTCCCGTGGCCAGATAGGCGACCAGCAGCCCACGGATGGCCGCCGAATGCGCGTCGAGAGTGGTGCCGTCGTCGGTCGGTGCGGCGGCGGTGAGGTTCCAGCCTCCGTAGGCGTGGCCGTCCGCGGTGGTGAGCTGGTCGTAGAAGACTCCCGAGAGAGACTCGATGAGCGCGTCGAGCCGCGCGCCAAAGGTCACTCCGTCGACCGGCGCGAAGGTGTCGAGGGGGCACGGAACGCCCTCGATGTCCGGCTTGGTGTTGCTGTAGAGGACCAGCAGCGAGTCGAGGGCGCGGCGTGCGGTGCGCAGCGAAAGGAGCGCGTAGGCCGCGGTATCGGTGGAGAGGCTGGCTCCCCGCGACACGATCCCCCCCGCGAGCGCGACGTCGTCGACGAAGAAACCCGTCGTCGGGTCCACGTGGAGCCGATCCATGTTCACCACCGCGACCCGCATCATGGCCAGCGCGCGGTCGTGCAGCGTCGACGCGCCGGTGGGGATCTGGTTCTGCACCGGGAACGGGTCGCCGTCGAAGTACGCGAGGGCCGGCTGGCTACCGCCCACCTGCGTGTTCGATTGATCGGTGAGCGAGTAGATGCTCGAGAACGCTCCGACCACCCCGGCGAGGTCGAGCAGATGGCTGTCCGGCGAGGTGACGCTGTAGCTGGCCGGCCTCGGAAACCCGCTGTCGTCCGGAACTTCGGTGACGGCGAGGGTCCCGGGGAACCAGCGCAGGGGGCTCTGCTCGGAATACGCGAGAGCGTCGGCAAGGCTCGCAAAGCCGTCGAGCGTCGTTCCGTCCGTGGTGCTCAGGGCGGTGAGCCACTGGTCCGCCTGGTTGTCGAGGATCTGGAGAAAGTTCGCCGCCTGGAATCCTTCGATGTCGCTCGAGCCCAGGAACGTCCCCGAGATGGTCGTCGCGCCCGGGCCACCATTGCCAAGGACGGTGTTCCCGGCAGCGCCCACCAGAGCCAGCTGATCGGCCGGGACGGTGTTGACGGGGTTCTCGTTGGAGTCGTGCATGACTTGCAGGTAGTTGAGCGTCCAGAGCGCGTCCTTCCACCCTGCCCAGCCGGAGGCACCCGGTCCGATCGCCATGCTCACCTGGGCGGCGCGGTTGGGCAGATGCAGCCCGGTGTAGTCGCACTCGTAGTCGTCGCAGATGAGCGCGCCGCTGGCGCCGGGGTCGTCGTCGGAGCTGATCGTGCAGCCGTTGGCGGCGTTGGTGACGTCGATGGCCGGGTTCCACTGGGTGAAGGGCTGGAGGGTGGGCCAGAACCCCGGCCAGCCGAGAGGGTTGGTCGGCGTCACCTGCGCGCTGACCGCTCGCGCGGTGGTATTCGCCTCGACCGCCACGCGCTGCACCCACGCGCGAAGTCCCTGCAGCGCGTCGGCGCCGGTCGCGCCGGCGGGGTCGAGCACCGGTCCGAAGGCCAGTGAGGTCCCGGCCCCCGACTCGAAGGCGATGTTGTTCATCGGCTGCTTCGAGTACTCGTACGACTCGACGGCACTGGCGAAACCGGGCAGATCGGTGCGCCCGTTGTGACCGCCGACGACGCCGTCGTTCAGCGCCGGATCGTAGTAGAAGTCCGGCGAGCAAACGCTCAGCTGACAGACGTAGTCGCGGCTGTAGCAGCCGAGGTCGCGACCCATGGCCTCGGCCAGGGGCTCGCCGGAGATCTGCATCTCGACGGCGGCGATGAAGTGGTCGCGCGTGTCGAAGGTGGTGTCGACGGCGCTCACGTCGAGCCGGAGTGTCTGGGGGACAGGAGCTCCGGACGACGCCTGTCCGGACGAAGTCGAGGTGCCGGCTCCTTTGCAGCCGGCAAGCAGGACGAGCAGGAGAACCCCACCGCGATGTCGAGCTGGAGCCATGGCTCTGTTGAACTTGACTTTCATCATCTAGTCAAGGAGGATCGACTTTGAAAGTCGACTTCCGTATAGACAGGGGTGAAGGCCATGCGCTGGAGCAGACGTGTTGGTTGGTTCGTCGTCGCCGTCTTCGCCGTCTCCACCTCCGTCGGGTGCGGCGGGGGGGGAGCTTCCGCCGCCCCAGCGCCGCAGGAGTGCACGGCCTATACGGCGAGCTTCAACGGCTTCCATGCCTGGTCGACGGCCGTGGCGACCGCCCCGGGGGACGCTTCGGACGGCCTGCACGGCGTCGGGCCGCTCCAGGTGTACTGGAATCAGAGCCCGCCCCATGGGGCCACCTCGTTTCCCGTCTGCACCATCATCGTCAAGGAGACCCAGGAGGCGGACCCCACGCAGCGCACCGTCTTCGCCATGGTGAAGAATGGCGGCGGCTACAACGCGGCGGGCGCGGTCGGGTGGGAATGGTTCTCACTCGCGGACAATGCGGACGGAACCGTCTCCATCCTCTGGGAAGGTCTGGTCGCCCCGCCCGGGCAGACCTACGCCAACCAGGCCATCGGCGATTGCAACGGCTGCCATGAACAGGTAGCCGGCAACGACTACGTCTGGGATTCAGCGCTTCAACTGCCGAATTTCTGAGTGGCTACCAGACGAACGGGCGCGCATCGTTCTGACCTCGAGGAGGCGGTGGGGCTACCGCCTCGCACACGAGCTCGCTTCCGCGGTGCACTGGATCCGTTGAGCGCGAGTGCGCATCCTCGTCTGCGGTAGGGTGGCCCGATGACCGATCCCGCCGGCATCGCCACCCTCATCGTTGCCATTCGCAGCCTTCACGGCGTCGAGGCAAAGCACGTCGAGACGGCTCATGTGCATCAGAAGAGAAAGGGGGAGACGGCGTGGAACGGCTACGTCGAGGTGTTTGATCTGGTCGATCATCCCGGGGCGACCCAGGCCTACGCCTGGAGCGAGGCCACGACGGGCGCCGAGCGACGGCTTTTCGCGGTGCTGCGGGTCGGCCCCATCGATTCGCCGACCAAGGCGGTGCTGGCGTCGATCTTGGCGGATGCGCGGTAGTCGCCGACCCCCCCCGCATGCGGTTCCGCCACACACGTAGCGATCTGCCCACTCGCCGCCCGCCCTCGGGACGGATGCGCGTCTGCTGCGTCACCCTCAGCCGGCGACCTCGCGGGGGTGGCGACGAATGGTCCTGGTTTTGCCTGTGGAGAGAACAGGAGGCACGTATGGCCGCAAAAAAGAGCGCCCGCAAATACAGCAAGGGTGCGAGCAGCAAAGTGGAGAAGACCATGCAGGAGCGCAACGAAGGAACGCTGCGCTCCGGCGGGTCGAACAAGAAGGTCACCAGCCGGAAGCAAGCCATCGCCATCGGCCTGTCCGAGGCTCGCCGCGCCGGCGACAAGGTTCCGCCGAAGAAGTCCCCGGCTAGCGAAAGCAAGTAGCGCAAACCGCCGAGGGTCGGGCGCGCGGGCGTGAGTCGGTAGCTGACGAGACCAGGGCGCGGGCGCTTTCGGCTGTCTGGCACGACGCGTGCGTCAGCTGGTGGTGAGAGAGGATAGTCATGCAAATCCGTGTCGGCTATGACTTGACGTACAACTGCCCGCAGCCCACGCCCATGATCCTGACGCTGAGCGTCCACGCGTCGCGCGCGTCCGACCTCGTCGTGGCGGGCCCCATGTGCATTTCCCCTTCGACGGAGATCACCGGGTATCAGGACTCGTTCGGAAACTGGTGCAGTCGCTTCGTCGCCGCTGCCGGTGCGACCCGCGTCTTCGCGGACGCCGTCGTGAACGACAGCGGCCTTCCGGACGTGGTGGTGGCGGGGGCGCCTCAGACGCCGGTCGAGGCTTTGCCGGAAGATGCTCTTCGCTTCCTTCTGGCGAGTCGGTATTGCGAGACCGACCTCCTGTCGCCGATGGCGTGGCAGCTCTTCGCCAGCAGCGCCCCCGGGTGGGGACGTGTGCAGGCCATCTGCGATTTCGTCCACAATCACATTCAGTTCGGCTACGCTTTCGCGCGCTCGACCAAGACAGCGTGGGACGTCTATCACGAGCGCGTCGGCGTCTGCCGCGACTTTGCCCACCTGGCGATCGCCTTCTGCCGCGCGATGAACATCCCCGCCCGCTACTGCACGGGCTACCTGGGAGACATCGGGGTGCCCCTCTCGGATTCGCCCATGGATTTCTCCGGCTGGTTCGAGGCCTTCCTGGGTGGTCAGTGGTACACCTTCGACGCGCGCCACAATACGCCGCGCATCGGGCGCGTGCTCATCGCGCGTGGCCGGGATGCCTCGGACGTCGCCATCAGCACAGCCTTCGGTCCGAGCTCCCTCACCCATTTCAAAGTGTGGACCGACGAAGTCGTCGCGCGGCGGACCCAGGGACCTGGCTCCGACGCGCACGCCGTCTCCCTGTTCGGCGCTTGAGCCTCTTGGGGTAGTGGCTCAGTCGCCGGTCGTATCGCCGCCGAACACGTTGTAGGCGTCGATCATGTACTTCAGGTTCGCCTGGAATCCGTACACGTTGGCCGGGATGTTCCCGTCGTCGAACTGGACGAGGACGTCCTGGTTGTAGGTCTGGACCTGGAAGTACGACGACGAGTTGCGGTCCTCGTCGCAGAAGAACCAGACGTTCCGGTCGGCGATGTACGTCCACACCCAGCGGCGCCCGTCCGGGCCGACGAAGGCTTGCGTCGCTGCGTTGGAGTGTCCGACGTCGGCCTCCGAGGTCTGGGGCAGCATCGGGTTGTAGGTGCAGCTGGGGATGTCCGTGCAGCCGTTGAGGCCCGTGGGATTCTGCACGGCGACGTTGACGAAGTAGTCGATGGCGTCCTGCTCGCGAACGAAGGTGTGGCCGCCGATCCAGTCGCGCATCTGCGGGTACGCGAGACCGGTGAAGGTCGGCGTCTGGGTGTCGTGGCCGAAGAGGGCCACTGCGGAGGGGAAGAACTCGGGGTAGGCGTCCCAGGGTCCCTTCTCACCGAGCATCGAGCCGGCCGTCGACCAGGACTGCGACGGCTCCTGATCGCCCGTGCCGATCACCATCGAGCTGTCGTAGTACCCGGCTGACTGCGTCGGGTCGTAGTTGTCGAAGGGCCAGAGACCCAGCCAGTTGATGAAGGCGATCTCCTTGTCGACGGAGATGCCCTGCTGGGTCACGTCGCCGAAGTACGGATCGTACTGCGTCTGGAAGGGGCGCTCGCCGGTCGACTGCTGGATGACTGCTTCGTGGAACCCGGCGATGAGCAGCTCGGCCGAATCGACATCCGCCTGGAAGTGGTTGACCAGCTGCTGGTAGAAGAGCTGCGCGTTCTCGGAGCTTGCGGGCGCGGTGATGCCGACCTGGATGAGCTTGTCGCTCAGTTCGCCGGGACTCCAGTCCCACACTTCTTGCGCCATGAAGCGGCGCATGTCGGTGATGGTATTGACGACGCTGGTCGCGTACTGCGAGTCGTCCCAAACTTTCCGGTACTGCCGGAAGTTACGCCAGTTGTAGTTCCACTCGTAGGCCTCGATGTCCGCAGCGGTGATCTCCGCGGGGGTCGAGCCCAGGTCGAACTGGCGGCAGAGCGGCGTATAGGTGATGTGCTCTTCCGAGCAGAAGAGGAACTGCTTCTCGGTGGTCCCCGTCCAGCCCAACGGGTCGTTCCAGGGAGCCGTCGCGCTCACCTGGCCCGAAGCGCCGACAACCTGACCGGTGGTCGGGGTCGCCGTCACTGGGCCCGCGGTCGCCGCCGAGAGGGCGTTGCCATACGTCCAGGCGATCGCACCCTGGTCGTAGGGGAGCCAGCCCGTCTGCGGCTGGCCCGACTGCGACGTCCCGTTCGTCCAGAGGACGTCGTCCGCCGTCTGGCTGTACTCCATGATGCTGGAGCTGTACTTGCCGAACTGCGTGTTGCCCGACGGATCCACGTAGGTGGGCCAGTTCGCCTTGTCGACGCTGCCCATGAAGTTGTGCTCCATGCTCATGACGTGACCGAACTCGTGCCAGACCACGCTCTCGTAGTAGCTCTCGAGAAGCGTGCTCTCCCACTCGGCCTGCGTCTCCCAGTGCGGCGTCGAGTTGGCGGCACTCACGATGCACTGGCGGGTCGCCCGCGCCATCGTCGCCGGGAACGAGATAAGCTCCGTCGTATCCTCGGTCCTCCGGAAGAACGGAAGCTCCCACGTGGCGTTGTAGTTGCGGTGCGCCTGGATGAGCTGCCGCACCTGATCGACGGCATCGTAGGCGGTCTGCATGCCGGCCGGGCTCTGATCGATGCTGGTTGCCAGATTGGAGATGTGATGGTCGAGGTTGTCCATCGACTGCTGGAACTGCGTCTCTCCGCTCAGCGTGGTCAGAAGGCTCGACATGCCCGTCGGCAGCGTCCCGTCGGGCGAGGTGAACTGGTTCGCGTTCGGATCGGAGTACGTCGTATACGGGATGAGCGCGTAATACGCCTGGTAGAACGTCTGCCCATCGGCGCCGGTATGCTGATAGACGTAATCGCTCGGGCCGGGCGAGGTCGCGCCGTCCAGCGGCGGCGGAAGGTACTGCGCCATCTTCTGGTAGAGGGTCGACTTGCCGTAGATGTTCGCCTGGATCGAGGCCGGAAGAAGGGGGATGTAGCCGACCAGCGGCGTATTGCCGACGGTGCACGCGGCGGGGAGCGTCCCCCCCGTCGTGCTGGTGGGATCCGGAGGCGGATCCGCGAAGGGGTTCGTCCCGATGACGTCCGTCAGGTACGCCGAGATGCGCTGCTCGACGTAGTCCTTCAGCGGTCCGTCGGCGATGTTGATGGACGCCGAGACCAGCTCTCCCGTCCGCGGATCCGGCTGGAACTGAGCGACACCGATGAAGGGGGAGCTGGTGTCGAGGTCACTCTCCCAGCGGATGAAGCTGTACCGTATGTCGCCGTATTGCCGCGCCGGGCCGGCCCCGTCACCGAAGGTCGTCGCGTCGTTGTAGTTGAGGACGACGAGACGAGCCGCTGCCCCGGCGGTGGTGAAGATGGCATTGGTCTGATCCATGATCCCGCCGGGGCGCGTCCACATCGCCACCTTGTCCGCTGGATAGCCCTGGGCGAGGTAGAAAACGATCGGCTTGCTCGGGTTGTAACGGAGCACGTACTGCGTCGCCGCGATGAGCTCGGAGTTCGTGTCGCGCGCAAAGACGGTGTTCTGGATGGTTCCGTATTTGTGGCGGATGTTGTCCTTCTCGGCGACGATGAGCGGGGTGTAGCTCGTCGCATCGACCGGGGCCGCGCGGGTGAACGAGTACATGACGTTCATGGTGACGTTGGCGCGGTTCATCTGGACGAACTCGGTGCCGACGCTGCCGTACATCTGCGCGCAATCGGCCGAGTTGGTGGTGCCCCCCAGATCCACCGGGACGGTGACCGCGACCGTGAACTGCATGTAGTTGTTGACGGTGTCCACCACGAACGAGTCGGGCACCAGCGCCGCGGAGCTGTTGACCGTGTCGCCGCACATGTTCAAGAAGAGCGTCGGGTACGCGCCGAGCCCCGCGACGTCGCTCAGGTCGTTCTTGTCGAAGTTGACCTTGACCCACTGGCGCACCTGCCAGTCGAGCTCCTGGTTCTCTTCGTAGAAGTTCGTCTTCTCGCCGTCGAGATTGACCCGGTACTTCAGGTCGACGTTGGTGATGGGCCAGGCGTTGATGATCGAAGGCGTGCGCGTGTCCTGCGCGTTGATGGCGTCGGTGTTCGACAGCTCGCGCATGTCGAGCAGGCTCAGCTTGTCCGAGGTGATGTCGAACCGGACGATGTTCCCGTAGTCCTGCGTTCCCGCGCTCTCCGACCCGGTGAAGAGGCCGAGGTTCGCAAACGGGTTGGGGTCCGACGCCTGGACGACGGTCGCCTTCATGAACCACCCGGGATCCACACCTCCGACTGGTTGAACCAGGAAGTCCTTCCGGATGTACTGGTTCTCGTTGAAGACGCCGTTGCGCGACGGACGGTCCGCCACACAACCCTGGGACGCGGCCACCACGCCGGCGACCGCGGCGATGCCGAACAAGGTACGAATCGGATTGCTGCTGCTCATTATCGTAATCTCCTGGTCCTCGAGCCGCTGCCTACTGCGTCTGGGTCAAGAGCGTAGGGTTGAAGATCGTGGCATCCCCGATGCGACTCGGACCGTCGCCGGCCCCCCGGTTGACCGAGAGGAGGAGGCCATTCGTGACCGACGTGATGTAATCCGGGTAGTTGTCGTACGGGCTGTAGCGAATGAAGATGTTGCAGGCCGTCTGCGCCCCGGGGTGCTGCTCCAGCCAGGTGACGATATCGAGCGCAGACGAATACATCTTGGCGCGCAGGATGTCCCCGGTGGCCGCGTCGACGCAGGGGAACACCTCCCCCAGGAAGTCCTGGGTCTCCACCGCAGCGATGATTCCGTCGGTCAGCGCGCCCGTGGCGTCGGTCACCGGCAGGTAGTCGATGTTCATCGTCGTCGTGACGCCCGAGAAGTCGAGCGATCCGGTCTGGATGAACTGCGTACGCTGCCCGTTGATGGGGATGTCGAAGCCCGTGCCGGGCTGCGAGGGAAGCCATGGCACGAAGACCGGGATCGGCGTGTTGGCGGTGTGCGTGTCGTAGGGGTCGGCGTAGCTGGGGACGTTCACGATGGCGCCGGCGACGAAGGGCAGCGTCTGCTGGATGGGAAGGTCCGAGCCAATGGTGAACGTCGTTCCTGTGAAGATGCCGCGGTAGTTGGTGAAGAGCGGCTCCCCGATGCCGTCGACCAGGAGATTGCCGTTCTCGTCGACCGGCGGGCCGTTGGGGCAGTCGGGATCGACGGGAAAAGTGGTCGCGCAGTAATAGGCGTCCTTGCCGGGAATGGGGTCGCCGTTCATGTCCACGGCCCCACCGAAGAGCGGCTCCGTGCCGGCCGCGTTGAGGGCGTCGACGATCGCCGGCGAGCCGAACAGATCGCTGAGGAAGACGTTCCCGTTGCTGCCCGGCACCTGTCCCGTCTTCGACCCGGTCGCGTCGGCGGTGAGCATGGCCTGGTAGATGGCCGATTCACCGCGGGTCAGGCGCTGGTAGAAGTTGTTGGTCTGCGTGTTGCTCGTCGGCAGGAGAATGTCGTACTCGAAGTCCACCGGCGCCCCGAGCGTGCTCGCCGCGGTGCGGTCGACGTACTCGAACTTGTCGAGGCCGTTGTTCAGGTCGAAGAAGAGGTCGTCCTGATTGACCTGACGCAGTTTGTGCTTCGCGGCGAGGCTGTCGTTGTAAAGGTCGTGCCAGGTGGGGTTCAGCGACCGGTTCAGCAGATACCCCGTGAAGGCCTGGGCCCAGTACTGGAAGTAGAAACGCCAGTCGCGGGTGTTGGGCGGGAGCGCGTTGACGTTGCCGTGCCCGAGAATGGCGGTCACCTGGCTGAGCGCCGCCTGGAACAGGTTCGGCGCGGAGACGTTGTTGTTCTCGCCTGCGAAATTGACCGGGTCGGCGTAGAAATCGAGCTCCGGATCCCCCGGCTGGAAGATCGACCGCGGGAAGGTTCCCTCCACGGTCACGTCGAGAGTGTCCGTGTAGGGCGGCGGCGAACCGCCGATCGGGTTGGCGGGAATGACCATCTGCTCGAAGCCGGTGCAGCCGCTCGGTGCCACCCAGCTTTGCAGCGCCTTGGCCAGCGTCACGGGGGTCGTGTACGGCGTGGAGTCGAACCAGCACTGCGTCGGATCGGCCTGCGGCGTGATTCCGTAGGTGATCATCTGCGCCTTGATGGCGTCCTGCACGAGGGCGCGGAAGTATCCCATGACGGCGGCGGTACCGTGGAGATCCTCCCCGGCCAGGTTCACGTCCTCGAACACTGCGAGGCAGTCGTTCATGGTGCAGGCGGCAGGGCACGCGTTCGTGATCGGGTCTTGCGCGCAGGCCGGGTTGCTCACCGGAGAAGCCGGCACGCTGTCACCGCGCTGGTCGTTCAGCTTGGCGCCGCTCGAGCGAACGTCGACATAGAAGTCCGTGGCCAGATCGTCGTCCGCGGGCTGCTGCAAGCTGTCCTGCAGCACGCCAGGGACGCCGTTCTGGGTGAGCTCCGCTGGGTCGGCGCTGAAGTTCTGGTTGACGCCGACGACGCTGAACTGGAACCACTCGGCCTCGTGGTGCTGCGCGCCGAGGAGCTTAGCCATCGACGTGGCGTCGATCCCCGCGTTCCCCGAGACGTTGACGCAGTCGTTGGTGAACTGCCCCCAAGACTCCCCCATGTAGAGGGTGCAGAACGGCTTCTGCGGCGTGCCCGGTGGCGACAGCACCCCCGCCGGCGAGTACGGACCGTAGATGGCCGCCCCGTTGAAGAGCAAGGTCGGGTCGGAGTTCGGCGATGCGAAGGCATCGAGCCCCTCGTTGTAGGGAGCGAGCGAGTAGGGCTCGAACTTGACCGGGAAGATGTAAAGGTCCCCCGGCTCGGCCGCGCTGGCCGGGTCCGCGCTCTGCGACTCGGCGGCGTCGAAGTACATGCCGACCGATCGAGCGCCGAAGTTCCCCTGCGACAGGTCCCCGTTGATGCTGGTGCGGCACTTGGCGTTCGCCAGGCAGTCCGAGTTCGGATCCGTCATCTCCGTCAGCGGCGGGTTGGTCGTCGGGTTGGTGACCGCGATGAGCGTCCGCTGGAACGTGTACATCAGCCCGAGGTACATCTGGTTGGCGACCGTGTCGTTGATGCCGCCGGAATTCCAGAGCGCGCTTCCGTTCGGCCCGGTGAGCACGGCGCCATTCACCATGATGGGCTGTCCGACTTGCCAGACGTAGTTGAGATCCGCCGCGGCGCCGGTGGAGTCCACGGCGAGCGGAACGGGCTGGCCGTTGTAGAGATGCGGGAGGGTGAAGCTCAGCGTCCCGTCGTAACCCGGGAGCATCAAGAAAAAGGTGAGCTGGTGGGTCGCGCTGTCGTAACAGGTGTTGAGCTGCAGACTGGGTCCCCAGGCATACCCGACGTCCGAGCTTCCATCGGTGCATGCGCCGGGCGACCCCTGGCAAAGCTTCGCCTGGCCACTGGTCCCGTTGATGACGTCCTCGATGGTGACCGAGGTGAAGGTTCCCCCGGCGGAGAGGTCGATCCCTCCGACGCCGAAGGGCGGGATGATGGGGGCCGTGAACGCCTTCGACCATTCCACGTTCTGTTCGGCCGCGTTGCACACGTTGACGGCGTTGGTGCCGCCTCCGCCTGCCTCGTAGGTCTGGGTTGCCGGGTCGTTGTAAGAGGCGTCGGGGCCGGCGTTGTTCCAGCTCGTCGCGGCGCCGGCGGGTGCCGGGCTGTACGTTTGATTCGGCCCGTCCTCGCATCCCGCGAGGAATACGCTGAGGAGGGCGACGCTTGTTAGAACTGACCTTCGCATGAGCGCTCCTGATCCCGGTGAGTCACGCCTGCCACGTTGACATCCCCAGACGCCAACCACGACGGGGTGCGCCTCGTTCGAACGAAACGAAACCCGTAAGAAACCGACCCGACGTTTGCGCGAGCCGCCGTGCATCGGGGGGCGGTTCGCCGGAGCCTACCGATCCAACAGACCGATTCAGACCCGTCGCGAACCCTACACTCCGGACGGCCGACCGAGCCGATCGGAAGCGACCTACACGTGCGCTAAATCAACGGCCAGCCTATCCTGGTCCAGAAGAACCAGCCGCGCGCGGAAAGGTGCAAAGGGTTCCCTCGTGAGCGCCATCGACGAAGAAAAACGGGCTGCCGCGCGCGCCGCGCTGGACGAGCTTCCCCTGGCGGGGTTGGTCGGGCTGGGCAGCGGGACGACCGCGCGTCTCTTCGTCGAAGAGCTGGCCCCCCTCGTACGGGCCGGGCGAAAGCTGTTGGGGGTGCCCTCGAGCGAGTCGACGCGCGCTCTGGCGGCGAGTCTCGGCATTCCGTTGCTGAGCGACGAGGGACCGTGGGCGCTCGCCGTGAACGTCGACGGCGCCGACGAGGTGAGCGCCCGCCTCGACCTCATCAAGGGCGGCGGCGCAGCGCACACCCGGGAAAAGATCCTCAACTATGCGGCGGCTCGCAACGTCATCATCGTCGACGACGGCAAGCTCTCCCGGCAACTCGGGGAAAAGTGGGCGGTCCCCGTCGAGGTCCTGGTCTTCGCCCAAGGCGCGACGCGCGCGCACCTGGAGACGCTGGGGACGCCGGTGCTGCGCACGAAGTCCGGGGCGCTGGTGCGGACGGATGCCGGCAACCTGATCGTCGACCTGACGACGGGTCCCATCGAGGATCCCGGCGAGCTCGATCGACGTCTGCGCGCCATCCCTGGGGTGGTCGAGACGGGGCTCTTCGTGCAACGCGCCGACGTCGTTCTCGTGGCCGGAGGGGCGGGCGTGCGGCGCCTGACCCGCGCCGTTTTGACGTAAGAAATACTCGCTCGACCCGTCGCTCGCGACTACCCTCGTCGCGACCCCATGATCCAGCGGCTGGTCGACTTCGCGCTGAGGATGCCGTTCATCGTGCTGGCGACGGCCACCTGTCTGGTCATCGCCGGGCTCACCGCGTACAGCCGGCTCGACATCGAGGCCTACCCGAACCCGGTCCCGCCGCTGGTCGAGGTCATCACCCAGCCGGACGGGTGGAGCGCCGAGGAGGTCGAGCGCTACGTCACCATCCCGCTGGAGATCGGTATGGCCGCCATGCCGGGCCTCGAGCACACGCGCTCGCAGTCGCTCTTCGGCCTCAGCGACGTGAAGTGCTACTTCGGCTGGTCGACCACCTACGAGAAGGCGCGGCAAGAGGTCATCAACCGCCTCGGCTTCATCCAGCTCCCGGCCAACTTGCAGGCGTCGATCTCGCCCTGGAACGCCATCGGCGAGGTGTTCCGCTACTCCGTACAAGGACGCGGCTACACGGTGCGGGACCTCAAGACCGCGGAGGACTGGATTCTCGAGCGCCAGTTCAAGCAGGTGCACGGCGTCATCGACGTGTCCAGCTTCGGCGGCGAGACCAAGCAATACCACGTGGAGGTCGACCCCTATCGGCTGCGCGGTCAGGCCATCACGCTCTCGCAGATCATCAGCGGCATCCAGGCGGCGAACACCAACGTCGGCGGACAGCGCCTGGTGATGGGTGAGCAAGCCTACACCGTCCGCGGCATCGGCCTCTTGCGCGACGTCCACGACATCGAGAACGTCGTCATCAACGAGCAGAAGGGTGTCCCCACGCGGGTGAAGGACATCGCCAACGTGGACATCGGCTTTGCGCCGCGGCTCGGCATCGTGGGCCACGACGAGGAGCCGGACATCGTCCAGGGCGTCGTCCTCATGCGCTACGGAGGCGAGACGCAGCCGACCCTGGAGGGGATCCACAAGCGCATCGACTACATTCGCACCAACCACATCCTGCCGCCGGGGATGGACATCGTCCCCTACTACGACCGAGGCAACCTCGTCGAGCTGACCACCCACACGGTGCTCGAGAACCTGGTCGTCGGCATGCTGCTCGTCTCCATCGTCCTCTTTCTCTTCCTCGGGCACACCCGCGCGGCCCTCATCACGGCGCTCAACATCCCGCTGGCGCTCCTCGTCGCCTTCTGCGGCCTGGTGGGGACGAACACGTCGGCGAACCTCATCTCCCTGGGGGCGGTCGACTTCGGCATCGTGGTCGATTCGACCGTCATCATGATGGAGAACATTTTCCGCCATCTCGGGCCCCACGGCAAAGGCACGATGCCCGATCGCATCCTGCAGGCCTCGCGCGAGGTGGCGGGACCGATGACGTTCTCGACGCTCATCATCGGGGTGGCGTTCCTGCCGCTCTTCACCATGACGGGGGTGGCCGGCGTCATCTTCTCCCCCATGGCCATGACCTATGCGTTCGCCATCGGCGGGGCGATTGTCCTCGCTCTCACCCTGACGCCGGTGCTGGCGGGCAAGTTCGTCCCGGCGCAGACCGAGGAAAAAGAGCCGCTGGTGATGCGCGCGCTCCATCACCTTTACATCCCCCTCTTCGCCATCGGCCTCCGCGCACCCAGGCGCACGCTGGTCATCGCGCTGGTGCCGGTGGTCATCGGCGTGTTCTCCTTCCGGTTCCTCGGGGGCGAGTTCATGCCGCACCTCGAGGAAGGCAACTTCTGGATCCGCGCCACGTTGCCGATGTCCATCTCGCTCGAGCAGTCGTCCAAGTACGTCGGGCAGATCCGCCGCATCTTGCGCGGATGCCCCAAGGACCCCAACGCCCC
>Ga0302324_100011522_pt1 | contig 18135 bp, 16 predicted proteins | sample Palsa_T0_1_FD_201949 | JGI IMG/M metagenome (GOLD analysis project Ga0302324, IMG submission 201949) | Peat permafrost microbial communities from Stordalen Mire near Abisko, Sweden - Palsa_T0_1 | ecosystem: Environmental > Terrestrial > Soil > Palsa > Peat permafrost | place: Sweden: Abisko... | reverse complement strand
TGAGGAATTTCAAGTCCTCGAATGAAGGATGCCTTGCGTGGTTGGGCATTGTCAGCCCCCCGGTCGCTGTCGTCGCGACCCATTCGGCGGATCAATATTTATATCAACAACCTAACGTTGAGTGCAAGGACGTCTACCGTTCCTTCGGCGACTTAGTCGGATCGCCTATGTCGCCCAGTCGCGTGGCCGCTCTAAGCTGTGCGCATTTTTCGCCAAAGTAATACGACACCGAATATCCTATCTAAGTAAGTAATAAGACTTAGGTAGTAGCCATTAAATAAGTATTCACTTACCGTCGTGCAAGTATATATTCACCAAAACATAGATGTATCGTTCGCTGTCGTCAGTAGTTCGTGTAGCATTCTCCCTGTGTCGAGGGGGATTCGATGACTGCTGACCCGTTCACGGACAGGCTCGCCCGGGTGCGCGCCCGCTTTGCGACGACGCTCGCCGGGAAGATCGACGACAGTTGCGCGGCGCTTTCGCAAATGGCGGACGCCGCACCGTCGGCGCCCGCGGCGGTCGCGGAAGTCTATCGCTGTGTCCACGGCATCGTCGGTGTCGGTCCGACGGTCGGTTTCCCAGACAGCGGCAGCGCGGCACACGACGTCGAAGATGGCCTGCACTCGGCGCAACAAGAGCGGCGCGGATTAACGGCCGTTGAAATCGAGCGTCTAACGAAGAGCCTTCAAGCGCTGCGCGAGATCGCAGCGCGCGAATTGCAATCCTTTCACTCAATTCCATCGTGAAAACAGGGATAACAGCTGTGTACACCCGCGCTTGGTTTTTCTCGGTCTTCGCTCTCGCGCTCATTCCAATCGCGGTCTACGGGCAGTCGCAGCCGCAGACCCCGTCGCCGGTACCGCTAACGCCGGCGCAAACGCGAATCCCGGCGCCGACCCCGGCGCTGCACCGGGCCGTGACGCGGGCCGCCGCGCCCGCGCCGGTCGCGTCGCCCACACCGGCCATTCCGGCGTCGGCAGACGCCGGTCCGTCGCCGGCACGGCCGGGCGGCGTGCTCGCCGAACTGACGCTCGCCGATATCGGCTTCATCAACGGGTTGCGGCTCGCCAACCTGGGCGGGCGCCGCGATTTGTTCGTGCCGCTGCCGCAAGACGCCGAGGTGGCCGCGAGCGAGCTCATGCTCGTGATCGACGATATCAGCGCCCATGAGGCGCGGCGCAGCGTTGAAGTGCAGGTCAACGACCGCACCATTGCCGCGATCGCGCTTGACGGTAAGAGCCGCAGCCGCACCGTCCGCATTCCGCTCGGAAAGGTGCGGCCCAAGGACGGCTACCTCAAGCTTTCGTTTCTATATTCCGGCGCCGCCACGCTCGATCGTTGCATCGATGTGCGGTACGTCGGGGATAGCCTGACCGTTCTGCCGGCAACCGCGGTCGAGATCGATGTCGGTCCGGTCGGCGCGCTCGACGTGGCCACCACGGCCGCGCTGATGCCGCGGGACGTCACGATCCTGCTGCCCGGCCGCCGGGTTGCCGAAAGCGAAATCGCGACCGCGGTCACGGTCGCTAGGTCACTTATCGCCAGCGGTCGCCATGTATCGTTCCGCCAAGGCTATGACGGAATAGCCGATCTCTCCAGACGAGACGAAACCGGCCGCTGGATGCGCGGCATCGTGCTGGTCGGTCCGCTTCCGGAAGTCGCCAACGTTATTGACGCGCCATTTGCCAAGATCGCCGGGGCGATCCAGCCGTTCGGCACGCTCGCCGCGGTCCGCGTCGGCGGCTTTCCGGCGCTTGTTGTCTCCGACGGCGATGCGGTGCGGGCCGGACGCTTGTTTGCCAGCCCGTTGCGCGCCGCGACCCGCGGGATCGCAGCGGCTTCGGTCGGCGAGGCTGCGCCCGTCGATCTCCCGACTGATCGCGCAACCTTCGAGCAGCTCGGTGTCGCGCCGGCGGAGGCCGACGTGTACGGCCGTGCCGATCTCTCGGCCATCGTCGATATCCGCAGGCTCCCGCCGGAGACGCGCCCGTCGCGGTTGTTGCTCGACGTCATGGTGGCGCCGGACGGCAGCGGCGCAAAGGCAGTCGTGAGCGCGTTCGTCAACGAGCGCCTACTTGGCAGCACGGTTGCGGCGAACGGCGAAGCCACTCATCTCGATCTTAGCTTGCCGGCCGGGCTTGTCAGCAATATCGCCAATATACGCGCCGTCGTTCAACGCGAAAGCGCGCAAGGGGATTGCCGCTTCGAACCGCAAGGCTATCCCGCCCAGCTTCTCGGGTCATCGGCGCTGATCTTGTCGAGCGCCGACGGGGTGCCGCACGATTTTTCCGATCTGCCGCCGCACTTCGCAAAGGGCATCAAACTTCTGCTGCCGGCCGCCACGGCCGATCAGCCCACCCTGGCGCTCGGTCTTCTCGCGCAGGTGACGGATCAGCTATCGGCAGACATCGCGCCGCTCAGCGTCAATTTCAGCGCCAGCGGGGCGCCCGCGCCCGATGGCCCGTTCATTGCCGTCAGTGATCGCCCGCCCGTTGGCGCCAATCCGCGGGTGCGGTTCGATCGCGGCCGCGTGGTCGTCGCCGATCGTTCCGGCCGCACGCTGCTTGACCTCGGCGGCTTCGTCGGCGGCGCGGTCGCGCAAGTGGTGGATGCGAACAATTATCCCGGCGTCTGGATCAAGCCGTTGGCGGCCAACGGCGCGGCGCCTTCTCCGAGCGAACTTCATCTCGATCATGGCGACGTCGCTTTCATCGACGGCAACGGCGTGGCGCTCGCCATGTCGACCGAGCGCGACACGGTAGTGCGGGTGACATATCCGGACCACGTGTCGTGGCTGACCGTCGCCGAACGCTTCCGCTCCTGGATCATCGCCGGCCTCTGGCTGTTCGCGACCGCCGCGCTGTTGTTCATCCTGCAGCGCATTTTCCGCCGCCGGTCCGCTCATACAGGCGAATGAGTTATGGCGCTGTCGCCTTCAGACCGCGCGCTCGGTGATCTTCTTGTCGGCCGGCGCATTATCACGCTCCCGCAACTTGACGAGGCGGTCGCGCTGGCGGAGCGATGGAAGGTGCGGCTCGGCGATGCGCTCCTGTCGCGCAACTGGGTCGATCCGCGACGCTATTACGAAACCTATGCGCAGCAATTCGATCTGCCATTCGTTGATTTGATCCGCGATCCGCCCGACAGCGTGTTGTTGCAAGCCGCGGACGCAGAGGTCTATGCATTGCGGCAGACCATGCCGTGGCGGCGCCGTGACGGCCGTCTGCTCGTCGCCACGGCGGAGCCAGGACCCGAAACCGTCCTGTTCGCGCGCGGCCGCTGGGGCACCGAGATCGAGTTTGTGGTGGTGTCGAAGTTCGACATCGTGTTCGCCGTGCAGACGGCTTTCGCGGACGCGCTTTCGCACCGCGCGGTGTTCGAACTGGCCGAGTTCGATCCGAACATGTCGGCCCGGACCGTGCTCACCTCCGGACAAATGTTGGCGGCGTACGCGTTCTTGACCGCGATCATGATTGGATTGGCGTTCGCGCCGCTCGCTACGCTTATCGCGCTCAATGTCGCGATCAGCATTTTTTATCTCGGCAACTTCGTCTTCAAGGGCGTCCTGGTGTCGATTGGCGGCGGCCGCTCCGCCGAGATCGATGAAACCGTCGCAGTGGAGGCGCGCACGCTGCGCGAGGACGAATTGCCGGTGTTCACCGTGCTGGTCCCGATGTTCCGCGAGGCCGCGATGCTGCCGCGGCTCGCGCAGGCGTTGCGAAACCTCGATTATCCCCTCGGCAAGCTCGACATCAAGATTGTGCTCGAGGCCGGCGATCATGAAACCATCGAGGCCACGCGCACACTCGGTCTCGAAGGCGTGTTCGATATCATCGTCGTGCCGCGATCGACGCCGCAGACCAAGCCCAAGGCCTGCAACTTCGCGCTGCGCTTCGCCCGCGGAGAATATCTGGTCATCTACGACGCCGAGGACCGGCCCGAACCGGATCAATTGCGCAAAGTGGTGGCGACTTTCCGCCGTGCGCCGGCGAATACCGCGTGCCTGCAATGCCGCTTGAATTACTACAACGTGAACGAGAATTGGCTCACGCGCATGTTCACGCTCGATTATACGCTCTGGTTCGACCAGGTGCTGCCTGGCCTGGAGCGGCTCGGCATGCCGATTCCGCTCGGCGGCACGTCCAATCATTTCCGCACTGACGTCTTACGCGAGCTGCACGCCTGGGACCCGTTCAACGTCACCGAGGACGCCGATCTCGGGATCCGTATCGGGCAAAAGGGATATCGGGTCGGCGTCGTCGATTCCACCACCTTCGAAGAGGCGAGCTGCCGACCCGGTCAATGGATACGTCAACGCTCGCGCTGGATGAAGGGCTATATGCAGACGCTTCTGGTCCACACGCGCCGGCCGTTGCATCTCATGCGCAGCGTCGGGCCGCTCGGCTTTCTCGGCTTCGTCTTCTTCATCGGCGGGACGGTGTTTGCCGGATTGCTCAATCCGGTCTTTTGGGTGTTCTACGCGATCTGGTTGATTGCCAGCGCGGCGAATTTCGACCCGCTTTTTCCGCAATCCCTGCTGTTCCTGTGCCTGTTCAATCTGCTCGCCGGCAACGGCGCCTTCACTTACCTGATCATGCTGGGCCCAATCCGGCGCGGTTGGCTCAACCTGATCCCATTCAGCTTTACTTTGCTCGGCTATTGGGTGCTCATCTCCGTTGCTGCCTATAGGGGGCTTTGGCAGCTCATCCGCAATCCTTTTTATTGGGAAAAGACCCAACACGGCTTATCTCGGCACGGCGATGCGCAACTCTCCGGCGCTGCTGAAGTATCCGCGCCATGAACGGCGCCGCGAGCCGCACCATGAGCCGCACGCTTGCGGCCGCGCCGATCGCGTCGCTGGCATTCGTCGCGACGCTGGTGCTGGCGGCGCTCGCCGTGCGCAACGGCATCGTCGCGGACGACACGCTGCGGCTGTGGGCTGGCGCCAGCACCGCTGCTGACGGTCAAGTCCCGATCGGGCGGATCGTGGCGGGTTATCCGACATTGCCGTTTTTCGCCACGACCCTTTTCGCCTGGCTCGCGCCTGCCGGCACTCCGGCGCCGGCACTGGTGGCGGCCGCTGTCTTTGCGCTTGTTGCTGCGTTTTGCTTCCTCTCGTTTCGTCGCGCCGGGTTTCATTCCGTCGTCGCCGTCGGCGCGACGCTGCTGATCGCGTTCCATCCGGCGTTGTTGCGTGCGGTTATCGACGGACCGGCCGACATGTTTCTGGCGGCATTCCTTTTGATGTTCTGCATCGCGCTTTTTAACCTGCGAGCGCGCAGCGGCACGTCGGAGGTGATGGGTGTCGGGCTTACGCTTATGGCGCTCGCCTTCGCGCACCCGGTCGGTGCAGCGTTTGCGTTCGCGACGATGCCGTTTCTCGCCTTTGCGGTCCGTCCGTCGCTGGTTGCGCGCTCGGCATCGAATGTGATCATCGCGTTGGTCTTTCCGACGCTTTTCATGGTTTCTGCCTTCGCCTACGTCTCGTGGGTTTTTCCGGGCGACGGCTGGACTTTTTTTGCCGCCCCGACGCAGAGCCTGTCGCTGTGGCGCGCGGCCGCAGCGCGGGTGTTCGGCAACGGCCTTTCCGGCATTCCGGCGCTCGACGCGAGCCTGGCAATGGGCGCGGCCCTGGCCATCGGCGCGCCTGTCGTGATCGTCATGCTCGTGCGGGTATATCGACGGGGGGGGCTTGTCGCGCCTGCCGCAGTCTTTGCTGGGACGGCAATCGCGGCAACCGCGATCTGTGTCGCCAGCGGGTTCTTCGGCGATCCAACCGCGATCGTGGTCGCGGCGCCGGTGCTTGCGGCAGCCGTCTTGATCCGCGTACCGATCGCGCGCGAGCGCGCCCTTACGGTCATGGCATTCCTTATTCTCGGATGGTTGGGCGGATTTTTCAGCATTGCTTTGGTCGATCCGATGACGGTCAATCGGATGCAGACCGCCTTTGACCAGGGTCCGAGCGAACGGCTCGACGCGATCGCGGCGGGAGGCGCATTCGCCGAACGCGAAGGCGTGCTGGCGGATACCGAAAACACGCCCGCCCTGGTGTTGGGGCGCGGTGGTGCGCGCGGCATCCTTGGCCCGAGCAGCGAGCCGTTCGCGCTCGCGATGTTGTTCGCCCGCGTGGATACGCCTTTCGTCGCCGTGCCTGATCCGCAAAGTCCGACTGGGACGAACGACCGGCTGGACCGGGCCTTTCCCTCGTTGTTTCGCGAAGGCTTGCCGGGTTATCGCGTCATATACCAAAATAATACTTGGCGCTTGTTTGAAAAATTGAAAGAAGTCAAGGTCTCTACACAGTAATATTGATAGTAACTCAAACTAACAAGAAAATATTGGTATAGATGCGGAGAAGATAATGCGGATACTTGTGGTCGACGATGATGAAGACGCCCGCGATCTCCTGGAGGGCGCACTTCTGTCGGCGGGCTATACCGATATCGTCATTGCCGCTTGCGGCTGGGACGCTCTCAAGGCGCTCGATGTCGGTCGCCCGACGGATGAGGATCCAACCGTCGACGTCGTGCTGCTCGACGTGCTGATGCCGGAAATGGACGGCACCGAGGTCTGCGCGCGCATCCGCAACGATTCGCGTTACGCAGATCTGCCCATTATCATGGTGACGGCGCTCAACGACATGAAATCGCTTGCCAACGCGTTCGTGGCAGGCGCAACCGATTACCTCACGAAGCCGGTCAACCGCATCGAGCTGGTCGCGCGCGTGCGCGCGGCACTCCGCCTCAAGGCGGAGCTCGATCGCCGGCGAGCGCGCGAGCGCGAGCTGCTGACGTTTCTCTCGGGCTGGGGCGAGCGGGGTGCGTCGACTCTGATCGATGAGGCGACGGGATTGTTCGCCGGAGAAGTTGCGGAAGCCTATCTGATCGCCCACGGCTCGGATGGCGACGAATTGGTTTCCGTCATAGCGCTGGCGCTCGACCGCATGGAGACCAATCGACCGGCCAGCGGCGCGACGGTAGAACCCGATGCGCTCGCCCAGGTCGCCCGCGCGACGCGCCGGCTCGCGGCAAATGTCGGCATCGTGGCGGCGGCTTACAAGAACGGCATGATCATTCTGATCGCTCCGGAGTTAGACGACGGCCCGGCGCGGGCACTTGCCGAGACCCTGCACACGACCGTGCAAAAACTTCGCTTGCGCAATACCGAGGCCATCGCTTCCGACTACGTGAGCGTAACCGTGGCGGCGATCACTGGGCGCGCCAGGCGCGACGTCGAACGCATCAAAATGCTCACGCAAGCGATTACCGGCGTACAGAAAGCCGCCGCGGCTGGCGGTAACCGCGTCGTGGCGCAATCGGCGGACGGGGTGATCTCGAAAAGCGGAAACGGGATTACGCAACCTCATAAGCACGAAAAGGGAATCGGCGCGGCAAGCTGAATTCCTTGCAATGGTCAAAGCGCGGCTGTGGGGCAAGCGTGGTGTCGGCGCGTCAGTGGGGTAGGGGTATGTTGAAGCGTAGCGTTGCTGTCGTATTCGGATTTCTTTGTCTGCCTTCCGTTGCCTGGGCAGGCGCATGGACGTTTCCGGAAGGCACCGGTCAGTGGCTCGCAGGTTTCACCGCTAGCACCGCTACCAATTATTTCAACGGCAGTGCCGGTCTTGTCCCAGGCCCGCGTTACAGCAAGGAGGAGTTGTCTCTCCTGATCGAATACGGTCTCACCGATCGGCTGACCGCCATCATCATTCCCGGATTGCAGAATATCGATATCGCGGCGCCGATCAGCGCCCAGCGCGCCGGTCTCGGCTATACCGAGTTTGGCGCACGCTATGGAATTATCGAGTTGCCGGCCTGGGTGTTCTCGGGGCAGGCGACGCTGCGGATACCCGGCACCATGCAAACGTCGAATCCGGCCGCGATCGGATACACCGATGTTCAAGCCGATATCCGCGCGCTTCTTGGTCATAACCTAAAGTTGGGCGAAATGCCGGGCTTCTTCGACATCGAGATCGCAGAGCGCGTGCGCACCATGGGGGCGCCGAGCGAGTTCCGCGCCGATGGTACGTTCGGCGTGACGGTCTTTCCGAAGTGGTTGTTGCTGGCGCAGAGTTTCAACGTCATCTCGGAAGGCGCTGGCAACAATATTTACGGTGGCAGCTACGACTATTTCAAGCTCCAGCTCAGCGTCGTCTATACGGTTGCGCCGACCTGGTCATTGCAGGGTGGCGGATACACCACCTACGCCGGCCGCGACGCGCTTCAGGAGAACGGCTTACTGTTCGGCGTTTGGCACGAGTTCTGACGGCCAGATCAGGGCAACCGAACACCGGCGTGATCTTTTTCGCACGCTAGCGTCCATGCGCATTGCAGCACGCGTTCGGCCGGCTTGCCCTGTACGGTGAAGTCGGTGTCGGTCAAGCCGCCGGCAGCTGGATCGGTCAACCAGCGCCAAATCAAAATGCCGCTGATCGACGGGCGATGGAGAGCGGTCAGCCAATCGGCGATAACGGCAGCCTGGAGCGCCGGATCGGGCGTGCTCGTGCGTTCTTCCGCGCTTTCCCACGGTTTTGCCGTTGCGCCTTCGGCAGAGCGCAGTCCAATCTCGCCGACAACAACCGATTTTCCGGTTCGCGATGCGAGCGCGTCGAGATGATCGGCTACGGCGTGAATCACGGCGCGCCGTCCAGCAAGATCGTCATCGGCGCCGAGCGGTGGATAAAGCGCAACCCCGACCGCGTCGAGCTGGTTCCAGAACGGTACCGCTTCGGCCTCTTCGATGTTGTGCGCCACGTAGAGCAGACGCCCGGCATAAACAGCGCGCGCTTCGGCGATTAGCTCTTTCCATTCCACGCGCTGCGTCGTTGACGCGAGTTCGGTACCGAGCGCGAGCGCGTCCGCCTTCTCGGCCGCGGCAATCCGCGCGATGCGATCCAATTCGCGGCGGTAATTCGCAAACCATTCCTTCCAATCGGCCTCGGAATTCATGGCGACCGCGCCGGCCCAACTTTCCGGCACCCAGACGTGAGGTTTGACCAGTACGGCGAGGCCGAGCGCGTGCGCATCGCGGATCGCAGCATGCAATTCTGCATCCGCCATGTCTGAACCGCGCACAAGCTTTGGACTGGCCGATGTCGATTGCCAGAGGAAGGGAATGACCGCGATCGCGCGCGCGCCGAGCCGCTTGGCATTGGCGAGCGAAACTTTCGCCGTTGCGCCGCCAAACGGATGTGCCGGTGCCGCGATGATGTTGAAGCCGTCAAGCCGGCCTTCGTCGGCCGGCTTGGATTGCGCATCGAACCACATTAGCGCGCCGAGGACGAGCGCCAGAACAAGCGCCAGCCCATGCCACGAATAGTTCCTTACCTCGCCCACAGCCGGCCAATCGCGTGATCGAGTGAAAGCATCATGTGCTCGTTTGATCCGGTTCAAGTGCCTGCGGACCTGCGCGGCGCGTCTTGAGGTCGGACTCAATCCAACGCGCATCCCACCCGGACCTGCTGGTGCTCCGCGAACTGCCAGACGAATTCTTCTTCGGCGGAGCTTTCCAACGATCATGTGTGATGTGGGCAATGCCGATCATTTGCCATTTCCTCGCCATCCGTGGGGCTGTAATCCTGCGGCCTCGACACGAAATAATGGATTAAGATCGGGGAGTACCGAACAAAAACTCGATACGCACAAATGTCCAAATTGAATGGCAAAAAGGTCGCGAAACGGCAATTTGTGCGACGTATCGAGAATCGCTTGATTGGGCCACTTGCCTAACGCTATTCGGCTTATCCCGACGGTGCGCCGCAGGTGTCTCGCCACCGTCATGGGATGCGGCATTCGAACCGGCACGTTCATCACCGCCCGGCAACGAGCTAAAATGCGCAAATCGCAGAGGATGGCCGCGGAGAAAAACACTCCGCGGCCATCCTGCGCTCAGTGGCTCCGGCCCGCAATTCCCGAAACGGTGCCACCGGCGTAACCGGAGGTTTGAGACTGCGCATAACCGCTGCCGGACGAACTGGTACCGGCATTCGAGGTCGTGATCGCCGACGTGATGCCACCGCCGCCAAGTCCAGCGCCCAAAGAACCCCGCCCGCCGGCGAGAGCCATTGATCCCGACGAACTCGTTCCAAAGCCGTTGGCGTTGCCGTAAGAGTTTGATGTCCCTTGGGCGCTGGACCAGATGTTGGTGGTGCCGCCTCCGGTGACATAGACTTGCTGCGCCATGGCCGGAGCCGACATCAGCAACCCGGCGACGGCAACAATGCAATTAACCACTTTCATACGATGCTCCTTCGTTTGATGTGACGGATCGGAATTGGCCCATCCCGAAGCCCGACCGGACGGGAGGTCTCGTGCGGGCTTGAGGCCGGGTCAGTCGATGCCGTTTTTCCGCGTTTCGTATTCCTGCGCAGGAACAACGGAGACGACGCTGTCGATCCCGTTTTTCCGCGCTTCGTATCCGGGTGTGCGGAACGCGGCGAAGGTGCCGCGATCGCCGACATCGACAAGTGTGCGCGGACACGGTGAACCGGTAGCGAACATCGCGGCAGCCACGTGTTCGTCCTGACACATGAGCGCGACGGCTGCTTTCTGAAAGCCGAAGGCGTAAAGCTGCCGCGCGAGGAGGCGGATAGTGCACCCCTCGTCGACCTTTGTGCTCCCGAAAGTCAGGCCACCACCCATCACCGATACGCCACCGGCGGCCGAACCGAGACAGGTTTCGACTCCAGCTGCGGCGAGGCCGGGCGCGACCACCGTCGGCGTCGTTACGACCCGGGCCTGGGTACTGGCGGGGTCGCTCATGTTAATCATCGAGGTCGCGCCGGACGTACTTCCCAAGCTCTGGGCATACACCGGCGTAGCCACCAACAGTACAGCGAAAGCAACCCAGAGACGCATAGCTACCACTCCACTCTATGCTGATGCCACAATACCTAATTACTGTCCCATATTTACGCCTTATTAAGGTATCAAAATATTAAAAATTGTCTATTAGTTAAACTACTTAGATGTTTTAAGAATACGTGAACTATTGTCCCGCGGGGGGCGGATGCGGTGGTGGCCTCGCGCCGGCGGGCAAGATCGTTCGGGCTTCGGGGATTGCTCCCTGCGAGCAACGGTCCGGCCAAGACTTCCATTTTGATATGTCCCTGTCGCCCGAGGCGCCAAGCCTTGCGGACTCCAGTCGACGAACCTCGGACCGATAGGACTGGTTGGCGCGTTTCACGCGATTTCGCCCCGCCAGTTTCTCGCTAGATATGGCCCCGTGTCGGCATGTCAGAGCAGCCGCAACGCGGCGGCGATGATCTCGCAAAAGGTTGGGATAACGGTACCACCGCCATGGCCGTGAGCGGTGTTCGTCAAGAGTTGTTCTATTTTGTACAGCCAGCCGAGGGTATCGGGCGCAGATTCGTTTAATCGAATCGCTGCCGCATGTGTCACCGGCGTGCGCGTCGACTCTTATTTCGATTTATCGACGGCGGTGGGTTTTGTTCCTCGGCGGCCACGTACCGAATCTCATCGGAGGAAAGGACTCTCCCATGACGGTCAAACACTCAATCGCAATCTGGGGTAACAAAACAAGCGTCAGTCTGGAAGATTCATTTTGGAGCGCCCTTAAATTTATCGCTCAGGATAGCCAGTTGACGCTGTCGAACCTCGTGAAGAAGGTCGACGCCGAGAGGGTGGACGGCAACTTGTCGTCCGCTCTGCGGATATTTGTCCTCCAACACTTTCGAGGAGAACGGCCAAATGGACTCGGGCTCCCAGATACCGGACACGCCGGCGAGCGAAATTCGATCCGAAATGACGAAGGACACTCGTAGTCGGAAGCAGTGCGACCCGTACTTCGGGGAGAGCATTCCAAAGGGCAACAGGCACGGTCCGAAGGTGGTGCTCATCCGAAACTACGACAGCATCAGCCGCAGCGCGATCGCCACATCGGCCGGGTCCGCACCGCCGGAAGTGGCCACCGCGAGCTGTGCCGCGATGGCGCCACGTGGGTCTCTCTCGCGATCGGCTGGTAGATACCGCTCGATCAGTTGAGCAAGCCGGCGCGAGCGCCTAGACCGTCACACGCGTTCCGTGCGGCGATCATTGTGGAGCGATACGGCAAGGCCGGCGCCTCGTGCGACAACGTCTACGAACCGAACGCGCTCGGTCTCCATCGCATGACTGCCGTCGCCATGGACGTCGACAACGATCTCGGTTGCGGTCCAGTGGTTGCAGAGCCCAACGCGCCCGTCGGCAAGTACGATCGGCAGGGCAACTGCGAGCGCATGTTCAAGAATTCCGTGTGTGTCATTTGGGCGACGGTATCGGGAAAGCTCGACTTGCGGGAAGAATACGCATAATCCTGCGCCGCCTCGCGAATTTTGAAGCGCGCCTGATTTCATTAAGCAATTCCCGGCGCCGCCGACGATTTGCCGCTTTGGACGGTCGGACACTTACAAGTGGTCCGGCGCGTACTTATTGTTTTTACGGGCCAGATTGGCCGGGAGACAGAATGTCATGCTTCATGTCATGCTTCGCCGCCGATGGCTGATCGCGCTTGCCGCGACAGCGGCAGCGTTCGTGCTGGTTACTGCTGACGCTCATGCGCGCGCCGGTGCCGGTTTCTCAGCGGGCAGCCGAGGCATGCGCACATTCTCGCCGCCACCCGCCACCCCCACCGCACCTACCGCCGCGCCAATCCAGAATTCGATGACACTGCCCCGGAACGCTGCGCCTATTGGCCAGGCTGCCATGCGTCCGGGCTTTTTCGGCGGCGGAATGTTCGGCGGGATTGCTGCCGGCTTCCTCGGCGCAGGTCTGTTTGGCCTAATGTTTGGGCATGGCCTTTTTGGTGGCATGGCGGGCTTTGCCTCGATCATTGGTCTGCTGTTTCAAGTCGTGCTGGTCGTGGTGGTCGCGCGGCTGATCTTCGCCTGGTGGCAGCGGCGCAATATGCCGGCGCCTGCCTATGCGGCGGCACATCCAGCGACCGGACATAGTTTTGGCGGTCTCAATGGAATGTTGGGAGGCAGCAACGCCCCACTGCTCGGTGAACCTCTTACCATCTCCAAGTCGGACTATGACTCCTTCGAGCGATTGCTTGGCGACATCCAGACCGCCTATTCGGCGGAAGACCTTTCGGCCCTCCGCATGAAGCTCACACCCGAAATGCTGTCCTATTTCTCTGAGCAGTTGGCGGGCAACGCAAGTCGCGGTCTGGTCAACCGCGTCACTGACGTGAAGTTGTTGCAAGGCGATCTGGCGGAACCCTGGCGCGAAGGTTCTGCCGATTACGCCACCGTGGCCATGAAATTTGCGCTTACGGACAGCATGGTCGAACGCGCGAGCGGTCGCACCGTCGAAGGCGGCGAGCCGAGCGAGGTCACCGAGTTGTGGACTTTTATGCGAGCACGTGGCGGCAATTGGCTCCTCTCGGCCATCCAACAGAATTGAGTTTCCACAGTTGGCCCGTCGAGCCATGGAAGGCGCCGGGATCGAGCAAGCGCCAGCCCGAGACGGCGTGGCAGGGGATTGGACTTGTCTAGCGGGTTCGAGCAAGTCGGCTTCGCCGAAGTTCGAGAGCGGAAGTGAGGATTTAGATGGCCGATGACGCCGCCGCACACGGCTACGACATATTTATTGACGGCATAATGAGGACACATCGGGAGCAGCTTGCTACTGCCGAGGAGGCAGTAAGATATTTCAGGCGAAATTCGTCGAACGCTCATGTCGGCCTCTTCGATCGGAAGGATAAAGTCTTTCTGCCGGTCGATGGTATTGAGGCTCGGGGAAGTTTTCGCGTCGACTAGCCGTCGCTTGCCATTGAAGCGACGGCATTGTGGCCATTCGGACACCTCGGGCGGAGCGCAAGATATTTTGGATTTGGCGCGGATGCTTTAATGGTCGGATGGTAATGAACAAAGCGACTTGTATCGAGGATCTGCGAGAGGCCGCTGCTCGCAGAGTTCCACGTGCCTTCTTCGACTTTGTTGAGGGGGGCTCCTACGCCGAAGAGACTCTGAAAGCAAATCGGGCCGATTTTACGCGCATCAGATTTCGTCAACGTGTTTTAGTCGACGTGTCCGATCGAAGCACGCGAACCACGATCCTTGGTCAGCCAGTGGCGATGCCGCTCGCGCTCGCGCCGGTAGGATTAGCGGGAATGCAGTATGGCGACGGAGAGATTCACGCTTGTCGCGCTGCGATAAAGGCTGGAATTCCGTTTTGCCTTTCGACCATGTCCGTCTGCTCGATCGAAGACGTCGCAGCGGCCGTCGACAAGCCCTTCTGGTTTCAGCTTCACTTCATGAAAGATCGTGGCTTCACGCGTTCGCTCATTGAGCGAGCTGCGGCGGCGAAATGCAGCGCTTTGGTAGTGACGGTCGATTTGCCTGTCGTTGGCCAACGCCATCGCGACATAAAGAACGGAATGGGCATGCCCCCGGCGCTGCGCATCAGGAATCTTGTCAACATTCTTGTCAAGCCGTCTTGGGCACTTGGCATTCTCGGAGGCAAGCGCGTGACCCTCGGAAACTTGGCCGGCCACATCCGCGGTGGGGAGAGCCTTGCTTCACTTTCCCAATGGATCGGCCGCCAATTCGATACGCCGCTAGGGTGGAAGGACATCGCGTGGATTAAGGGGGTTTGGCCCGGCAAACTCGTCGTCAAAGGAATTCTCGACGTTGAGGATGCGCACAATGCGGCGAAGTCGGGCGCCTCGGCGTTGGTTGTATCAAATCATGGCGGCCGGCAGCTCGACGGCGCGCCCTCTTCGATCTCTGTTCTGCCTGCAATTGCCGACGCGGTTGGATCTTCGATCGAAGTCCTACTCGACGGCGGAATCCGCTCCGGCCAAGACATCATGCGGGCGATCGCACTTGGGGCGCGCGCATGCCTGAGCGGCCGTGCATACATTTATGGGCTCGGCGCCGGCGGCGAGGCAGGCGTCGAGCGCTCGATCGAGATTCTTCGTAACGAACTCGATGTCACGATGGCGTTGACCGGCGTGACGCGCGTCGATCAAATCGACCGTAGCGTCATCGCAGGGGCGTGAGTTCAAACGTCGGGCAGCAGTTTGCCCGGGTTCATAATGTTGTTGGGATCGATGGCCCGTTTGACGGCGTGCATCAGCCCAAGCGCTGCGTCGTCGAATTCCAACCTCATGTATTTTCGGTTTGATTGGCCGATCCCGTGCTCGCCGGTCGAGGTGCCGCCGTGAGCAAGTGCGCGTTTCACCAGCCGGTCGACGAATGCGTAGCCGCGCTCGACTTCGGCCCGATCCTCGAAATCGATGAGGGGCATGACGTGAAAATTGCCGTCGCCGACATGCCCGACGATCGGCGCCACGAGCCCGCTCGCTGCGATGTCGGATTTGGTCTCGGCGACGCAGACCGCGAGCCGCGAGATCGGCACGCAAACATCGGTCGAGATGCCTTTGGCCGTGGGGCGGAGGGCGCGGCTAGCCCAATAGGCATTGTGGCGTGCTTGCCAAAGGCGAGTGCGTTCCTCCGGTTTCGTCGCCCATGTGAACGGACCGCCGCCGGATTCAGCGGCGATTTCGTTAAAGCGAGTCGATTGCTCGGCCACGCCGGCGGCGGACCCGTGAAATTCGAGAAAAAGCAAAGGCGTCTCCGGCAGACTGAGCTTCGAATAGACATTGCAGGCGTGGACGTGAAGTTCGTCCATCAGCTCGATGCGCGCGACCGGAATCCCGGCTTGAATGGTCGTAATAACCGCCTCGCACGCGGCCTCGATGGAAGGAAACGGGCAGACCCCGCCGCTGATTTCTTCCGGAATGCCGGCAAGGCGAAGCGTGATTTCGGTGATGACGGCAAGCGTACCTTCCGATCCGACGATGAGCCGGGTCAGGTCGTAGCCGGCGGAGGATTTTCGGGCGCGCGTGCCGGTGCGCGTGATACTGCCGTCCGGCAGCACGACGGTCAGTGCCAGGACGTTGTCCTTCATCGTACCGTAGCGCACGGCGTTGGTCCCGGACGCGCGCGTCGCGACCATGCCCCCAAGCGAAGCATCGGCGCCGGGATCAATTGGGAAGAAAAGGCCGCTATCGCGGAGATTTCGGTTAAGCTCTGTCCGCGTGACACCCGCTTCAACGACACAGTCGAGGTCGCCGACATGGACCGCGACGATTCGTTTCATGCGCGAGGTATCAATTGAAAGACCCCCGAAAGGTGCGTTGACATGACCTTCGAAGGACGAACCGACCCCAAACGGTATGATCGGAACGCGGTGCTTCGCGCAGATACCAACGGCAACGCTGACCTCCGCCGTGGTCTCTGGAAAAAGCACGGCATCGGGCGGCTCGTTGGGGACTTCGGAAAGCTGGTTGCCGTGCTGCACCCGGATCGCTTCGCCCTCGGCTAAGCGCGCGCCGAAGCGAGCGCGCAATTCCGCCAGCGCAGCTTTCAACGCGTCGGGACGCGGTCGTGACGCCGGAACCATTCAGCCGCGGACCTTCCGGAAAAACATGTGCGGAAACGGGTTCGGAAAGCCCTCGATCGCGACCTCGATGAAGGCGGGCCTGCCGGTGGCGAGCGCCGCATCGAGCGCCGGAGCCAGCGTCTCCGGGCTGTCGGATTTCCAATAGTCCATGCCGAAACTGTCGGCAAATTTCGCGAAGTCGGGATTATAAAGATCCGACGAGATCAGCCGGCCGCCGAACATCTCCTTCTGGCCGCGGCGCACGTTGCCATAGGCCCGATCGTTGAAAACGATTGCGACCACGCCGATACCGAAGCGCATTGCGGTGGAGAGTTCCTGGCAGTTGAACATGAAGCCGCCGTCGCCGCCGATATAGACGACGGGACGGTCCGGCAGCGCGACTTTGGCGCCGAGCGCAGTCGGATATCCATAGCCGAGCGTGCCCTGGTAACCGGGCTGGATGACGGTCCGCGGCCGGTAAACCGGATAGCCCCACCAGGAATAGAAGTGCAGTTGCGTCACGTCGAAACAGACAATGCCGTCTTCGGGAAGAGCCCGGCGGATGACTTGGGTATAAGCCCGCTGCGGCGCCAGAATCCGGCCTAGCGCTTCCTCCTTAGCCGCTTTCATTCGCGCGAACTCTTCCGCGCGTTCCGGCCGGCGCATATTCAATGCGGCGACACGGTCGACCAATGCGGCGAGCGCGGCGCGGGCATCGGCAACGATATGCACGTCCGGCGGCCAAGCGGCGATCGATTGCGTCGGGTCGATATCGACCCGGATCAACAGGACGCCGTCGTCGCGGCCCCATTCGACGATCGGATGGAAAAAACGCGTGCCGACCGCGACCGCGACGTCGACCGTCGGCCAGAGATCGTTGCCGACTTGCAGCGTCTGGGCGAGCGGATGACGGATGTCGAGTGCGCCCATGCCATGCTCGCTCATGATCACCGGCGCTTGAAGCATCTCGGCAAGCTCGCGGAGTTCCGTCTCGGCGCCAAAAACGCCGCTGCCGACAAAGATCGCCGGATTGCGGGCGCGGCCGAGGAGTGCGGCCGCACGCAAGATTGCATCAGGATCAGGTTCGGGCGGCGCCGGCGGCAGCGTGGGCGGCGCAGTTGGCGGCGGTGTGATGCGACTGGCGGCGATGTCCGGCGGGATTTCAAGCACTACCGGACGGCGTCGGCCGCCGTTCAATTGACGAAACGCCTCACGGACGATCGCCGGTGCGTCCGCGGCCGATTTGATTAGGCGCTGCCATTTCGACACCGAGGCGAGCATGCCGGTCTGATCCGGAATCTCGTGCAGGAAGCCGAGGCCGCCGCCGATGTGAGCGGACGGAATCTGTCCGGTGATGCAGAGCACCGGAGCGTTGCACGCATAGGCAGTCGACAACGCCGCCGTTGCATTGAGAACGCCGGGTCCGGGCACTACGAGGCAAGTGCCGACGCGGCCGGTTGCCTGCGCGTAACCGAAGGCCATGTACGCGGTTGCCTGCTCGTGCCGTGTGTGGATGACGCGGATCGCGTGTTGCTGCCCGTAGAGCGCATCAAAAATATAGTCGAGCTGAAGGCCGGGTAGGCCGAAGATCGTATCGACACCTTCAACAGCTAACGCGTCGACCAGAATTTCGGCACCGGTCGCGTCGACCTTGGCGATGTTCATGGGTGAAATCTTATCTTCGGCGCCGCAAGGTCCAATGCCATTCGCGGACGCCAATATGCCTTCACGTCATGATGGCCGCGCG
>Ga0302324_100011519_pt1 | contig 18135 bp, 18 predicted proteins | sample Palsa_T0_1_FD_201949 | JGI IMG/M metagenome (GOLD analysis project Ga0302324, IMG submission 201949) | Peat permafrost microbial communities from Stordalen Mire near Abisko, Sweden - Palsa_T0_1 | ecosystem: Environmental > Terrestrial > Soil > Palsa > Peat permafrost | place: Sweden: Abisko... | reverse complement strand
CGCAGTCGAAGGGCCAGGGGAGTATGGCGATATCCCGTCGGCGCTTCGACGAGCTCAGCGTGACACACGACGAACACGCAGAGTAGCATCGCCGGTTAGGTGCACGCGTTACGGCGGCACGGTGACACACGACGAGTAACACCGCCGGTTAGGCGCACGCCTTACGGTGGCACGGTGACACGAATACGTGGAGGTAACACCGCCGCTTAGGCGCACGCCCACGGTGTCACCCTGAGCGAAGCGCCGCAGGCGCGCAGTCGAAGGGCCAACGGAGTATGGCGATATCCCGTCGGCGCTTTCCGACAAGCCCAGCGTGACACACGACGAACACGCAGAGTAGCACCGCCGGTTAGGTGCGCGTTACGGCGGCACGGTGACACACGACGAACACGTCGAGTAACGCCGCCGGTTAGGCGCACGCCTTACGGTGGCACGGTGACACGAATACGTGGGGGTAACACCGCCGCTTAGGCGCACGCCCATGGTGTCACCCTGAGCGAAGCGCCGCAGGCGCGCAGTCGAAGGGCCAACGGAGTATGGCGATATCCCGTCGGCGCTTCGACGAGCTCAGCGTGACAACGGATATCGCGTGGCGGGCGCGGAATCGCTCTGCACGTGGACCAGACCCGGACGCCGTACTTCGATGTGCTTCTCGACTATGTGGACTCCGGCGTTATCCCGTTTCACACGCCCGGGCATATGCAAGGGCGCGGGATGGATCGGTCGCTGCGGGATTTTCTGGGCGATAACGTTCTCGCGATCGATTTGACGCAGATTCGCGGGCTCGACGATCTGTTGCAGCCTGAGGAAGCCATCGAAGAGGCGCAGCAGCTTGCGGCCGAGGCGTATGGCGCCGACAACTCGTTCTTTTTGATCAACGGGTCGACGAGCGGGAATCAGATCATGATGATGGCCGCGCTCAACCCCGGCGAGAAGATCGCGCTGCCGCGTAACTCGCACAAGAGCGCGATGGGCGGGTTGATCATGAGCGGGGTGGCGCCCGTTTGGATGAAGCCCGAAGTCGACGTCGGACTGCACATGGATCATACGGTGACGCCGCAGACGGTGCGCGCAACCCTCGACGAGCATCCGGACGTGCGCGCCGTGTACGTCGTAAGCCCGACGTACTATGGAGCCACGGCCGACCTCGAAGGGATCGCCGCGGTCGTGCACGAGCGCGACCTTCCGCTGCTCGTCGACGAAGCGTGGGGGCCGCATTTTCGTTTTCATCCTGCTCTGCCGATCGATGCAATCGCGGCAGGCGCGGATTTGTCGATCAACTCGACCCATAAGATGCTCGGAAGCCTCTCGCAGACGGCGATGCTGCACCACAAGGGCGAGCGCATTCGCGTCGACCGGCTCAAGAGCGTCGTCAAACTGTTCCTGTCGACCTCGCCCAACCTCGTGCTCGTTGCTTCGCTCGACGTCGCGCGCAAACAGATGGCAACCGAGGGCGCGGCGCTCCTGTCGCGCACGATCGAGCTCGCGAACGATACGCGCCGGCGGCTCAATGAGATTCCCGGTATCTATTGTTTCGGCGACGATCAGGTTGGGCGGCCCGGCGTCTTCGATCTCGACCCGACGAAGATCACGATCACGGTAAAGGCGCTGGGCTACACCGGCTACGAGGCGGAAGAAATCCTCCGGCGGCGTTACAACGTACAGTGCGAGTTGGCCGACCTCTTCAATTGTCTGGCACTTTTTACGATCGGCACGACGCAGGACGCGGCCGACCGACTCGTCTACGGGGTCAAGGAACTCTCGCGTGAGGACCGGCCGATCGACGTGTTCTCGCCGTCCGGCGTTCTCGAGCGCCGGCTGGAGACCGGCACCTACAACCTGCCCTCGATTCCGCCGATGCGGATGAATCCGCGCGAGGCGTTTTTGGCCGATACAGAGATCGTGCGCTTCAAGGAGAGCCCCGGCCGTATCTGTGCCGAGGTGATCACCCCGTACCCGCCCGGAATCCCCGTCATCTCCCCGGGGGAAGAGATCACTCCCGAGATCGTGGCCTACTTGGATCTTGAGAAGAAGGCCGGCGTGCGGATACAGGGCCCGTACGATTCGGAACTCCGCTCGATCCGGGTAGTACGATAACCGATGGGGGAATTTAGGCACCCGGGCACTAAGCAAAACGCAACGGTCACTGCCGGAGATGTACAACCGGCGCCGGCCGAATTTTAGACGAGGATGTGCATTGGCCGTTAACGCCGAGACAGTCTCATCGCAACACTGGGAATTGACCCGACTCCTCGACATTTTTCCGCTCCCGATCCGGCAGGCGCTCGTCCGGCTTCCTAACCTGGATGCGCTCGTCGAAGTCGTCTTGGATCTCGGGCGGCAGCCGGAAGCCCGCTTCCCCGACGATTTCGTCTATCTGTCGGACACGCACGTGCGGCTCGAGGATCTCGCACATGTCAGTTCGCGCCTTTCGTCCTTCGGGTCGGACAATCGTGCGGGGATCGAGCAGACGCTGCACCGCGTCTCGGCGATTCGCAACCGCACGGGCAAGATCGTCGGGCTGACCTGCCGGGTCGGCCGAGCGGTCTACGGTACCGTCGACATCGTGCTCGACGTCGTGCGCAGCGGAAAATCGATCTGTCTGCTCGGGCCGCCGGGCGTCGGCAAGACGACGATGCTGCGCGAATGCGCGCGCGTGCTTTCGGAAGACCGCAAACGCGTCGTCATCGTCGACACTTCGAACGAAATCGGCGGCGACGGCGACGTGCCGCACGCCGGGATCGGTCATGCGCGGCGGATGCAAGTTGCCGACCCCGGACTGCAGCACGACGTCATGGTGGAAGCGGTCGAGAACCACATGCCCGAGGTCGTCGTCATCGACGAGATGGGGACCGGCGCCGAAGCGATGGCCGCGCGCACGATCGCCGAGCGCGGCGTGCAGTTGATCGGCACGGCGCACGGCAAGACGCTCGAGAACCTGCTGATGAATCCGACCCTCTCGGATCTCGTCGGCGGCATCAGCACGGTGACGCTCTCCGATGAAGAAGCACGCCGCCGCGGGACGCGCAAAACCGTGCTCGAACGCAGAGCTCCGCCGACCTTCGACGTTTTGATCGAAATCAACGACCGCAATCGCCTTTCGATCTATCAAAACGTGGCCGAAACGGTCGACGCGCTCCTGCGGGGCTATCAGCCGCAGCCCGAAGTGCGCCAGCGCCTGCCCGGCGGCAGCGTAACCGTCGTGCAGGAAGCCGCTCCGGTTCCCCTGCCGAAACGCGCGCCGTTGCCGGCTTCGGGAATCGCCAAGGGTTCGGCGGACTACGATTTTGCGGCCGCGATGCGCGAAGCCGATGCGGACGAGCGCGAGGAGCGCGAGCAGCACGTGCTGCTCTTCCCGTACGGCGTTTCGCGCAACAAAATCGAGCGCGCCATCGCGAACCTCAACGTGAACGCTTCGATCGCGCGCAAGTGGGATGACGCCGACGTCGTCCTGACCTTGAAATCGCTCGAGCGCAAAGAGTCGGAAAAGTTGCGGTCGATCGCCGCCGAAAACGTTCCGATCTACTCGATCAAGACGAACACGACGGCCCAGATCATGCACGCGCTCAAAGACATCTTCGCGCTACCGTCGCTCGATGCCGAGGAGATCGCGCTACGGGAGGCGAGTGAAGCGATCTACAAAGTGCTGCTCGACAGCAAACCCGTCGAACTGACGCCGCAAACGTCCTACGTGCGGCGCATGCAACATCAACTCGCCGAGCAACATCGCGTCATGTCGCGCAGCACCGGCATGGAACCGAACCGGCGCGTCCTGTTTTTTCGCAACAACGATCTCCCGTATACCGGAGCATCAGCGTAACCCCGAGATTCGTCACCGTCGAGGGCATCGAGGGGAGCGGGAAGTCGACCTTGCTCCGTGGTTTGGCCGAGTGGCTCGCAACGCGCGGGGCCGAGGTCGTCGTCACCCGCGAACCGGGCGGCACGCCCCTTGGCGACCGGTTGCGTGCGCTCTTCGTCGAGCCGGGTTTGGCGATCGCTCCGCTGGCCGAGGCGTTCATCGTCAACGCCTCGCGTGCCGAACACGTGGCCCGCGTGATCGAGCCCGCGCTGCGCGAAGGGCGCTTCGTCTTGTGCGACCGGTTCGCGGATGCGACCATTGCGTACCAAGGCTACGGACGCGGCGTCGACATTGCGAGCCTGCGTGCGCTCGCGCGGATCGCGACGAGCGGTCGCGAACCCGATCTGACCTTGCTCCTCGACGTTAGCGCTGCGGTCTCGCAAGCGCGGCTAGCAGCGCGCCAGCACGCAACGGGCATCGGTGCCGACCGGCTCGAGCGCGAGGGCATTGCATTTCACGAGCGCGTCCGAAGCGGCTACCTCGCGCTCGCGAGCGACAATCCGCGCTTCGTCACCCTCGACGGCGGGCAAGCGCCCGCCGCCGTGCTGCAAGCAGCCGCCGCGGTGCTGGCGGAGAAATACGGCGTATGACGGGGATCGAAGGCTTCTTCGACGTGCTCGGTGCGCGGGCACCGCTTGCGTTCTTCGCGACGCTCGACGTAACGCGCCTCGCGCACGGCTACTTGTTCACGGGTCCGGCCGGCGTCGGCAAGAAGACGTTCGCGCGCCGCCTCGCGCAGTCGCTGCTGTGCGAGACGCCCAAAGCGACGCTGCTCGGCTATTGCGAGCACTGCGTCGGATGCAAGCTGTTCGTCGCCGGCACCCACCCGGATTTCGTTTGGTCCGAGGGCACGATCAAGATCGGCACGCAAGCCGGAAGCGCGCTGCACGACGAGGACCTGACGGCCCGAGATCTCGTGCGCGAGCTATCCTTGCACGGCTACCGCAGCCGTTATCGCGTCGTCGTCCTCGGCGACGTCGCGTTCGCCACCCACGAGTCCGCAAACGCGCTGCTGAAGTTTTTCGAAGAACCGCCCTCCGGAGTGCTCGTGATCTTGACGACGAGTGCGCCCGGCTCGCTGCTGCCGACCGTGCGCTCGCGTTTCGTTGAGCTTGGGTTTTCGCCGTTGCCGGTCGCCGACGTTGAAGCCGTGCTGCGTAAGGGTGGGGTCAGTGCCGAGCAGGCTCGCATCGCCGCCCGCGTTTCGCTCGGAAGCGTGACCCGCGCGCGGGCAGTGCTCGACGAAGACGGCGCCGGGATTCGCGACGCGTCGTTTGCCTGGTTCGAACACGCGATGCGCGGGGAGCCCGTCGACTCGGGCTTTCTGCGACTCGACGATCGCAGCCTCAGCGGCGCGGAGAAGCGCGCGCAAGTCGGGGAACTGCTGGAACTCGTGCGCGTCGGCGTGCGCGATTGGGCGGCCTCGGCGCTTGCAGGAGAAGATGTAGCACGGCTCGCCGACGACCAGCGGGCGCGCATCGCGCGAATTCCCGCACGCGATCCGCAAGCGACCGCGGCGCTGCTCGGCGCGATCGCCGAAATCGAGCGCATCGCCGACAGCAACGTCTCTGCCGGCCTCGTCGTCGACTATCTCCGCGTCCAGCTCGCGCCGCGCTAATCTACCAGCGGCGGCCGAACGAGATGTCGGTGTACGTCTTCGCGAGGACGAGCGCAAAATAGCTGGAAAGGATCGCTCGCACGAGGGCGTCGACGAGCGAGGGAACGACGCGCGACCCCAAACCGGTGCCGAAATAGAGCGGCGTGAGCACGGCTTCGATCACGGTCGGCGCGACGTAGAACGTGATGACGTAGAGCGCGGTGACGAGTAGGGTCGGCACGACTGCGCCGCGTGCGCGCTCGAGCGAGACCTGCAGCGTCGCGCCCCCGGGAATGCCGCCGATCGCCGCAGCGGGTAGCGCATAGATGAAGAAGTAAAGCGCGACGAGCGCCAAGACGATCGATCCGAAGAGCGGAATGATCGATCCGACAAGACCCGCGACGTAGATCACGAAGGTGAAACCGAGCGCCGCGATCAGGATGTCGCCGGCCTTGCGCACCGACTCCTCCCAAGCTGCGTCGAACGGGGCGCGGCCACGCCGCCAGGCCGCGTCCGCGACGATCAGCGCGACGGCGAGACCGAATGACGAGATGAGCTGCGCGAACAGGCCGGCTAGCCCGGAGTTTGCCGAGGCGAGAAAGCCACCGCCCGAATCTGCCGGCATCAGCATGAGGAGCAAAATCCCGACGATCGCGGCTAACAGCGGCGCGAGCACAATTTGCGGATGGCGCACGAGCAACGCAAATGCACGCAGGTACGCGACGAGATCGACCGATCCGAGATTTCGCAACCCTTAGCCGCGCGCGCCGGCGAGCGCCGAACCGCAGCCGCAGGAGCGGTCCGCCGGGATCGCCTCGACGATTTTGAAAATCGCCTGCTTCACGCGTTCGTTGTTGCTCGCGAACACGCGCATCACCGCCTCGTGCGTAACCGGGACTGCACCCGGAAGGCCGACGTCGTAGTCGGTGATCAGCGAGATGTTGACGTAGCAGATCTCGAGTTCGCGAGCGAGATAGCACTCGGGATACTGCGTCATGTTGATGATCTCCCAGCCCGCATCTTGGAACCACTTCGATTCGGCGCGGGTGGAGAAGCGCGGCCCTTGGATGACGACGACCGTCCCCGTCTCATGCGTCGTCACACCGATCGAGCGCAGCGCCGAGATTGCGATCGGCCGCAATTCCGGGCAATACGGGTCGGCGAAGCTCACGTGCGTCGTGATCGGGCCGTCATAGAAGGTGTCGCGGCGCCCGCTCGTGCGGTCGGCAACTTGGTCGGCGACGGCCATGTGCCCGGGCTCGTATTCGCGTTTGAGCGAGCCACACGCGGTCGGCCCGATGATCCGCGTCACGCCGAGTTCTTTCATCGCCCACAGGTTTGCGCGGTAGTTAATCGACTGCGGTGGGAAACGGTGATCCTTCCCGTGCCGCGGCAAGAACGCGACCTTCTTCCCGGCGACCTCGCCGAGAGCGACGCGGTCGCTCGGTGCGCCATACGGCGTCTCGATCCAAACCTCGCGCGCATTCTCGATCAGCGAGTAAAAACCGGAACCCCCGAAAACCCCGATCTCGGCACGTTCTTGAGTCACTGTGAACCTCCAGTGGATGCAAACCACGGCAGGTTCGGGAGCGACCCCCCCCTGTCATCCTGAGCGGAGGCGCGCAGCGCCGAAGTCGAAGGACCGCCGTGACTTCAACTCGCGCCTTCGGCTTCGACGCGCGCCGTTCGTCCTTCGACTGCGCGCCTTCGGCGCTCCGCTCAGGATGACAGGGCGGTCACTCCTTGAAATCGCTTGGCCGAAGTTCTTCGATGAACTTTTTGAAGCGCTGCGACTCTTCGGCTTCGGCTTTCTTGTCGGCGACCGTTTCTTCGAGGACGATCTTGTCGGAGACGTAGATCGGCGCTTGCATACGTAGCGCGAGCGCGATCCCGTCGGAGGGACGCGCGTCGATCTCTTGCGTCTCACCGTTTTGACGGACGATCAGCTTCGCGAAGAACGTCGAGTCTTTGATGTCGTGGATGACGATCTGTTCGAGCTGTCCGTGCAGCGACTCGATCATCGAGCGCATCAGATCGTGAGAGAGCGGGCGCGGGACGGAGGTTCCCTCGAGCGCCAAGGCGATGGCGGTCGCTTCAAACGGACCGATCAGGATCGGCAGGAAGCGCTTGCCTTCGAGGTCTTTGAGGATGACCACGGGGTCGTGGGTCAGCAAGTCGATTCCGAGCTTGTCGACCTTCATTTGGCGCATCTAGCAAAATCCTACGCATCCAGGACGATTCCTTGCCCCAAGCGAACGGGCTGGGCGGTCCAGGATGGCCCTTTCGTGCGGAATCGTCGGCTTGCCGAACGTCGGCAAGTCGACAATTTTTAATGCCCTGACCCGCTCGGCGCAAGCTCTCGCGGCCAACTACCCGTTCGCGACGATCGAGCCGAACATCGGCGAGGTCCCCGTCCCCGACGACCGCTTGAGCGTCCTCTCGGAGATCGTGAAGGCCCGGCGGATCGTTCATGCGACCATGCGCTTCGTCGACATTGCGGGGCTCGTTCGGGGGGCCAGTACCGGTGCCGGGCTTGGAAACGCCTTCCTGAGCCACATTCGGGAGACCGACGCGGTCGCAATGGTCGTGCGCTGTTTCGCCGACCCGGACGTCGTCCACGTCGAGGGCGACCCGGACCCCCTGCGCGACATCGAGATCGTCAACATCGAGATGGCGCTCGCCGACCTCGCCACGCTTGCGAAGCGGGTCGACAAGCTCGAACGCGAGGCACGTGTCAACGCGAAGCTCGGCGCGCGGGTCGAGGCCGCGAAGCGCCTGCGTTCGGCTCTTGAGACGGGAGCGCCCGCACGCTCGTTCGCGCCGGGTTCGATCGAACGCGAACTCGCAAGCGAGGCATTCTTGTTGACGTCAAAACCCTTGCTGTACGTCGCCAACGTCGATGAGGAACAGATCGGCGCACTAGGCCCGCTCGCGCAGAGCGTTTTCGCTCTTGCCGAACGCGAAGGCAGCCGGGCGATCGCGTTTTGCGGAAAGATCGAAGCGGAGCTCGCGGGCCTAGACGACCAGGACGCAAAGACCTTCCGGCAAGAGCTCGGCATCGACCGCAGCGGTCTCGATCAGCTGATCCTGAGCGCGTACGATCTTTTGGGCCTGATGACGTTCCTGACCGCGGGTGAGATCGAAGCTCGCGCGTGGACGATCGAAAAAGGAACCAGAGCCCCGCAGGCCGCCGGCAAGATCCACTCGGACATCGAGCGCGGCTTCATCCGCGCCGAAATTGTCTCGTATGAGGACTACGCGCGCCTCCGTACCATGGACGCAATCAAGGCCGCCGGCTTGCTCCGCAGTGAGGGCAAGGACTATGTAATGCGGGAGGGCGACGTAGTGAATTTCCGCTTTAACGTCTAGCTGGTGCCTTGGTGCAGGGTGGTCCTTCTTGCGTCAAATGTATAACACCAGGCGTTCTCAACTATACAATTGTAGGGGTATAGCCGATATTTCCGTAAGGTGAAACGTCGAACACTTGTCGAGGAGCCGCCCATGATTACCGCCGTCCGAGAGGTCTCGGTTTTTGGAGACGCGATCGCGTACTTCAACGAGGCTGCCGCCTTGCTTGACCTGAATCCGGGGATGCGCCGGCTGCTCACAAGGCCCTCGCGCCAAATCATCTTCTCGATTCCGTTTCAACGCGACAACGGCGAGCTCGAGGTGTTCACCGGCTACCGCGTTCAGTACAACTTCGCGCGCGGGCCGGCAAAGGGCGGAATTCGCTTCCATCCGGGCGTCACGCTCGATGAGGTGACCGCACTCGCGTTTTGGATGACCTGGAAGTGCGCCGTCGTCGATCTTCCCTTCGGCGGCGGCAAAGGCGGCGTGACCTGCGACCCGACGACACTATCGCAGGGCGAACTCGAGCGCATCACGCGGCGCTATGCCGCGGAGCTCGTCGAGGTCGTCGGTCCCGACAAGGACGTTCCGGCTCCCGACGTCGGCACGACCCCGCAGATCATGGCCTGGTTCATGGACACCTACTCGATGCACGTGCGCCAGCATACGCCGGGCGTCGTGACCGGCAAGCCGCTCGAAATCGGCGGCTCGCGCGGGCGCGTCGAAGCCACGGGCCGCGGCGTATCGCTCGTGGCGCTAGCGCAAATGCGGCGCATGGGGATCGATCCAAAGGGCGCGCGCGTCGTCGTGCAAGGTTTTGGCAACGTCGGGTCGATTGCCGCGCGGATGTTCGCCGACGCCGGCAGCAGCGTCGTTGCGATCTCCGACGTAACGGGTGCGTATTACAACGAGCGGGGGCTCGACATCGCAGGCGCGACCGCTTACGCGCAGGAGCACCATTCGCTCGACGGCTACCGCGGCGGCGAGCGCATAACTAACGAAGCGCTGCTCGAGCTGCCGTGCGAAGTACTCGTTCCGGCCGCCTTAGAAAAGCAACTCAACGTGCAGAACGCGCCGCACGTCCAAGCCAAGCTCATCGTCGAGGGCGCAAACGGTCCGACGACGCCCGAGGCCGATCACATCTTCACGCAGCGCGGGATCGTCGTCATCCCCGACATTCTTGCGAATGCGGGCGGCGTCACGGTCTCGTACTTCGAATGGGCTCAAGACCGCTCCGGCTACTTCTGGAAGGAATCAGAGGTCAACGAACGGCTCGCGGACGTGATGCACGAGAACTACGCGAAAGTTTCGGATCTCGCGCAGTTACGCAATGTACCGTTGCGTACGGCCGCGTACATGGTGGCGATCGATCGCGTCGTCCAGTCGATGAATACGCGCGGGGTTTACGCCTGACGCGAGGCCCAGTCGCGCAGTGCCTTCAGAGCTGAGGCGAGCGACGAGCCGCGTGGGGTAAGTTCGTACAGGACGCGCAGCGGCGGGCCAGGGTCGACGCGCCGCGCAACCAACTGATCGCCGTCGAGTTCGCGCAGGCTGGCGCTTAGCGTGGTCTCGGTCAAGGTCCCGAATTCGGCCAGCATCTCGTTTTGCCGGCGCGGGCCGGCGTCGAGCGAACACAAAACCGCGGCGTTCGGATGCCGGGCCAGTTTTGCGAGCGAGACGATAAAACGCGGATCGTCCATATCCGAGGCGAGCCTCATGCTAAGTCCTTCGGCCCGCCGGCAGATGGCTACCATCCGGCCCGCGCACGAAGTAACTTGGCTCACAGGTCTGGCGCTCGACCGGCTAGCCCCGACCCAGGAACCGGCGCCGGATGAGGTACGCGGCCAGCGCCAAGACGGCGACGTAGGGGGCGAAGGCGACCAACAGGAGACTCTTCGCGACCAACCAGATTGTGAAGCCCCAGAGCGTGCGAAGTGCGGCGCGCCAAGCGTCGGCGATCTGCGTGCCGGGGCCGGCGACGGCGACGGGGGTTGTTTTTTCGTCGGAGAGGTCGACCGTGATCGTGGCGTAGGCGACCCGCCGGCGCATCGACTTCGTTTGGGCGTCGAGTTGTTCGATCGCTTCGCGCGTGGACGCGAGCTGCTGTTCGACGTCGAGAACGTCGGCGATCTTGCCCGACCGATCCATGATCCGCAGCAGGTCCGTCTCTTCATGACGGAGATTGCGAAGGCGCGCGTCAGCGTCGACGATGCTGTCGGTAAGATCTTCCGTCGTTACCGAGCGGGAGGTGACGCCGCCGAGCCCCGCGAGCGTTTCGAGCGTAGCCCCGAAGCGGTCGTCGGGGACGCTAAGCGTCACTTGGGCTGTGTGCGCTCCGCCGGCTCTGGCGGGTGCGTTATCTTCAAGGCCCGTGACGGCGCCGAACTCGCTCTGGGTCAAGCGCTGAATGCGCTCGAGGGCGCTCGCCACGTCGGGAACGATCAGCCCGATCGCACCGGTGCGCGCCAGCGCTCGTTGTGTCGCCGAGACCGCGTCCGCGGCCTTGGATTCGGTGCCGGCGCTTTGCGCAGCAGTCCCCGAAATGCTGCTGTTCAGCGCGCCGAACAAGACCGGCCGCTTTGCGATCGGCGCTTGTACGGGTGCGGCTCGCTCGGCGAGGGGAACCGGCACCACGTCCGGCCCGCTCGCCCGCTGCAGTTCGCGCGAGATCGGCGCGAACAGAACGAACGTCGCAACGATCGCCGCGGCGACCGCTCCCCAACGCTTGATCCCGTTCGAACGAAGAACCGCGAGATCGAGCCACGGTTTGCGTGCGGGCGCGCCGGGGCCAATCCGGCGCATCACGTCCTCGAAGAACGCACTGGACGGGGCCGCAGCGGAGGCTTCGATCTCGGCGAACGTGGCGCTCAAGGCACGCAACTCGGCGAGTTCGCCGGTGCAGCCGTTGCACGTCGAAAGGAACGTCTCGATTCGCTCACGCTGCGGTGCCGGCAGTGTCGCGCTCAGATACCAGGGGAGTTCGGATTCAAGCTCGGCGTGGTTCACGATACTTCTCTCTGCAATCCGGCCGATACGAGCGCATTGCGCAGCGCGCGCTTGGCGTGATACACGCGCGTTTTCACGGTGCCGAGCGGGCACCCCACGATCGCGGCGATCTCGGCTTGTGCGTATCCGAGGACGAAGGTGAGATGGAGCACGGCGCGGTGCTCCGGCGAGATCGTTTCGAGCGCCGCTTCGATCTCGGCGCGCGTACTCGATTCGATCGCACGGCGCTCGGGATCTTCGCTCTCGGTGCGCGGGGGCTCCGCAAGATGCAGCAGCGCGGCGTCGCGGCGCGCGCGCCGCAGGCAGTCGAGCGCCTTATGGTGCGCGATGCCGAGCACCCAGGTCGAGGGTTTGGAGCGTCCGGCGTAGCGCGGCGCGCTATTCCAAACCTCAACCATCACGTCGCTCGCCGCCTCATTTGCGAGGCCGTCGTCGCTCACCATCCGTGCGACATAACGATACACACGCCGCTCGTACGCGCGGAAAAACGACTCGAACGCCGCTCGGTCGCCCGCGGCGATCCGCCGGAGAAGGGACCGTTCTAAGCCGGACTCGTCGTCTACGGGCTGCATCGTAGCGGTATGTCGCCCGCCGCGACAAAAAGGTTCAAGTCAGGCGTTGCGAGCGTATCTCGCTCGGGTCCGCGCGCCGGCGAAGATGACCACGGCCCCGTCTTCTTGAGCGACATATGGGTCGCCCTTCGCATCGGGGTGCACGCGCGCGTTGTCGGCGGGACTGCGCACCATCTTTCGTAAGCCGCAACCGTAAGGTTGCATTTCTAATTCGGTTGCGATACACTATACGCAACCTGGAGGTTGCTATGGCTACGCCCGCCGATCGGATCGAGAAGACCATTCTGCTGCGCGCACCGCTCGACCGCGTGTGGCGCGCGATTAGCGACGCGAAGGAGTTCGGGACCTGGTTCGGAGTCGAGTTTGAGAGCGACTTCGCTGCAGGTGCCCGTCTGATCGGGAAATGCGTCCCGACGAAAGTCGACCCGGAGGTCGCTAGGGCGCAGGAAGCCTACGCCGGGACGGCGTTCGAGGTCCACATCGAACGGGTGGAACCCATGCGGCTGTTCTCGTTCCGTTGGCACCCGTTCGCGCTCGATCCTGACGTAGAGTACTCCAAAGAGCCAATGACGCTCGTCAGCTTTGAGCTTAAAGAAACGCCCGACGGCACCATGTTGACGATCACCGAATCCGGTTTCGACGGGATACCACTGGGCCGCCGCGCGGACGCGTTCGAGGCAAACGAAGAGGGTTGGATCGCTCAGACGCGGCTGATCGAAAAGTACGTCATGACGGCGTGAGCAAAGCCGCTTCAAAGCGTGCCAAGACGGCGCCCGTATTTGCCGCGCTCGGCGATGAAACGCGGTTGCTCATTGTCGCTCGGCTATGCCACGAGGGCCCCCTCGCAATCGTACGGCTCACCGAAGGTTCGAACGTTTCGCGCCAGGCAATTACGAAGCACCTGAACGCACTTTCAAAGGCCGGGCTCGTACGAAGCGAGAGGACGGGCCGCGAGCGTATTTGGAAACTCGAGGTCAATCAGTTCGCCCAAGCCGGTCGTTATCTGGAGCAAATCTCACAGGAGTGGGATGAAGCGCTCCTCCGCCTTCGGGCTTTCGTGGAAAACGATTAACTGAGATCGAAAGCTGAGGGTGTCGATGACCGCTTGAAGATGCATCTTGCCGACGCCCTTAAGGCGGCCTCGACGCGAACGGCGAAGCCGTCGATGCCGAGCTGGCCTAACCCGCCGGGGGCGCGCTCGCGGCGGAGCGAAGTCTCGTGCATGCTCGCGCTCTTCCTGGGTCCCGCACTCTTGGCGATGGCGTTCGATTCGGTCGCCGCCGCCGTCGACGGCTACAACGCCCAGCTCGGAAAGCCGAGCCCGCCGGTCTTCTCCGAAGCCGACTACGATTGGTACAGGCGCGGCTATAAAGTAGGCCCGCAAGGCATCCTGGAGGGCCGGCTTGTGCGCAGAATGCGCGACGGCAAGACGATCCCAATGCCGCACGTGAAGTTCACCTTGCTCCCCGCGACCGATTTCTCGGCTTGGGTCGGCCTGCAGGCACTTACGTACGGTGGCAGCGGCTGGCGATACAGCCCGCCCTCGGGGTACGGGTCGGGGTTTATCAACCAGTTCGAGACGCACGACGACGGTACGTTCGAGGCCTACAGCCTGCCGCTTGGCGTGTACTATCTGTTGGCGAGCGTGGATCTGGTTTACGGAAAATCCGAGCCGAGCCAGTATACGGCGAAAGGTTACGACGGCAACGGCCGCCAGACCGACGTCGTCGTTCCCCACCTCCGCTACCCGCACGGAGAGCTCTACGCGCTCAGTTATTCGAAGACGCTCCAGGTGGTGTCACCCGAGCCGAATTCCGATCAAGTCGGAGACATCGAGCCGCTCCAGATGGTCCACAACCCAAAATTGCTGCCAGATCCCGGCTCGGACGCCAAGAACTACTTGCTCGACCCGAACGAGGTCGCTTATCCCGACGCGTACGTGCCGGCCGAGGCGGAGCTCGCCCCGTACGGGGCGACCGGCGCCGGAAGGATCTCCGGCCGGCTCAACCTGCCGCTTGAGGGCATCCCGCGACTGGAGCAAAAGGACCTCACCGTCGCGTTGCTCCCGGCCGTGCAGTGGTCGTACGCGTGGGCGACGTCGCTCGAGTACAACGTCTTCAACCAGTCGACGGTCCTGGACTTTCCGTTGTGGGCGAAGAGCTACGTGCGCTTCGCGCGCACCGACGAGCGGGGCCGTTTCGAATTCGACAGCCTGCCGCCGGGCAGGTACATCGTCGGCGCCCTGGTCGACTATTTATACAAATACACCGAGACCAGCCAGGTATACGAAGGTAGCGACTACGTCGAGAACGAGGTCTCGACCGACTTCTACAAGTCCGACGAGAACGGCGCGACCGCGTTCGATCACACGGAGTACTCGACGGAAACGGAGCTCGTTCCGCGCTACAACACGGTCACGTCGACCCCGGAGTGTCGCGTGCGCGACTCGCTGCTCGCGCTCGTCGACTTGGGCGCGGGACAGAGCGTGACGACGCCGATCGCCGACACGCACTGGTTCAAAGACGGCGGCGGATGTAGGAGTGGCGCTCGCTAGGAGCAAGCCCGATACGGCGCCGACGGGAGCCGCCGCGGTGATTGTGGTTGCGACCGCTGAGCTTTGATAAAGATGTAATCTACTGAAACGCCTGCTCGGCGTGATAGGAGCTGCGGGAGAGCGGGCTGCTTACGACTTGGCGGAAGCCCTTGGCTAGGCCGATGTCGCGCAGGCGCGCGAACTGCGACGGCGTTATGAATTCGACGACGTCGAGGTGGCGTTTGGTCGGTTGGAGGTACTGGCCCATCGTGAAAATGTCGACGCCGATCGCCCGGGCGCGGTCCATCGTCTCCTCGATCTCGGATTCGGTTTCGCCGAGGCCCAGCATGAGCGAGGTTTTCGTATAGCGGATCTTCCCGCTGCGTTTGGCCCGGTCGAGGACGGCGAGCGACTGCGCGAAGCTCGCGCGCTTGTCGCGCACCGTCGCCTGCAGGCGCGGGACGGTTTCAAGGTTGTGGGCGAACACTTCGGGCCCCGCCTCGAGGACGACGTCGACAGCCGCTAAATCGCCCGCGAAGTCGCCGGTCAAACATTCGACCTTTGCGTCGGGAACGAGCTTGTGAATCATTCGCACGGTGCTGGCGAAGATCGCTGCGCCCCCGTCAGCCAGGTCGTCGCGATCGACCGCCGTCAGCACGAGGTACTTCCAGCCCAAATCGCGGACCGCTTCGGCGACTCGCTTCGGCTCGAGCCAATCGACTTCGCCGCGCGCGCTCCCCGTCTTGACGTTGCAGAAGTTGCAGGCGCGCGTGCACGTGTCGCCGAGGATCATGATCGTCGCGGTTCCCGCGCCCCAGCACTCGCCGATGTTCGGGCACATCGCTTCTTGGCAGACCGTGTGCAGGTCGAGGCTCTTCACCTCGCGCTTGAGCCGTTCGTAGTTTTCGCCGTGGGCGAGGGTGACTTTAAGCCAGTCGGGCTTGCGCGCAATCATAGAAGATGGTTTGCTTGCATGATGGCGGCGAGATCGTGCGGAGCGATCGTCGCAAAGCCGGCGGCGCTGTCGCATTCCTCAAGCGCGTCGAAGATGAAGGCCGCTGCGACGTCAGGATCGTCGCCGGCACCCGCAATCGATTTCGGGAGATACGCGCGCATATATGCCGTGCAGGCGCGCTGATAGGGAAGGCGCTCGTCCTCGTGTTGCGGCAGCTTCGCAAGAAACGGTTTCAACCCCCCGGGAGCCGGCAACGCGCGTCCGTTGGCACGCGCGAGCCATCGCGTGATGTCGCTCGTCGGCACGTGTGCCAGACCCCCATACGCTTGACAGCGCACGAGGCCGTTGAGCGCCGAGGCGAAGAACTTGTCCATCCGCTTGGCGTGCAAGTTGGTGAGATAGCTCTGCAGTTGCGACATGCAGGTATCCTCCGCGAGCCCGGCGTCGATCGCCGTGCGGGCCGATTGAGCGGGCGGCGTCTGGTGCATCGGCCCACGCGCCCAAATCGCCACGGCGAGAACGACCGCGAGCGACGCCACGATGAGGAAAGCCCTCATCGCGTTGCCGCTTCGCGAGCGAATTCAAACGAAAACTCGGCCTCGAGGGCGGCGAGAATCGTCGCGCACCCTTGCTCCCACGAAACCGGCCGCCCGAGTTCGTGCGAGATCGAGGTGATCCCAAATTGCGGCGTCCCGCACGGATCGATCAAGCGGTCGTAGTCGAGTTGCGTGGAGACGTTGAGCGCGAGCCCGTGCAACGTCGTCATCGCCTTGACCGAGAGTCCGACGGCGCAAATCGCCGCATCTCCGACATAGACGCCGCGATGCTCGGCGCGCGGATGCCCGGCGATTCCAAACGATGCGAGCGCCGCAACCGCGCTGCGTTCGAGCGCACTGACGAACGGGACGACTTCGCGAAAGCGGGCGAGCCGGACGATCGGATACACGACGACTTGTCCCGGGCCGTGAAAGGTCGCGTCGCCGCCCCGCTCGACCGCAAAGAAGTCGACGTTGCGTTCTGCGAGCTGCTGCGGCGAAAGCCGTAAGCTCGAGGTCTTTGCATTGCGGCCGAGCGTAACGACCGGGTCGTGTTCGACGACGATCCACGTATCCGGATCGGTGCCGGCGGCCACGCGCGCGTGCACCTCGCGCATCAACGCGAGCGTCTCGCGGTACGGCGCGCGGCCGAGGGTTACCAGTCGCCTCACTTCGTGGCGGCCACCGGTGCCGGAGGCTTGGGTTTCGGGTTGGGGATGTGGATCGCTTTGCCGTGCGCGGCCTCGGCTGCGTCCATGATCGACTCGGTCAAAGTCGGATGCGGGTGGATCGAGAGGCCGATGTCTTCTAAGGTCGCGCCCATTTCGAGCGCGATGACGCCTTCGCCGATTAGCGACTCCGCCTGCGGCGCGACGATGTGCATGCCGAGCAGAAGGTCCGTCTTCGCGTCGCCGACGAGTTTGATCAGCCCGTCGTGCTCGTTCATCGTGCGCGCGCGCCCGCTCGCCAGCAACGGGAACTTCCCGATGCGCAGCTCGTAGCCGGCGGCCTTCGCTTCCTCTTCGGAAAGCCCGACGGTCGCGACTTCAGGATCCGTATACACACAGTTCGGCACCGCGATCGGATCGTACGCCGACGATGCGTCGCCCGCGATGACTTCGGCGGCGACGACACCCTCTTTCATCGCCTTGTGTGCGAGCAGCGGCGCCCCGGTGATGTCGCCGATCGCGAAGATCGTCGCGACCTTGGTGCGGCGCTGCGCGTCGACGGCAATAAAGCCCGCTTCGTTCGTGGAAAGGCCGGCAGCCGCGAGGTCCAAGCCGTCGGTGACCGGGCGCCGGCCGACGGCGACGAGCGCCATCTCGAACTCGCGCGTCTCGTCTTTGCCGCTCGTGTACTCGCCGTTGATCGTGGCCTTCACCCCCGCTCCAGCTTTTTCAAGCCCGGCGACTTTGGTGGAAAGCGCAATCTCGACGCCCTGCTTCTTGAGGATGCGACCCAACGTCTTGGAAATCTCCAGATCGGTTCCGGTCAGGATCTGCGGCAACATCTCGACGACCAGCACCTTCGCGCCCATTCGCGTATACACGGTCGCGAACTCGAGGCCGATGACGCCGCCCCCGATAACGAGCAAGGACTGCGGAATTTTTTTGAGACGGACCGCGTCATCGGAGTTGATGATCGTCTCGCCGTCGCGCGGCCACGCTTTAACCTCGACCGGAGCGCTGCCGGTCGCGATCACGATCGCGTCCTTCGCGTCGTACGTCTC
>Ga0302324_100011518_pt1 | contig 18136 bp, 21 predicted proteins | sample Palsa_T0_1_FD_201949 | JGI IMG/M metagenome (GOLD analysis project Ga0302324, IMG submission 201949) | Peat permafrost microbial communities from Stordalen Mire near Abisko, Sweden - Palsa_T0_1 | ecosystem: Environmental > Terrestrial > Soil > Palsa > Peat permafrost | place: Sweden: Abisko... | reverse complement strand
GCGGATCGCCAAGCAGGCCCGCACCGCCGTCGGGGGCGTGGACGTGGTTCGCGCGCAGACCGAGACGCTCGACGGCGGGGTGGGGAGGATCAACGACTCCGGGGTCAGGATCCTGCACTCGGCGCGCGCGCTCAGAAAGGTGGCGGTCGGCAAATGACGCTCGCGCTCGCCGCCACCTCGGCACATACCTACTGGGGGATCGCGCTCGCGATCGCATTCGGGGCGACAGCCGTCGTCGCGATCCTCTTGACGGTGCTCGTCAGCGCCGTCGACAGCATCGATAAATCCGTCAAGAGCCTGCTGGCGGTCGCCGGCAGGGTCGCCGGCAACACCTCGAACATCCCCCAGCTTCAGGCGACCGCGCCGGTGCTCGGGCTGATCGTGGAGGAGGCTCTCGTGCAGGACGACTACATGAACGCGCTGACCGACGGGTTCGGTGGCAAATGAGCACGCATGTGCTCGTGATCCTGTCAGTCGCGCTCGCTGCCGTCGTGATCCTCGCGCTGGCGGTCACGCTGATCCTGGTCCGACGAGGCCTCGAGTCGATCTCGGCCAACCTGAGCGCCCTGGCCGGGGCTCTGGAAGGAGTGCAAGCGGAGCATCTGCGCCCCCTGGAGCCCGCCGTGATTGCGATCAACGGCCAGTTCGACACGATCCTGAGCGCGCTGCCGGGGATCGCGTCCAAGGCCGCGATCGTCGCCGAGCGGAGGCCGACATGATCCTCTACTGGATCGGCTCGCTGATCGTGCTGCTGGTGATCGTGCCGGTGGTCGTAGTTCTGCTGCGCGGGGTCCTGCAGGCGGCTGACGGGATCGTCCCGAGCGTCCAGCGGATCGCGGCCGTTGCGGCGGCCGGGTCACAGGACCTCGATGCGGTGCCGCTGCTGCTGACGACCCAAGAGCAGGTCAAGCGCACGGTCGAGACGGTCGCCGACTACGGCGGCTCGCTCAACGTGATCCTCGACGACGCCTGACCTGAGGAGGAGGAGAGACACATGCCTGCACCCGGAATCGTGCTTGCCGTCGGGGTCGTCCTGATCGTCGCGGCGGTCGTCTACTACCTGGTCCGCACGATCATCGCGCTCCGCGCGATCACCAAGGGCCTCGACGACGCGATCGCCGGCGTCGGCGAGCTGATCGAGAAGAGCGCCCCGGTCAACGAGGTGGTCAACACGATCAACTCCCATCTCGATGTTGCCGTCGGCGCGCTTGAGGGCCTGCTCGTCAAGAAGGCCGGTCTGCGCGACGCGGTCGGTTTGATCGACGGCCTGTACCCGGGCGCCGCCGCCGACGGGCTGCGTGACTTCCCGGACTCCAAGACGACCACGCCGCCACGGATCTCCGAGGTCTACACGCGCGGCGTGCTGACGCTCGCGCGTCTCGGCCGCGAGGCACCGATCGCGGTCGTCAGCCCCGAGGGTCCGGTGCTGCGCCATCCGGATCGCGCCGCGGCGCAGACACGGGACCTGTACCCGCACGAGCGTCAGTTGCGACCCGGGAACCTGGATCGCTCGCCGGTGATCGGATCGGACTCGCCGATCCAGTACGAGCCGGCGGCGACGCCGGGAATGCGCCTGGCGCGCCCGGCCGGTGGTGGTGCGGCGACCGCGCCTGACCCGGCGAGATGGGCGGCGGGCGGTCGGACATCGGGTAAGGCCAGGCAGGAGACGACGCCCGATCAGGACAGTCAGGAGACGACGCCGGATGCGGACTGACGTCGGTGCCCATGCTGACAACAGAGGCGAACACCGGTTCGCTCCAGAGCAGAGGGGGAGGTCCTGATGCAGACGCCTGCACCGTGTGGCTATGAACGCGCCAGCACGGTCGACGGCGCGATCGCGTCGCTCGTCGAGCTTGGCCCGACCGCCCGGATCATCGCCGGTGGCCACAGCCTGATCCCGATGATGAAGCTGCGACTCGCCACGCCCGAGCACCTGATCGATATCAACGATCTCGACGAGCTCGCCTACATCCGGCGTGATGGCGACGAGCTCCGGATCGGTGCGATGACGCGCCACGTCGAACTGCTGCAGTCCGAGCTGCTAGCCGAGCATTTTCCGGTGTTCGCCGACGCCGAGGAGGTGATCGCCGACCCGGTCGTCCGCAACCGCGGCACGATCGGCGGATCGCTGTGCCAGGCCGATCCCAGCGAGGACCTGTCGGCGGTCTGCTCGGCGGTCAAGGCCAGCGTCGTGATCCGCGGATTGGATCCCGCCCAGCCACCCCATACCACCGAGCGCGTGATCACGATGCACGAGTTCCATGTCGGTCCGTACGTGACCGCGGTCGGCGCCGCGGAGCTGTTGACCGAGATCCGGATCCCGATTCGGCCAGGCGCCGGCTCCGCCCATGAGAAGGTCGAGCGACGCGCCGGCGACTACGCGATCTCCGCCGTCTCGGCGGCGGTCTGGGTCGACGGCCCGACGTTCGCCGACGTCGGCGTCGCGCTCGCGGCCTCGGGGCCGTTCACGATCGACGTCGTCCGCGCGGCGGAACTGTTGCGCGGTCAGGTGCCGTCCGAAGAGCTGTTCGAGCAGGCGGGCCAGATCGCCTCCGAGGACTCGATGCCGATGGCCGACAGCCGCGGGCCGATCGACTACAAGCGCCACCTCGTCGGCGTGCTCACCAAACGTGCGCTGCGCCGTGCGACCGCTCGCGCCCTGCGTCAGGACATTTAGGAGAACCGATGCACGTCACGATCAAGATCAACGGCGAGGACGTCAGCCGCGACGTCGAGCCGCGCCGGCTGCTGGTCCACTTCATCCGCGAGACGCCCGGGTTGACCGGCACCCACTGGGGTTGCGACACCTCCAACTGCGGCGCCTGCATCGTCCATCTCGATGGCCAGCCGGTGAAGTCCTGCACGGTGCTGGCGGTGATGGCCGACGGCCACGAGGTGCGCACGGTCGAAGGCCTGGCAGTCGACGGCGAGCTCGATCCGATCCAGACCGGCTTTCACGAGAAGCACGCGCTGCACTGCGGCTTCTGCACCCCCGGGATGATGATGGCCTGCCGAGCGCTGCTGGACGAGAAGGCGGCTGAGGGGCGGGCTCCGACCGATCACGAGATCCGCACCGCGATCTCCGGCGGCATCTGCCGCTGCACGGGCTACATGAACATCGTTGCCGCGGTCCGTTGGGCCGCGGAACACGAGGCGCAGATCAAGCAGGAGGCGTAGACGAGATGGCCACGACCGCCCCAGAGAACCTTCCCAGCGCAACCCAGGAGCGACCGATCGGCTTCGGTCGTCTGAAGCGCAAGGAGGACGCGCGCTTCATCCGCGGCGAGGGCAAGTACCTCGACGACATCACGCTGCCGGGGATGGTGCACGGCGCGATCCTGCGTAGTCCGTACGCGCACGCCACGATCAACTCGATCGACACCTCCGAGGCGCTTGCGCTGGACGGCGTGCTGGCGGTCGTGACCGCCAAGGACCTCGAGACCCTCGGGTTGGCGTGGATGCCGACGATCTCCTACGACACGCAGGCGGTCCTGGCCGGCGACAAGGTCCGCTTTCAAGGCCAGGAGGTGGCGTTCGTGGTTGCCACCGACGAGTACATCGCGCGCGATGCGCTGCCGCTGATCCAAGTCGACTACGACCCGCTGCCCGTGGTCGTCGACGCCCGTAAGGCGCTTGATCCCGACGCGCCGCTGATCCGTGACGACAAGCCCGGCCAGGTCGACAACATCGCGACGCCGACGTGGGAAGCCGGGGACGAGGAGGCGACCGACCGGACCTTCGCGGAGGCCGACATCGTCGTCACCCGCGACGTCATGTATCCGCGCTGCCATCCCGCACCGATGGAGACGTGCGGGATGATCGCGGACTTCAACCCCGAGACCGGGCAGCTGGACATCTACAACGGCAATCAGGCGCCGCACGTTCATCGCACCGTCTACGCGCACGTCGCCGGCCTGCCCGAGCACATGATCCGGATCATGTGCAACGACATCGGCGGCGGCTTCGGCAACAAGGTGCCGGTGTACCCCGGGTACGTCTGCGCGATCGCCGCGTCGATCGTTGCGGGCGCGCCGGTCAAGTGGATTGAGGATCGCACCGAGAACCTGACCTCGACCGGCTTCGCGCGGGACTACATCATGCACTCGTCGATCTCGGCCAAGGACGGACGGATCACGGGCCTGAAGGTCGACGTGATCGCCGACCACGGCGCCTGGGACTCGACCGCGCAGCCGACCAAGTTCCCGGCCGGGTTCTTCCACATCTGCTCGGGCTCCTACACGCTCGACGCGTCGCACGTCAAGGTCAAAGCGGTGTACACGAACAAGGCGGCCGGCGGCGTCGCCTACCGCTGCTCGTTCCGGATCACCGAGGCGGTGTATCTGGTCGAGCGGATGGTCGAGTCGCTGGCACTGGAGATGGAGGTCGACCCGATCGAGCTGCGGATGCGGTCGTTCATCGCGCCCGAGCAGTTCCCGTACGAGACGACGACCGGCTGGACGTACGACTCGGGCAACTACGCCGAGACGATGAAGGTCGCGATGGACATCGCCGGGTATGACGAGCTGCGGCGTGAGCAGGCGGAGAAGCGCGAGCGCGGCGAGTTGATGGGGATCGGGATCTCATTCTTCACCGAGGGGGTCGGCGCCGGCCCGCGTAAGCACATGGACATCCTCGGGATGTCGATGAACGACGGTGCCGACCTGCGCGTCCACCCGTCGGGCAAGGCGGTCGTCTCGCTCAGCGCGCAGACCCAGGGCCAGGGCCACGAGACGACGTTCGCACAGATCGTCGCCGAGGAGCTCGGAATCCCGCCCGAGGACATCGAGGTCCGCCACGGCGACACGGATCGTTCGCCGTACGGCCTCGGCACCTACGGCAGCCGTTCGACGCCGGTGTCCGGGGCGGCGGTGTCGTTGGTGTCACGCAAGGTTCGCGACAAGGCGCGGCTGATCGCGGCGACGATGCTCGAGACCCGTCCCGAGGACCTCGCCTGGGAGAAGGGCCGCTGGTACGTCAAGGGCGACCCCGAGCAGGGCGCGCTGATCGAGGAGATCGCGCAGCGGGCCTACAGTGGCGAGCCGCTGCCGGCTGGGATGGAGGGCGGGCTCGACGCTCAGATCATCTACGACCCGCCGAACCTCACCTATCCGTACGGCGCCTACATCGCGGTCGTCGACATCGACCCGGAGACCGCGCAGGTGACGGTCCGGCGGTTCATCGCGGTCGACGACTGCGGCGTGCGGATCAACCCGATGATCGTCGACGGTCAGATCCACGGTGGACTGGCCGAGGGGATCGGGATCGCGCTGATGGAGCTGATCAGCTTCGACGAGGAGGGCAACTGCCTGAACTCGTCGTTCATGGATTATCTGATCCCGACCGCGCTCGAGTGTCCGGAGTTCGAGCTCGGCGAGACGGTCACGCCGTGTCCGCACCACCCGATCGGCGCCAAGGGCGTCGGCGAGTCGCCGAACGTCGGCTCGCCGCCGGCGATCGTCAACGCGGTGATCGACGCGCTCCGCCAGCGCTATGACGTCGACCACATCGACATGCCGTGCACGCCGGACCGGGTGTGGGCGGCGATGCAGGGACGGCCGGAGCCGCCGCAGTGATCCCACGCGTCCTCTCGGAGCGCGCGCGAGACCTGCGAGAGCACGGCGAGCCGTTCGTGACGGCGACCGTCGTGCGCACGCAGAAGCCGACCAGTGCCCAGGCCGGCAACGTCGCGCTGGTCCATCGCGACGGCACGATCGAGGGATTCGTCGGCGGCGTCTGCGCGCAGCACAGCGTGCGGCTGTATTCGCTGCAGGCGATCGAGACCGGTCAGCCGCTGTTGCTGCGGATCATGCCCGACGTCGTGGGCGGGGCCGAATCCGCCGTGCCCGAGCCGGTCGTCGATGACGGCTCGACGTCGCTGTCGGGCCACGAGCTCTCGCGTGAGGACGGCACCGTCACGGTCCGCAACCCGTGCCTGTCGGGCGGCGCGCTGGAGCTGTTCCTGGAGCCCGAGCTGCCGGCGCCACGGGTGCTGGTCGCCGGCGAGTCCCCGATCGTCGGCGCGCTGAAGTCACTCGGGCCGCAGATCGGCCTCGAGCTGGTGGCGGGAGTCGACCGGGCCGACGGATCGGTCAGCCCTCGGCCCGGGGACCTCGGGCTGATCGTCGCCGCCCACGGGCGCGGCGAGATCGAGGCGCTGCGCGCCGGGCTGGAAGCAGGGCTTCCCTACGTCGGCCTCGTCGCCAGCCCGAAGCGCGGCGCCGCGGTGCTCGAGGACCTGCGCGCCGAGGGAGTCTCCGAGGAACTGGTGGCGCGGATCGACAGCCCAGCCGGCCTGGACATCGGCGCCCGCACGGCGGCCGAGATCGCGCTGTCGATCCTGACCCAGATCGTGATGGTGCGTCGCGCCGGCGCCGTGGGCGTTCCGGCGCCGCTGGATGCCGAACAGGCCCCCAACTCAGACGATCGCGACGTCGGCATCGACGGAGATGCGGACGCGGTGGCGCCGGCGATGGCGATCGATCCGATCTGCGGGATGACCGTCGTGATCGTCCCCGGGGTTCCGTCCTCGTCGACCGACGGTGAGACCTCGTATTTCTGCTGCGAGTCGTGCAAGCTCGCGTTCGAGCGAGAGCACAGCGCGGCATGAACCCGCGCGAGGCCAGCGGCGACCCCGAGCAGGAGCTCCGATACCTCGTTCCGGACGTCGAGACGCTCGCCCAGCGGCTTGCCTCGGTCGACTATCTCGTTGACGAGGCGCTCGGGACGTCGATCTTCCTGAGCCTGCGCCTGCCCCAGCCGCTGCTGCTGGAGGGCGAGGCCGGGGTCGGCAAGACCGAGGCGGCGCGATCACTGGCGATGGTGCTCAACACGCCGCTGATCCGCCTGCAGTGCTACGAGGGGATCGACGCCGCCGAGGCGCTCTATGAGTGGAATTACCCACGTCAGCTGCTGGCGATCCGGCTGGCCGACTCGAGCGGCGAAAAGCTCTCCGAGCAGGACCTGTTCGGGCCCAATTACCTGATCCGCCGGCCGCTGCTGGCCGCGTTGGAACATCCCGGCCCGCGGCCCGCGGTGCTGCTGATCGACGAGGTCGACCGCGCCGACGACGACTTCGAGGCGTTCCTGCTGGAGCTGCTCGGCGAGGCGGCGGTGACGATCCCCGAGCTCGGCACGGTGCGCGCCACACATCCGCCGATCATCGTGCTGACGTCCAACCGCACCAGAGACCTGCACGACGCCGTCAAGCGGCGTTGTCTGTATCAGTGGATCGACTACCCCAGCCCCGAGCGCGAGATCGAGATCATCCGCCGCCGCGTCCGCGGCGCGGCGGCGACGCTCGCCGTCCAGGTCGCCACCGCGGTCGCGCGGATGCGTGACTCCGACGTTCAGAAGCCACCCGGGATCGCCGAAGCGATCGACTGGCTGGCGGCGCTGAGCCTGCTCGGGGTCGAGCGCCTCGACGCGGACGCGATCGGGCGCACCCTCGGGTCGGTGCTCAAGTACGCGGAGGACCAGGACGTGATCCGCGCTGCCGGGTTGTCGCAGTTGGTCGCTGGTACGAGATGACCGACTTTCAGATCGAAACGGTGACCCTCGACCTGCCGGCCCTGGCCGGCGCCTTCGGCCGTCGCCTGCACGACGCCGGGATCCCGGTGACGGCGGAGCGCTCGGCGCGCTTCGCCAGCGCTCTGCGGTTGGTCGCGCCGGTCGCTCGACGGCGGTTGTACTGGACCGCGCGCGCCGTGTTCGTCTCCGATCCGACCCAGGTCAGAGTGTTCGACGCCGTGTTCGCCGAGGTGTTCGGTGCCCGCGACTTGCACCGCGCCGAGGCCGCGCCGGACGCCGAGCTGGCCGCGACGCCGGCGGACGAGCGCGCGCGCGCCGAGCGTCCCCGGGACGCGACAACGCCACCGCGCGCGGACGGAGAGCCGGCCGCCAGCGCTCCCAGCGACAGGTCCAAGGAGGACGACGACGCCGCCGAGGAGATCGAGGTGCCGACCGTCGCCTCAGACGAGGAGCTGCTCGCGCACAAGCACTTCGACGCACTGGATCCCGGGGAGCTTGCCAACCTCTACCGGCTGATGGCCCGGCTGCAAATCGCGACGCCGATACGGCGCACCCGGCGTGCCCGCCGCGACGACCACGGCCGGCGCATCGACCTGCGCCGGACGTTGCGCGGCAGTCTGCGCACCGGCGGCGATCCGCTGCGGCTGCGCCGCCGCCGGCGGCGGGTGGTGCGCCGGCGGATCGTGATGCTGTGCGACATCTCCGGCTCGATGGAGCCCTACGCGCGCGCCTACCTGCAGGTCCTCACCTGTGCCGCCGGCGGTGGCCGCACCGGATCGGAGGGATCGGAGGCGTTCGCCTTCGCGACGCGGCTGACGCGGCTGACGCGGGCGCTGCAGTCACGCAATCCCGAGCGCGCGATCCAGCGCGCCGCCGCGGTCGCGCCTGACTGGGCCAGCGGCACCCGGATCGGGGATGCGCTGAAGACGTTCAACGATCGCCACGGCCGCCGCGGGATGGCTCGCGGCGCGGTGATCGTGGTGCTCTCCGACGGCTGGGAGCGCGGTGATCCGGAGCTGGTCGGTCGCGAGATGCAGCGGCTGGCACGCCTCGCCTACCGGATCGTATGGGTCAACCCGCGCGCCGCCGCAGCTGGCTTCGAGCCCCGCGCCGGCGGGATGGCGGCGGCGCTGCCGCACTGCGACGCTTTCGTCTCCGGCCACAGCCTGCGGGCGCTGGACGAGGTGATCGACGCGATCGCCGCGTCACGCGCCGCCGATCTGGAGCCTGCCGCCAGCTGGGCTCCGCCTAAGCCGCCGGTCGAGCCCGACGAGGAGCCGTGGGGGAGCGCCGGTTGGGCCGGATCCTATTCCGGCAGCTCGGTCGCGATGCCGAGCGGATACGGACCAAGCCGTGGCAACACGACGCCAGGATGGAGGATGGGATGAGCGACCAGTCACCGAAGATCTGCATCTACCCGGGCTGTGAACGGCCCGCCGTCCCGCCGCATCCGTTGGGGGGACCGCAACCGGCCTTCTGCGACCTCGAGGAGCACAACGCGCTCACCGTGCACCAGGCACGCCAGCGCCTCGCGGCGACCACACCAGGGGGGTCTCCCGATGGCGAATGAGGCCTATCGCGCGGTCTTCTTGCGCATTCACCCGACCGGCAAGATGGTGCTCAGCCTGACCACCGAGGCCGACGGCCGCGAGTCCGAGTACCAGCAACTGGCCGCCGGCCAGCTCGGCGTGCCGCCGCTTGACGTCAAGGTCGTCCCGGCCGACACCGACCGGTTCGGAGTCGGCCACGGGTTCAACACGGCGCCGTCGGCGGGAATTCCCGCGGCGATCACCAGCGCCACCGGAAAGATCCTCGACAAGGCGCGGCTGCTGGCGGGGGCGGCGCTGAGCGCGCCGCCCGAGACGCTTGAGTGGAGCGACGGTGAGTTCATCACCCCGGACGAGCCGCACCGGGTGGCGACGATCGCCGACGTGGCGATGTACTCGCTTTCAAGCGGCGAGCTGCCGCCCGGGGTCGAGGGCGGACTCGACGCGCAGACGGTGTACCGCGACTGACCGTCCGCCGCATCGCAGCCACGACTTCACAGCGCCGACACGAAGGAGACCAACATGGTTGAGCTTGATCATCCGTTCTCAAACGGGAAGCCCACCGACTACAACTGGGAGGCGATCCTCGACCTCGATCGGATCGTTCCGTGCGTCGAGGGCGGCCGGGTCATCGAGCGGACCTCGCCCGAGAGCGCGAAAGCCGAGATCCTCGTCAAGATGGGCGCGATGTCGATGAAGTTCGTCGGCACCGTCGAGGTGGTCGAGCACGACGAGGCGACGCATAAGGCGCTGCTGAGGGTCAAGTCCCGTGAGGCCGGCGGCCAGGGATACGCAAACGCCGACGTGGCCTTCACGCTGAACGACGGCGGCGGTCAGATCCACACGTCGGCCCAGATCAGCGGCAAGGCCGCCTCGATGGGCGAGGGCGTCGTCCAGAGCGTGCTCGATGCCCTGATCAAGGACTTCACCACGAAGCTGGAGGCGATCTGAGGGACGTGATCGACCCGCGGGTACGATCCACTGATGGCGCTGATCGCGATGCGGCTGGCCGACCCCGAGGAGATCCCGCCTGACGGCGGCACGGCGGTCCAGGAGAACCCCGATCGCCCGGTGTTCAAGGGCACCGGCGGCGACGAGTACGTGTGCGCGGACTGCGGCAACGTACTCGCGACTGCGATGGCTCCCGAGTACATGAACCGCAAGCTGCGCGTCCGCTGTGGCCGCTGTCGCAAGATCAACGTCGCGATCGAGGTCCCGGGCGTCGATTACGCCAAGACCTTCGGTCGCCGCCCGGGCTAGTCCGACTTGGGGGCCGTTGTCGACCCGGACCGGCCGATCGGCTTCGGTAACCTCGCGCGCAAGGAAGACGCGCGCTTCATCCGCGGGCGCGGCAACTATGTCGACGACATCCAGCTGCCCGAGATGTTGTACGGCGCCGTCCTCCGCAGCCCGTTCGCGCACGCGCGGATCGTCTCGATCGACACGACCGCGGCGGTCCAGCACCCCAAGGTCCACGCGGTCCTGACCGGTGCCGACCTCCAGGATCGCGGCTTGGCGTGGATGCCGACGATCTCCGGCGACATGCAAGCAGTGCTCGCGATCGACAAGGTCCGTTTCCAGGGCCAGGAGGTCGCCTTTGTCGCGGCTGACGACCGCTACTCGGCGCGCGACGCGCTCGAGCTGATCGACGTCGAATACGAGCCACTGCCGGTGGTCGTCGACGTCAAACGGGCGCTCGGCGACGACGCGCCCGTGATCCGCGACGACCAGGAGGGCCGACGTGACAACCACATCTTCGACTGGGAGGCCGGCGACCGGGCTGCGACCGATCGCGTGTTCGCCGGCGCCGACGTCGTCGTCGCCCAGGAGATGGTGTTCCCGCGCTCCCACCCGGCGCCGATGGAGACCTGCGGCGCGGTCGCAGCCTACGACCGGATCGCGGAGAAGCTCACGATCTATGCCACGACCCAGGCGCCCCACGCACATCGGACGTTATACGCGCAGCTGACCGGCCTGCCGGAGCATCGGATCCGGGTCGTGTCGCCCGACATTGGCGGCGGGTTCGGCAACAAGGTGCCGGTCTACCCGGGCTACGTGTGCGCGATCGCGGCAGCGATCGTGACCGGGCGCCCGGTGAAATGGATGGAGGACCGCTCCGAGAACCTGGTGGCGGGGAGCTTCGCGCGTGACTATGTAATGCACGGCGAGATCGCCGCGACCGGCGACGGGCGGATCCTGGCGGTCCGGGTCGCGACGCTCGCCGATCACGGCGCGTTCAACGCCACCGCCCAGCCGACCAAGTATCCAGCCGGCTTCTTCAGCGTGTTCACCGGCTCCTACGACATCGAGGCGGCCCACTGCCGGGTGACCGGCGTCTACACCAACAAGGCTCCGGGCGGAGTCGCCTACGCGTGCTCGTTCCGGATCGCGGAGGCCGTGTACCTGGTCGAGCGATTGGTCGACTGCCTGGCGCTGGAGCTAAGGCGCGACCCGGCCGGTCTGCGTCTCGACAACCTGATCGCGCCCGACCGGTTTCCGTACGAGTCCAAGACCGGGTGGGTCTACGACTCCGGGGACTATCCGCGAGCGCTGCGCAAGGCGCTGGAGCTGGCCGGCTACGACAAGCTGCGCACCGAGCAGGCCGCCAAGCGCGCGCGAGGCGAGCTGATGGGCATCGGATTGTCGTTCTTCACCGAAGCGGTTGGCGCCGGCCCGCGCAAGCACATGGACATCCTCGGGCTCGCGATGAACGACGGTGCGGCGCTGCGGATCTCGCCGACCGGCAAGGCCCAGCTGGCGATCTCGGTCCAGAGCCAGGGTCAGGGCCATGAGACGACGTTCGCCCAGATCGTCGCGCATGAGCTCGGGATCCCGCCTGAAGACATCGACGTCGTCCACGGTGACACCGACGCCACGCCGTATGGACTGGGCACGTACGGATCACGCTCGACGCCCGTCTCGGGTGCCGCCGCGGCGCTGGTCGCGCGCAAAGTCAGGGACCGCGCGCGGTTGGTCGCGTCGGCGCTGCTCGAGGTCGCGCCCGAGGACCTGGCATGGGAGAACGAGCCGCCCGCGCGTCCCGCACGCTGGTTCGTGAAGGGCGATCCCGAGCAGGGCCTGACGATCCAGGAGCTCGCGGGCGCGGCGCGCGGCACCGTGGCCCTGCCCGCCGGCGTCGAGTCCGGCCTTGACGCGGAGGTCGTCTACGACCCGCCGAACCTGACGTTCCCGTTCGGCGCCTACCTGTGCGTGGTCGACGTCGATCCGCTGACTGCCAAGGTCACCGTCCGCCGCTTCATCGCGGTCGACGACTGCGGTGTGCGGATCAACCCGATGATCGTCGAGGGTCAGATTCATGGAGGCCTGACCGACGGAGTTGGGATCGCCCTGATGGAGATGATCGCGTTCGACGAGGAGGGCAACTGCCTCGGCGGGTCGCTGATGGACTACCTGATCCCGACCGCCGTCGAGGTGCCCGACTGGGAGACGGCGTCGACCGTCACGCCGTCGCCGCACCACCCGCTCGGCGCCAAGGGGGTCGGCGAGTCGGCGACGGTCGGCTCGCCGCCGGCGATCGTCAACGCGATCGTCGACGCGCTGGCGCCCTACGGCGTCAGCCACGTCGACATGCCCTGCACCCCCTCCCGGGTCTGGGAGGCGATGCAGGCGGGGCGGATCTGAGCGCGCCGCGCTGCATGGCGCTGAGCGCGGCGATCAGGACGGTGCCGGAGCCGCCTCACCCGCCGGCTCGGTGGCAGGGTCGTCGCTGCCGCGCAGCCATCCCGCTGCGAGCGCGACCATCACCACGCCGTAGAGGATCACGATCACCCCGATCGCGAGCACCAGCCAGCCGATGAAGTCGATCCGGCTGATGCCGGTCAGCGTGTCGTAGTTGGCGCGCTGGTCGGCGAGCACCGGGATCACGTCATTGCTGAAGTAGTTCTGGACGTCGGGGACCGTCTTGATCGGCTGGTTGGCGAAGTTGGTGGCGCCGTTCATGCCGGGAACGTTGTTCCAGCCGCTGGTCACGGCCGGGGTGTTGACGATCGTCTGCGCCAGCCGCGGCACGGCCGGGATCGCCGGTTTGAGGAACGCCGTCAGCTTCGGCAGCTCGGCGGAGACCGAGGACAGCGGCAGCGCCTCGAGCAGGCTCGTCACGTGTGGGAAGTTCTTCGCCAGCGCCGCGACCACCTGGGCCTGCGACAGCCCGGTCTTGGTCGACACGAACGCGATCAGCTTCGGTACCTCGGCGGCGGCGCCGCCGGAAGGGGTCATGATCGGGTTCTCGGTGTCGACGATCGCCGAGACCATCTTGGCGCCGGCCTGGTCGCCCGCGACCCGCTGGGCGTTGAACGCGGGCGCGAGGCCGTCGAGCAGTTTCTGGCCGTGGTGCACGCGCGGGATCAGCGCCAGCGCCAGGACGAGCGCGACGACGACCACGCCGACCACAGGCACGACGGCCGCGGCTCCGATCGACTCGCGCCGCCCCGGCGTGCCGCGCAGGTTGCGGACGATCATCGCCAGCGCGAACAGGACGACGATTCCGGCGATGACCAGCAGCACCGGCGCGATCCAGCTGACCGAGGAGGTGCCGTCGAGGCTCTGGAAGTTGCCCTGCTGCGCGGCGACGGCGGGGATCAGGTCGTTCTTGAAGTAGGTGCGCAACTGCGGCACGCTCCGCACCGGCGTGCCGTCAAAGTCGGTCAGGCCGTCGATCCCGGGGATGTGGTACCAGCCGTTGGTCACCGTCGGGAGGTTGGTGATCGCCTCCGTCAGCGCCGGGAAGTTGGTCTTCAGAGCGGCGACCAGCTGCGCCGGCGTGACGTGCAGCGCCTTCTCGAGGAACGCCTCCAGGCCAGGCAGTTCGGCGGTGACCGACGACAGCGGCAGCGCCCCGAGCAGCGCCGTCGTGTGCGGGAAGCCCTTCTGCATCAGCGCCAGCGCATTGGCATCCGAGACGTGCTCGGTCTTGGCGACGTAGGCGACCACCGCGGGAATCTCGGCGGCGCCACCGCCCTGGGGCGTCACGATCGGGTCGGCCATGTCGACGTTGCGTGAGATGATGTCGATCCCGGCGACGTCGGCCTGCAACCGCTGATTCGTGAACGCGGGTTTGGCGCCGTTGAGCACCTTCTGGCCGTCGCTCAGCCGCGGGATCAGCTGGAGGCTGAGGATCAGCGCGATCACGAGCGCGCCGACGCCGAGTACGACCACCCACTGCAGCACGCCACTGCGGTTCTCCGCCGTCTTGGACATCCCTGCTCCTCTCCTGGTTGCGCTCACACGGAGCGGCCCGCGCAGGCTAACCGGAGATCTGCTCGGTTTCCATCTGGGCTAAGCGATCGCTTAAGTCAGCGGCGCCGCGTCGGCCTTCGCGCGCAGCCCCCGGCCCCGATGGGTCAGGCCGCCAGCAGCGTGCCGTCGACCTCGATGACCACCTCGTCGAGCACCTTCAGCGTGCCGAACAGCGCCGAGTAGGGCTTGATCCCCCAGTCGGTCTGCTTGATCGTCGCGGTGCCGGCAATATGGCCGCCGTCGTCTGCCCGCAGCTCGAACGACAGCGGGGCGCTGCGGCCGAGCAGCTCGAGCTCACCGCTGACGCCGATCGGACCGCCGTTCGGGCTCGGCGTCACCGACGTCGACCGAAACTGGATCGTGCCGCCCTTGAGTACGTCGTCGTCGATCGTCTTCGCGATCCCGACCTTGTCGTCCTCGCCGAGCGCCTGGATGCCCCCGGTGCCGTCGACCACGATCAGCGATCGTGAGTCGGCGTTCAGCGTCAGGCTCGACTGCGCCGGGTCATCGGCGACCTCGAGCTCGGCGCTCCATGACGTCACCTCGATCGACAGGTTGTGCCCTGCCTTGGCCGCTGCGCCGCCCTTTCCGGTCCGGACCGTGAGCGTGGCCTGCTCAGGCCCGAGCGTGTAGCTACCAGCTGGAATCGACATTCGCTCCCTCCGTTGAGTCGTCCGCGAGCATAGAGATGCCCGAGACCGCTGTCCTGCCCATCAATGCGCACTGTAGCCATGCATCTGATCGCCCTGCGACGCGTGGATGCTGGCGTTAAACGAAATGATGATCCGGTCCGTTTCGCCGCTATAGGGCATGGCCTGGTGCGCCAGCCATGAGGGAAAGAGCAGCAGCTGTCCGGGCACCGGCTCGATGTCCTGATGCGGCGGCTGCAGGTACGCGTTGCCGATGTCGATGAAGGCGCCGCCGAGGGCGGTGAACGGCGGGCCGTACAGCCGGGTCACGCCGTTCGCCGCGCCGTAGACCGGATGCGACACGCGCCGCGCGGGTCCGTCGATCTGCACGATGTACACGCCTGACCATGAGCAGTTGCCGTGCGTGTGCACGTCGTGAAAGGCACCGTCGCGGCTGAACTGGAACCACATCCCCTCGATGCCGACCCTCAGGTCGAACGCCTGTCCGGCCCAGGCGTCGCGGTTCGCCTCTTTCACCGTCTCTCCAAGGCTGGACACGATGAAACCGACGAAGTCCTGCCATTCGCTGAGCTTCACGCGGTGCAGCAGGTCGTCGTCACTGGCGAAGAACGGACCGGGCTTTTCGCCCCGCTGACGCTGCAACGCCGCCCGCCCTTCCCCGAACACGCGGACGAGGAGCGGGTTGACATCGGCGGCATCGGCGTACCGATGCAGCCCGATCGGGGTCGGCCACAGCCAGTGGAATCCGGCACCTGTTGTCATCCCTTGGCTCCTCTGTCGTCAGTACCGGGCGATCGTAGCGAAGCACCCTCGAGCAGCCGCTCATTGGTCAGCCTTGGATTGCGGCCTGAGGCTCGCGCATCCAGCTCGGGCGGACCCAGCAGCCACCGTCCGCCGGCCAGCTCGCTGGGCGCGACATCGCGAGCGCCGGCGAGCGGATCCCCTGGCGCGGGCGCCGACGATCAGACGCGAGCGTAGGAACGGGACCGTCGCGATCGATCCCGCGTGCTCGGCCCCCGGGGAGGCACGAGCTCGATGTCGGCCCGGCGGTGCGCCAGCAGATCGCCGATCGAGCCTCTCGGCGGCGACTGCGTATCCGTCCTCGTGGTCGTGCTCATCGAGCCTCTATCCGTGCGGTGGGGTCGCCTCCGCGGTCTTCGTCGGCATCGTCAGTCTTTTGGAAGCGCGGCGAAGTCACGCTTGGCTTTCCTGTACCACGCCATTCCCGACACTGGGTTCTTCCACCTGCCCTGCATCTCCTTCAAGGCACGCTCGTGCGTTTCATCACCGCCTGCGACCGCTTCTTTCAAATGCTTGTCTTCGGCTTTGATGACGTCATTTGCCGTGTTTCCATGAAGCTGGAAATCACATGGTCCACCGAGCTGCTTGCATGTCATCGTTTTCATGGTCGTTCGTTCCTATCGTCGGCCGGCTTTAGCCCACTTCGATGATGCGGATGACGTTGCCCGCGGGATCACGGAAGGCGCAGTCGCGAACCCCGTACGGCTGCTTGGTCGGCTCCTGGACGACGTCGGCGTCGCAGCCCTGCACCCGCTCAAAGGTCCCGTCGAGGTCCGTGGTGGCCAGATTGAGGTGACCGTAGGTGCCCTTGGCCATCATCTCGGCGATCATGCGGCGCTCGTCATCGGTGACGCCGGGGTCGGCGCCCGGCGGCGCCAGGACGATGGACGTGCCGGGCTGATCGGCGGGGCCGACCGTGATCCAGTGCATGCCACCGTATTCGACGTCGTTGCGGACCTCGAAGCCGAGCGTGTCGCGATAGAAGGCCAGGGATGCGTCGGGGTCGGTGTGCGCCAGGAAGGTTGAGTGAATCGTGATGTCCATGGCGGCCACGTTAGCTGCGGTTCGGTGGCCGCGCTTCTCGATTCCTGATCGGTTTGGTCACCTGCTTTGCGATGCACGACGGCATCCCCGCCGTGGCCTGCGCCTGCTGCTGGCGGTAGGTGCTCGGCGGCATCCCGACCAGTTCGGTGAAGCGACTGCTGAAGGTGCCCAGCGACGAGCAGCCGACCTCGAAACAGACCTCGGTGACGCTGAGGTCGCCACGTCGCAGCAGTGCCATCGCGCGCTCGATGCGCCTCGTCATCAGGTAGCCGTACGGCGACTCGCCGTAGGCCAGGCGGAACTCCCGGCTGAAGTGACCAGCCGACATGTGCGCGCCGCGGGCGAGCGCCTCGACGTCCAGCGGCTGGGCGTACTCCCGGTCGATCCGGTCGCGCACGCGGCGCAGCCGCGCGAGATCATCCAGGTGCCGCGCCGTGGCGGGTCTGCCGGTCACCTGTGAATCGTGGCATATCGCAGGTCACCGCTTCGCAATCGATGAGCGGTCGCGTTCCGGCCGCCTGAATCCGCGCGCACGGACTCGGACGCCTCAATCATAGATGAACTCCTATGCATTCACTGAGAATTCGCCTTTGACGTCTATGCAAACGGTCCTTATGGTCGGGGCGAGCTTCGAACCGAAAGGCGCACCCCGAGATGACGACCACCGATACCACGATCATCAAGCCCAAGGACCGCTGGGCCTCCGGCGTCACCCCGTACGCCGAGATGGGCTACTACGACGCCGACTACGTGCCCAAGCCGACCGACATCCTGTGCGCGTTCCGGATCACGCCGCAGGACGGGGTCGACGCGATCGAGGCCGCCGCGGCGGTCGCCGGCGAATCGAGCACGGCGACCTGGACGGTCGTCTGGACCGATCGGCTGACCGACCACGAGCATTATCAGGCGAAGGCCTACGACGTGACCGAGGTTCCGGGCCGCGAGAACGAGTACATCGCCCGGATCGCCTACGACATCGACCTGTTCGAGGAGGGCTCGATCGCGAACTTGACGAGCTCGATCATCGGCAACGTGTTCGGTTTCAAAGCGATCAAAGCGCTCCGTCTGGAAGACATGCGGATCCCGGTCCACTACGTCAAGACCTTCCAGGGCCCGGCGCACGGGATCGTGATGGAGCGCGAGTACCTGGACAAGTTCGGCCGGCCGCTGCTCGGCGCGACGATCAAGCCCAAGCTTGGCCTCAGCGCCAAGAACTACGGCCGGGTCGTGTATGAGGCGCTGCGTGGGGGCCTCGACTTCACCAAGGACGACGAGAACATCAACTCGCAGCCGTTCATGCGCTGGCGCGAC
>Ga0302324_100011516_pt1 | contig 18137 bp, 18 predicted proteins | sample Palsa_T0_1_FD_201949 | JGI IMG/M metagenome (GOLD analysis project Ga0302324, IMG submission 201949) | Peat permafrost microbial communities from Stordalen Mire near Abisko, Sweden - Palsa_T0_1 | ecosystem: Environmental > Terrestrial > Soil > Palsa > Peat permafrost | place: Sweden: Abisko... | reverse complement strand
CCACTTTGCCGGCCCGGTAGCCCGCCCTGGTGAGTGCCGCAGAATCGCGGGCGGCCAGGCCCGTGGTGTTGCCGCCGTTGAGCACGTCCACCGTCACTGGCGTGGCCCGGCCGCCGGATCGGGACCGCCCGCCGCGCGGAGCGGGCTGCGGAGAGAAAGCAGCGTGCACGATGGCCTTGATGGAAGCGGGATTGACGGCGTTGGCGTCCTGGCCGTCTATGGTCGCGTAGCCCTGAATCGGCAGCGTCCGGAAGACGAGGTTCCCGCTGGTCAGGGACCGCATCTGGGTAGAAAAGTCGAGCAGGTTCCAGCCAGCGTCGGTGATGACGTACTGCTTGGCGACCGATAGCAGGGCCCGCATCTTGGTCAGGTCGGACAGAACTCCCTCCGCTCGCAGCTGGTGCATCACCGAGTCAAGGAAGGCCTGCTGGCGGTGCGTGCGGTCCAGGTCGCCGTTGGGCAGGCCATGGCGCTGGCGGACGAAGGCCAGCGCCTGCCTGGCGTCAAGGTGCTGGTAGCCGGCCCGGAAATCCGCGCCGGAGTAAGGATCACTGACCGCATGGTTGAGGCAGACCTCGACGCCGCCAAGCACCTTCGCGAGTTCGTAAAACCCGTCGAGGTTGACCTCGGCGAAATGATCGATGTGCACGCCGGTCAGCTGCTCGACCGTCGCGACCGCGGCGGTGCGGCCGGCCTCGTTGCCGAGGAACGCGAGCTGGTCCTGGCTCATGCCCGGGTTCTGCGCGCGGAGCTTCTGCTGCTCGTAGTACATGCTCACGCCGTACGCCTGATCGATCTTGCCTGCCTGCTGCGGCCCGACCATGCCGGCGAAGCTGACCCAGTCGTCGCGGGGGACCGAAAATCCGACGGCCTTCCTGCCGCCGGCCGGGATGTGGATCAGGATGAGCGTGTTGGTGTCGTTGCCGCCGGTGCCATTCTCGATGGCCTGCCTGCTGCCCGAGTGCAGGGCATTCAGGATGCTGTCGGGCAGGATGTTCCCGGCCCAGTCCGTCCGGCTCTCCAGCCCCATCAGCAGGATGTTCTGCGCGCCGACCGAGGGACCGCTGACGATCGCGTGCGAGGAGCCGATGCTGGCCACGTCGCGGACTAAGAAGTACGACGAGCCGCTGACGACCAGAACAAGAGCCGCGGCAGCGCAGCTCAGTGAGTAGCCGGCGCGCCCCGCCCAGCGCGATTTCCCCGGTATGCGGTTCATAGCCTCCCCCTGGCTAAGTAACTGCCGTACGGCGGAAGATTACCTGCGCAGCTTATCGAGCCGGACCGGCTACCATCAGTTAGCACATGAGTGCTCCACGGCGCCGCGCAACCGGCGCGCCTGCAGGCCGGGGACGGCGACAGTCGACCAGTCCGATGCCGCGATGGGGCGAATTGCCGTGGCCACGCGGAGTTGTCCTCGTCGGCAGCGGTGCCGCGGCTGGCGCCCTGATTACCATCATGACCGGGAGCGAGCCCGGCCTTGTACTGGGCCTTCTTATCGTGGCCGGCACCATAGCCGCTGCGCTGGCTGTGCAGCCGCGTGCTGCCTACCGGATCATCCCGGCGCCGGCGATCGCGTACACGGCGGCCGCCGTACTGGCCGGGCTGATCCACGACCGGTCGGCCGACACGTCCGGTACTGCCCTGGCCGTCAGCGCTGCGCAGTGGATCGCCGGCGGCTTCCTCGCGATGATCGCGGCGACCATCCTGGCGATCGTGATTACCGCCGTGCGCTGGCAGCTGAGCGGCTCAGCCCGGCAGGGCCGGGGCTACCAGCCTCCCGCGAGGAGCGGGGCCACGCGGCGCCGCGGCCCTGGTAACTGAGAGCGCGCTGACAGGGGTACGGTCACCGGCCGCCAGCCGGAGGGCTACAGCGGAACGAGCTCGTGCGTTTCGTCCGGATCCGCCATGTGCCACTCGCGGTGGGTCTCCCGCAGTGACGGGCTTGGCGCCAGTTGCTTGTCGGCAAAGCAGACCTCCGGCCGCGGTGGCCGCAGCTTGTAAATCAGTCCCAGCGCGGCAAAGAACTGGATGAGGCGCCAGGTGGCGTCCGGGCGCCAGCCGCGGTCGGGCCTGGCTCCCGCCGCCGCTGCCGCGGCATCGAGCGCCACCTTGCGGCCGTGGCGGGGACAGGCAGGATCAGCGTGGTGCCAGCTGTGGTTGCCCTCGCCGCCTGCGACGACGGCGACGAAGGAGTTGTTGCGGCTGTCGTCGGCGCGGTACTCCAGCCCGCGGCTGTCCTTCGCGCGGCTGCCCCACTTATGGCAGACGGAGTTGACGAAGCCGGTGGCGGTCATCAGGGCCGCCGTGCGCAGTGCCCCGGCGATGAGCACGGCGTTCCACCCGTACAGCGGGTAGAAGGCCAGCGGCACCAGGAAGTTCCCGATCGCCAGGAACGCGAACGCCCGTCGCTGCCACTGCACCAGCCGGTCCGCGGCCAGGTCCCGGTGCACCTCGTAGCCGGGCGGGCGCTTGTATCCGAAGAACAGCCAGATGCCCTGCGCCCAGGCGAGGCCCTTGTACCCGTGCCACTGCGAGTACTCGTACGGGGAATGCGGATCCTTGCCGACTTCATCGGCGAAGCGATGGTGCGCGCGGTGGTTCAGCACCCACTGCTGGATGTCGCCCTCCAGCGACATGCCGCTCGCCACGGCTAGCACGACCTGCAGCGGGAACTTCATCTCATACCCGCGATGCGTCCAGTAGCGGTGGTTCCCCAGTGTCACGCCGAACAGCGTGAACAGATACAGCGCTGCCGCCAGGACCCACAGGCCGACACTCGTGGGAGTGGCGAAGGCACGGTAGAGCCCCCACAGCGCAAAGCCCGGCAGCAGGATTCCGAGAAAGACGATGTTGGTCCAGATCGGCGAGCGCCGGTTGCCGTTGCGATCAATGCCGAAGCCCAGCGACAGTACCGACAGCCAGTCCCGTGCGCCTGGCGCGGGTGGCGACGCTGGCCCTCCGACTACGGTAACGGGCTGGCCTTCATACTGCGGATCAGCGAGGGCCGCACCAGCGGTACTTGCCTCGGGACCGGAAGCTGGCGCGACGCTCTCACTGACGGGCATGTGGTCAGTGAATCCCTTATCTGACCGGGCAGTCAGTGCCGAAGGTCCTGACTTGGCGAGGCATGACGATCTGTAGCCAGCACATCCGCTCATTCCGGTACTTCTGGACGTGAGTTAGGTAAGACCATATGATGGTCGGGACTCAGATGGGGCCGGTGGCCCCTGGACGGAGGCTGAGGCCCCGGCCGCGCGGGCTCAGAACGCGACCGGGGCGGACTGGTCAGCCCTTCGCGGGAGGCGTCAGGACCGAGCCGATGATGTAGACCGTCGCGTTGGCGGTCTGCACGTTCCCGCACACGACCGGGATCTTGTTGATCTCGTAGGTGCTGCCCATCTTGGACGGCGTGATGGTGCCGCCCTCGAGCGTCTTGATCGATTTGCCGCTCGCCAGTTCCGCCGGAGTGATGCGGCCGGACGCGACGTGGTAGGTCAGAATCGTCGTCAGCTCGCTCTTGTCAGCAAGGATCTTGTTCAGCGTCGCCGACGGAATCTTCGCGAACGCTGAGTTGTCCGGAGCGAAGACGGTGATGCCCTGCGCTGAGTTCAGCGTGTCTACCAGGTCTGCCTTCTTGACGGCGGTGACCAGCGTGGACAGCAGCGGATTGGCGGAAGCGGCGGTGGCCACCGGAGCGGCTGACATGCCGCTGAAGCTGCCCGCACCCGACTGCGGGACAGATGCGCAGCCGGGCCCGAAATTCGTCGAGGCAGTGCTTGCTGACGAACTCATCGACGGCGACGCCGCGGGCTGGCCCGACGACGACGATGAAGCGGTCGTTCCGCTGGAGCCGCAGGCCGCAGCGCCGAGAGCGAGACTGGCGGCCGCCGTGGCGAAAATGATGCCCTTATTTAGCATGGTGTTACTCCCTTGAGTAGCAGGTTGATGGATGAGTGCGAGCGCGATCGCTCTGATGCGGGCTAAGTGACAGTCACCGCCGCGTTGTCCCAGCCGGACGCTCCGTTCGGAAGCGGAGAGACCTGCCTGGAGGTCTGAGTTGCGCCGGTGCCGTCGGTGGCGCGCACCTCGAGCTGGTGGACTCCGGCTATGGCGTCCCAGTGCCAGACCCACTGCCGCCAGGTGTCGATGCCAGGTACCGCGGCGAGCGTCGCCTGGTGCCAGGCGCCGCCGTCAACCCGGACTTCGACGGCATCGATGCCGCGGTGCGGCGCCCAGGCGACCCCGGCCACCGCCGTCCGCCCGGCCTTGATCTGCTGAAGCGGCTTCGGCACATCGATCCGTGACATGGTCTTGATCGCGGCCTGCTCCGCGTAGCCGCGCTGCGTCCAGTACGCCTTCTCGGCAGCGAAGGTGGTGATATTGAGGTCGGTCACCCACTTGGTGCCTGAGCAGTAGCCGTACAGGCCGGGAACCATCATCCGGGCCGGGAAGCCGTGCGCGACCGGCAGCGGAACGCCGTTCATGCCGACCGCGATCATGGCGTCCGCGTTATCGACAACCGCGGCGAGCGGAGTGCTGATCGTCATGCCCTCGGTCGACGTGGACAGAATCTGATCGGCTCCGCTGTGAACGCCGGCGTCGCGAAGCAGCTGGGCGAGGCTGGTGCCGAGCCAGCGGGCGTTCCCGTTGAGGTTGCCGCCGACCTGGTTGGAGACGCAGACCAGGGTGATGTCAGCCTCGGTGAGCGGGCGGCGAAGCAGGTCGTCAAAGGAGATGGTCAGCTCCTTGCTGACCATGCCGTGAACGCGCAGCTGCCAGGTGTCGGGCGATACCTGCGGCAGGACGATGTCGGTATCGACCCGGTAGAAGCTCGAGTTGGACGTGAGGAACGGAGTAATGCCGCGTACCGGTAGCTGGGCGCCGGCCGGCATAGCCGGGCCGGTGACGGCGGGCTTCGGCAGCCTGATCGCCGCGCGGAGCGCGCTGACGTTGAAGCTGCGCAGCAGCAGCTGGCCGCCATAGCCGGCGGCCGCAGCCACGACAGCCGTCCCGGCCCCGAGCAGCAGGAACTGCCGGCGGTCCGGCTCGCGCTCGGCCGCTCGTTCGCGCCGGCCGGTGCCCGAAGACGGCAGGTTACGGTAGCTGGCCGACGAGGGAGCGGCTGCGGCGGGCGCCGCGCTGGCGGAATCGGGCTGCTCCACCGCGCTGTCGCCAGTGCCTGACAGTTCACGTCCTGGCGCACGCGCAGCCGCACCTGCCGTCACGGTGCTGCCTGCGGCCCGCACCATCAGGGTCAGCGCGGCGGCCGCGATCAGTGCGCCGGCGACGGGCGGCAGCGCGTACGCCGCGGTGGCGGTCGGCCGGGTCACCGCGGCGGCTACGCCGAGGACGGCGAACACGAGGAGCCCGGCGTAGCCGTAGGCAATCCGCCGCCGCGACAAGACGCCGATCACCGCGGAGAAAACAGCGAGCACGATAAGGATGCCGACGACCAGCACTTCCTTGTCATGGCTGCCGAAATGCGCGATCGCGAATTCCTTGACCGGAATTGGCGTCAGGTTAACCGCGACCCCACCCACCGCAACGACCGGCGAGGCATCCGGGTTGACAAAGCCAGCAACAAACTGAGCCACGCCGAGTGCCACAGCAGCGGCAAGCAGTCCGGCGAGTGTGCCGGTCGCGGCACGCTCGGTAGCGTTTCTGGCGCGGTGGGTAATCATCGCCGTACATTCGCAACTGCTGCGCCGGCGGATTGGGCGGCCGGCGACTGCTCTGCCAAGGCCGGCCCTAGCGCGGCCGCGCCCGGCGTGTCCCGCCGCCGGGTACTCCGCCGGCCTCAGACCGAGTCCGGTGGAGATCGCCACGCTGGCTTCCTGAGCTGCATAGATGCCCGTGATAGCCGACCGCGCGGCCGTTCGCATGGCAGTGCCAGGCTGTGGTCACTGGAACGAGGATCCGCGCGGTTGGCGGTGCGTGCCTGCCGCCGCGCAGTGCCAGCGCTGACCCCGCGCCAGACCAGTGAGCGCGTGCGCTCGCGCTCAGCAATACTTTTTGGACACCGGGCAGATTCCGCCAGCTGGTGTGCACTTTGGCGCCCCGGCGGTGGCCCGGAGGCGCCGCGGCGGCGGCGAGGTGCCGCTGGAGCGGTGCCAGCAGATGCGCGCCCGGCCGGCATTCCCCGGCGTCTCAGATAGCCGCGCAGTCCGGCTGCCGGCACCCCGGACGGCTCACATGAAAAGCCACCAACGAGCCATTCCCGTGGCGTCATTATTCTGTCATTCAGAAGGACCGGGAATATTGCTGCGGCAGCGTCCTGTGTTTCCGAGCGGCAACGTCGCGCCGGCGTGCCTTCAGGCGGTCGCGGCGAGTACTCCCACCCGGCGGTCGCACACGAGGCGGCCGGAGGCCGTCCCCTGGAAGGTGCCCGAGGTCGGCGCGACATCCGCGTAGTCCCGGCCGGTCGCGATCGTGACGTAACTGGCATCGACTGGCCGGCCGTTGCACGGGTCGAACGCGACCGCCTGCGCGCGCCGCCCGGCCGGAACGATGACCTCAACCCAGGCATGCGTGCCGCCCTGGCCGATGAGATGGCCGGATACGTACCGCGCGGGAAGGCCGAGAAGCCGGCAGATGGCAAGCATCACGTGGGCGAAGTCCTGGCACACGCCGCGGCCTGCGGCCAGCGCTTCCGACGCGGTGGTGTGCACCGAGGTAACGCCGTCCTCGTAGGCGAGCGCAGCCGCGACGGCGTCGTTGACCTGGCGGGCGCGCTGCAGCGGGCCGGCCGGACGGGCGGCGATCTCCGCGGCCAGGGCACGGAGGCGGTCGTCCGGCGCGGTCAGCGGGGTGTGCCGCAGCAGCCGCGGGCTGTGGAGTGCCTGAGCCGGGAGCGTCGCCGGCCCGTCATCGCGGATGCGCTCGACGATCGCGGAAAGCCGGAACTCGATCGCGTGCAGCACCTGCTCGGCATGCAGCCAGGCGACGACGTTCCCGGACGCGTCCCGGTGCATGCGGCGCCGGGCCCTGGCGCCCGTCACCTGCAGCTGGTGGGCGCGCAGGTACTGATTGCCGTGGCTGGGCGGTGGCACGATGATCAGCCGGTGCCGCAGCGAGTGCACTGGCGCGTCGTACTCGTACCGGAAGCGCTGCTCGATGGCGTAGCTGACGCGGCGGGCGCGCTGCAGGTCGAGGTCGCGATGATCGAGCAGTGCATTCTGCAGAAGCCGGGCATCCAGCGTCATCAGGTGACCTCCTCGGCCTGGACGACCATGGACTCCAGCAGCGGCGCGCCGAAGGTTGTCGCCATCGCGACGTCGGAAGCATCCCGGCCCCGGCCGATGACGATGCGGCCCTTGCGCCTGACGTTGTTACGCGGGTCGAACGTCCACCAGCGGTCTCCCAGCCAGACTTCCATCCAGGCCGCGAAATCCATCGGCGCCGGGTCGGGCGGTACGTCGAGGTCGGGCAGGTAGCCGAAGACGTAGCGGGCCGGGATATTGAGCGCGCGGCAGAAGGAGACAGCCAGGTGCGTGAAGTCGCGGCAGACGCCGTGCCGGCCCTCGTTCACGTCGGCCGCGCTCGACAGCGGCCCGGTGCTGCCGTACTCGAATGTCAGGTGGTCGTGAACGTAGTCGCAGATGGCCTGGACCCGACGGTAGCCGGGAGGCAGGCCGCCGAAGCGCGACCAGGCCTCGTCCCCCAGGACATCTGGCAGGCAGTAGCGACTCGGCAGCGTGTAGATCAGCGTGGCGTCCGGCAATGCGTCCGGCGCACGCTCCGGCGCCTGCTCATCGGCGTCCTCGGTGAGGTCAGGGACGACCGCCACGGCCTGGTACCGGAAGCTCGACCGGCCGAGCGGGAGCACTGCCCGGACACACGGGTTCCCGTAAAGGTCGGTGTAGCCGCGGATGGTCATGTGCGGCTTGGACGTCCACTGCTGGCTCTCCAGGGCAATGCCCGGCGCCGTGGCCGGCTGCACCTGGTAGATCACCGGCGTGCCGATCTCCGTGATGTACGTGAATTCGCAGCCCACGAGTATCCGGCGCCATTTCACGCTTTCATGCTGCACGGAGGATGTTTCCATAAGGTTACCTCGCAGCGGCCCGGTGCTGAGCAGCGTGCCAGCGCGCTGGTCACCACCCGCCGCCCGCATCCGGGAATGAGGCACGCCGACCGGCCTGACGGTTGCCGGCAGGCCGGTTGAGCCTGCCCCGCGAGTGCTGGCGCAAACGCCATGGGCCGCCTGCCAGGGTCGGCACCGGCCGTCCGGCTCAGTGTCGTCCAGGTCAGTGCCGTCCCGGCCGGTGCCGTCCCGGTCAGCGGCTGCCCGGCAGGCGTGGTGCCCAGGCCTGCGGCTCGAGTGTGCCGTCCACCGCGGCCTGGGCAGTGTCCGTCAGCCGGAGGTTGCTGTTCCCCGCGTAGGCGCGCATCCGCTCGAACGCCTCGGCCCGCGATGCTCAGGGCGGCAAGATCGGCGAACGCACGGGCGACGACAACGTCGGCCTCCTCCAGCGGAGCCTGACTTTCGCTCAGCAGGTTCAGCGCGCCCAGCGTCACCGCCCGCAGCCGGAGCGGGATCGCGACGGCCAGGCCCGTCAGCATCTCGACGACGTCGTAGTCCTCGACGAGGGTATCCGCCATCTCAACGAGCACCCGGACAACTTCGGACTCCCTGGTCACGCTAGCCACCATCCCGAGGGTGCCACCGGGCCGGCAGGGCGCTCATCGCAGTCTCAGCCTGTGCGCGATGATCTCTCTGGCCACGTCTGCCAGCGGCAGGTCATGGCTGAAGGCGTACGCCCGCAGTCTGATGAGCGCGTCGCTTACGCTGATGCCCTCCTGGATCGAGACGATTCCGGCCGCATTGTGGACCGAGAAGTGGAAGTCGGCGCCCGTCTCGAGTTCCACGGCAACGGTGTCAGCGGGCGCGCCCGACTGCGCTTCCAGCACCCACCTGGCGGCAATGTCTGCTATCACCAGCGCGTCGGCGTGCTGGCCGGGAGTGAGCGGACCCGGCCTGTCGCGGTAGAGGTTGAGGGCGCCGAGCCGGACGCCTCCGACCCGGAGCGGGAACCCGAATACTGCCCGTGCGCCGCCGCGAAGTGCCGGCAGCGTGAAGGCCGGCCACCTGCTGGTGACGGGCATGGCAAGGTCAGGCTCGGAGATCACGGCGTCCTGACGGTAGGCATCCACGCAGGGACCCTCGCCGAGCGTGTACTGCAGGTCCTCGATGAGCTGGCTCACCCTGTCGCTCACGCACAGGGAGCCGCGCGGCGCGTCTCCGGCCATCAGCATGACTCCGGCGCCGTCGACGCCGGCGATCTCCGGGCAAACTGCGCAGATCCGGTCCGAGGTGACTGTGTCCTGACCGTTCCTGAGCGCGGACATGATGCGGGACAGCCCGTGGCCCGCCACTCAGCGGCCCGATCTCGGGTGTGACCGCAGCCGCCGGCTCAGGCCGCCAGCGAGTATCCGGACAGTCACCCGTGCCTCCTACAGAAGGAATCGTCAGCAGGCTCAGCATTCAGCTGCCGTCCGGAGCCGCCACTGGCTTCTCCGTGGCTAGGTTACGCCCGCTCCCGTGGCCACGGCCACGCCAGCGCTGCCCTCCCGCTGCCGTTCCGCAGCCGTCCGCAGCCGTCCGCGCGGCCGCCCCCGGCGGCCGTCCCGCGTGCGGGTGTCATGCTGCCCGCCAACGACTGCGGCGTCCGGCTACGATGATGGCTAGTGTCAGCCTGACCGGTCCGGCCAGCACCATCGGTGATGTCGGGCGCGGGCTGGCTTAGCCGCACCAGACCCCGGCGACGAGAAGCTTCTCCATGCCGGAGCCCGGGAGCATGCTGATGACGTACTTCCCCGCGAATTGCGACGTGCCCGGGAGCAGCGGCCTGATGCCCGCTGCCAGCAGTGGCGCTTCGCCGGTGGTGTTCGGCAGCCCCGAGATCGAGCTCGACGTCGGCTACGTTGCTGCCCGGATCCGGCTGCTCACCATGCTGCATAGCGGCTGGATGGCGGACAGCAGCGCGCTCGCGGACCTGCTCGTTCTGCTGCCGGTGCCGTCCGATCTGGGCTGCCCGCCCGGGCCTCGTTTCGTCCGGGTGCGGCTGCAGGAGCCGGTGCTCGGCAACGGCATGATCACGTTCCCGCTCTCATGGGGGGCCGACGACGACGGCAGGCTGCGGCCTGTGCTTGACCTGGGGCTGACGCTGCGCGCAGGACTGCCGCGCCGGACGTACCTCCGGCTGGACGGCACAGTCTGGCTGCCGGCCGCCCGAGCCATCCGGGCAGTGGCGGTCCCGAGCCCGGCATCGCCTGTGTTCGGCCCGAGCGTCGAGGCCTGGCTGTCCAGGCTGGCGCGTTCCCTGACCAGTCCAGCCGGCCGCCCGTCCGGCCCGTCGGCGGCTGGCCAGCCAGGATCGCCGCCGTCCGGCCTGAGCGCAGCAGGGGCTGCTGACCCGGATGCAATGGAACCGGACGCTACGGAATAAGCGCGATCTTGCCGGACGTGTGGCCTGCCATGATGGCCCGGTGCGCGTCGGCTGCGCTGGCCAGCGGGAACGTCTGCGCCACGAGGACCCGCAGGCTGCCCTGGCCGGCCAGCCGGGCTAGCTCCGGGCGCGCCGCCCGGCGAATCTCGGTGCCGGGATCCGCGCCCGGGGCGCCGCCGAGTGCCCTGATGCCGTCCGCCAGGCCGCGGCGAGACGCGGCAATAGTGGCGATCCGCTGCCGGTCGGCGACCAGCTCCAGCGAGACGTCGATTGCCTCGTCAGTGCCGACGAGGTCGAGTGCCGCGTCGATGCCCTGCGGCGCGGCGGCCCGGACGCGGTCCGCAAGGCCGGTGCCGTAGGCCACCGGGATCGCGCCGAAACTGCGCAGCAGCTCATGCCGCACCGGGCTCGCGGTGCCGATGACGGCAGCCCCGCGGGCAATGGCCAGCTGGATCGCCATCAGACCCACGCCGCCGGCCGCGCCGTGCATCAGTACCGTGTCGCCTGCGGTCACCGCAGTCGCGACCAGCGCGTGCCAGGCGGTGGCACCGGCCAGCATCAGCCCGCTGGCTTCCGGCCAGCCCAGCGACGGCGGCTTGGGGACCAGCGCGTCACCCGCCACCACCAGGTCAGCGGCGTAGCCACCCGATATCCGGTAGGCGATGACCTCATCGCCCACCGCCAGCGGCCCGGCAGCCGATGCCGCTCCGGGCCCGACAGCGGTCACCACTCCTGCTGCCTCGAATCCGAGCCGCAGCGGGAGCCTCGCCGGGTCGCGGCTCATCGCACCGCTGTAGAACTTGTAGTCGACTGGGTTCACCCCGCTGGCGCGAACGGCGATGCGTGCCTCGCCCGCGGCCGGGTCAGCGACTGGCTGATCAGTGAAAGCGAGCACTTCAGGGCCGCCGTAAGCGGATGCAACCACGACTGCGGACATGTGCGGGCGCAACGCCGGCCGGTGACGCGGCATTCCCCGCCGGGTGCCTGCCGGAAACTAAAGTGAGGCCTGTCCGCGACTCGACCGCCAGACAAGGGACGCATCGTGAAACAGGAAGAGCGGCGTCAGTTCGTCCGCGACCACCGCACCTGCATCTTCGGCTACGCCAGGAAATCGGACGGGCCCGCGATGACAGTCGTGTACTACGTCATGAACGGCGACAACGAGCTGCTGGTATCGACCATGGCCGCGCGCTCGAAGGCGAAGGCCGTCACCAGGGACGGGAAGGTCAGCCTGTGCATCCTGGACGAGCAGTGGCCGCTCACTTACCTGCAGGTCTACGGGGACGCGGTGGTCGACACCGACCCTGGTCTTGCTGCCGACTTGCTGACCAGGGTCGTCGGACTGATGGCGGGCGAGGAGGTCCCGGCCGAGCGGCGGCCGCAGATAGCTGCCATGGCGCGAGACGAGGAGCGGGTCGTCATCCGGGTCCGGCCGTATGCGACGTTCGAGACTCCGCCGCGGCACGTGCACCAGATGACCGACATCGACACGCTGTCGCACTTCACGAGCACGTCCATGCCCTGGTGAGCCATGCCGGATAGCCCTCCGCCCTCCGGCGGTGATTCCCGCGGCCGCGATCCGGCCGTCGTGGCCCGCCTGCGGGCGGCAGGCTGCGTCTTCGCCGAGGAGGAGGCCGACCTCCTGACTGTTGCCGCCACGACCCCGGCTGAACTGGCCCGGTGGGTCGATCTGCGGGTCGCCGGGCGGCCGCTCGAGCAGATTCTCGGCTGGGCCGAGTTCTGCGGCCTGCGGATCGAAGTCGATCCGGGTGTCTTCGTCCCGCGCCGGCGCAGCGAGTTCCTGGTGGGCCAGGCCGTGGCCCTCAGCGCCGCCGGCCATAGCCGGGTGCCGCTGGTCATCGCCGATCTGTGCTGCGGAACGGGCGCGATCGGAGTGGCCGTCGCCCGCGCCGTCCGCGCGGCAGAGCTGTATGCCGCCGACATCGATTCCGCGGCGGTGGCGTGCGCGCGCCGCAACGTGGCCACGGTCGGCGGTCGGGCCTTCCAGGGCGATCTCTTCGCTGCGTTCCCGTCCTCGCTGCGCGGCCGCATCGACGTGCTGACCGTCAACGCGCCCTACGTGCCCACCGACGAGATCAGGTTCATGCCGCCGGAAGCCAGGCTGCACGAGCCGCGGATCGCGCTGGACGGCGGGCCTGACGGAGTGGGCCTGCACCGCCGGGTCGCGGCGCAGGCGGCGGACTGGCTTTCGGCCGCCGGCCGCCTCCTGATCGAGACGAGCGACCAGCAGGCGCCGCTCACGGCGGCGGCCGTCTCGGACGGCGGCCTTACGGCCACCGTCGTTACTGACGACGATCTCGAGGCCACGGTCGTCATCGGCGCCCCGGCTGGCTGAGGTCGCGGACGGGCTGAGGTCGCGGACGAGCTACGGCCCGGACGGGCTAACGGCGCCGGAGCGGCCGCCGCCGGAGGCATCCGCGGCGGCTCGCAGCCGCCCGAACTCGCTGGCCAGGCCGTCCGCGCTCCAGTGCGCGTTCAGCCCGCTCGGGTTGGGCAGCACCCAGACCCTGGCACCGCCGAGCTGCTCCTCCTGCGGGCCGACCACCGCACCGGGCTGCGCGAATGCGGTGCGGTAGGCGGTGACCCCGAGCACGGCGAGCCACGTCACGCGGAGCCGCCCGGCCAGGGCCGCCAGGATGTCGCCGCCCGCCCGCAGCTCGGCGGCGTCCAGCTCGTCCGCTCGCGCGGTGGCGCGGGCAACTACGTTGGTGATGCCGAGCCCGAGGTCGAGCAGCAGGTGCTGGTCAGCAGCCGGAAGCTGCCGGCCGGTGAAGCCGGACTGGTGCAGGGCAGGCCAGAACCGGTTGCCCGGCCTGGCGAAGTGATAGCCGGTGGCAGCCGAGTACAGGCTCGGGTTAATCCCGGAGAACAGCACCCGCAGCCCCGGCGCCACCAGGTCGGGAATCGTCCTGCCGCGGGCGGCGGCGACTTCCTCCCTGGTGGGCCGGGTGCGCTGCCCGGCTGTCCCGGCGCGCGCCCGGCCTGCGTCCTGCGCCGTCACGTCCCCCAGCGTACGGGCGCCTGCCGGACAATGGGCAGGTGATCACCGTCGCCCCTGAGGCATTCGAGCAGATGGTCGCCACCGCGATGGACTCGCTGCCCCCGCAGTTCGGCGACCTCATCAAGAACGTGGCCGTCCTCGTCGAGCACGGGCCGGGTCCGCGCGGTCTGCTCGGCCTGTACGAGGGCGTCCCGCTGACCAGCAGGACGACTGGCTACGCCGGCGTGCTGCCGGATCGCATCGCGATCTACCAGCAGGCGATCTGTGCCATCTGCAGCAGCGAGGCCGAGGTGATCGAGCAGGTCAGGCGCACTGTGATTCACGAGGTGGGGCACTACTTCGGCATCTCCGACAAGCGGCTGAGGGAACTGGGCTGGTAACCGGTCGTAGCGCCGCACGAAAGGCCCGACCACAGCAACAACCACAACGACAACCGCAACCCGGACGGGAACGGGCTATTCAGCCGACGCCAAGACTCCCCTTGGCCGCGGCCTCGAAGACCCGGAACGGCAGCAGCCGCTTCGCCATCAGGCCGGCCCGCTCGCCCGCCTTGCCCACCGAGACCCGGCGCGGCGCGCGGCCTGCTTCGAGTACCTGCCGAACGGTCTCCGCGACGCGCACGGCAGGCGCACCGTTGGCCTCGTCCCGTTCCATGGCTGTGACGGCCTTCGTCATGGCCACGGCATAGGCAGCGTCGCCCTCGCCGCCATCGGCCAGCAGCCTGCTGGCGGTGAAGTCGGTCGCGATGTTGCCCGGCTGCACCAGCGTCACCTGCACCCCGAACGGCGCGACCTCGTAAGCGAGCGCCTCGGCGAAGCCCTCGAGCGCGAACTTGCTGGCGCTGTAGAAGGCCTGGAACGGGATGCCGATCACGCCGCCGATGGAGCTGATCAGCACGATCCGGCCGCGCTGCTGATGACGCATGTGCGGCAGGACAGCCTGGACCGCCCGGACGCAGCCCCAGAAGTTCGTCTCGAACTGCGCCTTGGCCTCGGCGATGCTCGTGTACTCGGCCGCCCCGGCAACACCCCAGCCCGCGGCCGCGACCAGCGCGTCGATCCGGCCCTCCCGCTCCAGGATGCCCGCCACGCCGGCGCGCACCGCGTTGTCGTCGTTGACGTCCATGACCAGCCCGGTCCAGGCACCGCCCGTGCCACGCCTGCTCGCCCCGGTCACCGCCCAGCCGGCTGCGGCCAGCTGGTCGGCGCAGGCGCGGCCGATGCCTGCCGATGCGCCGGTGACAAGTGCGACCCGTCGTGGCTCTGCCATTGCGGTCCTGGTCCTTTCACGCGCCCGGGCGCTGTCAGCCGGGGCGCTGTCAGTGGTGCTGGCTACATTCAGTGTCCATGACAGGGCTGCCCGGTGTTCTTGATGTCCTCAACGACGATCAGCGGCGAGCGGCGACGCACCAGGGCGGCCCGCTGCTGATCCTGGCCGGGGCCGGTACTGGCAAAACCGGCACGCTGGTGGCGCGCGCAGCCTGGCTGCGGGATCAGGGCATCCAGCCGAGCCGGATCCTGCTGCTCACCTTTACCCGGCGGGCCGCTGACGACATGCTCGCCAGGGCACAGCCCCCCGACAGTAGCGCGGCCGAGCGAATCTTCGGCGGCACTTTCCACGCGGTGGCGCACCGCATTATCCGGGCGCACGCGGAGGCGTTCGCGCTTCCGCCTGAGTTCACCGTCATTGACCCGGCTGACTCCGCGGACGTCATGGATACCCTCAGGGATGCCCACGGGCTGGTCGGCACCAGCTCCGGCCGCCGCACTCCGCGGGCGGCCGCTTGCGCCGAGATCTACTCGCGGTGCGTGAGCACGTCCACTCAGCTCGCTGACGTGGTCGCGGCCGGCTATCCCTGGTGCGTTCCGTTCACCGAGCAGCTCGGCGCGGTGTTCACCGACTTCGTTGCCTACAAGCGGCGGCATGGCCTGGTCGACTTCGACGACCTGCTGCTGCTGTGGCGCGCGGCGCTGGCGGACGCCGCCGCGGGTCCGGTGCTGCGTGACCTGTTCGACGCGGTCCTGGTCGATGAGTACCAGGACGTCAACGCGGTCCAGGCCGAGATCGTCCGGCTGCTGCGCCCGGATGGCACCGGCCTCACCTGCGTCGGCGATGACGCCCAGGCGATCTACGCGTTCCGCGGCGCCGACCCGGCGCACCTGCGCGCGCTCACCGCCACGTTCAGTGACCTGGCGATTGTCAGGCTCTCGCGCAACTACCGCTCCCGGCACGAGGTGCTGGGGCTGGCAAACGTCGTCCGCCCGCAGTTCGACGGCCTGGAGCTGGCGCTGTCGGCGGAGCGCGGCCCTGGCCACCGGCCCCTGCTCATCCGGTGCCACGACGAGGCGACGCAGGCACGCGAGATCTGCGCCCGCATACTCGCCGATCACGAGTCCGGCGTGCGGTTCACCGAGCAGGCCGTCCTCGTGCGGTCCGCGCACCACAGCGACCTGCTCGAGATCGAGCTGGCGGCGCGCGGCATTCCGTACGTGAAGTACGGCGGCCTCCGGTTCACCGAGGCCGCGCACGTCAAGGACTTCCTGGCAGCTGCGCGGGTGGTTGCGAACCCGGCTGACGACCTGGCCTGGTTCCGGCTGCTGCGGCTGCATGAGGGCATCGGCCCGGTCCTGGCGCGGCGTGTCATCGACATGCTGCTCATCGGCGAGCCGGAGCCATTTCTGCGCTGGCCCGACGCCGAGCAGGCGCTGCCGCAGCGCTCGGCCACGGCGGTCGGCGGAACCGTACGGCAGCTCGCGCAGGCGGCCGGCCAGGAGCGGACCGCCGACCGGGCCGCGGTCATCCTGGCCGCGCTGCGCGAGCCGCTGGCCGCCAGGTACGCGGACGCCGCCGTGCGCTTTGCCGACCTGGAGCGGCTGGCCGACGCGGCCGCGGACAGCCCGTCTCTTCATGATGCGCTCGTCCAGCTGGCGCTCGACCCGCCAGTCTCCGCCTCGGACCTGGCAGGCAGGCCACGGCTGGACGACGATTACGTGGTGATCTCGACGGTGCACTCCGCCAAGGGCCTGGAGTGGCCGGTCGTGCACCTGCCGCAGCTGGTCGACGGCGCGGTGCCGAGCGACATGGCGCTGACCTCGCCGGCCGGCCTGGAGGAGGAGCAGCGCCTTTTCTACGTGGCGGTGACCAGGGCACGGGACCGGCTGTACCTGTATGCGCCGCTGCGGATGCACCATCACCGGATGGCCCGCGACGACCGGCACAGTTACGGTCAGCTCAGCCGCTTCCTGGACGGCGCCGCGCTGGCGCACTGCGAGCAGGTGCAGGCGGTGCCGCCGAGGCCGGCCCTGCGGCCGTCCGCGCCGCTCGCACTCAGCGTCGACCGTGACCTGGCCTCCCTGTGGGGAGCTGGCTAGCCGGGTGCCGGTATCGTCGGTCCTCGACCCCGCCGACTCCCGGAGGATCACCGTGGCCACCCTGCAGATCATCATCGCCAGTACCCGGCCGGGCCGGGTCGGCCCGTCGGTGGCGGCGTGGTTCTACGACCGTGCCGTCAAGGCCGGCGCCTTCGACGTCGAGCTGATTGACCTCGCCGAGGTCAACCTGCCGATGTTCGACGAGCCCAGGCATCCGCGGTTCGGCGAGTACGAGCATCAGCACACTAAGGACTGGAGCGCCACCATCAGGCGCGGGGACGCTTACGTCTTCGTGATCCCGGAGTACAACTACGGCTTCAACGCCGCGATCAAGAACGCCATCGACTACCTCAACCAGGAGTGGCAGTACAAGCCGCTCGGCTTCGTGAGCTACGGCGGCGTCGCCGCCGGGACCAGGGCCGTGCAGATGCTCAAGCAGGTGGTCTCGGCGCTCAAGATGATTCCGATGGCGGATGCCGTGCACATCCCGTTCGTCCAGCAGTTCCTCGACGACCAGCGCGTGCTGCAGCCCAACGACGTCATGGAAGGCGCCGCTACCGCGCTGCTGAGCGAGCTGGTGCGCTGGACGAGCGCCGTGCAGCCGCTGCGCGGCTAGCTGCCGGCCGGGTACCGGCGCGCGTTGTCGGTCAGCTTGGCCTGCGCGGCGGCAGCGAGATCGATTCCGAGTACGTCCGCCAGCAGAATCAGATACAGCAGCACATCGGACATTTCCTCGCCGGCTCTCGTCCGGAGCGGCTCGGTGGCAGCGAGTTTGGCCGCGTCGCCGGCGGGCAGCCATTGGAACAGCTCAGCGAGCTCACCAACTTCGCCGACGAGGGCTAGCAGTACCGACTTGGGGTCGTGGAAACGACCCCAGTCTCGTTCCGCGCTGAACTGGCGCACGCGGTCCCGCAGCACGTCAAGGTCGGCCACGGTGCCCAGCATGACACGGCCGTCACCTCGCGGCTAACCGGCCGGCGGCAAGTGCGAGAGGATCATGCCGAGGGTGGAGTGCCACCGGCTGAACGACAGTTGGAGGATTGCTGTATGAATTCTCATCGGTATCTAGCGCACCTGGCCGGGGCGTGCGCGGCGGCCGCGCTTGCCGCGACAGTCGCCGCCTGCGGAAGCAGCAGCCCGAGTGCGTCCAGCTCATCTGCTCCGGCCAGCTCGGCTCCGGCCAGCTCGGCTCCCGCCGCGTCCGCCAGCACCAGCATGAGTGCGGGGACCACGGCTATCACCACGGACTGGGAAGCCTTCTTCAACGCCAAGACGCCGACCAGCAAGCGCGTCGCG
>Ga0302324_100011515_pt1 | contig 18138 bp, 19 predicted proteins | sample Palsa_T0_1_FD_201949 | JGI IMG/M metagenome (GOLD analysis project Ga0302324, IMG submission 201949) | Peat permafrost microbial communities from Stordalen Mire near Abisko, Sweden - Palsa_T0_1 | ecosystem: Environmental > Terrestrial > Soil > Palsa > Peat permafrost | place: Sweden: Abisko... | reverse complement strand
CCTCCATCTCGCGGATCTTGCCGGTCAGGCTCTGGCGCTGGGCGCGGTGGAACAAGTCCGGGTTCTCCACCGTCCGGCGGCCGAGGTGGTCGTGCAGCAGGGCGATGATCTCGCCGGCGGCCGGGTCCTCGATCCGGCCGCTCATGCGCACGGCGTCCTTGCCGTGCATGGTCTTGATCTCGCGGCGCATCGCCTTCATCGCGCCGGGGGCCAGCATGCCGATGAACTGGCTGCCGGCGAGGCCGGCCTGGTAGTCGCCCTCGACCGTCACGTCGGCGTCGGCGTCGAAGCCGCGAGCCACCGTGATCGCGCCGCCGTCGTATCGTGCGGTCCAGGCGCCGGTATCATCCGGCAGCTGCAGGTGCGGCGGCGCGTCTGCGAAGCGCTCGGAGAGGGAGAACGGCGCCAGGGCGTCGCGCCGCTGCTCCACGGCTTTCTCGAGGAAGCGCCGCGCCTCGTCGATCCAGGGGTCGGAGAGGAACTCGAACCTATCCGGGAGCGTCAGCATCCGCATGTTCCTTGGCCAGAGCGAAACCCTCGTAGCCGGCGGCGGCCGCGTCGGCGCATTTCTGGCGGTAGCCGGCGCCGATGTAGGGCATGAACACCCGCGGCTTGCCGGGGATGTTGGCGCCCATGTACCAGGACGCCGCGCGCGGAAAGAGCGTCTTGTCGGCGACGCGGCGGACGTGGGCGACCCACGCTTCCTGCGTCTCCTGATCCGCGGCGATACGGCTGAAGCGGTTGTCGCGCATGTGGGCGATGCAATCGATGATCCACTCCACATGCTGCTCGATCGAGTTGATCATGTTGGAGAGCACGCTGGGGCTGCCGGGCCCGGTGATGATGAACATGTTGGGGAAGCCGGCGACCGCCAGGCCCAGGTAGGCCTTCGGTCCCTCGGCCCAGGCCTCCTTCAGCGACCGTCCGTCGACGCCCTTGGGATCGATAGCGAGCAGCGTGCCGGTCATCGCGTCGAACCCGGTGGCGAAGACGATGGCGTCGATCGGATAGGTCGCCCCACTGGTGCGCACGGCGTTCGCCGTGATCGCCTCGATAGGCGTCTGCTTGAGGTTCACCAGGGTGACGTTTGGTCGGTTGTAGGTCTCGAAGTAGTCGATATCGACGCAGATGCGCTTGGTGCCGATCGGGTGATCGTTGGGCTTCAGCGCCTCGGCGGTATTCGGGTCCGTCACGGTCCGGCCGATCTGCTCGCGCACGAAGTCGGCGGCTTCGGTGTTCACGTCAATGTCGGTGATGATGCCGCCCCAGGCGGCCAGGAAGCCGGCGCCACCGACGCCCCAGAACTCCTCGAAGCGCTGCCGGCGCTCCTCCGGAGTGGCCGCCAGGGCGTTGGCGGGGTTGCCGCCGAAGCCCATGCCCGGCCCCTTCACCAGGGCCATGTAGCCCGGGTACATGTTCCAGAAGTCCTCGATGTCCTTCTCGGTGAGCGGCGTGTTGTTCGCCGGCACGCTGAAGTTGGCGGTTCGCTGGAACACCGTGACGTGCGACGCCTGCTTGGCGATCTGCGGGATCGACTGGATGCCGGACGAGCCGGTGCCGATCACGGCGACCGTTTTACCGGCAAAATCGACGCCTTCATGCGGCCAGGCGCCGGTGTGGTAAGTCTCGCCGGCGAAGCTTTCAACGCCGGGGATAGCCGGCGCGCGGGGCGTCGACAGGCACCCGGTGGCCATGATCAACCAGCGCGCCGACAGCTCGTCGCCGCGATCGGTGACCACCGTCCAGCGGTCGCTCGCCTCGTCGAAGCTCGCCGCGAGCACGCGCGTCTCGAAGGCGATCAGTGGCCGAAGGTCGAAGCGGTCGGCCACGTGGTTGGCGTAGGCGAGGATTTCCGGCTGGGCCGCATACTTCTCGGTCCAGCGCCATTCCTGCTGCAGCGCCTCGTCCCAGGTGTAGGAATAGAACAGGCTCGGCACGTCGCAGCGAGCGCCGGGATAGCGGTTCCAGTACCAGGTGCCGCCGACGCCATCGCCGGCCTCGAACCCCTGCACCGAAACGCCCAGCTCGCGCAGCTTGTGCAGCATGTACATGCCGCCAAACCCCGCCCCGACCACGACGGCGTCGATCTCGCCGCGCTTCGGCGCCCGCTCAAACTTCGACCCGTCCGCCACGCCCTATCCTCGCTCGTTGCCCGCTCAGATTACAGCCGTTTACTTAGGGAGAGCGCAAGCACCTAGTGCCCGCTCATCCCGGCGAAAGCCGGGCTGAGCGGGTTGGTGGGGGGCTGGCTAGGTCTTCGCCTCCACGTAGATCTCTCCCCCCGCTTCCTTGAACTTCTCCGCCATCTCCGCCAGGCCGTCGGCGACCGCGTTCTGCCCCGCCGCGGCGTCGCGGATTTCTTGGCTGATCTTCATCGAGCAGAACTTGGGGCCGCACATCGAGCAGAAGTGGGCGACCTTGTGCGCCTCCTTCGGCAGGGTCTCGTCGTGGAAGGTGCGCGCGGTCTCCGGGTCGAGGCCGAGGTTGAACTGGTCTTCCCAGCGGAACTCGAACCGTGAGCGGGAAAGCGCGTCGTCCCAGAACCGGGCCGAGGGGTGGCCCTTGGCGAGGTCGGCGGCGTGGGCGGCGATCTTGTAGGCGATCACGCCTTGCTTGACGTCCTCGCGGTCCGGCAGTCCCAAGTGCTCCTTCGGCGTCACGTAGCAAAGCATGGCGGTGCCAAACCAGCCGATCATGGCCGCGCCGATAGCGCTGGTGATGTGGTCGTAGCCGGGGGCGATGTCGGTGGTCAGCGGGCCCAGGGTGTAGAACGGCGCGCCGTGGCAGGTGGCCAGCTGCTTGTCCATGTTGGCCTTGATCTTGTGCATCGGCACGTGGCCGGGGCCTTCGATCATCACCTGGACGCCATGCTTCCAGGCCACCTTGGTCAGCTCACCCAGGGTCTCCAGCTCCGCGAACTGGGCCGCGTCGTTGGCGTCGGCGATGCAGCCGGGCCGCAGACCATCCCCAAGCGAGAACGAAACATCGTAGGCGCGCATGATCTCGCAAATGTCCTCGAAGTGCTCGTAGAGGAAGCTCTCGCGGTGGTGGAACAGGCACCACTTGGCCATGATCGAGCCGCCGCGTGAGACGATGCCGGTGACGCGCCTGGCGGTGAGAGGGATGTAGGGCAGGCGCACGCCGGCGTGGATGGTGAAGTAGTCCACGCCCTGCTCGGCCTGTTCAATCAGGGTGTCGCGGAACACCTCCCAGGTCAGGTCCTCGGCGACGCCGTTCACCTTCTCGAGGGCCTGGTAGATCGGCACGGTGCCAAGCGGGGTGGGGCAGTTGCGCAGGATCCACTCGCGGATGTTGTGGATGTTGCGGCCGGTGGAGAGATCCATGATCGTGTCGGCGCCCCAGCGGATCGCCCAGACCATCTTGTCGACCTCGTCCTCGACCGCCGACAGCACCGCCGAATTGCCGATGTTGGCGTTGACCTTGACCAGGAAGTTGCGGCCGATCGCCATCGGCTCCAGCTCGCCGTGGTTGATGTTGGCCGGGATGATGGCGCGGCCCAGCGCCACTTCGTCGCGGACGAACTCGGGGGTGACGAAGTCGGGGATCGAGGCGCCGAAGTCCTCGCCGTCGCGGATCACCGCCGCGTTCTCTTCGCGGCGCAGGTTTTCGCGGATGGCGACGTATTCCATCTCCGGCGTGACGATGCCGGCTCTAGCGTATTCCAGCTGGGTCACCGCTGCGCCGGCCTTGGCGCGGAACGGCTTGCGGTCGGTCTGGAACTGTCGGGCGAGATGGCGGCCGCGGGCGTTGCCGTTGTCCTCCGGCTTCACCGCGCGCGGCGGTATTTCCTCGACGTCGCCGCGGCCCCAGACCCAGGCGTCGCGGGGTCGGGCCAGGCCTTGCTCGATGTCGACCGTGGCGGTCGGATCGCCATAAGGGCCGGCGGTGTCGTACAGCGTCAGCGGCGGCTCGCCGGCCGACGGGTGTACGGCCACCTCGCGGAACGGCACGCGGACGCAAGGATGGATGGTCCCGTCGGCCCAGACGCGGTGCGACCCCGGACGCTCTCCGGTAGGGATGGTTCCCGTGATGGGGGTTTGGAGGTTCATGCGTGGCTCCTTTGGCTAAGGAGGCCAGGCCTGAGCTTAGTTCGGTGAAGCGGGCGCCTGAGCCTGCCGTTCCCTCCCTTCGCCGGCATGACCCGGATCAGGTTCGGCGGGTCACGGCCTCAGCCGCCTCTCAGCCCCTTAAGCGGGACACCCCGGAGAACGGGGCGAGACTACGCTCACAGCGGCGAGGGTCAAGGCGAGACGAAGCTGGACAACCAAGGAGCGTCATCGGCAAACAGTGGTGGTCCGGCCAGAGGGGGGCAGCGTGACAAGAACAGGGACGGATCCGCCGGCGCGCTTCGATATTGGCCGAGTCATCGGCCTCTATTTCCGGCTTGGCTGGCGTCGGAATACGACACGTTCTTCCTTCTTTGGAACGATTGGACGCAGACCTTCGGGCTTCCCGCCGGACTGGGGGCTCGCCTGGTCGTTCTATTCGGCGGACTGGGGCTCGACGTTGCCGTTGCGGCGATCGCCGTCGCCGCTGTCGGGGTCTTCACGCCCGTCGCTTTGTCCGAGCATCGCGATTTCCGCGGCGCGCTTGTCCGAAGTTGGCGCCTCATGAGCGGCGGGCGTCGGAAGATGGTCGCCCTCTACCTCGTGCTTTTCGTAGTGGTCGTCATCGTATCGGCGATCGGGGGCATCGCGGCCGTCTGGCTCCGCAGCGGCGGCAGACCGAATGTTATCGCGGAGTGGACGGTTCGAGCGCTCTCGACGGTCATTGTCGACTTCTGGGGCGTCTTCATCGCCGCCAGTTACCTTGATCTTCGCCGACTGCATGAGGGCGCGCTTCCGGATCAATTGGCAGTAGACTTCGCCTGATCGCTAGCCCAACGCGGCTCGGCGGGCGCATAATCGCCTCGCCTTGTCCCGTACGAACGCTTCCCGAGGAAACGACCGATGTTTCAGCTTCTTCGCACCGCCCTGGGCCTTGGCGCCGTCGCCGCGGCGCTTGGCGCGACCCTGCCGACCGCCGAGGCGCAGCCGGCCGCCAGCGCGCCGCCGTCGTGTATCCGGGCCAACCAGATCGAGAACACGCGCATGGTCGACAGCCGGGTGCTCTACATCCGCACCAGCGCGCGCGCCTTCTACCGCATGGACTTCGCCGGCGACTGCGACAGCGACGCCAATGGGCCGCTGATCATCCACCCGGTCGACAACTCCGGCGAGATCTGCAGCGCCATCGGCGTCAACATCAGCGTCCGCGAGACCGGCCAGCGTTGCCTGCCGACCCAGCTCACCAAGCTGACGGCCGACGAGGTGGCGGCGATCCCGAAGAAGGATCTGCCCTAGCCACGCCAAACAGTGTCATCCCGGCCGAAGCGAAGCGGAGAGCCGGGATCTCGTGCTGGGAGATCCCGGACGAGTCCGCTGCGCGGCTCTCCGGGATGACACAGTTGGTTGGTAGGCGGCCTAAGCCCACAGCTCCCTGAACGCGCGGCGGGGGTCGTTTTCGGCGCGGGTGTGGGTGTCGAAGATCATCGTCGCGCGGGCGCCGGGCTCGTAGGGCGGCCAGGGCGGGATGGCCGGGTTGTTGGGATCGCCGGTCTTGGCGAAGGCGACCCAGGCGCCGGCGAGTCGGTCGGCCATCAGGCGTCCCTCGGCGCGGCCCGAGCCGACCATGTTAGAGCGGACGATGTGGAACGAGGCGTCGACGTCGTGGCCGTGCACCGCGCCGAACTTGCCGTCGAACGCCGGCGTCGCCCAGGCCCAGATGTACATCCAGGTCGGCGCGGCCCCCAGCGCCGCGCGGCGCTCCCCCTGCATGATCGCGTTCTTGCGGCCGCTGGCGTCGGTGATCGCCTGCGCCTGGGCCAGGTAGGGCGGCTTTTCCAGGTTGGCGTCGAGGTACATGCGGGTGATGGCGTCGGCCTTGTCCGAGCTGAGCTTAGCGATCACGCCGCGCAGGCCGGCCTCGTCGAGGTCGAAGTTGGTCAGGCGCAGGGCCGCGTCCTCTAGCGTGGTGGAGATGATCACCGGCACGCCGGCCGACTCCGACGGCGCGGCCGGGTCGAACGGATGGTGCGGCAGCACCGCGTTGCCGATCACCGGCGAGAAGTTGGCGCCCTTGGCCATGGCGTCGGTCTGGGCCTGCAGCAGGTGCGTCCACGGCGCGGTGAGCACGCTGGAGGCGCCGCCGCCCAGCGCATCGACCAACAGTGCGGCCGACTTGGCGCCCTGCTCGGGCGTCTGCTGGCGGATGGTCGAACCGCTCTGGATCGCCGCGCGGTGGAAGAGGCCCTTGGCGCTGGGGGTCGCCAGCAGGGTCGAGACCTTGGAGCCGCCGCCAGACTGGCCGAAGATCATCACCCGGTCCGGATCGCCGCCAAAGCCGGCGATATTGTCGCGCACCCACCTCAGCGACGCGACCATGTCGGCGACGCCGACCGCGCCCGAGTCGGCCGGCAGGCCGGGCAGGCCCGCCAGATAGCCGAACGCGGCCAGGCGGTGGTTGACCGTCACCACGACCACGTCGCCGAACCTGGCCAGGTTGGCCCCGTCGTACATCGGCCCGTTTGCCGAGCCGGTCTGCCAGCCGCCGCCGTGGAAGCTGACCATCACCGCGCGCTTGGCGGCGTCGGCGCCGGGCGTCCAGATGTTGAGGTTGAGACAGTCCTCGCCCATGCCGCCGGGGCCGACGTGGCGGTCCCACATGATCATCTGGGCGTATTCGGAGCGCAGGTCGGCGACGGTCTGCGGCGAGATCTGGCCGTAACCGATCGTCTCGCGCACACCGCCCCAGGGCGCCGGCGGCCGCGGCGGGGCGAAGCGATTCCGCCCGCCGGTCGGCGCGCCATAGGGGATGCCCTTGAATTCCTTGATGCCGGCGTTGTCGATGCCGAGCACCTTGCCGCTGGCGGTCTCGGCGGTGAAGAACACCTGCCCGCCCGGCGCGGCGCCGAGGCCGGCCGGCGCCGACGGCGGGGTCGGCTGGGCGGCCGCGTTGCTGGCGGTCAGGGCGCCCGCGGCGATCCCGGCGGCGGCGATTACGCCGCGGCGGCTGATATGGGGTTGGTGGGTCATGGCGTTTCCCTTGTTTTTCTTGTGACGCAGTTATGCGACGCGAAGCAACGCAAAGCCAAGCTGTAGTCTGCGATGCTTACAGAGATTCGTCGCCGGGGCGCAAAGCGGCGCGCAGTGAACCCCTACCGCCGCGTCACCGTGAAGCGCAGCAGTTCGCGCTTCGGCGCCTCCCAGTCGGGCTTCAGCGCCAGGGCTTGCTGGTAGTCGAGGTAGGCCGACTTCTCGTCGTCGATGCCTTCGTAAGCGACGGCCCGGTTGAAATAGGCCTTGGCCGGCTCCGAGACGCCCAGCGCCAGCCCCTTGGTGGTGTCGGCGATGCCCTCGGCGTAGTGGCGCTCGATGATGTTGATCGCGCCACGGTCCATCCAGGCGTCGCCGACCGTGGGATCAAGCTGGATGACGTGCTCGAGGTCGGCGCGCGCGGCGTCGTAGTCGTGGCGATTCATCAGCACGGCGCCGCGGTTGACGTAGGTGCGCGTGAGGTCGTCCCGGTTCAGGCCGCCCAGGCCGATCGCGTCATTGCAGAACTGCAGCGAGGCGTCGTCCGCGCGCTTTTCGAGCGCCGCCCGCGAGCAGTTCGCCGCGGAGCTGTCCGCGATCACGACGACCGCCGCGCTCGCCGCGCCGGCCAAGCCAGCCCAGAGCGCGATCGCGCCAAGCAGCGATCGGACTTCCATGCGCGCGTCCGCCGTCGCCACGCCCGCCGACGGCTAGCGCCGCGTCACCGTGAACCGCAGCAGCTCCTGCTTCGGCAGGTCCCAGCCGGGCTGCAGCACCAGCGCCTGCTGGTAGTCGAGGTAGGCCGACTTCTCGTCGTCGATGCCTTCGTAGGCGACGCCGCGGTTGTAATAGGCCTTGGCCGGCTCCTCGGTGCCGAGGGTCAGACCCTTGCTGATATCGTCGATGCCGTCCTGGAAGTGCTTGTCGATGATCGCCACCGCGCCGCGGTTCACCCAGGCCTCGCCGAGCGCGGGATCGATCTCGATCGCGCGCTGAAAGTCGGCGCGGGCGGCGCTGTAGTCGCGCCGGATCATCCACATGACGCCGCGGTTGATGTAGGTGCCGGCGAGGTCGCGGCGGTCGAGCATGCTCTCGCCGATCGCCTCGGTGCACAGCTGCATCGAGGCGCTGTCGGCCTGCTCGTGGAAAGCCGCTTCCGAGCACTGCTGCGCCGAGCTGTCGCCCATCACGGTGACGGCCGCGCCGGCGGAACCCGCCAGCCCGAAGCTGAGCGCGAGCGCGCCGATGAGAGTGCGGAGTTTCATGAGCGCCTCCCGGGAGCCCGTTTTTTGTACATCGCAGCATGCGCCAAGCCGGCCCCCGACGCAACGGAAGGTTCCCGCCGGAGGGGATTGCCTCCCGCGGAAAATGCCGCCTCCTTGTCGGCCTGACGACCTGCCGTTCGTCGTGACAGTGAACCGGGAGCCCGCGCCGATGCTCTACGCCTTCCTCTGCTACAACAACGAAGACGCCGTCTTTTCCTGGAGCCAGGCCGAGGACGAGGCGGTGATGTCAGCGCTCGGCAAGGTGCGCGCGCCGCTGGAGCGCGCCGGGCGGTGCGGGCCTTCCGCGCGGCTGATGCCGACGACCGCGGCCACCACCCTGCGCAAGGACTCCGACCCGCCGCTGGTGCTCGACGGCCCCTACGCCGAGACCAAGGAGCAGCTGCTCGGCTTCTATGTAATCGAGTGCGCGGACCTGGAGGCGGCGCTCGACGTCGCCAAGGATTTGGCCAAGGCCAACCCGGGCGGCGCCTACGAGGTGCGGCCGTTGCGGCTGTTCCACCCCGGCGCGCTCGCCCCTGAAGCCATGGCGAGATGAGCGATCTCGGCTGGATCGACGGCGCGCTGACCGCCGCGCGGCCCCAAGCGATCGGGGCGCTGCTGCGTTATTTCCGCGATCTCGACCTGGCCGAAGAAGCGTTCCAGGACGCCTGCCTGCGCGCCTTGCGCAGCTGGCCGCAGAAGGGCCCGCCGCGCGACCCCGCCGCCTGGCTGATCATGGTCGGGCGCAACGCGGCGATCGACCAGGTGCGCCGGCGCAGCCGCCAGGAGGCGCTGCCGGACGAGGAGACCATCTCCGACCTCGACGATGTCGAAACCCCGCTGGCCGAGCGCCTCGACGGCGCCGACTACCGCGACGACGTGTTGCGCCTGCTGTTCATCTGCTGCCATCCGGACCTGCCGGCCACGCAGCAGATCGCGCTGGCCCTGCGCATCGTCTCGGGCCTTTCGGTGAAGCAGATCGCCCGCGCTTTCCTGGTCGGCGAGGCGGCGATGGAGCAGCGCATCACCCGCGCCAAGGCCAGGATCGCCGCCAACAGCACGCCGTTCGAGGCGCCGGGGCCGGTCGAGCGCGCCGAGCGGCTCGCGGCGGTCGCGGCGATGATCTACCTGGTGTTCAACGAAGGCTATTCGGCCGGCGCGGCGGAGCAGGACGACCGCGCGGCGCTGCCGATCGAGGCGATGCGGCTAGCGCGGCTGCTGCTGCGGCTCTACCCCGCCGAGCCCGAGATCATGGGCCTGATGGCGCTGATGCTGCTGCATCACTCGCGCGCGTCGACCAGGTTCGACGCCGCCGGCGAGATCGTCCTGCTGGACGACCAGGACCGCCGTCTCTGGGACCGGCGCATGATCGTCGAGGGCCTGGCCCTGATCGACAAGGCGATCCGCCACCGTCAGCGCGGCCCTTACCAGGTGCAGGCCGCCATCGCCGCGATGCACGCCCGCGCCGAGCGCCCGGAGGACACCGACTGGGCGCACATCGACGACCTCTACGTCGCGCTCGAGCAGCTGGCGCCGTCGCCGGTGGTGACGCTGAACCGAGCCGTCGCGGTCTCCAAGGCGAAGGGTCCGGCGGCGGCGCTGGCGATGATCGAGCCGCTGGGCGATCGCCTGGGCGGCTACTTCCACTTCTTCGGCCTGAAGGGGTCGCTGTTGACGCAGCTCGGCCGCGCGGCCGAGGCGCGGGAGGCGTACGGCCACGCCATCGCGCTCGCCGCGACGCCGGCCCAGGCCGCGCACATCCGCCAGCACCTCGATCAGCTGGTGAAGGAAAGCGCCGCACAGAATTAGTTGCGGCGCCTGTCGGCGCCGCCGCCACCCGGCCGTCCTCAGTTGGAACAGCGCAGGAGCGGGCGATGGCCGCCGCCCAGGCCCAGACGGCGATCAAGCAGGCGATCCTGGCGCGCAATGCCGCGCTCGGCGCCGGGGACGTCGCCGGCGTGATGGCGTCCGGGGCGGCCGGGTTCGTCAGCTATTCGCTGGCCCCGCCGCTGAAGAACTCGTCCGGCAAAGCGGGGCTGAAAGCCTGGTTCGACACCTGGGACGGTCCGTTCGACTACGAGATGCGCGACCTGAAGATCGTCGCCGGCGATGAGGGCGCCTTCGCTCACGGCCTCGCCCACATGACCGGGCGCAAGACCGACGGCGAACAGGTCGATCTGTGGTTCCGCCAGAGCGTGGGCCTGAAGCTGCTCCGCGGGGCCTGGAAGATCGTCCACGAGCACGACTCTGTGCCCTTCTACATGGATGGCGGTTTCAGGGCCGCCGTCGATCTCAAGCCCTAGCCCCAGCGAGGAGTATCCGATGACTGTGCAGACCGACGTAAAGCCCGACCAGGCCATCTCGATGAAAGGCGTGATCCCCTACATCCACGTCGAGGGGGCGATCGAGGCGGTCAAGTTCTACGAACGCGCGCTGGGCGCCAGGGAGCTCAGTCGCCAAACGACGGACGACGGCAAGCGGCTGATGAACTGCCAGCTGGAGATCAACGGCGGGCCGGTGATGCTGATGGATGCGATGCCTGACCATGGCTATCCGTTCCAGCCCAGCCACAGCTTCACCCTCCAGCTGATCGTCGACGACGGCCGGGCCTGGTTCGACCGCGCGGTCGCCGCCGGTTGCACGGTGACCATGCCGTTCCAGAAGATGTTCTGGGGCGACATGTGGGGCGCGGTGATCGACCCCTTCCAGATCCGCTGGGCCTTCGACGAACCGGTGAAGAGCTGAGTCCTGCGGCCGCGTGTCGCGGCCCGGTAATTGCGAGCCTGCCGCCAGGACCCAATTTACTGTGCCTGAGCGGAACAATGAATACGCCAAGTTGGATGATGCATACGACGCAGACGACCCCCGCTAAGCCGTGGGTTCGTCGCAACCTTGGTCGCCGCGCCGGAGACCGCCGCCTGAGTCTTGAGACGACGATGGCGATCGGTGTCGTGCTGGCGTGGGCCTGGGGCGTCTACGAAATGACGCTGCTGTTCCTGCGCTAGCTGGAGCTGGCTGCGGCTAACGGCCGAGGTCGCGAGGGTCCGCCTCGTAGAGCATCGGCTCGCCCGCCAGTCGGCGGCGCAGGTTTTCCACGAAGATGGCGTCGTTGCGCGCCGCCTGGCCGGAGCCGAAGGCCGAGGCGTGCGGCGTCAGGCTCACCTTGGGATGATCCCAGAACGGGCAGTCGTCCTTGATCGGCTCGTCGTGGAACACGTCGAGGATGGCGTGCTCCGGTACGCCCGACGCCAGCGCCGCCAGCAGGGCCGGTTCGTCGACCAGATCGCCGCGGCCGACATTCACCAACACCGAGCCGGGTTTCATCGCCGCGAAGAAGCCGGCGTCGGCCATGCCCTTCGTCTCGCTGTTCAGCGGCGTCGCCAACACCACCACGTCGGCGGCCGCAAGCAGGTTCGTCACGTCCGAGAGCAGGCCCATGTGCTCGGCCAGGGTGTCCGGCGCGCCGCTGCGGCGCACACCGACGATCTTCGCCCCGAACGCCTTAGCCCGCGCCGCCACGTCCTGGCCGATCGCGCCGAACCCCACGACCAGCCAGCTCGTGCCGGCGACCTCGCGGAACGGCAGCCGGGTCCAGCGATGCGCTGCCTGCTCGGCCCGGCGTTCGGTGATCCGCTGGAAGGTCGCCAGCACCTCGGCCAGCACATATTCGGCGATGCACAGCGCCTGACCGTGGCCGGTGGTCAGCACCGCGCCCTTGTCCACCAGCTGGGCCCAGATCGGATGGTCGACGCCGGCCGCGCCGGTGTGCACCCACTTCAGCCGCTCCGACTTCAGCAGGCCAACCATCAGGCTGCGCTGCCCCGGTCCCATCATGCTGTCGGCCGACATCCAGCCGGCGTCGGGCTGGGCGGTGTCGGGATCGAAGGTCTCGGCGCCGCAGGTGATGGCGCCCTGGTTGTCGACCACCAGCAGCTGCAGCTGGCTTCGGTACGGCGCGAGCTCATGCTCGACGCGCCGCAAGGCCGTTTCGTAGATCAGCAGGCGCATCAGCGGGCTCCCTTTGGGGGGGATGGAGGTGAGGGCGAGGTGGGGGGCGGAAACGGGTTCACGGCGTCGGCGCGCGCGTGCACCACGGCGAAGGCGTCGGCGTAGATACGCCGCCAGCCGGGCCGCGTATCCAGCATATGCACCAGCGGCTCGCGCGGCGACAGGATGGTCCAGCGGATATTCCAGCGCTTGAATGCGTCATCCACGGCCGGCTGCGCACCGCCGGCGACGGCCAGGTATTGCTGCACCCAGCCATCGCCGTACATGTCGGCGCGGCCGTCGATATAGGGCTTCACGCCCTTGAAGATCAGGTAGCCGCCGAAGGCGTATTCGTTGAATACCGGCTGGCCCAGCAGCTGCGGCGGCACATGGGCCAGCGCGGTCACCGGCACGTTGCCGTTGTCGGTGCGCACCAGCGGGATCGCCAGCCGGGCGACCACAACGGCCACCGCGCCCGCCGCCAGGACCGAGGCGACCAGTACGCTCGGCACGCGCCAGGCCGGCGTCCAGCCGACCGGCGCAACCACGCGCGGCCCGGGTCGGACGGGGTTCATCGCGCGGCCGAACGGCTCAGCCAGCAGCACCGGCGCGAGCACCGCTAGTATGGCCTCCTGGCGCACGTGCTGCAGCGCCATGTGCACCAGGGCGACCAGCAAGACGAGGCGGAACGGCGGCACGCGCACCCCGCGCCACAGCCCCAGGAACAGGGTGATCAGCAGTGCGGCCTCGAACAGGGTCGGCTGCTGGAAGGTGGCGCTGCGCCATTCCAAGATGTTGGGCAGCACCTTCATGCCCAGCACCCAGAACGGGAACTCCAGCCCGGCGATGCCGTGCGGCGTGGCCAGCGACAGGGCGGTGGCGATGACGCCGAACACGCCCCAGCCCCGCACCACGCCCAGCTTGGCCCGGATCGTGTTCGGCGCGCCGAAGAACGCCTCGGCCGCGAACGGTCCGATGATCCCCAGCCCGAAAATGAAGCTGGCGTGCAGATTGGCCCACAGCACCATCAGCAGCGCCAGCTCCAGCGGCGGCGCCTTGCCCGCGCGGCGCGCCGCGAGCAGTCGGCTGGTCCAGAACACCAGCAACGGCGCCGCCAGGATGTGCGGCCGGGCGAACAGGAATGGCTGCAGGCAGGCGAAGCTCAAGCCCAGCCCGATGATCTGTCCCGCCGGACCCATCCACAGCCGCAGCTCGCGGGCGATCATGGCGTAGGCGCCGCCGCCGGCGGCCCCGATTAGCAAGACGACGCCGCTCCAGCCGCCGGCCAGGTAGGCCAGCGCCATCAGCACTTCGGAGCCCCACTCGTGGGCGATCCAGGGCTTGCCAGCGAAGGTGAATGAGAACGGGTCGGTCAGCGGGACAGTGTGGTGTTCGAGGATCCAGCGCCCGGACGCCACGTGCCAATTGGTGTCGCCGTCGATGAACACCCGCGCCGAGAAGGCCGCCACGGCCAAGAGCACGATCGCCGCCGCGCCGGCGACGCCCATGTCGATGGTCGCCCGCTGGCGAGCCGACTGCGCCAGCCGGGGATTGAACGGTTCGGCGATCGAAATCGGAAGCAACCCCTGACGTGGTGCGTCGCTGTCCAGCGCCCCGCGCCCCGCGTCAAGCCGAAGATGCGCGGCCGAGCGTCTGATGCTAGGGCGCGCGTTCGTTCTGCAGAGGGACGCCATGCCCGGCCTCTACCCACCGATCGAAGCCTACGACGACGGCAGGCTCGACGTCGGCGACGGGCAGAGCCTCTACTGGGAGACCTGCGGCAATCCAGCGGGTCGGCCGGCGCTGGTGCTGCACGGCGGGCCGGGCTCCGGCTGCACGCCAGGCGTCCGCCGGTTCTTCGACCCCGCGGCTTTCCGCATCGTGCTGTTCGACCAGCGCAATTGCGGCCGCAGCCTGCCGCACGCCGGCGATGTGGCGGTCAGCCTGGCGGCCAATACGACGCCGCACCTGATCGCCGACATCGAGGCGCTGCGCGTCCGCTTCGGCGTCGAGCGCTGGCTGGTGTTCGGCAGCTCCTGGGGATCGGCGCTCGGGCTGGCCTACGCCGAGCAGCACCCGAAGCGGGTCTCGGCCCTGGTGCTCTCACACGCCAGCGTCGGCCGCTCCGCGGATATCCACTGGCTCTACCACGGCGTCGGCCGTTACTTCCCCCAGGCCTGGGATCGGTTCTGGGCAGGCGCTGGCGTCGATGCGCCGGACGCCAACCTGATCGACGCCTACCACCGCCTGCTGAGCGATCCCGACCCCGCAGTGCGGGCGAAGGCCGCGCAGGACTGGTGCGACTGGGAGGCCGCCGTGATCTCGATCGATCCCCGACACAAGCCGCCGGAGCGCTACCTCGACCCGCGCTTCCGCATGGTCTTCGCCCGTATCGTCACCCACTACTTCACCCACCACTGCTGGCTGGAAGACGACCAGCTGCTGCGGGACGCCGGGCGGTTGGCCGAGATTCCCGGTGCGATCGTCCAGGGTCGGCTGGATCTCGGCTCACCGCTCGAGGGACCGTGGAAGCTGGCCCAGGCCTGGCCGAAGGCGCAGTTCGTCGTGGCGGACCAAGCAGGGCACGAGACTACGACGCCGGGGATGCTGGAGAGCATCGTCGCCGCGATCGACCGCTTCGCCGACGGAAGCTAAGTGCGGCGCGTTTTGCTTAACCAAATCCGGCCGATGATGTAGCCCAGCCCCAACAGGCCCTTGGGGCGGAACCCTCCGAACACGTGAACGACACCACCGACATTTCCATCGCCAGCCTGCTGCGCCGCGACCGGGCCGGCCGCCTGCTCTCGATCGTCGTGCCGATGCACGATGAGGTCGAGGTGCTGGACGCCTTCTTCGAGCGGATCGAAGCGGCGACCAGGGACCTGGGCGTGCGGGTCGAGATCATCTGCGTCGATGACGGCAGCCGCGATGCGACCCTGACGGGGCTGGTCGCCCGCGCGGCGGTCGATCCGATGGTCAAGGTCCTCGCCCTGGCGCGCAACTTCGGCAAGGAGGCGGCGCTCACCGCCGGCATCGATGCGGCCGGCGGCGACATGGTCGTGCCGATCGACGCCGACCTGCAGGACCCGCCCGAGTTGATCGCCGAGTTCATCGCCCGCTGGGAGGATGGCTACGACGTCGTCTACGGCTCCAGGGCCGACCGCAGCAGCGACACGGCGATGAAGCGCACCTCGGCACAGTTGTTCTACCGCATCTTCAACCGCGTCTCCGACCTCGACATCCCCGAGAGCGCTGGCGACTTCCGGCTGATGGACCGCCAGGTGGTGGAGGCGCTGAAGCAGCTGCCGGAGCGCAACCGGTTCATGAAGGGGCTGTTCGCCTGGGTCGGGTTTCGCCAGATCGGCATACCCTACGCCCGCCCCGAGCGCGCCGCCGGGACCAGTTCGATGGGATACGTGCGACTGTGGCGCTTCGCCCTCGACGGCATCACCTCGTTCTCGACCGCGCCGCTTAGGGTCTGGTCCGTGATCGGCTTTGTGAGCGCGCTGGTCGCGGTGGCGTTCGCGATCGGCCTGATCGTCCGCGTGCTGATCGTCGGACGCGAAGTGCCCGGCTATGCATCCTTGATGACCGTCGTGCTGTTCGGCTTCGCGATCCAGATGATGGCGTTCGGCGTGCTCGGCGAATACGTCGGGCGGCTGTATCAGGAGGTGAAGGGCCGGCCGATCTATGTGGTGCGGGCCAGGGTCGGCTTCGACCGCTGATGGACCGCGCCACCTATGACCGTATGCGGACCCTGCAGGAGGGCCACTGGTGGTTCGAGGGCCGTCGGCGGGTTCTGTCCGGCCTCATCGGTGGCCTCGACTTGCTGAAGCCGGCGCGGGTCCTGGAGGTCGGCTGCGGCCCGGGCGGCAATCTGGCCATGCTGCAGCGGTTCGGCGAGGTGACGGGGGTCGAGCCGGACGAGGCTTCGCGAGCCTACGCCGCCGAGCGCAGCGGCGTGCGCGTCGAAGGCGGCCTGTTGCCGGATGGTCTGCCGTTCGAGCCGGCCAGCTTCGACCTGGTCTGCGCCTTCGACGTGATCGAGCATGTTGATGAGGACGCCGCCTCGGTGGCGGCGCTGGGGCGGCTCGCCAGGCCTGGCGGCTACCTGGCGACCACCGTCCCCGGCCAGCCGTGGATGTGGAGCCGGCACGACGAGCTGCACCACCACAAGCGCCGCTACAGGATGAAAGCTTACCGCGCTCTGTTCGACGCGGCCGGGCTGAAGATCGTCACCGCCAGCTACTTCAACACCCTGCTGTTCCCGCCGATCGCGGCGATCCGGGCGTTGAAGATGGCCACCGGCTCGACCACGGCCGACGACGACGCCATGCCGCCGGCGCCGCTCAACGCCCTGCTCGCCGAGCTGTTCGGCGCTGAGCTGCTTTGGCTGAAGCACGCGCCGCTGCCGTTCGGGGTCTCGATCGTCGTTATCGCGCGACGACCGCTATGAAGCTTCCGGCAGTCGTCCGCGAGATCAACCTCTTCGTCGTGGTGGGCGTCACCTCGACCGCCATCAACTACGTCGGCGCCCTCGCCGCTCAGCATCTGCTCGGACTTGGGCCGCTGCTAGCTGGCGTGGCGGGCTATGCCGCGGCCGTCGGCGTCTCCTATTTCGGCAACAGCCTGCTGACGTTTCGCCGCCCGGCGATGCACGGGCCGCAATTCGCCAGGTTCGCGGCGATCTCGCTTGTCGGGCTGGCGATCAATCTGGGACTGGTGTTCTTCGGCACACACACCATGGGATGGCCGCTCTGGAAGGCGCTGATCCCGGTGGTGCTGATCGTGCCGGCCGCGACGTTCGTGATGTCGAAGTTCTGGGCGTTCCGGGAAGCGGAGGCGGCCGGCTAGCGCCTGCACGGCCCCCTCCGCCGAACCCGCGCGCGGCCCCGGCAGGCGGCGCCTGCCGACCGGGGCCATGCGCTCCGCGCTGCAGACGCCGCGCGACCTATTCCGCACGAACTCGTTCGCCGCGCGAGGAGCCGTCTTGTAGCATTCCAAATCCCTGCCTGTCCGCCTGCGACCCTAGCGGCGGAACGGCGCAGCGAACCTCGCGACGCAACAACCCTGACCTGGCGGACCTCCCTTTGGCGGCGATCTAGGCGGCGACCTTGGCCACCGGGACATGCTCAAGGTTGATCTCCTCGAGCGAGCGCGAACTGGTCTCCGGCACCAGCAGGAGACTGAGAACGCCGCCGGCCAGCGACAAGCCGGCGAGCCCCCACATCGCGCCGACGAAGCCGATCTGACCTTGCACCACCGGGAAGACGAAACCGCTCAGCGCCGCGCCGATCCGTCCGCCGATCACGGTGATCGACTGGGCGACGCTGCGGATACGGGTTGGCGCCAGTTCCACCCCATAGATGCCGGCGCCGGAGACGAGGCCTGGGCCGGTAAGGGCGATGTTGAAAAGGCCGTAGACGAAGAACGCCAGCAGGGCGAGGTTGGCGAACTGCGATCTCAGGATGGCGAAGGCGACCAGCACCACAGCCCCCAGGACGAAGCCCCAGACCTGGATCGGTTTTCGCCCTAACCGGTCGATCAGGAACCAGGACCCCAGCACCGAGGCCGGTATGACGAAGAGCAGCTCGCTCTCGATCTGGAAGATCGACGAGGGGATGTGCAGGTTCTCTGCGATCAGGTTCGGTCCGAACAGGATCGAAGCGTAGACGACGAGATCGTACATCAGCCACAGCAGCGCGGCGGCGAAGATGTGACGCCAGTGCAAGGCGAACACCTGCCCGAACGGGCGGGTGTCGGCGTCCGGCGCCTGGGCGGTCGCGCCGCCG
>Ga0302324_100011511_pt1 | contig 18143 bp, 17 predicted proteins | sample Palsa_T0_1_FD_201949 | JGI IMG/M metagenome (GOLD analysis project Ga0302324, IMG submission 201949) | Peat permafrost microbial communities from Stordalen Mire near Abisko, Sweden - Palsa_T0_1 | ecosystem: Environmental > Terrestrial > Soil > Palsa > Peat permafrost | place: Sweden: Abisko... | reverse complement strand
TGGGAGCTGCAGCGCTGCTTCGAGCGGCTCTAGCTGCATGTCCGAGTTCACGGTCGTGAACCCAGCCACCGAGGAGATCGTCACCACCGTGGCGCGGACCACGGCGGAGGAGACCGACGCCGCGATCGAGCGCGCGGTCACGGCCCAGGTCGGCTGGCGCGCCATCGCGCCAGCCGACCGGGCTGGCCTGCTCCGCGCGTTCGCCGGTGCGGTGGACGCCCATGCCGAGGAGCTGGCCGGCCTGGAGGTGGCCGGCGCCGGGCACCCGGTCGGCCAGGCCCGCTGGGAGGCGGGCCAGGTCCGGGACGTGCTCATCTACTACTCCGCCGCGCCCGAGCGCGCCTGCGGCAGGCAGATCCCGGTGGCCGGCGGACTGGACGTCACGTTCGCCGAGCCGATCGGCGTCGTCGGGCTGATCGTGCCGTGGAACTTCCCGATGCCGATCCTGTCCTGGGGGATGGCGCCGGCCCTGGCGGCGGGCAACGCCGTGATCGCCAAGCCCGCCGAGCTGACGCCGCTGACCGCGATCAGGATCGGCGAGCTCGCGCTGGAGGCGGGCATCCCGGACGGAGTGTTCCAGGTGCTGCCGGGCAAGGGCAGCGTGGTCGGGCAGCGGCTGGTCGACCACCCGGCCGTCGGCAAGATCGTGTTCACCGGCTCCACCGAGGTCGGCCGCGAGATCATGGCTGGCTGCGCCCGCCGGGTGAAGCGGGTCACCCTGGAGCTCGGCGGCAAGAGCGCGAACATCGTGTTCGCCGACGCCGACCTGGAGCGGGCCGCGGCGACCGCGCCGCAGGCCGCCTTCGACAACGCCGGGCAGGACTGCTGCTCCCGGTCGCGGATCCTGGTGCAGCGCTCGGTCCTCGACCGCTTCATGGAGCTGCTCGAGCCGGCCGTCAAGGCCGTCGCCGTCGGTGACCCTGCGTCGGCGGCAACCGAGATGGGCCCGCTGATCTCGGCCGCGCACCGGGACCGCGTCGCGTCCTACGTGCCGGACGGCGCGCCGGTCGCGTTCCGCGGCACGGCGCCCGGCGGGCCGGGGCACTGGTACCCGCCGACCGTGCTCGCCCCGGTCCGGCTGGACGACCCGGCCTACACCGAGGAGGTGTTCGGACCGGTGCTGACCGTGACGCCGTTCGAGGACGAGGCGGCCGCCGTGCGGCTGGCCAACGACACGCCCTACGGGCTGTCCGGATCGATCTGGACCAGGGACGTGGGCCGCGCGATCCGGGTGGCCAGGGCGGTGCAGACCGGCAACCTGTCGGTGAACTCGCACGCCTCGGTGCGCTACTCCACGCCGTTCGGCGGGTTCAAGCAGTCCGGCCTCGGCCGCGAGCTCGGCCCGGACGCCCTCGATGCCTTCACCGAGGTCAAGAACGTCTTCATCGCGACGGAGGGATGAACGCAGACATGGCGGACAAAGACCCGGCGATAACGAGCACAGCGGGTGCAAGCACGGCTGCCGCGGGCATGCAGCGGCTGCGGGACCGGGTCGCCGTCGTCACCGGCGCGGGCAGCGGCATCGGTCTCGCCAGCGCGCGCAGGCTCGCCGCCGAGGGGGCGGTCGTCGTGGCCGTCGACATCGACGAGGCGGCGGGCAAGGCAGCCGCGGAGGAGACCGGCGGCACGTTCGTCGCGGCCGACGTGGCCAGCGAGGACGATGTCCAGCGGCTGTACGAGAACGTTGCGCAGCGGCACGGGCGGGTGGACATCTCGTTCCATAATGCGGGCATCTCGCCGCCGGAAGACGACTCGATCCTGACTACCGGCCTCGATGCGTGGCGCCGGGTGCAGGAAGTGAACCTCACCTCTGTCTATCTGTGCTGCAAGCACGTGATCCCGTACATGCGGCGGCAGCGGAAGGGCTCGATCATCAACACGGCGTCCTTCGTCGCCGTGCTCGGCTCGGCCACGTCGCAGATCTCCTACACCGCGTCCAAGGGCGGGGTGCTGGCCATCAGCCGCGAGCTCGGCGTGCAGTTCGCGCGGGAGGGCATCCGGGTGAACGCGCTGTGCCCGGGCCCGGTCAACACCCCGCTGCTGCGCGAGCTGTTCGCCAAGGACCCCGAGCGCGCCGCGCGGCGGCTGGTGCACGTCCCGGCCGGCCGGTTCGCCGAGCCGGAGGAGATCGCCGCCGCGGTCGCGTTCCTGGCCAGCGACGACTCCTCGTTCATCACCGCGTCCTCGTTCCTCGTCGACGGCGGGATCTCCGCCGCCTACGTCACGCCGCTGTAGGCACCGACGCAGAGTTCTCGGATTCGCGGCAAAGCCCCGGAACCCCTCGTATCCTCCGTGGTCACGGGGTAGTCCGGCGGCCGTGGTCACGGGTGAGGCCGGCAACGGCAGACGGAGGTTCAGGTGAGCGAGGTTCGTGCTGGGGCCGGCGCCGGGCCCAGGCCGGTGATCGGGATCAGCGCCTATCACGAGCAGGCCCGGTGGGGGAAGTGGGACGCCGAGGCAGCCCTCTTGCCGTGGCGCTATCCGGACCGGGTGCTGCAGGCCGGCGGCGTCCCGGTCCTGCTGCCGCCGGTGCCCGGCATCTCCGCGGTGCTCGGCAGGCTGGACGGGCTCGTCCTGTCGGGCGGCGGCGACTTCGATCCGGCCGGCTACGGCGCGCAGCGCCATCCGCAGACCGCGTCGGTCAGGCCGGACCGTGACGACGCCGAGGTCGCGCTGATGTCCGGCGCCCTGGAACGCGGACTGCCGGTCCTCGGCATCTGCCGCGGCATGCAGGTGATGAACGTGACCATGGGCGGGACGCTGCACCAGCACCTGCCCGACCTGGTGGGCCACCACGGGCATGCCCCCGTGCCAGGCTGCTACGGCGCGCATCCGGTCCGGGTAGCCGCGGGCAGCGGGCTGGCCAGGATCATCGGCAGGACCGACGTCGCTGAGGTGCCGACCCAGCACCATCAGGCGCTGGACCGGCTGGGCGACGGCCTGACCGCCACCGCCTGGTCGGACGACGGGATCGTCGAGGCGGTGGAGCTCGACGCGCCGGGCTGCGGGTTCGCGCTGGCCGTGCAGTGGCACCCGGAGGCGGGGGACGACCTGAGCCTGTTCCGGGCGCTGGTCGCCGCCGCGGCGCGAAGGACACTGGCCGCGGCGGGAACGACACCCGGGTAGCTAGGCTCCGCAGTCATGACCGACAACGCAGCGCAGGCGAAGCCAGCGCAAGATCCGGCCGCGCCGGACCCGGCCGCCGCGCCGGACCCGGCCGCCGCGACGCCGAAGGCCGAGGACCCGAAGGACGAGCTCGTCACGACACGCCACGTGATCACCATCGACGGCGCGGAGCTGCGCTACACCGTGGTCGCCGGGAGGGTGGTGCTCCGCCAGGAAGGGCACACCGACGAGGTGTTCGACGGCGCGGAGGCGAAGGCCGAGGTCTTCGTCGTCGCCTACACGCTCGACGACGCCGACGTCCGGACGCGCCCGGTGACGTTCGCCTTCAACGGCGGGCCCGGCTCGTCAAGCGTCTGGCTGCACCTCGGCCTGCTGGGACCTCGCCGGGTGCTGATGGGCGACGTAGGCCAGCTGCTGCCGCCGCCCTACGGCCTTGCCGACAACACCGAGACCCTGCTCAGGCACTCCGACCTCGTCTTCATCGACCCGGTGTCGACCGGGTACTCCCGCGCGGTCAAGGGCGAGAAGTCCGGGGACTTCCACGGATACGGCGGGGACGTCGAGTCCGTCGGCGAGGTGATCAGGCTGTGGACGACGCGTTACGGCCGGTGGATGTCCCCGAAGTACCTGTGCGGGGAGTCGTACGGGACGCTGCGCGCCGCCGGGCTCGCGCGGTACCTGCAGCAGCGCTGCGCCCTCTACCTCAACGGCCTCATCCTGATCTCGGCCGTGCTGGACGGCGGCACGCTGGAGTTCAGCGACGGCAACGACGACCCGTACGTCATGTACCTGCCGACCTACGCCGCGATCGCGCACTACCACGGCCGGCACGGCGACCGGCCGCTGCGCGAGGTGCTCGACGAGGCGGAGGCGTACGCGGAGCGCGACTACCCGTGGGTGCTGGGACGCGGCGCGCGGCTGACCGCCGACGAGCGCGCGGCGGCGGTCACCAGGCTCGCCGCGCTGACCGGGCTCTCCGCCGACTACGTCGACCGCGTCAACCTGCGGCCCGAGCACGTCAGGTTCCTGACCGAGCTGCTGCGCGACGAGCGCCGCACGGTCGGCAGGATCGACGGCAGGTTCGCCGGCTGGGACGCGGACTACGGCCGCGAGCACTGGACCACCGACCCCTCGATCGACGCGATCATGGGCCCCTACACCGCCGCGCTCAACCACTACGTGCGAGCCGAGCTCGGCTACTCCAGCGACCTGTCGTACGAGACCCTGACCGACCGGGTGCAGCCGTGGTCGTTCAAGGAGTTCGAGGGCCAGCACGTCAACGTCGCGGACAAGCTTGCCGAGGCCATGCGGGTCAACCCGCACATGCGGGTGTACGTGGCCTGCGGCTATCACGACGCCGCGACGCCGTACTTCGCCGCCGAGCACACCGTCGCGCACCTGGCGATCCCGGCCGAGCTGGCGCGCAACGTGGAGTTCGGCTACTTCGAGGCGGGTCACATGATGTACCTGCACGAGCCGAGCAGGCTGACCCAGTCGGAGCAGCTGGCGGCGTTCGTCCGCGGCGGCGAGCAGCCGCGGTGACCGCCGGCGCTGGCGGCGCCGCGGTGTCGCCGGCCGCGTGGACGGCGCTTGCGGCCTGGCGGCCGGGGTTGTCGCCGGCGCTGCGGTGCGCAGCATGCCGCTCGATGTGGCTCCAGGCGGGTTCTATGCCGTTCAACGTCACATCGAACGGGTTGCGGGCGCGGACCGGGACGCGGATTGGGCGCGGACCGGGACGCGGATTGACGGACCGGGCTGGCATGTTGCGGACATGACCAGGAGTACTCGGCTCGACCGCGCTGCCCTATCGGAAACCCTTCGCCTCCAGCTGAACGTCATCGGGCGCCGGCAGGCGCTGGCGTGTGGCATGACCCGCGATGCCCTGATGCACCGGTTACGACCCGGCGGTCCCTGGCAGCGGCTGCTCCCTGGCGCTTACCTGGCAGTGACGGGCACACCGACCTTCGATCAGAAGGAGATGGCCGCGCTGCTGTACGCCGGACCGCGCAGCGTGCTCACCGGTCGCGCGGCGTTACGGGTCCAGGGCCTGTCGAACGTCGCTCCCGGCGTCATCGACGTGCTCGTGCCGGCCAGCAGGCAATGCCGCAGTCTCGCCTTCGCCGCCATCCACCGGACCACCCGGATGCCTGCGGAGGTCATCGGTGTCGGCAGCCGGTCGTACGCCAGGGTGCCCAGGGCCATTGCCGATACTGCCCGCGGCATGGCGGACCTGCGCGAGGTCCGGGCGCTAGTGGCGGGCGCCGTGCAGCAGGGCCAATGTCCGCTCGGCATGCTCCTGCACGAGCTGGAGCACGGCCCGGTCAGTGGCGCAGCATTGCTGCGTCAGGTACTCGCGGAGGTAGCCGAAGGGGTCCGGTCAGTGGCGGAGGCGGACTTCATGGACCTGATCAAGCGCGCCCGGCTGCCCGTGCCGCTGTTCAATGCCCGGCTCTACGATCCCGATGGTTCGCTGATCGCGATGGCGGACGCGTGGTGGCCGCGATCTGGTGTCGCCGCCGAGGTCGATTCCAGGGAATGGCACCTGAGTCCGGCGGACTGGGAGCGCACCAGGCGGCGGCACGCGCAGATGAGCAGGCACGGCATCATCGTGCTGCACTTCAGCCCGCGCGAGATCCGGACCGACTCGGCGGCCGTGATCACCGCCATCGCCGGCGCGCTGAAAGCGGGTAGCGCGCGGCCGGCCCTGCCGGTAACGGCGCGGCGCGCATCCTGACGTCGCCGCCGCGCCGACCGGGCCGGGCCGAGCGGCCGTGACCGCTGTCCGCCGGGAGGGCCGGCAGCCAGCCGGGCCAGCGCAGGCCACCGATGCCGGGCGGGCCCGGCGGTCCCCCTAGACTCGCCAGCGTGGGCACCGCTCCAGCCGTCGAGATCGTCAGCCTGGTCAAGAGTTACGGGCGGACGGCCGCGGTAGCCGGCCTGTCGCTGCGGGCCGAGCGGTCCCAGGTGACTGCGATTCTCGGCCCGAACGGCGCCGGGAAGACGACGACCGTCGAGATCTGCGAGGGCTACCGGCGGCCCGACCAGGGCACGGTGCGCGTACTCGGCCTCGACCCGGTCCGTGACGCCCGCGAGCTGCGGCCCAAGGTCGGCGTGATGCTGCAGTCCGGCGGCATACCTACCTCCGCGCGGGCCGGAGAGTACCTGCGGGTGATGGCCAGCTTCTACGCGCGGCCGCTCGATCCCGCCGTCCTGCTGGAGCGGCTCGGCCTTGCCGCCAGCGCGCGAACTCCGTTCAAGCGGCTGTCCGGTGGCCAGCAGCAACGGCTCTCCCTTGCGGTCGCCGTGATCGGCCGCCCTGAGCTGGTCTTCCTCGACGAGCCGACCGCGGGGCTCGATCCGCAGGCGCGGCACGCCACCTGGGACCTGATCACCGGGCTGCGCGCGGCCGGCGCCGGCGTGATCCTGACCACCCATCACATGGAGGAGGCCGAGCGGCTGGCGGACCACGTCGCCATCGTGGACCACGGCACGCTGGTCGCTGACGGTACCCCGGCCGAGCTCACCGGCACGGCGGGCCAGCTCAGGTTCCGCGCGGAGCCCGGCCTGGACACCGACAGCCTGCTGGCCGCGCTGCCGGCCGGCAGCGCGGCCAAGGAATCGCCGGCCGGGCACTACGTGGTCGAGGCGCACGACCGGGTCGACCCGCAGCTGCTCGCCGCGGTGACCGCGTGGTGCGCGGAGCGCGGCATCCTCGCGCAGAGCCTGCGGATCGAGAGCCGAACGCTGGAGGACGTCTTCCTGGAGCTGACCGGGCGGGAGCTGCGCCGGTGACCGGGACCGCGACGCCCGCGGCGGCATGGCCTGCCCCGGCGCCGGGAGCGGCGCCGCTGCGCAGGATGGTCGCCGCGCAGGCCGGCCTTGAGTTCCGCACGCTGGCGCGCAACGGCGAGCAGCTGCTGCTCGTCCTGATCATCCCGGTGCTGCTGCTTGCCGCCTTCAGCCACGAGCCGCTGGTCAACTTCGGGCCGGGTAAGCGGATCGACTTCCTCGCCCCTGGCATCCTCGCGCTCGCGGTCCTGTCGACCGCCTTCACCAGCCAGGCGATCGCTACCGGCTTCGAGCGGCGCTACGGCGTGCTGAAGCGCCTTGGCTCCACTCCGCTGCGGCGCAGCGGCCTGATCACGGCCAAGACGCTGACCGTGCTCGCGGTCGAGCTGCTGCAGTCGGCGGTGATCGTCGTGGTCGGGCTCGCGCTCGGCTGGCGGCCGCACGCGGGCGGCGGAGCGGTCGCCTGGGCGCTGCTCCTCGTGCTCGCCGGGACATCGGCGTTCAGCGGCCTGGCCCTGCTGATGGCCGGGACGCTGCGGGCCGAGGCGACGCTGGCCGCGGCCAACCTGCTCTACCTGGTCATGCTCGGGCTTGGCGGGGTGGTCTTCCCGTTGACGCGGTTCAGGGCGGCGCAGCCCGGGCTGAAACTGCTGCCGGCCGGGGCGCTGTCGGACGGCCTGCGCTCGGTGCTGCAGCACGGCAGCGGGCTGCCGGTGCGCGACCTTGCGGTACTTACGGCCTGGGCGATCGTGAGCATAGCCATCGCGGCGCGGACATTCCGCTGGGAGTAAGCGCCGCGACCGGCGGGCCGGACGGGACCGGCGGGCCGGACGGGCCGGGCGGGCCGGACGGGCCGGGCGCCCGCGGCAGCGCGCTCGGCCGGGTGCCGCCGTCCGCGCTGGTGGGCGCGGGCATCGTGTCGGTGCAGCTTGGCGCGGGCCTGGCCGGACGGCTCTTCACCGAGGCCACGCCCGCCGCGGTCACCGGCCTGCGGCTGTGGTCCGCCGCCGTGATCATGGCGGCCATCGGCGGCAGGGGGCTGGCGCGGACGCTGCGTGACGTGATCCGCCGGCGGCGCTGGCAGGACGCCGGCCTGGCGGTTGCCTTCGGCGTCGCGCTCGCCGTGATGAACTTCTCGATCTACCAGTCGTTCGCCCGGATCCCGCTGGGGATCGCGGTGACGATCGAGTTCCTCGGGCCGCTGGCCGTCGCCGTCGCGTCGTCCCGCCGCGCGCTCGACCTGCTCTGGGTCGGCCTGGCCGCGCTGGGCGTGGCGCTGCTCGCCCACGGCGGCACCAGGCTGGCAAGCGGCGCGGTGCCCGGCGCGCGCGGCGAGCCGGGGACCGCTGCGGCCGGCATCGCTTTCGCGCTGGTCGCGGCGGCGGGCTGGGCCGCTTACATCCTGCTCAGCGCCGCCACCGGGCGTCGGCTGAGCGGCTCGTCCGGGCTGCTGATCGCCATGGTCGTGGCCGCGCTCGTGGTGACGCCGCCCGCGCTGGCGGCCGGGCGCGCCGCGCTCGCGCGGCCCGGCGTGCTCGCCACCTGCGCGGTCATCGGCCTGCTGTCGTCGGTCATCCCGTACCGCTTCGAGCTCGAGGCGCTGCGGCGGACCCCGGCGCGGGTGTTCGGCATCTGGATGAGCCTCGAGCCGGCCGTGGCCGCGCTGGTCGGGCTGGTCCTGCTGGGCGAGTCCCTGGCGGCCCGCGAGTGGGCGGCCGTGTGCTGCGTGGTGGCGGCGAGCGCCGGCGCTGCGCTCGGCGCAGCCGGATCCGCCCAGCTGCCGCAGGCCTGACGCCCCCGGCGGCCGGGTCGGGCGGCTGGGCCAGGTGCGCCGGGATAGGGTCGTTTCCGTGATCGCGTTCCCCGGGAAGGAGCCTGAAGTCACGGTGAGCACACAGCCCGATAACACGCTCGAATGGTCCGGCACCGACGCGCGCGCGGTGGACCTGATCCGGGTACTGGCCATGGACGCCGTGCAGAAGGTAGGCAACGGTCATCCAGGGACGGCGATGAGCCTGGCCCCGGCCGCCTACCTGCTGTTCCAGCACGTCCTGCGGCATGACCCTGCCGACCCGGGCTGGCTGGGCAGGGACCGCTTCGTGCTGTCCTGCGGCCATTCCAGCCTGACTCTCTACATCCAGCTCTACCTGTCCGGCTACGGGCTGACCCTCGACGACCTGAAGGGGTACCGGACCTGGGGCAGCCGCACCCCGGGCCACCCCGAGCGCGGGCTGACCCCGGGAGTCGAGACCACCACCGGCCCGCTCGGCCAGGGCCTCGGGAACGCGGTCGGCATGGCGATGGCGGCCCGCCGGGAGCGCGGCCTGCTCGACCCGGACGCCGCGGCCGGGGACAGCCCGTTCGACCATCACGTCTACGTCTTCGCCTCGGACGGCGACGTCGAGGAGGGCATCAGCCACGAGGCGTCCGCGCTCGCCGCTCACCAGCAGCTCGGCAACCTCGTCCTGCTGTACGACGACAACGACATCTCGATCGAGGACAACACCGAGATCGCGAAGTCGGAGGACGTCTGCGCCAGGTACGAGGCGTACGGATGGCACGTGCAGCGGGTGAGCTTCCGCGCGCCCGGCGGCTACCACGAGGACGTGGCCGCACTGCACGCCGCGTTCCTCCGCGCCAGGGACCATACCCAGGCACCGTCGCTGATCTCCCTCCGCACGATCATCGGCTGGCCCGCCCCGCACAAGCAGAACACCGGCGCCGCGCACGGCTCCGCGCTCGGCGCGGACGAGGTGGCGGCAACCAAGGCGATCCTCGGCTTCGACCCGGCCGTCTCCTTCCCCGCCGAGGACGAGGTGGTCGCCCATGCCCGCAAGGTGGCCGAACGCGGCAAGCGGGCCAGGGCAGCCTGGGAGGAATCGTTCGGCGCCTGGTCAGCGGCCCACCCGGAGCGCAGTGAGCTGCTGGGCAGGATTTCCGCGCGGCGGCTGCCGGCCGGCTGGGCGGCGGCGCTGCCCACCTTTGCGCCCAGCGACAAGGGACTCGCCACGCGAGCGGCGTCCGGCAAGATTTTGAACGAGCTAGCTGGCGTGCTCCCCGAGCTATGGGGCGGCTCCGCCGACCTTGCCGGGAGCAACGACACCACCATGGCGGGCGAGCCGTCCTTCATCCCGCCGGTCCATCAGACCGCGATGTTCCCCGGCAACCTCTACGGGCGCACGCTGCACTTCGGCATCCGGGAACACGCCATGGGCGCGATCTGCAACGGGATCGCGCTGCACGGCCTCACCCGGCCGTACGGCGGCACCTTCCTGGTGTTCAGCGACTACATGCGCCCCTCGGTGCGGCTCGCGGCCCTGATGGGGCTGCCGGTGACGTACGTCTGGACGCACGACTCGATCGGCCTCGGCGAGGACGGCCCGACGCATCAGCCGGTCGAGCACCTCTGGGCGCTGCGCGCCATCCCCGGCCTCGACGTCGTCCGCCCTGCCGACGCGAACGAGACGGCGGTTGCCTGGCGGACCATCCTGCAGCGCACGGACCATCCGGCCGGGCTCTGCCTGAGCAGGCAGGCCCTTCCGGTACTCGACCGCGCCGACGACACGGGCGCCGTCGGCGGCGGCCGTGGGCTGGCCAGCGCCGAGGGAGCCGCCAGGGGCGGGTACATCCTGGCCGAGGGCGCGGGCGGCGTGCCCTCGGTGATCCTGATCGCCACCGGCAGCGAGGTGCAGATCGCGCTCGCTGCCCGCGACCTGCTGCAGCACGAGGGCACGGCCGCCCGGGTGGTCTCCATGCCGTGCGTCGAGTGGTTCGCCGAGCAGGACGCGTCCTACACCGAGCACGTGCTGCCGCCGGGGATCCGGGCGCGGGTCTGCGTCGAGGCCGGCATCGCGCTCGGCTGGCGCGCCTTCGCCGGGGACGCGGGCGAGTGCGTCAGCCTGGAGCACTTCGGCGCGTCGGCCGCGTACCAGACGCTTTACCAGGAGTTCGGCATCACGGCGGAGCGGGTAGCCGCGGCCGCCCGCTCCAGCCTGGCCAGGCTGAGTGCCGCGGCCGCCCGCTAATGAACTCAAGGAGCGACAGGTCATGACCTCGCGGCCCGATGACATCCTGGGGCGGCTGGCCGCTGCCGGGGTCGCCGTATGGCTGGACGACATCAGCAGGGAGCGGCTGGCGACCGGCAATCTCGCGACGCTCGCGCGGGACATGCACGTGACCGGGGTGACGTCGAACCCGACCATCTTCGCGCACGCCCTGGGCAACGGTGCCGCCTACCGTGACCAGGTCGCCGACCTGGCCGTTCGCGACGTGACCGCCGACGAGGCGGCCCGCGAGATCACCACCTACGACATCCGCTGGGCCTGCGACGTGCTGCGGCCCGCCTTCGACTCGACCGGCGGCATCGACGGGCGGGTGTCCATCGAGGTCGACCCGCGGCTCGCCAGGGACACCGCGAGGACCATCGCCGAGGCCCGCGCGCTGTGGTGGCAGGTCGGCCGGCCGAACCTGTTCGTCAAGATCCCGGCCACCGTCGAGGGCCTGCCGGCGATCACGCAGTGCCTGAGCGACGGGATCAGCGTGAACGTGACGCTGATCTTCTCGCTGGAGCGCTACGGGCAGGTCATCGACGCCTTCATGACCGGCCTGGAGACGGCGGCGGGACGTGACCTGGCGGCGATCAGCTCGGTGGCTTCGTTCTTCGTCAGCCGGATGGACACCGAGGTGGACCGCAGGCTCGGCAAGCTCGGCGGGCCGGCCGCCGACGCGCTGCGCGGCAAGGCCGCCATCGCCAACGCGCGGCTCGCCTATCAGCTGCAGGAGGAGAGGTTCGCCGGTGACCGCTGGCCCGCGCTGCAGGCCCGCGGTGCCCGCCCGCAGCGGCCGCTCTGGGCTTCGACGAGCACCAAGGACCCCGCGTACCGGGACACGATGTACGTGGAGGAGCTGGTCGCGCCCGGCACGGTGAACACCATGCCGGAGGAGACGCTGCATGCCACCGCCGCCCACGGCGAGCTGCGCGGTGACACGATCCACGGCAGCTACGAGGAGTCCCGGCAGGTCTTCGACGCCCTGGCGGAGCTCGGGATCAGCTACGACGACGTGGTCGCGGTGCTGGAGGACGAGGGCGTGCAGAAGTTCGCCACGTCCTGGCACGAACTGCTGACGACGATCAAAACGGAGATGGCCGCGGCAAGCGGCCCGACCAGCGCCAGCGATCCCAGCGCCGGCGATCCCGGCGCCAGCGATCCTGCGGAGCCAGCCGCCGGCCCCGGGGAGGCGACATGACCAGCAACCCGCTCCGGGACTCGCGCGACCGCAGGATCCCGCGGGTGGCCGGTCCCTGCGTGCTGGTGATGTTCGGCGTCACCGGCGACCTGGCCAGCAAGAAGCTGCTGCCCGCCGTCTACGACCTGGCCAACCGGGGCCTGCTGCCGCCGGGATTCTCGCTGGTCGGGTTCGCCCGCAGGGACTGGGAGGACGAGGACTTCGCCCAGGTCGCCTACGAGGCGGTGAAGCTGCACTCGCGCACGCCGTTCCGTGACGCGGTCTGGCAGCAGGTCCTTGAGGGCGTCAGGTTCGTGCCCGGTGAGTTCGCCGACGACGCGGCGTTCGACCAGCTGGCGAAGACGGTCAGGGACCTCGACTCCCAGCGCGGGACGGGCGGGAACTACGCGTTCTACCTCTCGGTCCCGCCGAAGGCGTTCCCGCTCGTCATCCAGCAGCTCAAGCGCTCCGGCCTGTCCGCTCCCGGCGGCCCGGCGTCCGGGCCGCGGCCCTGGCGCCGGGTGGTGATCGAGAAGCCTTTCGGTCACGACCTGGCGAGCGCACGTGAGCTCAACGGGGTGCTCGACGCGGTGTTCCCGGCCCAGTCGGTCTTCCGCATCGACCATTACCTCGGCAAGGAGACGGTCCAGAACATCCTGGCGCTCCGCTTCGCCAACACCTTGTACGAGCCGATCTGGAACCGCGGTTACGTGGACCACGTCCAGATCACCATGGCCGAGGACATCGGCATCGGCGGCCGGGCCGGCTACTACGACGGCATCGGCGCCGCGCGCGACGTGATCCAGAATCACCTGCTGCAGCTGCTGGCGCTGACCGCGATGGAGGAGCCGGTCTCCTTCGCCGCCGACTCGCTGCGCGCGGAGAAGGAGAAGGTGCTCTCGGCAGTCACGCTCCCGCCGGACCTGGCGGCCGGCACCGGCCGCGGCCAGTACGCCGCAGGCTGGCAGGGTGGCGTCCAGGTGCCCGGCTACCTGCAGGAGGAGGGCATACCGGCGGACTCGCACACGGACACCTACGCCGCCGTCGAGCTGAGCATCGACACCAGGCGCTGGGCCGGGGTGCCGTTCTTCCTGCGGACCGGCAAGCGGCTGCCGAGCCGGATGACGGAGATCGCCCTGCTGTTCCAGCGGGCGCCGCACCTGCCGTTCACCGCCACCGACACCGAGGAACTCGGGCAGAACGCGCTGGTGATCCGGGTCCAGCCGGACGAGGGCGTGACGATCAGGTTCGGCTCGAAGGTGCCAGGGTCGGCGATGGAAGTCCGTGACGTGAACATGGACTTCGCCTACGGAGGGGCGTTCACCGAATCCAGCCCGGAGGCGTACGAGCGGCTGCTGCTCGACGTGCTGATCGGCGACGCGCCGCTGTTCCCCCGGCAGAAGGAGGTGGAGCTGTCCTGGATGATCCTCGATCCGATCGAGGAATTCTGGGCCTCCGCGGGCAGGCCGGAGCAGTACCCGGCCGGCTCGGACGGCCCGGCCTCCGCTCATGCCCTGCTCGCCCGCAGCGGGCGCGCCTGGCGCCGGCTCTGAGCGCGGGCCCGACCGCAGGAAGGCTGCAGCGATGACGATCGACCTGACCGACACCAAGACCGGCGCCATCCGGGATGCGCTGACCAGGGAGCGGCAAAGGCTCGGCGGCCAGACCAGCGGCATGGTGCTCAACCTGATCATCGTGACCGACGAGGCAGGCCAGTACGACGCCGTACGCGCGGCGGGCGAGGCGGGCCGCGAGCATCCCTGCCGCATTCTCGGCGTGATCATCCGGCGGCCGAACGCGGAGTCACGGCTCGACGCGGAGATCCACACCGGCGAGGCAGGACCGAGCCAGACCGTGCTGCTGCGCATGTACGGCCCGCTTGGCCAGCACGCCGACTCGGTCGTCAGGCCGCTGCTCGCGGCCGACACGCCGGTGGTCACCTGGTGGCCGGGGGAAGGCCCGGCCTGCCCGTCCCAGGACCCGCTCGGCGTGCTCGCCCAGCGCAGGGTGACCGACGCGGCAGAGGCGGCGTCGCCCCGCGAGGCACTGGCGGTGCTCGCCCGCGGCTACCGGCAGGGCGACACCGACCTCAGCTGGACCCGTGCCACCTCCTGGCGATCGCTGCTCGCCGCGACGATGGACCAGCCGCACGGCGCGATCAGCGGCGGGCTGGTGACCGCCGAGAAGGACAACCCGACCGCCGACCTCATCGCCGCCTGGCTGGCCGACTGCTTCGGCGTGCCCTTCGGGCGGGACAATTCCGGTGGTCCCGGCATCACCGAGGTGCGATTCGCCACCGGCGACGGTGACATCTTCCTGACCAGGCCCGACGGGCGTACGGCGACGCTGACGAAGCCCGGCCAGCCGGACCGGCGGGTCGCCCTGCATCGCCGGGACACCTCTGAGCTGCTGATCGAGGAACTGCGCAGGCTGAATCCCGACGAGGTCTACGGCGAGACGCTCGCCCGCCTTGCGGCCAGCTCCGTCGGCGGTCCGGTGCCAGGCCCGTACTCCGGCCAGGCATGACCGGGGACCAGGCATGACCGCACCCGGAGTCCTTATCCACCGTGACGCCGAGCTGCTCGCCAAGGCGGTGGCCGCGAGGCTGGTGACCAGGCTGGTGGACGTCTCGGCGGGCAGCGGCCACGCCTCGCTCGTGCTCACCGGCGGCGGGATCGGTACCCGGGTGCTCACCGAGCTGGCCGCCGCGCCCGCCAGGGACGCCGTGGACTGGCGGCACGTTGACATCTGGTGGGGCGACGAGCGGTTCCTGCCGCAGGGCCATCCGGACCGCAACGAGACGGGTGCCCGGGCGGCTCTGCTCGACCACGTCGACGTGACACCCGGCCGGGTGCGCCCGATGCCCGGTCCTGACGGCCGCGACGGTGACAACCCGGAGGCGGCGGCGGCTAGGTACGCCCGATGGCTGCGCGACGCCGCGACGCCGGAGGACCACGGCCAGTCGCCGTCCTTCGACGTGCTGCTGCTCGGCATCGGGCCTGAGGGGCATGTCGCCTCCCTGTTTCCTGGCCAGCCAGCCCTCTATGAGGAACGGACCGTGGTAGCCGTGCGCGGCTCGCCGAAGCCGCCGCCGATCAGGCTTACCCTGACCCTCCCGGCCATCCGGACGGCCCGCGAGGTGTGGATCATCGCCTCTGGCGAGGACAAGTCCGGGGCGATCAGGCTCGCCCTTTCCGGTGCCGGGCCGGTCCAGGTGCCGGCCGCTGGCGCGCGCGGCAGGCAGCAGACGCTGTTCTTGCTCGACCGCGCTGCCGCGGTGCGGCTACCACCCGAGCTTGGCCGCCTCGCCTCGTCGTGACAACTCCGCCGGAGGCGGGCGGCCCAGGAGAAGATCGCGCAATTCCTGCTCAGCTTCGACGGAATGGCGTTCCTGGAAACCGCGCTGCAGGCCCGCGCGCTCGCCGAGGATCTGCGGATCGTCGTCCGGCTCTACGATGACGATCCCGCCGAGCGGGTGGGCCAGCTGGTGGAGGATGTCCAGCTGACCGGGGAGGTACGGGTACTCGCGCTGCGCAAGCGCGGCGCGAACGGCCTCGACTGGTCTCCGCCGCGCGGCTACCGGCTGATGCCGACGGACCGGCTCTTCGTGCTGGCCACGCGAGGGGCTGAGCGGGGCGCTCACCCGCAGCCGTCCCAGGTAACTGTGTGCTATGTAACAGTGCGGCAGATTCAGCGTAACGGGAGTAAAACTGGGTCTCCCGCGCGAGCTCGGCCAGGGCTACGCTCAGGGCAGATCTTCGACCTGGTTCTGCTGAGCCAGGTGTGAAGACAAGGGAAGGTCCAGGCATGGTCTTTTCGCGGGAGTCTTCGCCCGCCGCGCGGCTACCTCCTACCAGATCGCGGGGTGCGCGCGTCGCAGGGATGTCCCAGTCGCCGGGAGCAGCCATGTCCTTCCAGCCAGTCCGCGCGCCTGCCCGGCCGCGACGGCGGTACACCAGGGTCCGGGCGACGCACCTTCTACCAGGAGGAATCACTTGAGCACTGTTGACGAAGCCCCCGCTCCAGCACCGGCGGTCGCGGATCCCGCGCCGCTCGGGCTGGCAGCGTTCGCGCTGACCACGTTCCTGCTCTCGGCCGCCAACGCCGGATGGACAAAGGGATCCGGCAGTGAATGGCTCGGCTACGCCTTTGCTTACGGCGGGCTCGCCCAGCTGCTGGCCGGAATGTGGGAGTTCAAGAACAAGAACGTCTTTGGCTCCACAGCGTTCGGCTCGTATGGCGCGTTCTGGATCGGCCTCGGGCTGTATGTCCTGCTAGTGGCCCCGACGGCCGGCACCGGAGTGCCGAATGACCTCGGCTGGATCCTGCTCGGCTTTGCCATCTTCAACACCTACATGCTGATCATCGCCACGCAGACCAACATGGCGGTGTTCCTCGTCTTCCTGACCCTGGAGATCACCGAGATCGTCCTGTTCATCGGGCAGTTCGATCACGGCAAGACGAGCATCATCAAGGTCGGCGGCTACATCGGGGTCCTGACCGCGATCGTTGCGTGGTACACCTCCGCCGCGGGCGTCATGAATGGCATGAAGGGCAGGCCGGTCTTCCCGGTCGGCAAGCCGCTCTTCGACCTCTAGGCGCTGGCTCCCCCCGGCCCGGGCCGGCTGCGCGTGATCCCGGCGACTCGCCGAGTCGCCGGGATCACGCGTTCCGGCCCTCGGTAGCGTAAGCACCATGGATGCCCGGGAGAAGCACCAGGCCGACGTGGCCGAGCAGATGGCCAGGGTGCGGGCCCGCACCAGGCCATGGCGGTCCATCATCGCCCTCGTCCTGGCGGCGATCGCGGCGGCGGCTTCGCGCTGGGCCAGCGACGCCGGCACCCTCAGGTTGGACCTGCCCGGCAACCCGACCCACAAGGTGATATCTGCTGCCTGCGCGGTCGCCTTCGGCCTGTTCGCGATGATCGCGACCCTGGGACTGTCCGGCAAGGCCCGCGACCTGCTCCAGCCCAGGACTGGCTCGGCCCATGCGGCCGTGGTCCGCTACGGCCTTGTCCTGGTCGGCGGGCTGACCACCGTGATCATCACGCTTGAGCTGCTCACGATCCCGGTCGGCAGCCTTGTGCTCGGCGGCGCCTTCACCGCGGTCCTGATCGGCATCGCCGCTCAGCAGGCGCTGTCGAACCTGTTCGCCGGCATCGTGTTGCTACTGGCCCGGCCGTTCGCGGTTGGCGACAGCGTCCGGATGAGAGCAGGCGCGCTCGGCGGCCAGGTCGAGGGCGTTGTCACCGATATCGGGATCACCTATGTCCGGCTGGTCACCGGCGATGGCAACCTCAACGTGCCCAACTCGCAGGTCCTCGCCGCGGCTGTCGGCCCGCTGCGGCATTTGCCGCCCGCAGGCAGCGGACTACCCGCGGGCAGCGGACTACCCGCGGGCAGCGGACTACCCGCGGCGCCGACCGTATCCGTCGCCGCTGCGGCGCCGCCCTCCGGCGGAGCGGCGCCACAAACCGGGCCACTGACCGGGCACGATGGCGCCGGCCAGGCTGGCTCGGCCGAAGCCGGGCCTCAGCGGTGACTTGCGTCGTACTTGGCGATGACGTCCGCCGGTATGCGGCCGCGGTCGCTGACCGAAATGCCATTGCCCTTCGCCCAGGAGCGAATGTCTGCGCTGCGCTTACGATGCGCCGACGTCCGCTGCTTGGTGCGTCCTACCCGGCTCGTCGCCTTGCGGGCGCGAACAGCGAACCTGCGGAAGACCTCGTCGAACTTCTGACTGTGCCTCTCGCATAGATCGATCTCATAGTCCCGGCCGTCCAGGCTGAACGCCCGAGTCATGTGCTGGCCGTCCGGAATCTCTTTCTCGTCGTAGTCGCAGGCGAATGTAACTGAGACTTTCTGTGCCACTTGTATCCCCCCTTCCCCCGTCGCACATATATCCCCAGCTGAGGGCCGATGTAACAGCACTTCACTCATGTTTCTAGCGCAAGCGTCCGGAACCGATCCGGCGGGGGGGCGATAGGCGATCCGGCAGAGGCC